>Ga0182737_1002122_pt1 | contig 17008 bp, 13 predicted proteins | sample eDN5th30CBELigOP_FD_128878 | JGI IMG/M metagenome (GOLD analysis project Ga0182737, IMG submission 128878) | Enriched Organic Plus compost microbial communities from Emeryville, California, USA - eDNA 5th pass 30_C BE-Lig OP (version 2) (version 2) ...
CCGCCGACCCGCCGCACCCCGCCGATCCGTCGCACCCCGCCGATCCGTCGCAAACTGCGGGTGTTTTGCGGTAACACCCACATATCGCGACGGTTCGGCGAAAACACGCGAGCACGACGTATCCGCGGCGCCACTCTCACCGTCTCACCGTCTCCCGCCCACCATCTCACCGATCCGTCGCACCCCATCGATCCGTCGCAAACTGCGGGTGTTTCGCGGCAACACCCACATATCGCGACGGTTCGGCGGGAACGCGCGCGCACGCACACGCGCACGCACACGCTCACGCACACGCGCGCGCACACGAACACGAACACGAACACGCACGCGCGCACACGAACACGAACACGAACACCAGCGAACGCGACGCGCGCGCGATCAGACCCGGCGCGAAGGGCGCTCAGGGACGGCGAAGACCGCGAGCGCGACGCAGCCCAGCGCCGGGATGATGAGCGGTGCGAGCTGCCAGGTCACGACCCCGGCGAATCCCACGGTCGCGACGAGGTACAGCGCCCCCGGGGCATCCGCCCGCCATGCCCGCGGCACCTGCCGCACCGCGTCGAGCCAGCCGTGCACGGGCGTCCAGCGGCCGGCGGCCGTGCAGAGCGCCGTCGCGAGCGCCGCGAGTCCGACCCAGCCGACCACCGCGACGGCCGCGCCGCCCGGCAGTGCGCCGGTGCCCGCGAGCCAGATGTCGAGGATCAGCAGCGCGGTGATCGCGGCCATGGCCACGCCGATGCCGATGCCGCCGATGAGCCCGGCGCGCACGTCACGCCAGAACATGCCGAGCCGCGAGCCCTCGGCCCGAAGGTACCGGCCCAGATGGCGCACCCCCGCCGCGAGCGCGGCCGGCAACGTCACGATCGGCAGCGAGGCGACCGTCACGAGCACGCCGACGAGCAACACCTCGCCGAGCAGCCCGAACGCGCTCGTGGCGCCCGGGAAGCGCGCGGGCGGCGCCGCCGACGGGCCGCTGCCCGACCGGGCGGCACGCCGGGCCGCGCGCTCGCTCTGAGACATCGTCGAAGACCCTAGCCCTTGAGCCCCTGCGTCGCGACGCCGTCCACCAGGAACCGCTGGAACACGATGAAGAAGATCAGGATCGGCAGCAGCGCCAAGAAGGACACCGCGACCGTCGCGCCGTAGTCCGAGGTCGACGTCTGGTCGTTGTACAGGCGCAGGGCGACCGGCAGCGGGTACTTCTCCGGGTCGTTCACATAGAGCAGCGGACCGAGGAAGTCGTTCCACGTCCAGATGAACGTGAAGATCGCGCTCGTGATCAGGGCCGGCTTGATGAGCGGCAGCATGATCGACGTGAAGATGCGCACGTGACCGGCGCCGTCGATGCGCGCCGCCTCGTCCATGTCGCGGGGGATGTTCCTGATGAACTGCACGATGAGGAAGACGAAGAACGCCTCGGTGGCGAGGAACTTCGGCAGGATCAGCGGCCAGTACGTGTCGACCAGTTCGAGCTTGTTGAACATGATGTACTGCGGGATGATCACGACGTGGAACGGCAGCAGCAGCGTGCCGATCATCGCCGCGAACAGGATCCCGACGCCGCGGAACCTGATGCGCGCGAACGCGTACGCCGCGAGCGACGACGAGAACAGCGTGCCGATCACGGCCATCACCGCGATGAAGAACGAGTTCGCGAAGAAGCGCCAGAGCGGCGTGCCCGCGATGCCCTCGAACACCTTGAAGAAGTTGTCCACGGTCGGGTTCTCGGGCAGCAGGCCCGGGTTCTGGCCGAACTCGCTCGACGGCTTGAACGTCGCGAACAGCAGCCAGATGAGCGGGTAGAGCACGATCGCGGCGAGCACCAGCAGCACCACGAACCAGATGACCGTGTTGACCGTCTTGCGCTTGATGCGGCGTCGGCCGCCGGTCGCGCGTCGGCGCTCCGCGCCCGTCTCGGACTCGACCTCGAGCATCGCGGCCCGGTCTGCTTCGAACGTCGACGTGGTCATCGGTTCTCTCCCGCGTAGTGGACCCAGCGATTGGATGTCTTGAAGAGGATGAACGCGATCACCGCGACCACGATGACGAGCACCCACGCCATGGCCGACGCGTAGCCGAGCTGTTGGTCGGCGAACCCGCGCTTGTAGAGGTACACGGTGTAGAAGTTCGTCATGCCCGCGGGCCCACCGGACCCGTTGGAGATGATGTACGCCGACGCGAAGATCTGGAAGGCGTTGATGAGCTCCAGGAGCAGGTTGAAGAAGATGACGCTCGAGAGCATCGGGAAGGTGACCGAACGGAACTTCCGGAGCGGCCCTGCGCCGTCCATCTCGGCGGCCTCGTAGAGTTCGCGCGGGATCTGCTTGAGCCCGGCGAGGAAGATCACCATCGGCGCACCGAACTGCCACACCGCGAGCAGGATCATCATCGGGATGACGAGTGCGACGTTGCCGACCCAGCCGCCGAGCTCGATGCCGAAGATGCTCAGCGAGCTGTCGACGGGTCCATCGGTGGAGAACATGGCCCGCCACACGATCGCGACCGAGACGCTCGCGCCGATGAGCGACGGGGCGTAGAAGGACGAGCGGAAGAAGCTGGAGCCCTTGTCGCGGTAGTTCAGCAGCATCGCGATGCCGAGCGCGGCCGCGAGCTTGATGGGGGTGCCGACGAGCACGTAGGTGAGCGTGATCTGGACCGACTGCATGAACTGCGGGTCGTTCGTGAACATGCGCACGAAGTTGTCGACGCCGACCCACTCGGGATCCTTGAACAGGTTGTACTTGGTGAACGCGAGGTACAGCGAGTACAGCATCGGCCCGAGCGTCAGACCGAGGAAGCCGATCAGCCACGGGATGAGGAAGCCGTATCCCGCGAGCGTCTCACCTCGCGCGGCCTTGCGCCCACGACCGCGAGCGGGACCGCTGTCGCGCTCCGCGCGGCGCAGCTCGCGACGGAGGGCCTTCGCGTCGGCGCCGGCCGTCACGATGGACTCGGTCTGGGTGGTCACGTACAACTCCGATCTGCCCTGTGATCCCGGATGCTCCGGGGAGGGGGTTCCTCGCCGCTGGCGCGTGGTGCGTACCAAGCCCGAGGGAGGTGGCGTCCGCGCCGCGCGCGGCGCGGACGCCCGGGTGATGCTACTTACTGGTTGAGGACGACGTCCATCTCGTTGAAGAACTGCTTCACGGCCTCGTCGACCGTCATGGTGCCGTAGCCGAGCTCCTGCCCGATCTGACGGAACTTCTCCTCGAGCGTGCCGTAACCCACGATCGGCACGGGCGGGGCGTCCCCGAGCCGGTCGGCGATCGAGGCCTCGTAGTCGGCGATCTGCTGGCCGAGCGGGTCGAGCTCAGCACCCTCGAGCTGCGTCTCCGACGCCGGGATCCCGCGGTTGCTGCCGAAGGCGGCGCCGACCTCGGGCGAGTTGACCAGGAAGTTCAGCAGCGTGACGGCGGCCTCGGGGTGGTCCGTCGTCGAGGCGACCGAGTGCAGCATCGAGGGCTTCAGGTAGAGGTCCTTCGCGCCGTCCTCCGTCACGGGCGGGGCGGACAGCCCGAGCTCCGTGTACCCCTCGCCGAGGTTGCCGAGGTACCCGGCGCCGAAGTTGTCCCAGGTGAGCTCGCTCGTGGTGAGCGCCGCGTCGAACCCGGAGAGCGGGTACACCTCTTCGAGGCGCTGCTGCGGGATCACCGTGCCGTCGGTGCGGATGGTGTCACCCTGCTCCCAGAACGCTGCGAGGTCCTTCTCGGTGAAGTTCGGCTCGCCGTCCTCGGTGAACAGGTCCTCACCGTTCGCGCGCTGTTGGAGCTCGAAGTTCTGGATGCGGCCCGTCCAGTCGGTGCCGCCCCAGGCCTCGACGCCCGCAGCGGCCGCCGCGTCGGTGACCGAGGTCATCCAGGCGTCGTAGTCCTCCCAGGTGCCGCCGGCGAACGGCTCGACGCCGATCTGCTGCAGCAGCGCGGTGTTGCTGTACTCGCCCCAGGCGTTCGTGGAGGTCGGGATGGCCGTGGTCTCGCCGTTGACGACGCCGATGTCGAGGACGTTCTGCGGCAGCGGGTCGGTGTCGATGACGTTGCCGAGATAGGGCTCGAGGTCCAGCAGCAGCCCGTTCTCGGAGTACTGCCGCAGGTAGGAGTAGTCGAACTGCATGACGTCGGGCAGGCCGCCGCCCGCGGCCTCGGTCTGCCGCTTCTCCCAGTACTCGGGGAAGCCGAGGAACGAGGTCTTCACTTCGATGTTCGGGTACTCCTCGTTGAACGCGGCGATCGCCTCGTCGTACATGGCGGCGCGGACGTCGTTGCCCCAGAAGGTGAACGTGAGGCTGACCTTTTCGTCGGGGTCGTAGGTCGCCGCGGCGTCGCCGCCTCCGCCCGAGCAGGCGGTGAGGGCGAGTGCCGCGCCGGCGGCGAGGGCGATTCCTGCCATGCTCGCTCGTCGTCTGCGAATGCTGAACATCTTTGTCCTCCCGAGAACGTCTCTGTCTCTACCTGGTGCGTGATGATGCGGAACGCTTGATTGGGAAAGCGCTTCCCACACGGTAACCCAAGGATCGATCAGGGTCAATCTGAAGCTGAAAATCGTTTCAATCCGAGATCTCCGCCCCCGGACGGGGCGGTGGAATGCGGGCGGCGGAACGCGAGGCGGCGGGCAGCGGCCGGACGCTCCATTGTCCCCCGAGCTGGGGGCGTCTCAGCCCGTGCCGACGCCGCGCTCGCAGTGGAGCACGCCGTCGACCACTCGGACCCGGGCCGCGTGCACCGCGCTCACGCGTGCCGCGCGATCCCCCACCGACCCCAGTTCGGATCCGTCCCACCAGGGGTGAGTGAAGTAGTACAGCCTCGCCTCATCCGCCCCGAGCTCGACCACGTCGCCGTGCCGCCCGAACGTGCGATCCTCCGGGTGCGGCCCCGGCTCGGCGAGGATCACCGCATCGTCCCCGCCCTGCCTGGTCCAGGAGATTGCGTCCGGCGACCGGTACACGCCCATTCCGCGCCACTCGTCGACGAGCAGCCACCACCACCCGCCGAGCTCGAACACGTTCGGCCCCTCGTGCGGGCGACCCCCGATGACCTGACCCTCCACGCGCCAGCCCTCGAGGTCGTCGCTCACGGCCGACCAGGTCGTCGAGGCATCCGCTTCATCCTTGTACCAGAGCCGCCACCGGCCGTCGGGGCAGCGCGCGACGCACGCGTCGATGACGCGGTCGCTGGACAGCTCGAGGTCGCCGAGCGGCCGCCAGTCCCGCAGGTCATCGCTCACGAGTTGACGGATGCGACGCGGGTGCCCCTCCCAGCGATCCGGCACGCCGCGGATGTGCGTGAGGAACATCCGGAACCTGGCGCCGTCCCAGATCACCTCAGGGGCCCAGTGGGTGTGCGGGCCCGGCCCGTCCTCGGGCACGTCGAGCCCGTCGAGCACGCCGTCGTACCGCCATGTGATGCCGTCGCGCGACCGCGCGACCGCGATACGACTGCCGTGTACCCACGCGACACCCGGCTCCTCGACCGATGCCCGACGCTGAGTGAAGAACATCCACCACCCTCCCGCCGCCCGGATCACCGTCGGATCGGTGGCGCCGTCGTGCACGGGGTCGTGGAACGGCAACGGGCGGACGACGTCAGGCACGTCCGGGGCGGCGCTCGATGACCGGGCTCTCGAGCGCGGCGCGGCGGTCCGCGTCATCGCGCAGCGTGGCGGGCGTCACCGTGCGGCCGGTGGCCGCCGACGAGTAGATCGCCGTGACGATCTCGAACGAGCGCGCCGCATCGGCGGCGACCGGCGGGAGGTCCTGCCCGGAACGGAGCGCGTCGTACACGGCCCGCACGAGCGGCGGATGCCCGCTGGCCTCCTCGCGGTCGGGCAGGATCCAGCCGCCGGCCTCGGCGGCGACGACGTGCGGCGCCGGCGTGATGCGCCAGTGCTCGTGCGCGTGCCCGTACAGGTGGTCGACGGTGACGGTCGCGCGTTCGGTGTCGATCCGGATCGAGCTGGTCTCGCGTGGCGACACGGCGCTCGTGATCACCGACGCCACGGCGCCGTTCTCGAAGCCCACGACCGCGGTCGAGACATCCTCCGTCTGGGTCTCGCGGCCCAGCCGCCAGAGCTGGCCCTGCACACTCGACCACGAGCCCAGCAGCCAGGCGAGCAGGTCGATCTGATGGATGCCGTGCCCGAGCGTCGGACCGCCGCCCTCGGTCGCCCACTTGCCCCGCCACGGGACCTCGAAGTAAGCGTCGTCGCGGTACCAGAGCGTCTGACAGGTCGCGACGAGCGGACGCCCGAGCTCGCCCTCGTCGAGCAGCCGCTTGACGTGCGCCGCGGCCGTCCCGGTCCGCTGCTGGAAGACGACCGCGAGCTGCGTGCCGGTGCGCTCGGCGGCGGCGAGCATGGCGTCGAGCTCGTCGAGCGACCGGGCCGGCGGCTTCTCGACCACGACGTGCACGCCGGCCTCGAGCGCGGCGATGGCCTGCGTGGCGTGCACGCCGGGCGGCGTGCAGATGTGCACGACGTCGAGCTGCGCGCCCGCGAGCAGCTCCGCGAGGTCGTCGTACGCGACGGGCACGCCGTAGCGTTCGGCGAACCGCTCGGCGGCCTCGGGGTCGCGATCGACGACCGCGACGAGCTCGGCGTCGGGGTAGGCGGCGATCGCCTCGGCGTGTGCGTGCGCGATGGCGCCGGTGCCGACGATCGCGGCACGCCAGATCGGTTCGGGTTCGGTCACGGAACTCGGTCCTCTCGGCCCACGCGTGCGACATGGGCGGGTTCTGCGCTGGGAGGTGCTGCGCTGGTGGGTTCTGCGCTGGTGGGTTCTGGGCTGGTGGGTTCCGCGGGCAGGTCGGCTACGACCGGATCAACCGGATCGACCGAGCTGAGCAGCCGGAGGCCGTGCCCGGCGAGCGTCGCGGCCCGCGCGGGATCGGCGGCTCGGTCGGCGATGACCACCGCGACCCGCTCGATGAGCTCGGCACCCGGGTCGACCGGGTGCTCCTCACTGAAGAAGGGTGCGGGGCACAGGCACGCGAACTCCTCGCTCCGGGCGAACCACTGCGGAGGGTGCTGGACGTTCCGCGGGTCATCCACCATGACGAGGCTCGACCAGGCGCCGGAGCCGTCGTGGCGGCCGGTGAAGCCGAGCCACGGCGCACGCGAACCGCGCAGCTCGTCACCGCCCTCGCGATCGGGGGCCAGGATCGTGCCGCCCGTGAAGGAGCGCGGCCCCCGCCAGAACAGGCCGCCGTAGCCGGCATTGTCGCGTCCCCTGGTGGTCGGTGAGCCGAGCGGGATCGTGCGATCCGTGACGTTCCGCATGCGGGTGGCGAAGATGAGCGCCCAGGTCTCGTCGTCGACGATCGCGGCCCGGAGCTCGCGGCGCTCGTCGAAGAGGGTCTCGCCGGCCTCGGTGATCCAGGCGAGCCGTTCCACGACGCCTGCTGGCCCGATCGCGTCGAATGCGAGGTGGCGTTGCTCGCCGTTGTTCGGCAGCTGCACGTAGCCCTGACCGCGCACAAAGGTCGGACCGCCCCAGAAGTTCTCGTCGCCCACCACGGGTAGCGACCACGAGATGCCCTTGTGCCACACGTGGTCGTGCGGGCGATACAGGGAGACGAGCTCGCCGCCGCGGGTGCGGATCGCGTCGAGGTAGGGGCGTGGCGACTCGAGGGTCGGATGCTGCGGCCGGAACACGTACTCGGCGAGCGCGGTGCGCTCCGCGGAGCCCGCACGGCCGTCGCCGAGCACCCGAAGCCGGTCCCCGGCCTCCGCGAAACGGATGTCCTGGCCCACGCGATCCTCCCCGACCCATCTTTCCCCCATCAGCTGCGGATGCGGCCAGCCCCGGGTGGTGCGCCGCACCGATGAAGTAGTCTCGGAAAGCGCTATCCCACTGTGCCACGCAGCCGAGGACCACGCAAGCCGTGCCCGAGCCTGGGCGCCGGCGTTGAGGATGACCGGAAACCGATCTCTTTCGATGGAGGACCATGCGCGTACTCGTCACCGGATCGGCGGGGCGGCTCGGCCGCACGACCGCCGCCGCACTCACCGCCTCGGGCCACGACGTCATCGGGGCCGACCGCGCGCTCGGTGGCCTCCGCGGCCTCGACGAGCGTGCCATCGACCTCACCGACGAGGCATCCGTGACCGCACTGCTCGACGATGCGCGGCCCGAGGCGGTCGTCCACCTCGCGGGCATCTCGGTCCCGTTCAGCGCGCCCGAACGACAGATCCTGCTCACCAACACCGCGATCGCGCACACCGTCTTCTCCGCCGCGGCCGCGACCGGCGTCGAGCGGGTGCTCGCCGCGAGCAGCCCGACCGTGCTCGGGTACGGCCTGCCCGGCTGGCGGGCCGCCGCCGTCCCGCTCGACGAGACCCACCCGGTCGCGCCGACGCACGCGTACGCCCTGTCGAAGGCCGTCATCGAAGAGCTGGTCCGGGCGTTCTCACGCAGCGCGCCCGGCGCGTTCGGCTTCTTCCGACCCTGCTACATCGTGTCCCCGGAGGAGTGGGCCGGCGCGCCCACCCAACAGGGACACACGATCGTCGAACGCCTCGCGGACCCCGCGCTCGCCGCCGTCAGCCTCTTCAACTACGTCGATGCCAGGGACGCCGCCGAGTTCATCCACACCTGGCTCGCCGCGCCGTCCGAGGTCGTCGACGGCGAGGGCTTCTTCGTCGGCGCCGCCGACGCGTTGGCCGTGCGGCCCATCGCCGACCTGTGGCGCGAGTTCGCCCCGGCGCTCGGCGCGGGGGCCGACCGGATGACCGGGCCGAGCGCCGTGTTCTCGACGGCGAAGGCCGAGCGCCTCCTGGGCTGGCGAGCGCGCCGCGGCTGGCGGGACCAGCTGCCGCCAGAGGCATCCGCCGCGCTTGCCGCCGCCCCGACGACGCAGCCGGCCCCGAGCGCATGACGGGCGGGAGCGTCCCGACGATCCGCCGGCTCGAGACCCGACCCGTGACGGCGACCCTCGCGCGCCCATGGGGACCCGACGTCACCACGTTGTCGCTCATCGCGGTCGAGGTCGAGGACTCCGTCGGCTCCGTCGGACACGGCCTCTCATGGACGCCGTCGATCGGCGCCGCATCCGTGCGAGCCATGCTCGACCACGACATCCGGGCCTTCGCCGTCGGCCGACCGGCCGACGCCGAGACGCTCTGGGAACCGCTCTGGACCCACCTCCACGAGGCGGGTGGCGGGGGCATCACGACCATCGCGATGGCCGGTCTCGACCTCGCGCTCTGGGATCTGACGGCGCGTCGGGCCGGTCTCCCGATCGCCGACCTGCTCGGCCGACGCCGCGACCACGTGCGCGCGTATGGCAGCGGGGTGAACCTGCACTACCCGCTCGACGCGCTCGTCGCGCAGGCCGAGCGGTGGGTCGCGGATGGCTTCGATGCCGTCAAGATGAAGGTGGGCAGTCCGGACATCACCGACGACGTACGCCGCATCGAGGCCGTGCGCCAGGTCATCGGGCCGGATCGCCGGCTCATGATCGACGCGAACCAGCGCTGGGATCTCGACCGCGCCGTGCGCGCGCTCGACGCGCTCGCACCGTTCGACCTCGCCTGGATCGAGGAGCCGCTCAGGGCCGACGACCTCGCGGCGCACATCAGGCTGCGCGAGGCGAGCGCGGACCTCGCCGTGCCGATCGCGCTCGGCGAGAACCTGCACACCCGGTACCGATTCGCCGAGTTCATCGACGCGGGCGTGGTCGACGTCGTGCAGCCGAACATCGTCCGCGTCGGCGGAATCACGCCGTTCCGCGCCATCGCGCGCCTCGCCGACGAGCGCGGTGTGACGATCGCGCCGCACCTGCTCACCGACCTCAGCGCGCAACTGGCCATGACGCTCGACCGCGAGTCGGTCGTCGAGGCCGTCGAGGGCGCCTCGTTCGCCGATCTCGGTATCCTCGATGGGCGGTCACCGGTCGAGATCGACGCGGGCGTCGTGCGAGACGCCCGACTTCCCGGGCTCGGCATCCGGCTCGCCCACGGCGCCGCAACCCCGGAAGGAACCTCATGACCGACCAGTCCGTCCTCATCGCGGCCACGCGCACGCCCGTGCCCGCCGAGCTCGACGTGGCCGCAAGCGCCGCACGCCGCGCGTTCGCGACGACCGTCGCATCGACGTCCGCTGAGCGCGCCGCGTGGCTGCGCGCCGCCGCCGACGCGCTCGACGCGCACCGCGACGAGCTCGTACCCCTCGCCGACGAGGAGGCGCACCTCGGCACCGCCCGCCTCACCGGCGAGCTCGCCCGGACCACCGCGCAGCTCCGACTCTTCGCCGACGCCGTGCTCGAGGGCTCCTACCTCGAGGCGACCGTCGATCACCCCGATGCGACCACCACGCCGCCGCGGCCCGACCTCCGCCGACTGCTGCGCCCGCTCGGACCGGTCGCCGTGTTCGGCGCCTCGAACTTCCCGTTCGCGTTCTCCGTCGCGGGCGGCGACACGGCGTCCGCCCTCGCGACCGGCTGCCCCGTCATCGTGAAGAACCACCCCGCGCATGCCCGGCTCGGGCGGCGGACGGCCGAGATCGTCGCGGCCGCGCTCGCTGACGCGGGCGCCCCCGACGGCGTCTTCACCCTCGTCGAGGGGTACGAGACCGGCGTCGCGCTCGTCCAGCACCCCGAGATCCGTGCAGTCGGCTTCACCGGCTCGCTGCACGGCGGGCGCGCGCTGTTCGACCTCGCCTCATCGCGGCCCGACCCGATCCCGTTCTACGGGGAGCTGAGCGCCGTGAACCCCGTGCTGATCACCACGGCCGCGCTCGACGCGCGCGCCGACGAGCTGGCCACCGGCCTGGCCGGCTCGTTCACGCAGGGCGCCGGGCAGTTCTGCACCAACCCCGGCCTCGTGCTCGTTCCGGCCGGCTCGGCCTTCGCCGAGCGCCTCGCGGACGCCGTCGGCCAGGCGTCACCGGTTCCGATGCTCACCGACGGCATCGCGTCGGCCTTCGCGGCCGGCCTGGGCGCGCTCGCGGGCCACGCCGGGGTGCGCGTGGTCGGCGGCACGACCGAGCAGCAGCCGGGCTCGGGCTCGGCCGTGGTCCTGGCGTCGACCGCGACGGCCGTCATCGCCGATCCCGGGGCGCTGCTCGTCGAGTGCTTCGGACCGTCGACCCTCGTGGTCGAGTACGCCGATCTCGACGAGGCGCTCGACGTCGTCCGCGCCGTGGGCGGCAGCCTGACCGCGTCCGTGCACGCCGAGCCCGGCGAGGACCTCTCGCGCATCGTTCCCGTGCTCACCGAGGTCGCGGGCCGGGTGCTCTTCGGCGGCTGGCCGACGGGTGTCGCGGTGAGCTGGGCGCAGCAGCACGGCGGGCCGTACCCGTCGTCGACCGGCGCACACACCTCGGTCGGGATGACCGCGATGCGCCGATTCCAGCGGCCGGTCGCATTCCAGGACGCCCCCGAGGAGGTCCTGCCCGACGAGCTCAAGGAGCACAACCCGCTCGGCATCCCGCGGCGCGTCGACGGCGTGCTCGTGCCGCCGGTGTCGGCCGAGTAGTGCCGGGCGTCGCGGCCGGTCGCCGCCGCGCAGGTCGCCTCGGCGCACGTCGCCTCCGCGCAGGTCGCCTCGGCGCACGTCGCCTCGGCGCCGGTCGCCTCCGCGCGGGTCGCCTCGGCGGTCAGCGGATGTCTCTGGGAGCCGACGTCCTTCGGCTCGCGCCGCCCGGCGGCGCCCGGTGAGCGCGGCGGGGTACCTGTCGGTCTCGACGCCGTTGCGGCTCTCGGTGGGCGGCACGACGGTCGCGTTGCCGATCCTCGCGGTCGAAGCCCTGAACGACGTCGCCGTCGGCGGGCTGCTCGCCGCGGCCTGCCTCGCGCCGAGCATTCTGGCCGCACCCTTCGTCGGGGCGCTGCTGGACCGCACGTCGCGCCCGCGCGCCGCCGTCGCGCTGGCGGGGCTCGTGACCGCGGTCGGCACACTGCTTGCGACCTTCCTCGGCGAGATCCCCATGTTCGTCGTCGTGATCGGGGTGATCGCGGCCGGCGCCACGACGCCGTTCTTCATGGGCGGGCTGTCGAGCTTCGCGACCGAGGAGATCACGAACGAGCGGCGCGCCTACGCGCTGGACGCCCTCTCCTACAACCTCGGCTCCGTCGCGGGGCCGGCGGTGGTCGCTGCGGCCAGTGCGTTCGGGTCGGCGCGCGTCGCCGTCGTGGCGATGGCCGTCGCGGCCGCGCTCGGCAGCGCCGGCACCGCACTCACCTCGCTCAGACCGCGCGCGTCGACGGGGTCCGTGTCGATCTGGTCCTCGATCCGCGCCGGCCTCCGGCATATCGTGCGATGGCGGCCGATCGCCGTCGTCACGGCCGCCGGCACGCTCAGTCAGGTCGGCGGCGGCGCACTCGCGGTCGCCGCGGTCGTGTTCGCCGTTGAGCGCGCGGGAACCGCCGACCAGGGCGCGATCATCGTGACGGCGTTCGCGATCGGGGGCCTGGTCGGTGCGCTGGCGATCGCCGTGCGCCCCATCCGCATGCGGCCCGAGTGGGCCATGGGCACGGGGTTCGCCGCGACGGGGGTGCTGAGCATGATCGCCGCGGTCGACCTCGGTCTCTGGTGGACCACCCTGCTCATCGGGGTCTCGGGGCTGTTCACGGCGTCGAGCTCCGCCGCGCTGCTGCTGCTGCGCAAGCAGCAGAGCTCGCCCGACGTGCGCTCCCAGGTGTTCACGGTCGGCGCCGGGCTGCGGGCGACGGCGGCCGCCGTCGGCGCCGCGATCGCCGGCGTGGTGGCGGGGGTCGGCGGCGCGTGGCTCATCGTCGGCGTGGGAGCGGTCTGGGTCGCGTCGGGCGCGCTGATGCTCGCCTACCCCCGTGGCATCCGCCCGCTCGACCCCTGACGTGACCGGCCAGCGCGCGTCGCGCGGGAGCGGCGCCCGGCATCAGATGCCGAGCTGCAGGTCTGCGATGCGGACCGGCTCACCCGTCACGAGCGAGAGGTTCCCGGCCATGCCGACCGACACCGCGCGCACACCGTCGGCGTAGCCGGCGACCCGGTCGAGCGGCGCGTCATCCGTCACGCGCCCGAACAGGTGCTGCAACAGGTAGGCGTCGCCGCCCCCGTGACTGCCGATCCCCTCGGGGATCTCGACCTCGTGCGCGCCCTCCCAGTGCCGCTGCAGGACGAGCCGCTCACCCTCGGGGCGACCGAGGTCGACCGGGGAGACATCCGGGTGCATGCTCGGGTCGACCACGACCCGGCCGTCCTCGCCGATGAGGACCGCACCGCGTTCGACCACCTCGAGCTCGGCCCGCCCCTCGGTGCCGTTCACGGTCACGCGGTACCCCTCCCACGGGGAGTGGGCGTTCAGTGCGTAGCTCATGGTGACCCCCGAGTCGTAGTCGACGAGGGCCGCGAGATTGTCTTCGATGGTGATGCCCGGGTCGAACACGTCCCGGTCGCGCAGGTAGCCGTCGTGGTGCTCGGTGTCGAGGTACAGCTCTTTGAGGCGCTCGTCGCCCGCCAGGTCGAGCGCGAACGGGTCGCCGGTCGTGCCCGTGCCGCGCGACGGACGCTCGCCGAGGCCACGCCGCGCCGCGTTCTCCGCGCCGTAGAACCGCAGCCCCCCACGTGCGAAGACGCGGACCGGCGCGGCCTGGATCCACCAGTTCACGAGGTCGAAGTGATGCGACGCCTTGTGGATGAAGAGTCCGCCGGAGTTGCGCTTGTCGCGGTGCCACCGGCGGAAGTAGTCCGCGCCGTGCACGGTGTCGAGCGCCCACTCGAAATGCACGCTCGTCACGGCGCCCACGCCGCCCTCGGCGATCACGCGACGCAGTGCCGCATTCCGCGGGCTGTACCGGTAGTTGAACGTGGTGATGACCTCGCGTCCGGTGTGCGCGATGGCGGCGCCGATTCGGCGAACGCTTTCGGCGTCGATCGTGAGCGGCTTCTCGACGACCACGTCGGCGCCCGCGTGCAGCGCGCGGACCACGTAGTCGGCGTGCGTGAAATCGGGCGTGGTCACGATGATGCGATCGAGGCGCTCGTCGACGATCATCCGCTCCAGGTCGTCTGGTGCGTACCGCTTCGGAACCGGATGCCCCGCGGCGACCACATCCCGCTCGTACACGTCGAGGCGGCCGGGGTTCTGGTCGCTCCAGGCGACGAGCTCGGCGCTGGCCGGCACACCCTCGGCGCCGAGCACGGTGCCCGACAGTGCGCCGATGTACATGCCGGCTCGGCTGCCGGTACCGATGAGTCCGTATCGTTCTCGCTGCGTCATCGCGTCTGCTCCAGGCTTGTCCGCGGCGCCGTCCCACCTGCTGGGTGAGCCCAGGACCCGGGGCCCGGGACACGCGCCGTGCTCGCGCGCCATGGACCCGCGTCGACGCGCGGTGGGAAAGCGCTATCTCAGTTCGCTACCATTTGTAGCAGCCACGTCGACCGGTGCAAACCCGCGCGGTCGCGAGGGGCGCCTCGGGTACGATGAGGCCGCTCGCCCCGTCGCGAGCGCACCGCCCAGGAGGACCAATGAGCGAGACCGACCGCACCGCGCCGGCGACCCTGCACGATGTGGCCCGCGAAGCGGGCGTCTCCCTCGCGACGGCATCCCGGTCACTCAACGGCAGCACGCGCAAGGTCAACGAGTCCTACCGCCAGCGCGTGCTCGAGGCCGCAGCGCGGCTCAACTACTCGCCGAACCTGTCGGCCCAGGCGGTCGCCCGCGGCACGACGACCACCGTGGCGCTCCTCGTCGCCGACATCGCCGACCCGTACTTCTCGTCCATCGCCTCCGGCGTCGTCGCCGAAGCCGACCGCGAGCGGCTCATCGTCACCATGGCCGCGACCGAGCGCGACCCCGAGCGCGAGCTCGAACTGGTCAGACAGCTGCGCGGGCAACGTCCGCGGGTGATCATCCTCGCCGGCTCCCGACCGACCAGCGACCCCACGGGCGGAGCCCTCGCCGACGAGCTCACCGCGTACGAGCGCGCCGGCGGCCGGGTCGTGCTGATCAGCCGCAACGAGCTGGACTTCCGCACCGTGCTGCTCGACAACCGGGCCGGCGCCGAAGCACTCGCTCGCGAGCTCACGCGCATCGGATACCGGCGGTTCGCGGTGGTCACCGCGGGTGAGGGCCTGCGCACGGCGGCCGACCGCCTCGAAGGCTTCCGGGCGGGACTCGCCGAGGGCGGCGGGCGGCTCGACGAGACCGATATCCTCCGCGAGGCGTTCACGCGCGACGGCGGCTACGCCGGGACGCGACGGCTCATCGAGCGCGGGCTCGGCGACATCGAGCTCGTGTTCGCAGCGAACGACGTGATGGCGGTCGGGGCGCTCTCGGCGATCCGCGACGCCGGGCTCACCCCGGGTCGCGACCTCGCCGTCGCCGGATTCGACGACATCCCGACCGTGCGCGACGTGACCCCGCCGCTCACCACGGTGCGCGTGCCACTCGAAGCGCTCGGCCGCCGAGCCCTGCGCCTCGCACTCGACGGCGACGCCGCCGACGCCGCGGCCGCGGGCCCCGACGTCGACTCCGCCGCCGGGGTCGTGACGACCGAGGTCGTGCTGCGCGAGTCCACGCCGGCGCGCGGCTGAACTCCCCACCCCACCCCACCGCGCCACGCCGGCGCTCCGCGCCACGCCGGCGCTCCGCGCCACCTCGTACACCGCCACGCCCGCCACCCCGCGCTCCGCGCCACGCCCCGCCGTGACTCATCGTGGCGCCCGACCCACTCGCGCACTGCACGCCACTTCGTACGCCGCCGCGCCCGCCCGTATGGCGCACACCGCCACGAATTGGCGCACAGCCGGGATTCCCCGGCCGGCGCCCACGCACGGCGGCGGCCGCCCGTGACTCATCGCAGCACCCGACCCACGCCGGCGCTCCGTGCCACGTTCGCCGCTCCGCGCCACCTCGTACGCCGCCGCGCCACCCCGTGCGGCGCAGACCACGACAAACTGGCGCTCCGCGCCACCTCGCGCGCAGCGGCCGCCCGGTTGCGCCGCCCGCCGTCCTGTGGCACACTCGGGTAAACGCTTTCCCGCAGCGGTGCGGCGCCAGGTCGGCTCCCCCGCTCCCGGCCGAACAGGACACACCGTGGCAGAGCAGAGCCTCCCGACCAGCACCAGCAGCACCACCGGCACGCCGGCGACCACCGGCACCCCCGAGACCATCGGCATCATCATGAACGGCGTCTCGGGCCGCATGGGCTACCGCCAGCACCTCGTCCGCTCGATCCTCGCGATTCGCGAGCAGGGCGGCGTGCTGCTCGCCGACGGCGAGACCCGGGTGCAGGTCGAGCCCATCCTGGTCGGGCGCAGCGAGAAGAAGCTCGCCGAGCTCGCCGCGAAGCACGGCATCGAGCACTTCACGACCGACCTCGACGCCGCGCTTGCGGACGACCGCTGGCAGATCTACGCCGACTTCCTCGTCACGAAGGCCCGCGCGGCCGCCATCAAGAAGGCCATCGCGGCCGGCAAGGCGATCTACACCGAGAAGCCGACCGCCGAGAGCTACGAGGAGGCGCTCGAGCTCGCGCGCCTCGCGACCGAGGCGGGCGTCAAGAACGGCGTCGTGCACGACAAGCTCTACCTGCCGGGCCTGCAGAAGCTGCAGCGCCTCATCGACTCGGGCTTCTTCGGACGCATCCTGTCGGTGCGTGGGGAGTTCGGCTACTGGGTGTTCGAGGGCGACTGGCAGCCGGCGCAGCGACCGAGCTGGAACTACCGCGCCGAGGACGGCGGCGGCATCATCGTCGACATGTTCCCGCACTGGAACTACGTGCTCGAGAACCTCTTCGGCCGGGTCCGCTCGGTGTACGCGCAGGCCGTGACCGAGATCCCGGAGCGGGTCGACGAGCAGAATCGCCCGTACGCCGCGACCGCCGACGACGCGGCCTACGCGATCTTCCAGCTCGAGGGCGGCGTCACGGCGCAGCTCAACTCGAGCTGGACGACCCGGGTGAACCGCGACGAGCTCGTCGAGTTCCAGGTCGACGGCACGCACGGGTCGGCCGTCGTCGGCCTGTTCGGCTGCAAGATCCAGCCGCGCAACGCCACGCCCAAGCCCGTGTGGAACCCCGATCTCGCCGACGCG
>Ga0182737_1002128_pt1 | contig 16986 bp, 17 predicted proteins | sample eDN5th30CBELigOP_FD_128878 | JGI IMG/M metagenome (GOLD analysis project Ga0182737, IMG submission 128878) | Enriched Organic Plus compost microbial communities from Emeryville, California, USA - eDNA 5th pass 30_C BE-Lig OP (version 2) (version 2) ...
CATAGAAGCCGCGTTTGAGCGGCAGGCTGGCGACACTGGCGGGCTTTTCCGTCTCCGATGCGGCGGGCGTCGGCGCATCGGTCGCGTTCGCCATGCCGGTATCGGCGGCGGCATTGTCAGTCGCGCTCGCGGGCGCGCTGTCATTGGCGGCGCTGCCCGCCTCATTTGCCGCCTCGCTGGCCGGGGCCGATGCCGTCTGGCCGCACGCGGCAAGCAATCCCAGAGAAATAAGCCATGACAACCGACGCATAATAGCCCCCCGATACGGACGATACAGGAATGCGACTATCGTGATTCGCAGTCCTCAGGTAAAGCCGAAACAAGGCCGCCCGCGTGCCCCGAAGGGCACGCGGGCGGCGAATTTCGCGGAGGTTCGGGAAATGGAGGGGCGGCATCGCCGCCCCTCCCGCTCTCATTCCGCCGCGACGGCGTAATGTTCGGGCTGCACGGTTTCAACGGGCTGCGGCGCGGACAGCTTCCTGACCAACCGTTCCACCTGCTTCCAGCGGGCAAGCGTGTCGAAGGGCCGCGCCGTGTAGTTGGCGGCGGGGAAGCGCAGCCATTTGGGCGTCCAGTCCTCGACCTTGGGCCGCTGATTCTCGCCCGTCAAATGATCGCGGATGATCGTTTTCTGCGCCTTCACCTTTTCCGCGAGATTGCCGTCCGCGATCCTTTTGCCCGCCACCTCGCGCAGCATGGCATTGACGACCTGCCGGTCGCGGATCAGATTGAAAAACACCTCGTCGGGTTTCCACAAGCTCGCCATATCGACGCGAAGATATGCGCCCACGGCCTCGACAATGGCGCTGCCCGCCTGCATCGTTTCGCCTATGACAATGGCAAGGATCGTCAGCACATCGGCATCGGCAAGGGCCAAAAGCCGCGCAAAGATGGTGGCGACGTCCATGCCATCCTCCCGCTCGCTCGCGACGGTCGGCTTATCGGGCGAGAAGTCGAGCAAGGCCAGAACAGTGCGTCGCTTCTCATCGAAGCGGGTTTCCGCCGCGCTCGTCTCGATGCTCTCCGCGATCGCGTCGTTACGCGCATTCTGCTTCTCGACACGCACGGTCCAGAGCGGCGATCCGGCGATGGCATGGGCGACCATCAGACGCAGCGCAACAGCGGGATAATCGGTCAAGACGACACGCACGGCGGCGTGACGGTGCAGATCGATATAAGTCTGCAAGGGTCCGGTCGTTTCGCTGCGTCCCGCCTGCGCGGTCTGCCTGTCGGCTTCGGTGGTCGCCGCCTTGGCCGCCTGCGCCCGCGCCTTCTTCGCTTCCTTGCCGGACAAATAGCCCTCATGGACTTCCACCGCACCGCCATGCCGCACGGTGATAAAGACCTTGCCGCCCTTGGCCTTGGGGGTCTTTTCATATTCCCATGCATGGAAATGGCGGCCCGGCTCCATGACCTCCACATCGGTCCAACCCGCTGCGAGATAGGCGTCGCGTCTGGCGGCGATAGCGGCGTTCTGCGCCTGCCAAAACATATCGGCGTCCGCGAAAAAGCCGTCCTCCCCGAACAGGTCGGCAACGATCTGGCCCTTGTAATCCTCCAGCGGGAAGATCGCGGCCTTGACCGGAATCGATGTTCCCCCGAACAGCCAGCCCTTCAGCTGTTCGCCGGTCGGTATGTGCTGCTGCGGGTCGTCGTAGAGCGCCAGCCAGTCCTTTTGCTGCGCCTTCGTCGCAAGAGTCAGATGGCGGACCGTCGCGAACTTGATCTTGCCCCTGCGATAAAGCAGCCGGATGCGGGGCAGCAGATTGCCGAGCGCAAGGATGCGGCGAACATAAAGATCGGTAAGGCCGAAGGTCTGGCCGATCTGCTCCACCGTTCGTCCCTCCTTCTGGATAAGGCGGGTAAAGCTCTCCCATTGGGAAACCTCATTGGGGTCGAGACGCTGGATATTCTCGATAAGCGAGGCTTCCAGCGCGGCGGCATCATCGCCCGGTTCCATGATCGCGCACGGCACGGGACCATGATCGATCCCTTCGGACAGCGCGATCTCGATAGCGAGACGGCGGCGGCGTCCCGCGACGATGCCGAAGCTGCCGGGCTGGCCTTCATCCTCACCCGCACGGACGATCAGCGGCACGATCACGCCGCGTTCGCGGATGGAAGGAAGAATATCGGAAACGTCCGGGTTCTTTTCTCCATGGTGCATGTTCGCCTTGCTGACGAACAGCTTGCCAAAGTCGATATTTGCGAGTTGCATGGTTCAACACTCCTGTTTGGGGTGGACCGGCCCGTCCGCGTGGGTTGTGAAGCGCGACGGGCGGGCCGGGACAGGCGCGGGCAAAGCCCCGCGCGGCTCATCCGTCCGATGCGGGCGGGATCCTGTTGCTGGCGAGGCGAAGAAACGCCCGGTACATTTGCAGTTCGACTTGCGAGATGGAGCCTTTGCGGCGCGCCAGTCTCGCCCATATCGACAGCCGGAAGGCCGGGACGAAATCCATATCGCGCTCGATCTTCAAACCAAACGGGAGCCGGAGGTTCTCCAATTCCGACAGGCTGAAATAGCCAAGTTCCGGGCATCCGAAACCAAGATCGGCAAGGCCGAACAGGGTATCGCCATCCTCGTCCAGTTCGGTCGCCAGCCATGTCGCCGCACCGCAGGGGTTGAAGAATTTGACGACTGGCTGCGGATCGGGTTCGCGCCTGCCCTCCCGTTGCGCGGCGCGGTGGGCGGCGGCGTTGGCGCGCAGGGTGGCGCGCAATTCGGGGGTGAGGAGGATCATGCCGCTGTCCTCCTTTCGGTGCCTATGGCGTCGGCATTCTCGCCTTCAGCAAAAGCAAGAATATAGTCGGCGGCCTTGCTCGCCTGACTGGCGGCGCGAAAGATGGCGCGATTGTCCTCGCGCAAGACCTCCAGCCACGAACCGACATAATCGGCATGGCGAACGGTCGGGACGATCCCCAAGGCGGCGCAGATGAAGGCGGCGCTAATCTCCGCGCACAGTTCTTCCCGCGCATAGGGTTGCGATCCGAAGCGGCCCGACTGGTCGCGGCCCAACCGCCTGGGATGGCCGGTCCAGTGGGATAGTTCATGAAAGGCGGTGCGGTAATAGTTGATCTGGTCGCGGAAAGCCGGTTGCGGCGGGACGGCAACGAAATCCGGGCCGGGGGCATAATAGGCCTTGGCCCCGCCGATGCGGAAATCCGCGCCGGTCGCTTCAATCAGGGCTTCGGCATGGGGGACGATCTCGCATTCCGGCAAGGGCGCGGGATCGGCGGCCAGACCGGGACGCAAGCCCTCGCATTGCGCGATATTGAACACGGTAAAGCGTTTCAGGAAAGGAACCGCGCGGGCATCCCCGCCGGTTTCGCGGGCGCGCACCTTCTCGGCTTCGGGGGTGAAGCGGTCGGCATAAACGACAAGCGTTCCCTTCTCCCCCTTCCTGATATTCCCGCCTGCTTCCAGCGCCTGCCTGAAAGTCATCCAGCATTGCGACGGATAACCGCTCTCGATAGCCGCACCCCAAAGCAAGAGTATGTTGACGCCGCTATACCGCCGCCCCGTCAAAGCGTTGCGGGGCAGGCCGGGACCGCCCGCCGCGCTGGCGTCCCAAGGCTGCACCCAAGGGAATCGGCCCGCTTCCAGTTCGGAAATGATCCTGCGCGTCACCTCTTCATAAAGGTTCGTGCGAGGGGTGGCCTCGCCCCTGCGGGCTGGCTTGCTGGCCTCTCCGCTGGCGCGGCGCTGGCTGGTGGAACGCATCGCTTGCCTCCTGTCTGACAAAAACCACCGCAACCCCGCCGGGCGTGGGGGGGTGGGCGGCAGGAGCGACCGGAAAGGCCCGCAAGAGCGGCGGGCGGCACCCGCAGGGGCGCAACGCAGTGGAGCAGCCGGAGCGGCAGCGACGGCTTGCCGCCTGACGCTGCGGGCCTATCAGGGCGCGCCGACCACCCCCCGCGCCCAAGGGGATGCCTACAAAAGACGCCGGCGCGACGCAGGAGCGCCGGGCCGCATCCGGGGAGCGAAGCGCCCCGACAAGCATCATGCGATCGTTACCGAAAGGCCGGGACGCGCGATGCGCGGCCCGGTGGAGCCTGTGCCGAAACGGCAGGCGTAATAGAGCGCGGCCGCCCGGCACGGGCGGGATGCTCCTTACCCGATCAGAGAGCCGCCTTTTCCTTCAGGGAAGCGAGACATTCCCGGCAAAGGACACCGACGGTATCACGCAGCAAACGCACCGAAGCGGCCAGTGCCTCCAGATCGTCCCGGTCTACTTCATAGCTGGCGGAATAACGGGCCTCGACATAGGCGCGCTTCAGCAGCTCGAACCGGCGACGATCGATCCGCGACGCACGGGGCCAGACGGCGACAAGACGCGGTTCGCGATCCTCGGCCAGCGAGCGCAGGAATTTGATGTTGTGCGAACGCGGGAAATACAGGTCGCGCACCAGCAGAAAGCAGATGTAGATGGTCTCGGTGGTTTGATGGAGGTTAAACGCAGCGAGTTTTCGAAAGCCAGCATCTTCTTCACATTGGCCGAGCTGGAATTCAACCGTCGCGAGCCAGCGATCCACATCTGTAATCTTAGCCTTGAAATATCCGGCCGCCATTTCATGGGCATCGGCAGCCGTCAGTGGCTTAGGGTTTGCAAGGTCATAGCCCGGCAATTCGTGGAGAACGATCCCGTCACGGACGATATCGACCCAGAAATACTCCCCTCGTCCCAGCGCCCGATTCACCTCTTCAAGCGTGTGGACGATGATGTTCACCGGCCGGCCGATCGCCGGATCGCGCGCTATTTTATCCTCGGCGACATACCAATATTCGGCAATATCGGTGAGATCGGGATGGCTGACAATGACCAGCAGATCATAGTCGGACTGATAGCCGTTTTCCGGCTCATCCACCCAGTCGCTGCGGGCATAGCTGCCGAACAGCACTATCTTCCCGACCTGCCCCTTACGCTTCCAGGACTGGGTCGCCCGCGCGGTCGCGCCCGCAAATTCGTCGAGCAATATATGCTTCACTCTCTCCAGTTCGCCTTGCTGAAGAGACGGCAAATGATCCATGTCGTGGCGCATAGGCAAGGTTCTCGCGGGCGATCCGAGGCTTGGCAAGAGCAATATCGCTATTAGACGATCCTATGACGGTATCCGCTTATCGGCAGAGCAGCTGACGATATCCACCCAGAGCCATATTCCGCGCGTCATAAGCCAGCCGCCGAACGCGGGATCGAAGCGATTCGCCCGCGTCCCTCCAATCGGATTTCACGCGCTCGACACCGAACAAAGCCATGGCGATCTCACGATGACTCGCGCCTGCGGTGATCGCATCATGGACTCGCAACAGTCCAACCCGGCGCCCCATTCTGGGATCGGCAGGAAAAAGGGAATCGGCAAAACGGCCATGACGATAAAGGGCGAACAGACGCCGCATAGGCAGCAATCCGGCTTCCGCTTTCGTCCAGTCCAAGCCGCAGAAGCGAAGTTGTATCGCCTGCGCTTCCCTCAGGCTTCCTGCTACAATATCCAATCGAAGATGGTGCCAACCGTCGGACAATACGGCATGTTCTCTACCGCCCTCCCCCTCAACGACCGTCAGCCAGCGCGCGATCCGGTCAAGCCGGAATCCGCCAGGATCTGAGAGAGTGGCCGGAGCGGCTATAATGCGGAGTGTTCCAGGATCGATATCGGCACGCCAGATGATCCGGGCAAACGGTGCTTCCCGTCCCGGATGTTCAACGAAAGTGAAGCCCCCACCGGGCCGTTTCGGCAATGCCGGCATTTGCCTTCACGCCGGCACATGCATATGCTGCAATATAAGCAGGGTCGCGGCGCAGCCATTCCCACATGAGGCCGGTCCGATCGATGCCGGAAAGCCGCCCGTAGGCCGCCTTATCCCGCCAATCGGGAAAGCCGAAGTCTTCAACAAAGTTCATCCGAGCGCATCCGACGGGTTGGCATCGATGGCTCGATATTCATGACAAGGCATGTGGAAGCGGTGCCGAGCCGGATCGAAATCCTCATCGACCACTTTTGCAAATGACTCGCACATGGTATGAGAATCGCAAAGAGCGACAATGCCGGGTATCAGGGTGAGATCCTGTCTCCCGGCCCGAATGTTCGGAAAGGACGATCGCCGGGCGAAGGGCGGCTTGAGATGCTGCCGGTGATCGTAAAATGCCTGATGGATTTGCAGGCGATGATGATGACGACCCGCATCATCGAGGCCGCGACCAGCGAAGACGAACTTCATTCCATCATGGTCGCCATAACTCAGGAACTCGGTTTCGAGCGATTTGCGCTTATCCATCACGTCGATGGCGCTGAGGCAAAAGGCCATGCCATCAACCTGCACAATTATCCGCCGCGATGGGCCGACCATTATTTCGAGCAGGATTTCGGCCTTCGCGACCCGGTCCATCGCGCAAGCCGTCTGAGCAGCTGCGGTTTTCGCTGGGAGAAGCTGCCGGATATGCTGCCTCTCGACGCAAGCGATCGTGAAATGCTTGCGATGGCGCGCGATCATGGAATTGCCAATGGTTTCACGATACCGGCCAATGTTCCGGGCGAAGCGCATGGTTCGATCACTTTTGCCAATCCCGTAGACTATTCGCTTCCCATCGAGATGCTGCCGCTGGCCCATTGGATAGGCAATGTGGCTTTCGAGGCTGCACGCAGACTGTGGGCGACAAAATATCCTCACCGGATGCGGCCTCGCCCGAAACTGACCGATCGACAGCGCGATTGCGTTCTCTGGGTCGCGCGCGGCAAAACCGATTGGGAAATCAGCCGCATCCTCAGCATAAGCGAAGAAACTGTGGCCACGCATATCAGACAGGCCTGCGAGCGCTATGATGTGAGCAAACGGACATTATCGCTGATCCGAACGCTGTTTGACGGAACGCTAAACTTCCCTGAAATTTTCCGGCGCTGATATCCCGCTTTTCCGGGATAGTTCTCCAGCCGCGTCCTGCCGACCCTTGGGCATCCATTGTCCAAAGGAGAGCAGCAGTGCTTCACATTCTACAGTCCGCCAATTCGCCTTCGGAATCGGACAAAATCCTGCGCGGAATGTTCGCCGCGCGAAAATCCATTTTCGTCGATCTTTTGAAATGGAACGTGCCCGTGATCGACGATCTTTACGAAGCCGACCAGTTCGATACCGAAGACGCGATTTATCTCGTTCTTTGCGACGAGGATGGCGATCATCTGGGATCGGCGCGGCTATTGCCGACGATCAAGCCTCATATTCTCGATAGCCTATATCCTGCATTATGCGCTGAAGCGCCTCCTCGCGGAGCGACCATATTCGAAATCACGCGATTTTGTCTGGACCGGCGCTTGTCCGCCAGCCAGCGGCGCAAAATACGCGACACCCTTGTCAGCGCTCTTGCCGCCTATGCTCTGGAAAACGGCATCACCGCCTATAGCGCAATTGCCGATCGGGAATGGGCGAAGCAGATTCTACATTTCGGTTGGCAGTGCGAGTTCCTTGGCACGTCACGATCATTTAAAGGCAAGATACTAACGGCCCTGCAAATAAAGATCACGCCCGATATTCTTGGTAGATTGTATACAACGGGCATAAAGCCCATACTTGATCTTCTCTATCCCCTTCATCTCGTTATTGACACAGATATTAGGTAGAAATTTCCAATATTTTTAATATTAAATATTTCCGAAAAACGAATCCGGGTGTTGAGAACATGCTTGAGACATGCGCCGAGCCTTTAACCGTAAGCGGTCTGGACATTGTACATCGGCCACCCGGCAATACCGAATGGGTCTCTATGATCTCAAGCAAGGTTCTCACGCCTCATGATTATAAAAAAATTACGATATTTAATATGAATAATATCAATTGTTATTATAATAATAATTTTAATCGGTAAATAATACCATTATAAGATTCCGTAAAATACAAATAATCTGATAATATAGTTAAATTAGTTACCAGAACTTTATGATAATTTGTTAATTTTATCGAACCAATTAACGTAGAATCCGGCGAAAAAACAAGGATCTGGGGCACACCCAAATTTGCTGCATATAGACGACCTCTTGAATCGAGGGTAATCCCATCTACCCCCACTCCTCCCGCCGTATGTGCATAGACATAGGCAAGCTTGATCGGTCCCGTAGCTGTTGCCGAGGGCAGAGTGAGGATCCGCTTTCCGGCAAACTCGGATACAAGGACGGTTTCATCCGATGGTCCCACCGCAATACCATTGGGAAATGCGATTCCATCCGCGAAAAGCTGCGGTTCCTTCGCACCGGGCGCCCAATAGTAGACCCGGCCATTTGGGTGCACGATCGATGATTGGCCGGGTGCCGTGAAATATAGCCCGCCTGCGGCATCGATTGCCAGATCATTCAGGCCCTCAATGGGCTGCTCGCCGACACCCTGCGTCAGATTGGTGATTTTACGCGTCACGGGATCGAATTCCAACAAGCCGGACGCCGCAGTAATCAGAAGCTTTCCGTTGCTACGAAACTTTGCCCCATTTGGCTGGCTTCCGGTCTTTCCTCTTTCAACGCATTTCCCGGATACGACCTGAAGAATGCGATCACCCGTTACATCCAACACCCATATATTACCTGCGGAATTCGTCGTGATGCCTTCCAGAAATCCACCACATTCCGCAACCTTTTCAATCACGCAATCAGCGCATACAGAGGAAATCGATATTTCCCCGGCAAACGCATTTGCCTGCAAGAACGATATCATGGCTACAAGCGTGCTATATATTTTCCGATGCGTGTTCATGGGTTCCTCGATCCTGTTTTCATCGGCGAGCGATCTTTGAAAGCTGGCTGTTTTTCAATAACCCGCAACTGGTTACAAAGCCGGTTTTCCGAGAATGGCGTCCGAAGCCTTGTCGCCAAGCATCACGGCCGTTCCATGCGGATTGCCGGAAATCTGAACGGGAAGAACGGACAGATCAATCACGCGCAAACCCTCTATGCCCCGCACGCGGCATTCCGCATCCACGACAGCGCCATCGTCCAATCCCATCCTGCATGTACCGACAGGGTGCGATGTCGTCATTCCGAACTGACGATGAAAATCGTCGATCGCATCGTCGGTATCAAGATGGGTGAACGGCAAGGTGATATCTCCAACGAAGCTTGCCATGGCCGGCTGCGCCAGAAATTCACGCATCAACTTATGCCCACGGCGCAATTCGGCCAAGTCCCATGGATCAGTCAGCATATTGAACAGAATCCGGGGCGCTTCAAAGGGGTTTGACGAGCGCAGGGACACATGGCCTCGGCTGCGCGGATGGGGCACACCATATAATGCCATCATGAAATGCCCGGCTCCCTTTCGGACACCGGGAAACCAGATCGAATTACGCATGGTCAGCGCACTGATCATAAACCGCATATCCGGCCCTTCGGCGGATTGCGAGGTCCGCATATTGGCGGCAGCGATCACCGGCATGGTGCTGAGTTCATTCCGCATACCGAAAAACCAGCGGCCGAGTTGCATCATAAATCTGTCAGCGCGGAATGTGCGATGAAATGCTTTGGGCTCTTTCGTTCTGGCCTCGAATATCGCGGCTGGCTGATCGCTCAAATTTTGGCCGACTCCGGAAAGATCGTGCACAACATCGATACCAACAGATCGGAGGTGATCCGCCGGTCCTATACCGGAAAGCATCAGAATTTGGGGTGAGCCATAGGCGCCGCCCGAAAGCACTATCTCACGCGCGGCATAGGCTATCTTCCGTTCACCCCGCTGGGAATATTCGACCCCAACGGCCCGCCCATTTTCTACAAGGATGCGAACGACATGCGCTTCGGTTTCGATCCGGAGATTCTTTCTCGACTTTATCGGATCTAAAAATGCTGCGGCAGTTGTCGCCCGCCGCCCCCGATCATCGACATTGAAATCCGGGATATGAAATCCTTCGGGATCAGGTCCTGATACGTCATCGGACAAGGAAAAGCCCATGGACTTCGCGGCTTCGAAAGCGCGTTCTGAAAAGGGATTTTCCACCTGAGGCTGGCGAACAGATACCTCGCCCTTCACCCCATGATGAAAAGTTTCCCCTTTCCAGTGATTTTCGACCCGCCGGAAATAAGGCAAAACCGATACATAGTCCCAGCCGGGCAATCCCTGGGCCGCCCATTGATCGAAATCGCGAGGATTGCCCCGGTTATACACCGCTCCATTGACGAGCGAGCTGCCGCCGAGCCCTTTGCCGCGCGGGACTTCGATGCACCGGCCCATCAGACCGGGCTCCGGTTCGCTTTCATAGCACCAAGACGATTTGGGATGCATCCGCATCGAAATTCCGGCGAGCGGTATTTTGAAACGCCAGTCACGCTGCTGCCGGCCTGCTTCCAGCAATAAGACCCGGCTCTTCACCTCTCCGCTCAGCCGATTGGCAACGACAGATCCCGAGGATCCGGAACCTATGACAATGAAGTCCCATTCGGACATGCTGAATTCCTGCAAAAATATTATAGGAAACGATTGATGATGTCGCCGCTCGCCCGCATTTCCGGCAAGCCCGTCACACCCAGATCCTCGATCATGAACAGGCGCCCGCAATGCTCATCGCCTTCCCCGCCAAGCACGGACGGATCCAGCGTTGTGACATAAAGGCGATCCAGCGCGGGGCCACCGAACATTACGCTGGAAACCCATGCAGTCGGCATCTCGATACAATCCTCCACCTTGCCGGAAGGGTCGAAGCATATGATTTTTCCCGCACCGCATAACGCCACCCAGAGCCTGCCGTCTCTGTCGATCGTCGCCCCGTCTGGTATGCCGCCCAGTTCGGAGGTGTCAGCAAAAAGGCGGCGGCCGATCAGGGGGCCGCTTTCGGGATAATCATAAGCGTAAATCTGTTTGACGATGCTATCCGCCACATAGAAGCCGCTGCCGTCCGCCGACCAGCACGGGCCATTTCCTAGAATATAGCCGTCCGCCAAATGAGTTACGGACCCATCCCGTTCCAGCCGAAACAGATCCCCCAAAGGCTCCGCCATGCACTTGTCGGAACCGACGGCGACTATGCGCCCCTGCCGATCGACCTTCCCGTCATTCAGATGCGCACCCGGCTTCACGGGAAAGGTCGCAACCCTGATGGCCTGTTGTCGTTCCTCATCGAAGTGATGAACGCCATCCGAGAGGGTCACCAATAGGTTGGAATTCGTATCACGGGTCGCCGCGACCACCGGTTCCGGTATCGCCAACTGGAAAACGCAATACCCCGTCCCATCAAAAGCGACCACCTGCTGTCCGACAATGTCCACGGCAAGAAGCGACTGGTCTTCGACATCCCATACAGGCCCTTCGCCTATTTTCAGCCGATGCTCACCCAATGATAATATCTGCATTCGCGTCCCTCCTGAACGCCAGATAAGCCCATTGAGGAGGGGATAACTTGTGTCAGCCTGCCAAATTTTTGGTCAAGGCCGCTTCATATGCTTCGCCTTCGCGAGCTGGAAGCGGACGCCATCCAGAATCGTTTCGATAGATCGTTCAAACGCGATGTCGGTCTCCAGACGCTCTTCCATGAAATCGCGGATCGCGGGGTTCTGCTCATTCAGCATCCATCCGATCACGGTACTGGCAAGCAGAAAGGCAATTTCGTGAGATCGTTCCGGTGGGAAGCCTGCCGCAACAAGCGGCGCTTCGATACGGGGAATGGTCTGGTTGCGCATTTCCTCGCTGGGCCATGCCGCCACCAACAATCGGGCACCGTCACGATAGGGAAGGATCGCCTTGCGCACAGCCCTGGCGAAGGCAAAACTCCATTCATCCCAGTCTAGCGCCGCGCTTAACTCCGCCAAGGGTTGCGATACTATCGCATTCGCCATATCGCCGAGCAACGCCTGCTTATTCCGATAATGGTGATAGAGCGCCGGTCCCTGCACATGGAGATGGTCGGCCAGACGTCTGGTGCTGACGGCATCAAGGCCCTTTTCCCGCAAAATCTCCAGCGCGGCGGCTACGATCTCATCCTTTCCGATATTCCTCTCCTCTATTTGGTCCGAAGCCTCTTCCATACCGCCCTTAGCAGTGCTAAGTACAGCATCTTAACACTGCTAAGGAAGTAAAAAAACTCCGAAAACGGAGAGGATTGTTGAGAGGAACGCCCGATGCATTTCAGCACCCGTGATTTCACTCCACCCCAACGCCAAGCGGCATGGCGGGATATCGTCAACTCCTATTGCGGAGAATTTTCGTTCGACTTCAGTAGCCCGGAATTCGAGGCCAATCTCGACGTGCATCATATCGGGCCTTTATCCTGCGCCAAGCTGACGCAATCCTTGAAGCGCATTTCCCGCAATGACATCGCTGCCATGCAAGCGCAGGAGAAGGACGCCTTCGTCCTGCTGCAACTCGCAGGGAAAGCACAACTCTTTCAAGGAGATCAGAAGATTTTCCTGCTTCCAGGAGATATTACGATCATCGATGCCGGCTCCCCGTTCGAGCTAAATCTGCGGGAAAAAAATTCCCAAATATGCATTCACGTCAAGAAGGACATAATCAATCAGTCCTGCACCATGGATAATTTTCAGTTCGCCACCAAAGCTCCGCCTTCCACAAGCTTCATAATCCATTCGATCATCAATTCCGTCTTTTCTCTTTCCGATTTCGTCAATGAGGATCAGAGGCTGATTATCGCCGATACGATCTGCACGCTTCTGAATACCGGTTGGGATGACGATAGCATCACCCCAAACGACAGGTTTTCCGAAACTTTGCAAAAAGTGAAGGGATATGTTCTCGCCCATCTGACCGACGAAAATCTGACCCCACGCGCCATAGCGTCCGCGACCGCGATTTCAGAACGGCATCTGCACCGCATATTCAACGCCGCAGGGCAATCCGTTTCAAACTGGATTCGCCAGAACCGTCTGGATCGCTGCGCTACGGATCTGAGAAATCCCAGACTGGCCGAAAGGTCGATAACGGAAATCGCCTTTGGCTGGGGTTTCAATGATTCCGCCCATTTCAGCCGTCTCTTCCGCAAGCAATATGGCGTGCCTCCGCGAGAATATCGGCGGGCCGGATCAGAACATTAACTCCTGCTCCCGATCCGACCTCCCTTATCAGAGGGGCGCCTCATATCGAGCCAGCGTTCTCCTCGCCGGTTCGATGACAACGGGGTCCAGGAACATCTCGCCCGACATACCCGATCCTTCTCCGACCTGCTCCAGCGCTTCCATCCTGGAGAGAACGTCACGCGCATAGGCAACCTCGGCATCCGTCGGTCGATAAGCCTCATGTACGGTCCTGACTTGCTCTGGCGCGAGGACCAGCTTTCCGTCGAAGCCCATCATCATTCCCCACCGGGCGTCCTCGCCCAGTGTCGCATGGTCGTTGATAACCGGCCAGGGCGCATCAAGCGCCCACAGACCATGGGTACGCGCGGCAAGAATGATGCGGGCGCGATGAAAATGGAACAAATCGCCCGGATATGTGCTGCGATCCTGCAAATATGCCCCGATATTGATGTGTAGCGACACGCTGAGATCACCAATGGCGAGACCAAGCGCGTCGACATTCGGAGAACAGGATGCAAGCATATCGATATTCGTGAGAGCCGAGGCGGATTCGATCCCGACGACATAGCCGATCCTGTTGTCGAATTGATGTTCCTCTCTCAGATCAGAGATGATTTCATCTATTTTCTCAATATCTTCGACCTTCTCCGGTTTTGACAGCATGATCGTATCGATGAACCGCCCGGCGGCGCCGACCACCATCCTCAAATCCGTTTCGGCAAGAGGAGTCGACGCCGGATTGATGCGGATTGCGCGAGCGCCCCTGCCCCAGATATCCTCCCGCAAGAGGCGGACGATCATGGCCCTCGCCTCATCCTTGCGTGACGGATGCACTGTATCTTCCAGATCGAGACAGATCACATCCGCTCCGCAGCTTTGGATCCGGTGCCGGATCGCATTTTCATCCAGAGTGCCCGGAATGAAGATGACTGATCTTCTTAATTTCATACAACACCTGTACAGAGAGTGATATTTTTCAGTTCTTTATCGAAAACTGAACGCCGATGGCGCGGGGCCGGTCAGGAAGGGCATATACCGCATTGGAATTCGTCACCTGCTGCCGGAAACCGGAAGTAGCCACATCAAGAAGATTCTTGACGATCAGTGACATTTGCCAACGTCGGTCGCTCGGTCCAAATCCCAAATGCAAATCGATCTTGGAAAAGCCTTCCTGCGTCAACAGCGGATCAGCAGTGGCGGATTCGAAGAATTTCGAGCTGAAATAAAATACCGGATCAAAGAACAATCGATAATCATCACTGACCGGAATCGCCACATTGGCGGAGATATTCCCGCTCCATTTCGGCGCATAGGGCCGGCGTTTGCCCGACAGGTCCTGAGAGCAGGTCGTCGAAAGCGAATTGCCCAATACCGTGCACGCACCATTGGGATAGCTGGTATATTTTGAATGGAGATAGGCGATATCCGCGCTCAGCGTAAACTCCGGCGAGACGCGCAGGACGCTTCCCAGCTCCACACCTTGCGACCGCGATTTCGCTGCATTTTGCACGAGTGAAATAATCGTGCCCGCCGACGAGATAACGATCGTGGACTCCTGAAGATTGCTGTAATCGCTGCGGAAAAGCGCCATGTTCATGGTCAGGCGCCGATCGAGAAAGCGCCCCTTCAAACCGACTTCATAGGCCTTGACCGTTTCGGGCGCAAAATCATTCGCCAGCGAAGCCGCACTATAACCGCCTGCCTTGAACCCTTCCGAATAGGTTCCGTAGACCATTACATCATCGGTGACGTCATATTGAACGCCGGCCGACGGCATGAATTTTTCATCCGTCCGTTTGGGTTTGGCGAACTGGCCCAGATCCGCCCCCAGCACCGCCGAATAAAAGGCCAAGGTGTCACCAGTGAACGGGACATAGGTGGAAGGCAGCGCATCCTCGGAGGTTCCCAAAGTCACGTTCCGCCGCGCCTTCTTGCGTATATTGGAATAGCGCGCACCGAGATTGATCCGCAGACGACCGACGGGCCTTATGGTCAAGGACGCAAAAGCCGAAAGCGTACGCGCATCCTCCGTCAGGCGAGGGCTACCAGTGATTTGCGTGGAAGCATCCGTACTGCCCGAGGGATTAAATGCACCGAAGGGAAGGAAGAAAAATCCCACATAATTATAATTGTAGAGGTGGGAATCCGAATAATATCCGCCGAACATATATTCGACAGGGCCACCTGTCGCCGATTGATAACGAATTTCCTGACTGAACTGATGGAAGCGTTCCCCCAGATAAACCGGCAGACCTTCGACACCGCCAACGGCATTGGGCAGCGGCATCGGTATCGGCTGGGTCAATGAATCCACTTTTTGGTCCAGATAACCGGTAATCGTGGACAAGGCGCCTCCACCGATATCGATGGAGTTAGTCCACGCTCCTTCCCAAAATTTGATATTGGAGAAGCTGGATGGAGAGACGCTCTCATATCCCAGGGACTGAAAGGGTTTTCCACCCGCCGCCAGATAGCTGCCACAGCTTTTCGAGCTTGCTTCGACAAGAGGCGCGGCAACCGGGCAGTTGGTCAGCACGAACGGATAGGCGCTATCGACCCGTGAGCGGAAATAATCGACCCGCAGGTCAGAGCGTATGGCCGCTGTCGGTTCCCAGCGGGCCGAAAATCTGACCTGTTGCGTCCTTTCATGAGGACCGTCTTCGTCAAGATAGCTGTTATGAACATAGCCATCCATACCGCTGACACGACCCGCCACCCGGACGGCGAGGCTCTCATTCACCGGCAGATCAACCCCACCCTCCAGATTATATTCACCATCCTCAAACGCATAGAGTGCGCTGGCATTATAGGAAAACGCATTTCCCGGCTTGCGGGTGGCGATATTCAGCGCGCCTGCAATGGCATTCGCACCGAAAAAGGTGGTCTGCGGCCCTTTCAGCACTTCAACCTGAGTGATGTCGAAGAGAGCCGCTCTCGATGACATCGACCTGCTGCGATAAACGCCATCGACGAACGTCGCGACAGACTGTTCAAATCCCGCATTCTGACCGGATCCTACCCCTCGCACCGTAATCTGATTGACCAGAGAACCGGTTGTAATCTTGACGTTCGGCAATCTCGCCGCGACATCCTCCAGTGAATTGAGATTCTGCGCGGCCAGAACTCCGCCATCCACGACCGACACGGCCACAGGAACATCTTGCAGACTTTGGCTGCGACGCTGTGCTGTGACGATGATATCGTCCAGGCCGCCATTATTCGACGAATGGGTGGCCGGAGCCTTCGCACTCTCATCGCCCCCCTGCGCCCAGACGGTCCCCGTCGATACGAAGGCCAGAAGGCTGGCGCTGAAACTGAAAGCCAAAATATAATCGGATTTTTTCATACATCTTCCCCTGATCCGTCCTCTTGCGGACAATGCTTCTTCTCATGGGAAGACTAGCTAAATGGCTCATCGGGGATTGCGCACCCGCGCCAATTTCTTGACCGTACGTGACAAAGCCTCTGGATGAGAGAAGGAGGATTTTGGCGCTGAATTGCAAACACCTGTCGGACATGAACAAGAGCGGCGCGGCAACGACACCTATCTACAGCCGCATCTCATTTGAACCGGTCAGCTCCGATGCAGTATCAAAGGCCATCGGCGAGCCATAAGGATCATAGATGCGTCGTTTAATCCCAGACCCCTTCGTTATCGCGCTGATAGCCACATTATGTCTGGCGACATTTCTACCCGTCCGAGGCTATGCCGCGACCATCACCGGGTGGATTTCGACCGCCATGATCGTGATACTGTTCTTTTTCCACGGTGCGAAGCTTTCCCGTGATGCGGTTTTCAGCGGGATAAAGCATTGGAAGCTGCATGCCGTCATTCTGCTGTCGACCTTCGCCATCTTTCCAGCGCTCTGCCTGATGACCGGCCCCCACCGAGTGGTCCGGGTTGATTGTTAGTGCATCGTCGCCTCCGACGCCATTGCCGGCTGGAGGTGGAGCGAAGCGGAACCGGAAGGCGGCAATGGCGGCATCGCCGTTTCC
>Ga0182737_1002129_pt1 | contig 16979 bp, 10 predicted proteins | sample eDN5th30CBELigOP_FD_128878 | JGI IMG/M metagenome (GOLD analysis project Ga0182737, IMG submission 128878) | Enriched Organic Plus compost microbial communities from Emeryville, California, USA - eDNA 5th pass 30_C BE-Lig OP (version 2) (version 2) ...
CCTGATTCGCGATACGCGCAATCAACTGCAACAGCAACTCAATCCCCAACGCTGAGAGGCACGGATGCCAGCCGAAATTCGCAACTCGATGCTTCCGACGTCGGTGGTCGACCTGCTGCTGCCTGCGCCAGGGGCCTCAAGCCGCGGCGAGTCGGCCGACGGCTTCGACAGCTTGCTTCGCGCACTGGCGCCGGTCGAACGCCCCGCCTCCAGTCAGACTGGCGGATCGTCGTCGCAGTCTGAGAACAGCTATCGCGCGACGAACTCCTACGACTCGCCGACGTCGAACTACGCCCCGCGCCCGTCGGACGCTCCGCAGGGCCGAAACGATCGGCCGCAACAGTCCGAGCATTCCCAGCCCAACAACAAGCCGGCGCGCGAGAACGACGCTCCCGCAAGCGAATCGCAGCGCCAGCCACAGCAGAGCGACGTTGCCGGCGCAGAGAATCCAATCCCTCGGGACGAAGCGCCGGCCCAGGTGGTCGATTGCGAGCAACACAGCGAACTCGATGAACCGGTCGATGAGGAGCTGACGGCGACCGTTATCGACGCCACCGCACAGCAACTCGCCGCAGCCGCCGCCCAAGCGGCCACGACGGTTGTCGACACTCAGCCGAAAACCACTGAGCCCACCGAAGGGGAAGTGGTCGCCGAGCTGGAACCCGCCGTAGAAACACCTGGGCACGACGCCGACCTCGAAACGTTCCCGACCACCGAAACGTCGCCGGCAACGACCGCGACCCTCGAACTACCTACGCCCGAAGGCGCCGCCACCGAAATCGTTCCGAGTCAGCAACAGGTCGAGCAACCAGAAGTCGAAGTCGCAGCGCCGACCGCGGAAGTTCCGGAATCGGTCTCCGCCGAGCCGCCGGCTGCAGAGACGGAACAGCCCCAGGACGAACAGCCGATCCTCTCCGACCTGCGATCAACTCGCACGCAAACTGACGGATCGATTCGCCATGCCGCGCCCGCCAGTCAATCGGGCGACGCGGCGGAACCCACTCCCAACGAAGGCGAAACTAAACTGCAGGCCGAATCGGCTGACCCTGCTTCGCAGGTCGAAATCGAGGCCCGAGCAGTCCAGACCGAAACGGCCACCGATTCCGACTCGCGCCGCGATCGCGATCACGCCACCAAGAGCCAACCACTCAACACAGAGCCAGCGGAGCCGGTTAACAAGGCGACCTTCGAAGCGACCGCCGTCGAACCGACTAGCTCAAGCGAGCCGGCGCAAGCCGAACCGGCCCCAGCGGCGACCGCCGAACCGACTCGCACAGAGCCCACCTCCCATCAACCACAGCAATCGCCGCAGCACCTCGTCGATGGCAACGTGCGCACCGGCGGCGCTCCGCGGCTGGCTGCCGAAGTGCTAGCCGCCAATCCGCGCGAGGCGAATCCACCTCGCCCGGTCGAAATCGACTCAGCCCGATTCCTCACCCGCGTGGCTCGCGCCTTCACGGCTGCTCAGCAGCGCGGCGGCGAAGTGCAAATGCGACTCAGCCCGCCGGAACTCGGCTCGCTGCGAGTCGAAATCAAAGTGGTCGAAGGGGTGATGACAGCTCGCGTCGAAACCGAAAACGCCTCTGCCCAGTCGGCATTGCTTGAACACTTGCCGCAACTGCGCGAACGGCTGGCCGAGCAGGGGGTTCGCATCGAACGATTCGATGTCGATCTGATGCAAAACGGCGGGTCGAACACGCCCGACCGGCCCACCGACCATCACGGAGACGAAGGCTCGTCGCGTCGCGGCGCTCCGCCGATCAATCGCGCGCGTTCCGCCGCCGCTCCCGATTCGCGAACCGAGCCCGCAGCGCTCTCCACCAGCGGCGGGCTGAACGTCATCGTCTAAGCACCCCAATCACCACGTACACCCAAGCCGCCGATGCGGCTCTAGTAGCACATTCAGCGAGGCCAACACGATGGCAGGCGTAAGCGGCATTTACAATCCGACCGGAGTCGACCCCACTGGTTCCACGACGAAAAAGAAGGCGACGAGCCTGCAAGATGTCGACGTCGATCAGTTCCTGCAACTGATGATCGCCGAACTTACGAACCAGGATCCGCTGAACCCGATGGACAACTCGCAATTCGTCCAACAAATCGGGCAATTGCGTGAGATTTCGTCGAACGACAAGCTCATCTCCACGCTCCAAAGCGTGCAGACCAGCCAGAGCCTCAGCAGCGCGAGCGGCATGATTGGCAAGACAATCATCGCGCTCGACGACGCGGGAGACAACGTGACTGGCAAGGTTGATCGCGTTTCGATTCAGACCGACGAAAATGATGCGTCGAAACGCTTCTACAAAGTGCACGTCGGCGACAAGACGGTCGATCTAAAGAATATCCGCGAGGTGTTGTCGTAGCGCACGACTCGCTCGCAACGCAGCACTCAAAGCGACGCCGCTTCCGCACAGTCAGAGAGCCCAGTCGCTTCGCACTCGAACAGCCGCCCCCTCACGGAGGATTGCAAAATGGGTCTTCAATCCGCGCTCACTACGGCGCTCACCGGCATGACGGCTGCGGAAACGCAAGTCGACGTGGTGGGCAACAACCTGGCCAACTCGCAGACGGTTGGCTTCAAGGCGTCGAACTCGGTATTCGTGACTCAGTTCTTGCAGACGCAGGGGCTCGGATCGGCGCCCACCTCCGGCAGCGGCGGCACCAATCCGCGACAGACGGGTCTCGGCACCCGCGTCGCGGAGATCACTCCCGACTTCACGCAGGGGACGATCGAAGTCAGCGCCAACTCCTCGGACCTGGCCATTCAGGGCGAAGGGTTCTTCATCGTTCAGGGTAGCTCGGGCGAACAGCTCTACACGCGCAACGGCGTGTTCAAGACCAACTCGAACAACGAATTGGTGACCGTCACCGGCCACCGCATTCTGGGCTACGGCATCGACGACAATTTCCAGATTCAAACCACGCAGCTCGTGCCGTTGGAGATTCCGCTTGGTTCGGCAGCCGTCGCCCAGGCGACGCAGAACGTGTTCCTCGAAGGCGTGCTGTCACCGTCGGGCGACGTGGCGACGACCGCCGGGGTGATTCAAAGCACTATCCTGGGCGACGCGATCGTGCCGCGTCCCGAATCGACGACCGACGCCAGCGTGGCGCCCATCCCGAATATCTCGGGCGTGGTGACCGGTGACTCCGAAGGAACCGGCGGCACGCATCCGGAAGGCGTGACCTATCGCTATCGCATCACGTTCGTAAACGACAGCGGCACCGAAACGCTGGCCTCGAACGAAATTGTCATTACCACGCCCCCCGGCAACGGCCTGGCGGACAATACGATCACGCTCAGCAACCTGCCGAGCGCCGCGGGATATTCGGGCGTCAAAATCTATCGCACCAACGCGGGCGGCTCCGAGTTTTTCGAACTCGGCACGGCTGCGATGGGCGGCACGTTCGTCGACGACAACTCGGTGCCTCTCTCCACCAACCCGCTCGACTCGACGACGATCAACGGCAACTACACCTACCTGATCACGTACTACAAGGCGGGTGAAGAAGAAAGCCGTCCGTCGGCCCTCATCGGCCCGCAGAACATCGTGAACGGGCGCATCGTGCTGACCGATCTGCCGACGCCACCGATCCCAGGTCCAGCCGACGGCTTCCCCGAGTACGACCAGATTCGCATCTACCGCAGCCTCTCGACCGACTCCAGCCAGTTCTTTCTGGTTGGCGAGGTCGGCATTGGCGAAGAATTCACCGACAGCCGCACCGACGCGGAGATCTCCGATCTCTCAATCCCCGGCAACAAGACGATCGACCTGGATGGTCCCAAGGTCGACCCGAACACGCTGCTGGTTAACGTCGTGAAGCGCGACGGTTTGAACTTCGAGAACGTGTTTGAAGTCGGAACGCTGACGTTCACCGCCCGTAAAGGCGGTCGCGCCCTTGCGACGAAGACGTTCGAAGTGACGCCGACCTCGACCCTGCAGGATCTGATGACCTTCATGCAGGACGCGCTCGGCATTCAAACGTCGATCGACGATCCGCAGCATCCGCTGCCGACCTCGCTGAACAACATTACCGGCGAATCGGCGCCGCTGTCGCCGGGCGTGGTCATCTCCAACGGCCGCATCCGGGTGATTAGCAACAACGGCGTCGACAATTCGATCGAAATCGGCCTGTCCGCCTTCCGCGTCACCACGGCGTCGGGCGACGTGGAAACGCCGAGCCTCGGCTTCGGCTCGATCCAACAGGCTGTCGGCCAAAGCGCCGTCGCCGACTTTATCGCGTACGACTCGCTCGGTATTCCGATGAACGTCCGCATCACTGCGGTGCTCGAATCGGTCACCGACTCGCACACGACCTATCGTTGGTTCGCCGACGCGGCCGACAACAGCCCGGTCGAAGGGGCCGACATTTCGGTCGGCACGGGTCTGATCACGTTCGACGGCGAAGGCAACCTGGTCAGCACGACGAACGACCGCGTGACGATTCAGCGTCGCAACATGCCGTCGTCCGACCCGCTCGAATTCCGACTCGACTTCTCGCAGGTCTCGGGTCTGGCGTCGAATAACAGCTCGCTGGCGGCGACCCGTCAGGACGGTTCGGCTGCCGGTACGCTGACGAGCTTCATCGTTGGCGAAGACGGCGTGATCCGCGGCGTGTTCAGCAACGGCGTGACCCGCGACCTGGGACAGATCCAGCTCGCTCGTTTTGCCAACCCCGCCGGTCTCGAGCAGCTCGGCCAGAACTTGTTCGGCATCGGCGTGAACTCCGGCTTGCCCGTGCAAGGCTCGCCCGGAGACGACGGCATGGGCAAGGTGATCGCCGGCGCCCTCGAATTGTCGAACACCGACATCGGCAAGAACTTGATCGATCTCGTGCTCGCGACCACGCAATACCGCGGCAACGCTCGCGTGATTACGACCGCACAGCAGCTCATTGACGAACTGCTGAACATCCGCCGCTAACCGCGGCGCGCAATCCAGGGATGGACAAAAGCAAAGGGCAGCGTCCAAGTGACGCTGCCCTTTGTATTTTCTTGCTGTCTTTTCGCGACTTGCGAGCAAACGCTAGTTCACGTCACCCGGTCGAACGCTTTCGCTTTCGGACGACACCATGCCGGTGACGCGCTCCATCATCCAGACGTCGGCGTCGTGCAGCATCTGCGTCGTCAGTTCGTCGCCGCAGGGGTACTGTCGCACAGTGACCGCCAGCCCAGCTGAGTGGAACAGACGCAACTCCTCGCAGACGTCGTCGACCGTGTAGGTGGTCGAATCTCGGCCATGCGCGAGAAACAGCGGCAGCTTACGGATTTGTGCCAGGCGAGCCAGCGGCGAATGTCCGCTGGGAAACGCGCCGCCGATCGACAGTGCGCCGCCAAACATCTGCGGGCAAGCGAGGGCCACTCGCAGGGCCATCGTGCCGCCGCACTGATAACCGGCGAGGAAAATTCGCTCCGGATTCACGTTGAACCGGGCCGTTGCGATGTCGATGGCGTCAAAGACGCGCTGCTTGGCGATCGACGTCGCTTCGTCGTTGCTCGGCCAGAAATAACCGCGTCCCAACGGCGACTCGACCGGTCCGCGAATCCCCACCGCTACATAATTTCGCATGCTCACCAGCGGCATGATCTTTTGCAGCTGGCGTTCGTCGCCGGCCTGGCCGTGAAGCCAGATGACGAGCGGGTATGCGTAATTCGGTTCGTAGTGAAGCGGAGAGAAGAGAGTGTGCGGATGATCGTCGTGATTGGACCGCGTGATGATCGATTGCTCGATCTTCGTGGCGGTGAGCTTGGGGGATGCCGAAGAGGATTTCGGCATGACAGCCACGCTGGAGATACGGTTCATAAACTCACGGCAGGCGGGTTCTGAATCGGGTTTCGGCGCGACTGCACTTTGCTGCAAGCGGCAAAGTGCGAGCCGGCCGCCGGGTATCAAGCCGCTGGCTGGCGATGAGCGGCTTTGTAGGACACGGGCAGCCGCCTGTCAACGGCAACTGCCATGTAGTGGAGCTAGCAGCACAAAGCGCAAGTGGTTGTGCCTGCAGCCGAACTCGCGTGAGTTCAGCCGCGAGACTAGCCCTTCGCCATCAACTCGTCCACCGCTTTCACGAGCGTCTTCACCGCGTCGACGCTCTTGCTGAACGCGGCTTTTTCCTCCGGATCCAGTTCGAGCTCGACAACCTTTTCCACGCCGCCGGCGCCCAGAACCACCGGCACGCCCACGTAGTACCCACCCACGCCGTATTCCTTGTCGCAGTACGCGGCGCAAGGAATCAAACGCTTCTTATCCTTGACGATCGCTTCGACCATCTGCGCCGTGGCTGCCGCCGGAGCGTAGTAGGCGCTGCCGGTCTTCAGCAACGAAACGATCTCGGCGCCACCGTGACGCGCGCGATCGACGATCGCGTTGATCTTTTCTTCTGAGAGGAGGCGACGAATCGGAATGCCGCCAACGCTCGTGCAGCTCGGCATCGGCACCATCGTATCGCCGTGGCCGCCCATGAGCAGGGCCGAAACGTCTTCGACGCTCACGCCCAGTTCCATCGCCAGGAACGTGCGATAGCGGGCCGTATCGAGCACGCCGGCCTGACCGCACACGCGATTCGGCGGGAAGCCCGTCACTTTCCAAACCTGCTGCACCATGGCGTCGAGCGGGTTGCTGACGACGATCACCACGGCGTTGGGGCTGGTCGCCTTCACTTGCTCGGCGACCGAGCTGACGATCTTGGCGTTGGTGCTAAGAAGATCGTCGCGGCTCATGCCGGGCTTGCGAGCAATGCCGGCGGTGATCACGACCACGTCGCTGTTGGCGGTCGGCCCATATTCGGTCGTGCCGACGATGTTCGAGTCGAAGCCGACAATCGGCGACGACTGCATCAGGTCGAGAGCCTTGCCCTTGGGCATGTTCTCGGTGGCAGGAATATCGACCAGGACGATATCACCGAGTTCGGCCGCAGCGCACCAGTGGGCACAGGTGGCCCCCACATTACCGGCGCCCACGATCGTGATCTTCGCACGACCCATTTGCAGTTGCTCCTGAAGAATGCTGGCTTGGAGAACGTTGTGGCAATCGCGATTGGCAAATCGGCCGCCCTGCCGACAAACGTTTTTGCCGCGAGGACAAGCGTGGCAGTGTCGCCCCGCAAGGTTATCGCAGGCAGAAGTTCCGAATATGAAGTCCTGGCGCGAATCGTCAAGTGGCCTTGAGCCAAGGGAGGCTCTGTTACGGCTCGCGCCGCGACATAACAAGCGGCGAAGCACTTGACAAGTCTGTCACCCGTTGGCTGCCGCTCTCCCCGCCTATCGGATGTGGCAAACCGGATTCGCGGACGGCTAAGATAAGACGCGTCTCGTTCACTCTGGTCATGCAACGACTTCTCCGACATGACGCCGGAACCGAGGAACACGGACGTCCGCGCAACTATTTCCTAGCTACTCTCACCAGGGACGGAGTCCATGGTTTTTACGTACTTCAAGAAGGCGCGTCGCCGCAAGCTGATCGCCGCGCCGTTCCCTGGCGACTGGCTCGCCATCCTGGCCCGCAACGTCGGTCACTATGCATTGCTGCCCGCTACCCTGCAAAGTCGCCTCCGCGACAAGCTCCGTATCCTGGTGGCAGAACTCCGCTGGGAAGGATGCAAAGGGCTGACCGTCACCGAGGAAATGAAGGTGACGATCGCTGCCCAGGCCAGCCTGCTGCTCTTGGGGGATGACGACTACTATTTCGACCGCGTTCCCAGCGTTTTGCTCTATCCCGGCGCCTTCATGCGCGCCAATCATCAGGCCGGACGCCACCCCACGGTGGAAGAAAATACCGAACTGCTCGGCGAAGCCTGGAACCGCGGCAGCATCATCCTCTCGTGGCCCAGCGCGCTGCAGGGGGGACGCGTAGCCACCGACGGACAGAACCTGGTGCTGCACGAATTCGCGCATCACCTCGACGGACTCGACGGAGAAATGGGGGGCAGCCCGCCCATGTCGCGCGACCGACTGCAACATTGGCAGGCGGTCGTGCGCGCCACGATGGATCAGGTAGCCGAAGAAGACGAAGCCGGCTACGCCCCACTGATCGACTTATACGGCCTGACCAACGAAGCCGAGTTTTTTGCCGTGTCGACCGAATGCTTTTTCGAGCGCCCGGTCGAGATGCGGCAGCGATTCCGTCCCTGGTACGACTGCCTCAGCCAACTCTACCGGATTGATCCGGCAGAGTGGTTCTCCGCAGCAGCCTGCTCCTCGTCGGCTGAGAAGCAACCGACGACGCCCGCGCAACACGCGCCGCCGTCGGACCGGCATTCGGTGCCGCGGCGCCCGTCCGAAGGGCATCGCGCGAGCGGCAATGCCGAAGCGCAACTTTCGTTCGCCAGCACGTTGACTGACGAAGAATTGCCGGCGCTCGAGACGGCCGATCGCTACTTCACGCGCGGGATGGAATCGTTCGATTACGGCCATTTCGAGCGGGCCGAGCGAGATTTCGACGCCACCGTTCGCCTGCGCCCCGACGATCAGGAAGCGCTCGTCTATCGAGCCCTCAGCCGGCTCTACCTGGGGCACGAAGAGGCGGCCCTGGCCGACGCCGAACGCGCCTGCCGACTCGATTCGTCCGACCACGAAGCGCTGCGGGTGCGCGGCATGTGCCGCGTGGCGCTGGCCAATTTCGAATTGGGCCTCGACGACCTGAACCGGGCCGCGCGCGTCGATACGCTGCCGTCCGACGCCATGTTTTTCCGCGGCGTCGCCTACGCCGAGTTGCAGCAGTGGCGCAAGGCGATCGAAGACTTCACCCAAGTCATCGAAACCGATCCGCAAGACGCCGAAGCCTATTTCGAACGCAGCCGCTGCTACGAACTGCTCGGCGACCTCATGTCGGCCGAACGAGACCTGGAAACGGCCCAGCGGCTAGAAAACCGCCGCAATGAAACCAAGAACTGACCGCTGAAAATTCCATTTCCTTTTTCCGGAGGCGCAAATCGTGTCACTCAACCGCCGCCAGTTCGCCCAGCAATCGCTCGGCGCGCTCATGACCTACTCGCTTCTGGAAACGCTCTTTTCGCGCGACGCCTTCGGCGCCGAGATGCGGCAACTCGCCGCCGCGTGGCTCAAGGACCTGAACGAGCTGAGCCAGGACCTGAAGCAAGAAAAACTTTCGCAGATCGATTGGCAAAAGAAGGTTGACGAACTCTCCGAAAAGGTCGACCTGCAAGACATGCTCGCCCTGATCGACTTCGATCGCGTGATCGCCAAGGCTCAGCCGGCCGAAGAAGGGGAGAGGAGCCTGCACCCGAAATTGCCGCAGGTCGAAGGGCTCCCCACGAACATGGTCTTCGGCCATCAGGTGTTTGTGCTCGGCAAGGGGCGCAGCGTCGTCCCGCACGGACACAACAACATGGCCACGGCGTTCCTGATTCTCGGCGGAACGTTCCAAGGCCGGCACTACGACCGCCTGGAGGACGGCGACGACCACTACATCATCCGTCCGACGATCGACCGCTCGTTCGGCCCCGGCGAGCACTCCACCGTGTCCGACTTCAAAGACAACATCCACTGGTTCCAAGCCACGAGCGACCGGGCCTATATCTTCAACATCCACGTTCTGAACGTGAACCCCGGCGGCAAGCAGCGCACCGGCCGCGTCTACCTCGACCCCAATGGCGAAAAGCTCTCGGACGGTCGAATCAAGGCGAAGAAGCTGACGACCAAGGAAGTGTACAAGCTGTACGGGTAATAACAGCTAGAGAAGCCCGCTCCTGGCCGCGGGCGAAACGCGGATCACCCCCTCGACCAGAGCAGCCGTGAACGGCTGCTCGGCATCGGCGTTTGGCCTGCGTTTCGTCCGCGGCTAATTTTCTGCGCACTCTCGCAAATTCGGCTGCCTAAAGCTGCATCGTCCCCATGCCTGAGCATTAGGCATCACAGGTTCGCTCGCTGGGCAAACGCGCGTCAGCCGTAATTTTCTTGCTCGTCTTAACTCCTTTGTGGAGCGGCAACTCTGGGCCTCCTGCTGGCGCCTTTCACGTGCCTCCGGATGTGCTGGCACAACCGTTGCAATCAGCGGCCAAACCATGCCGCCAGTTTGCGGCCGCCCCGGGATCCCGCGGCTAAAAGACTGGCGGACAAAGGCGATCGCCGTATTCCCTTTGAAGCGGCGATAGTGAACCACCATCTTTCACCAGGCAGAACCACCGATGACTTATCGTTTGCCCTCCCTTGCTGGCCTGTTTCCAGCCTTGCTCCTGTGTACCGCCTTAGCGATTCCCGCCATCGCTTCGGCTCAGGAAGAAGCTCCCAAGGCGGAAGCAACGGAAACAACGACCGAAACCGCTGCTCCGGCTGAAGAAGCCGCCGCGGAAGCAGCCCCCGCTTTCCCGCTGAACGAAACCGAATACGCGTTCGACAACATGATGCTCATGTTGTGCGCGGTGCTGGTGCTCTTCATGCAGTCCGGTTTCGCCCTAGTCGAAACAGGCCTGAACGCGTCGAAGAACGCTGTGAACATCATGTTCAAGAACTTCGGCGACATGTGTATCGGCGTGATCCTGTACTTCATCATCGGCTACGGCCTGATGTATCCCGGCGACAGCCTGCTGCTCTCGGTGAAGGGCATGGGCGTCCTCGGCTTCGGCGGCGTTGCCATCGCCGAAGAAACCGATCCGCCGGTCGCCGCCAACCTGCACTCGCAAGCCGACTTCCTGTTCCAAGCCGCGTTCGCCGCGACCGCTGCAACGATCGTTTCGGGTTGCGTGGCTGGCCGCATGAAGTTCGGTGGCTACCTGATCTACACGGCTGTGATCTCCGCCTTCATCTACCCGATCAGCGGTATGTGGAAGTGGGGTGGCGGCTGGTTGGCTGAGCTTGGCTTCGTCGACTTCGCCGGTTCGCTTGTGGTGCACTCAGTCGGTGGCATGGTGGGTCTGGCCGGAGCGATCGTCCTAGGTCCTCGCATCGGCCGCTATGTCAACGGCAAGTCGGTTCCGATTCCTGGTCACAACATCCCGTACGCCGCTCTGGGCACGTTCATCCTGATCGTCGGCTGGTTCGGCTTTAACCCCGGCAGCCAGTTGGCCTTCACCGGTAAGGCCAACGTCGACCTGATCATGATGATCGCCGTCAACACCCTGCTGGCCGCCTGTGCCGGTGGCTTCGTCGCGACGTTCCTTTCGTGGGGCATCTTCAAGAAGCCCGACCTCACGATGGCCCTCAACGGCTCGCTGGCTGGCCTGGTCGGTATCACCGCCAACTGCCACACCGTTTCGAACAACGAATCGATCATCATCGGCGGCATCGCCGGGGCGGTCGTGATCGGAGCCATCATGCTGCTCGACAAGCTGAAGATCGACGACCCGGTCGGCGCCAGCCCGGTGCACGGCTTCTGCGGTCTGTGGGGTGGTATGGCCACCGGCATCTTCGGCGAAATTCCGGAAGGAATGACCCGCGCTGGCTTCCTGCAAGTTCAAGCGATCGGTTGCGTGGCGATCATCGGCTGGGCCCTCCTGGCTGGCTTCGCCCTGTTCTTCGTCCTCAAGGCCATCAACATGCTCCGCGTGCCGGCCGAGGAAGAACTGACCGGTCTGGATATCACCGAACACGGAATGTACGCCTACCCGCCGCAGCTGGTGGTCGACTTCCCGGGCTCCGGCGGATCGTCGGGCCTGAGCACGTCGCCCGGTTATGCGGCTGCCACGAAACCCAGCACGGAAGCTGTGTGAAACCCTACCCTAGTTGTCCGAGCGTCACCCGGTCTCTGACCGAGTGGCGTCTCGGGCAACGGGGAAGGGGGTACCGAACAGAACGAGCCCCGCTCGTACTCACTTCGGCTCTTGCCTGGGCCTGAAGGATACCCCAATGGCTTGGGTAGGCGTCCGCCTCGCCTGCCCAAGCCGGGGTGTTTTCCGCCAGGCTCAAACCTCAATCAAAATAACATCAGGCACACCCGGTGTGCCTTTTTTATTGGCAGTCGGGAAGCACGGCACACGCAGCCAGCCGGGCACACTGCTACCTCGTCTTGTCCGGCGGGGCGAGGCGAACTAGATTCAATCCTGCCCGTCGCACTTGCAAACCTCTATCGCGACGCGGTTTTGATCGCCAATCCAACCTTCGCGCCGCTCGCGCACTCCCATGAAGCTCATCATTGCCATCATTCAGCCGAGCAAGCTGGAAGATGTGAAACAGGCCCTCACCGAAGTCGAAGTCTTCCGCCTGACGGTCATGGACTGCCAGGGCTTCGGCCGCCAGAAAGGGCAAACCGAGCTGTACCGCGGGCACGAGTACAAAGTGAACCTGCTCCGCAAGGTGCAACTGCAGATCGCCGTCAACGATGACTTCGTCGAACCGACGATCGACGCCATCATCAAAGGGGGCCGCACCGGCGAGAAAGGCCAGATCGGCGACGGTAAGATCTTCGTCCTCCCGATGGACGACTGCGTGCGGATCCGCACCGGGGAACGGGGGAGCGAAGCGATCTAGCGCGAAGTAGACCGTCGACAGTTCACAGCAGACAGTTTGGAAGATTGCCTGTTGAGATCTGTCCACCGGTAAATGAATCCGGTGAGCGTCCGAATGCCTCCGGTTGACATCGGAATGCCGGGTTGGCATCTAAATACCCCGGTTAGCGACGCTTCTTAGAAGCGTTCGCTCTCTTCTCGCCAAACACGCAACGCTTCTGAGAAGCGTCGCTAACCGGGAATGCTCTTGGGTTCCCCGCCGCGTCGCAAATCAGCGCGAACCAGGATGAGAATGCCGCCAGCGCCCGCCTCTCGGGCGGGCGCCGAACGACTGCGGGGAGAACTGTCTACTGAAAACTGATAACTGACAACTTCATCAGTTACTTCTTGGTCCAAAAATCGACCACCAGCACCTTGTCGAGAACCGGGCCGACGATCTTTTTGAAATCTTCGTGGGCCGGGTGGGGGAGGTATTCGTCGCGGCCTTTTTCGTCGGCGAACGTGACGATGAAGCAGTGAGTGAAGCCCTGGTCGAGCTTTTCGACGCCGACGTCGGTCCCCCATTCAAAGTCCTTGATCGCGTCGATCTTCGACGGCAGGGCCGAGAAGGCGTCGGTCACCTCTTTCACCTGCTCCTTGGTGGCGTCGTCCTTGAACTTGAACAATACGACGTGGCGTAGCACGCTATCCCCCTTCGATTGCTTGTTGGCTTCAGCCTGGCCGCCGCCCAGCAAGGCGGTGTACATCTGCTCGGCGACAAAACGGTTGCCGGCGTCGTTCAGGTGAACGCGGTCGGTCGTAAGAATGCCGGCTTCCTTGTTCTCCGGATTGTTGGCCTTGATCTCGGCCAGGAACGCCTTGCGCAGGTCGAGCAGTTGCGACTTGGTCTCGGCGGCCACCTTGCGGCTGATTTCGCAGTACTCGTCGAGCATCGGGTCGAGCTTGTTGCTGCCATCGGTCTTTTCGCCGATGACGCTGGCCGTGCAGAGGATCACACGGCCACCTTGCTTGGTGATCTGCTCGATGATCCGCTTCAGCCCGGCTTCAAAATTTTCTTTCGAGGTTCCTTGGCCGCGCTCGGAGTGCCAGACGTCGTTGATGCCGATGTAGATCACCACGACCGACGGCTTCTTGCTGAGGACGTCGCGCTCCAGCCGACGTTCGAGATCGGGCACCTTGTTGCCGCTGATACCGGCGCCGATCACCTCGACTTTCAGGTCGGGCTTGCGTTCGGCGAGCAGCTCCTTGAAGACCGAAATGTACCCCTTCGGCGAGGCGCCTCCCTGGGTGATCGAGTCGCCCAGGAAGATGACGCGTTCACCATTTTTGAGCCCCGCATCTTCAGCCGGGCTGGGGGAAGGAGTGAAAACCAAGCCCGCCGCAAGCAGGGCGCTCGCCAGGCCAGCGGCCAATTTTCGAATCGAGATCAGCATAAGGTTCCTCTTCCAAGGTGGGTCATAAACGGGGATGGAACGGCCGGACCAGCGCGGCCGGCAGCGGTTCGCAGAATATCGACCCGCCAAAGCGATTTCCAGCCCCGCAGCCAGTCGCCGCACGGCAGCGCAAGTCAGCACGGCCCGCAGACCACCAACGGAAGAAGAAACACAATTGACAAATTTTTAACAAATTGATACAATCAATTCACACAGCACCTCGTTGGCGATTGTCCGGCGTGGGCCGTTCGACGCTGCGCGGAGCGAAACTTTTCGCGCCGCCGCACTCCTCGCGGAACAGCGCCAGAGCGGAAGCGGAAGGCCATGAAAATGAGCGCGACGAGGGGTTGTATTTTGGCAGGTAGTTTCAGCTAGTGTTGGAGTACTTACGACGATTCATCGCCGCGCGAGAGCGCGCAGAAAAGGGGTTGTAAAAATTTTGACGCAAAATGCGGGAACCGATTGCCACAGCACGACTTGCCGCGAAAACAACACTTTGCGTAGGGGTTGTAAAACGGGGGTCAGCCGTCGGCCGCCTGCCGGGCACGAAATCGCCGAACTCTCGTCGATCGCGCGCCTCTTGTAGGGGTTGTAAAACCGAGCGTCACAACCGCCGCACCTGTGCGGCTAGAAAGCGGAACCATGGACGCGCCGAGCTACTTTGCCGAGACCGATGTTGGACGCTTACACGACCGCGTCGACCGCGAAGGCTTCGCGGCGCCGGTCTCTGCTGCAGGTAGCCTAGCGGGGAGTCAATTTCCCTTGTCGCACACGCGCGAAGGCGGAACCAGGTCCGCATCGTCTGCGTACAGCCGGCTGCAACTCGTTCACAATTCGGCGGAGGCCCTATCATTGCGGAGTCGAATGACCGAGCATTACGAATCGGCTTTCGCAGCGCCTTCGCGTCCGTCCGACGACGAAATTTTGCTCCGCAATCTTTCCAGTCCGGTGATAACCTTTCGCCGGCCGATTGATCGGCGGGTGAGAAAGGCCAAACTGAGCCTGAACCATCCGGTCGTCCGGCCGCGAATTTGCCGAGAACATGCAGCTTGAAATGGAATCGAGACCGTCCCAGCACTTGCAGCAGTGAGGTGATTCATGACGATTCGCAACTTGCATCGGATATTTGAGCCTCGCAGTGTCGCCGTCGTCGGCGCGAGCGATCAGCCAGGGAAAGTCGGCTACACGCTGCTGCACAACCTGACGACGCTGGGCTACACGGGCGAAGTGTTTCCGATCAACGCAAGTCGGCCGACGGTGCAGGGGCGTCAGGCGTGGAAATCGCTCGACCGGCTGCCGCACACGCCAGATCTGGCGGTCATTTGCACGCCGGCTGCGACGGTCCCCTCCGTCGTGGAGCAATGCGGCGAGCTGGGGATCGACGGCGTGATGATCATTTCGGCCGGCTTTCGCGAAGTCGGTCCCGAGGGCCTGCAGCTCGAGCAACAAATCCGGCAGACCCAGCTAAAATTTCCCGGCATGCGAATCGTGGGGCCGAACTGCCTGGGCCTCATCACGCCCCACCTCAAGCTGAGCGCCAGTTTTGCCCATGGAATGCCGGAGCCGGGACGCGTCGCGTTCCTTTCGCAGTCGGGAGCGCTTTGCACCGCCGTGCTCGACTGGGCGATCGCCGAAGGACTCGGCTTTTCGACGTTCGTCTCGCTCGGGAACATGCTCGACGTGGGGCTCGACGACCTGCTCGACTATCTGGCGGTCGATCCGCGCACCGAGTCGGTAATTTTGTACGTCGAGTCGATCACCAAGGCCCGCGAATTCATGTCGGCGGCTCGCGCGTTCGCCGCGCACAAGCCGATTGTCGCGTACAAGGCGGGGCGTTTTGCCGATTCGGCCAAGGCTGCTTCGTCGCACACCGGGGCGCTGGCGGGGGTTGACGCCGTTTATGAAGCCGCCTTTCAGCGGGCGGGCATCGTGCGCGTCTTCGACGTGGACGAGATGTTCGACTGCGCCGAACTGCTCGCCCGTTGTCAGCCCCCCAAAGGGCCGCGACTGGGAATCATCACCAACGCCGGCGGTCCCGGCGTGATGGCCTGCGACGCGCTGCTCGCCCGCGGCGGCGTGTTGGCGGAGCTGTCCGCCGAATCGCTCGCGAGATTGAATCAGGTGTTACCGCCAGCCTGGTCGCACAGCAACCCGGTCGACGTGTTGGGGGACGCTCCCGCCGAGCGCTACGCGCAGGCGCTCGAGATTGTGCTGCAGGACGACAACATCGACAGCGTGTTGATCATTCTGACTCCCCAGGCCATGACCGAGCCGACCGAAACGGCCCGGGCGATTGTCGCCGCCGCGCGCGGCGCTCATAAGCCGGTGCTGACGGCCTGGATGGGTCGCGAAATGGTGCGTGAAGGGGTGCAGATCTTGAACGAAGGGGGCATTCCCACGTTCCAGACGCCCGAGCACGCCGTGCGAGCCTATGCCAACCTGGTGGCCTACGCGAAGCGGCGGCAAGTGCTCTACGAAACGCCTCGCGACGTGCCGCTGACCTTTACGCTCGATCGGAAGAATCTCGTCGAGCGTGCCCGCGAAGTCCTTCGCAACGGCGGAGAACTCCTCAGCGAGAACGACAGCAAGCTGCTGCTCGAACTGTACGGCATTCGCACGACGCGCCCGGTCGAAGCCCGCTCGAGCTCGCAAGCGGTGGCGCTGGCCCGGCAGATCGGCTATCCGGTCGTGCTGAAGGTTCTTTCGCCGCAGATCACGCACAAGACCGACGTTCAGGGCGTGCATTTGAATCTGAAGGACGACGAGGAGGTGCAGCGGGCCTTCGAACAGATCGTTACCACGGCGCGCAGGCTGCGGCCCGACGCCGATGTGCAAGGCGTGACCGTGCAGAAGATGGTGACCGCCGTCAACAGCGTCGAGCTGATTCTGGGGGCGAAGCGCGATCCCGTGTTTGGCCCGGTCATCATGGTCGGATCGGGCGGCGTGACTGCGGAAGTGTTTCAAGACACGGCGATCGAGCTGCCGCCACTAAACGAGCGACTTGCGCGACGCATGCTCGAATCGCTCCGCGCCTGGAAACTCCTCCAAGGCTATCGCGGCCGACCGGTCGTGAACGTCGACCGCCTCATCGAAACGCTGATGCGATTCTCCTACCTGATCGCCGATTTGCCGGAGATTCAGGAGGTCGAC
>Ga0182737_1002131_pt1 | contig 16961 bp, 17 predicted proteins | sample eDN5th30CBELigOP_FD_128878 | JGI IMG/M metagenome (GOLD analysis project Ga0182737, IMG submission 128878) | Enriched Organic Plus compost microbial communities from Emeryville, California, USA - eDNA 5th pass 30_C BE-Lig OP (version 2) (version 2) ...
AGCCCGGACTCCATCGACCTGGCCGAGGATCGCGAGCGCTTCCAGCAGCTGGTCGAGAAGCTGGGCCTGAAGCAGCCGCCGAACCGCACCGCGCGCACCGCCGACGAGGCGCTGGCCCTGGCCCGCGAGATCGGCTACCCGCTGGTGGTGCGCCCGAGCTATGTGCTCGGCGGCCGCGCCATGGAGATCGTCTACGGCGAGGCCGACCTGGCCCGCTACGTGCGCGACGCGGTGAAGGTCTCCAACGACTCGCCGGTGCTGCTGGACCGCTTCCTCGACAACGCCGTGGAAGTGGACGTCGACCTGATCGCCGACGCCACCGGCGCCACCCTGATCGGCGGCGTGATGGAGCACATCGAGGAGGCCGGCGTGCACTCGGGCGACTCCTCGTGCTCGCTGCCGCCGTACTCGCTGTCGGCCGCCACCCAGGACGAGCTGCGCCGCCAGGTCGTCGAGCTGGCCAAGGCGCTCAACGTCGTCGGCCTGATGAACACCCAGTTCGCGATCCAGACCAACGAGGACGGCGACGACACCGTCTACCTGCTGGAAGTGAACCCGCGCGCCTCGCGCACCGTGCCGTTCGTGTCCAAGGCCACCGGCGTGGCCCTGGCCAAGATCGCGGCGCGCTGCATGGCCGGCCGCACCCTGGCCGAACAGGGCGCGACCAGGGAAGTCGTGCCGGACTACTACTCGGTCAAGGAAGCGATCTTCCCGTTCGCCAAGTTCCAGGGCGTGGACCCGATCCTCGGCCCGGAGATGCGCTCCACCGGCGAGGTGATGGGCGTGGGCCGCAGCTTCGGCGCGGCGATGGCGCGCGCGCAGGAAGCCGGCGGCATCAAGGCGCCGCAGCCGGGCAAGGCCTTCGTCTCGGTCCGCGATCCGGACAAGAAGCGCGTGCTGCCGGTCGCCCGCGCGCTGCTGGAGCGCGGCTTCAGCCTGGTCGCCACCCGCGGCACCGCCGCGTGGCTGCAGGAGCACGGCATCGAGTGCGCGGTGGTGAACAAGGTGGCCGAAGGCCGCCCGCACATCGTCGACTCGATCAAGAACGGCGAGATCGCCTACATCGTCAACACCACCGAAGGCCGCGCGGCGATCGCCGACTCGTTCTCGATCCGGCGCGAGGCGCTGCAGCAGCGCGTGACCTATTCGACCACCATCGCCGGCGCCAGGGCGCTGGTGCATTCGCTTGAATTCCGCGGCACCGGCCCGGTCTGGTCGCTGCAGGAGCTGCACAAGGAGCTGCAATCGTGAGAGCCCCGATGACCCTCAAGGGCGCCCAGCGCCTGCGCGAGGAACTCGAGTACCTGAAGACGGTGAAGCGCCCCGAGGTGATCGCCGCGATCGCCGAGGCGCGCGGCCACGGCGACCTCAAGGAGAACGCCGAGTACCACGCCGCGCGCGAGCAGCAGGGCTTCATCGAAGGCCGGATCAAGCAGCTGGAAAGCGAGCTGTCGCACGCCGACCTGATCGACGTGACCAAGCTCAACGCCGGCAGCAAGGTCGTGTTCGGCGCCACCGTGACCCTGGCCGACGTCGAGACCGACGAGGAAGTGCGCTACCAGATCGTTGGCGACCTGGAAGCCGACATCAAGCAGGGCCTGATCGCGATCTCCTCGCCGGTGGCGCGCGCGCTGATCGGCAAGGAAGAGGGCGACGCGATCGTGATCGACGCGCCCGGCGGCAAGCGCGAGTACGAAATCGCCGGCGTGGCCTACCTCGGCTGATGGCGACCATCACCCTGCTGCTGCCGGAACGGACCCGCCTGCCGGGCCCGTTGCCGGCGCCCGTCGGCAGGGTGCTGGCGCGCGCCGACCATGAATCCGGCGAAGCGGGGGCGCGCGCGCAGCTGGCGCGCCACTTCCGCCTGATCCCGGACCACTGGCCGGTCGCCGCGCTGACCCGCCTGGTCGATGCCGGCGACGGCCCGGCCGCGGCCGCCGACGAGATCTGGCTGCGCGCCGATCCGGCCTACGTGGCCCCGGACCTCACCGGCGCGCGCCTGCTCGGCTGGGGCGAGAACCTGGCCCTGGACGGCGACGACCTGCAGGCCTTCCTGCCGGCACTGCGCCCGCTGTTCGGCGACGCCGGTTTCGCCCTCGACGCGCCGCATCCGGCGCGCTGGTACCTGCGCCTGCCCGCGGGCACGCGGCTGCCGCCGCTGCCGGGCCCCGACGAGGCGCTGGGAGAGGACCTGTTCGCGGCGCTGCCGCAGGGCGACGAGGCCGCGGCGCGGCGCTGGCGCGCGCTGATCACCGAAGTGCAGGTGGCGCTGCACCAGCATCCGCGCAACCGCGAACGCGCCGCACTGGGCAAGCCGGCAGTGAATGCCCTGTGGTTCTGGGGCGCCGGGCAGCTGCCCGACGCGGTGCAGTCGCGCTACCTGCACGTACGCAGCCAGGATCCGCTGCTGCAGGGCCTGGCGCAGATGGCCGGCGCCGCGATCGCCACGCCGGCCTCGCCGGGCGACGGCCCGGCCGGCGACAGCCTGGTCGACATGCGCCGCCTGCGCAGCCTCGAGCTGCTGGCCGGGCAGGTGCTGCCGCCGCTGCTGCAGTCGATGGAGCGCGGCGAGTACGACGTGCTGCAGCTGGATTTCGAGGACGGGGCCAGCCTGCGCCTGCGCCACGGCCAGCGCCGCTGGCAGTTCTGGCGGCGGCCGCTGGCGACCCTGGCCGCGGACGCCGGCTGAGATGGCCACGCCGCGGATCGTCAGGCGCCCCGGCGTGGAGCTGGGAGGCGCCTGGCCCGATGCGATTCCCCCCCTGCTGCGCCGGATCTACGCCGCGCGCGGCGCGCACAGCCCCGAGCTCGCAAGGCCGCGCCTTTCCGGGCTGCTGCCGCCCGACGCGCTGCACGGGCTCGACGCGGCCACCGCGCTGCTGCACGAGGCGATCCGCGCCGACCGCCACATCCTGGTCGTCGGCGATTTCGACTGCGACGGCGCCACCGCCTGCGCCACCGGCGTGCGCGGCCTGCGCATGCTCGGCGCGCGCCGCGTCTCGCACGCGGTGCCCAACCGCATGGTCCACGGCTACGGCCTGTCGCCGGCGCTGGTCGCCGAACTCGCGGCGCTGCAGCCGGACCTGCTGCTGACCGTCGACCACGGCATCGCCTGCCACGCCGGCATCGAGGCGGCGCGCGAGCGCGGCTGGCAGGTCGTGGTCACCGACCACCACCTGCCCGGGCCGCGCCTGCCGGCGGCCGATGCCATCGTCAATCCGAACCTGCCCGGCGACGCGTTCCCGAGCAAGGCGCTGGCCGGCGTCGGCGTGGTCTTCTACCTGCTGCTGGCGCTGCGCCGGCGCATGCGCGAGGCCGGCGCGTTCGCCGCGGGCGAGCCGGACCTGACCACGCTGCTCGACCTGGTCGCGGTGGGCACGGTCGCCGACCTGGTGCCGCTGGACGCGAACAACCGGGCGCTGGTCGCCGCCGGCCTGCGCCGCCTGCGCATGGGCCAGGGCTGCGCCGGCCTGCGCGCGCTGGTCCAGGCCTGCGGCCGCGACGCCAGCCGCCTGACCGCTTCCGACATCGGCTTCGCCATCGGCCCGCGGCTGAACGCCGCAGGTCGCCTCGAGGACATGGCGCTGGGCATCGAATGCCTGCTCACCGACGATCCGCAGCGGGCGCTGGAACTGGCCGGCATCCTCGAGCAGATCAACGCCGAGCGTCGCGCCGTGCAGCAGGACATGACCGACGCCGCCGAAGCGGCGCTGTCGCGCGCGCGGCTGGGAGAGGGCGAGGGGCCGCTGGCGCCGTGCCTGTTCGATCCGGAGTGGCATCCGGGCGTGGTCGGCCTGGTGGCCTCGAAGATCAAGGAGCGCCTGCACCGCCCGGTGCTGGCGTTCGCTCCGGCCGAGCCGGGCGCGACCACGCTGCGCGGTTCGGCGCGCTCGATCCCCGGCTTCCACATCCGCGACGCGCTGGCCGCGGTCGACAGTACGCATCCGGGCCTGATCGAGCGCTTCGGCGGGCATGCGATGGCCGCCGGACTGACGCTGGCGCTGGAGCGGCTGCCGGCGTTCGAACAGGCGTGGCTGGCGCAGGCGCGCGCGATGCTCGACGACGCGCTGCTGCAGGCCGAACTGCTCAGCGACGGCGAACTGCTGCCGCAGGAATTCGACCGCTTCCATGCCGAGGCGCTGCGCGACGGCGGGCCGTGGGGGCAGGGCTTCCCGGAACCGCTGTTCGACGGCCACTTCGAGGTGCTGGACTGGCGCCCGGTCGGCGAGCGCCACCTCAGGCTGGGCCTGCGCCATCCGTCGCGGCGCGAACCGCTGGCGGCGATCCACTTCGGCGGCTGGCGCGGCAACCCGCCGGCGTCGTACCTGCACCTGGCCTACCGCCTGCAGCCGGACGACTACCGCGGCGGTGCCGCGGTGCAGCTGGTGGTGGAGCACGCTGCGCCGGCCTGAGCCGCGGCATCCGCAGCCGCGCGTTCGCGGTAGGGCAGTCCGAACAGCGGCCGCAGCGGCGGCACCCGGCGGATGACCTCGTAGGCGCCGAAGCAGGCGGCGAAGGTGAGCACCACCAGCAGCGGTCCCTCCAGCGCCGGCGCCAGGCCGAGCGGCTGCAGGTTGTGCGCGGCCACCACGATGACGGTCTGGTGGAGGATGTAGACCGGGAACACCGCCGGCACCAGGTAGCGCAGCGCCCTGCTGTCGCCCGGCGCCCAGTGGCGGGCGAAGCCGAGCACCGCCACGATCGCGGCCCACTGGTCCAGGCCCCACACCATGCGCATCGCCAGGCGCAAGGCCTGCGGCGGATCGCTGTCCGCGTACGCGGTCATGTAAGCGGCCTGCGCGGCCCAGGTGGCCAGCCACAGCGCCAGCGCCGCCCAGCGCAGGCGCACCGCCGCATTCCAGAAGCCGTCGCGGCGCGCGACCAGGAAACCGAGCAGGAACACCCCGAAGTACTGGGCGTGGTTGTACCAGTCGTCGACCAGCGCCTGGGTCGAACCGAAGCGGCCGATCAGCAGCAGCCGCGCCAGGCCCAGCGCGAGCGCCGGCCACGGCAGCAGGCCCCAGCCCGACAGCCGCCGCTCCAGCGCCGGCGCGGCGCGTTCCAGCAGCGGCCGGGCGAAGCGCCACAGCAGCCACAGTGCGACGGTGTAGACCCACAGGTAGGCGACGAACCACAGGTGGTTCCAGGTCGGCAGGATCAGGCAGCCCTCCGGGCCGCAGAAGCCCTGGTCGCCACGCAGGTAGCGGCCCCAGAACGCGAGGAAGCCGTCGTGGTAGCCGCCGGGCAGCTTCTCCACCACCTCGTAGTAGGACTGCGGCACCACGACCACGGCCATGCCGAACAGCAGCGGCACCAGCAGGCGCCAGGAACGCGCGCCGAGGAAGCGGACGCGACCGCCGCCGGCCTGGGCCTGGCGCTGCGCGCGGGCGAGCAGGAAGGCGGTGGCCGCGCCGGAGACCAGGAACAGCAGCGACAGCCGCCAAGGGGCGGTGAGCATCATCGCCGGCTCCAGGGCGTGGCTGGCGAAGGGGCTGTTCACGTGCCAGTCCCAGGTCACGTAATACATGCCGACGTGGTACAGGACCAGCAGGCCGAAGGCGCACACGCGCACCCAGTCGAGGTCGTGGCGGCGGCTGATGGAAGGGGCAGGGCTGGAGGTTGGCTGGTCCATGGCGGTTCCCGTGTCGAGGCCGCGGAATCTCGCACCGCCGCGGCCCGCGCGGGGCGGCGTGGTGACGAGTGGAACCGGCGCAGGGACGGATCGCGGGCCCGCAGGGACGAAACGGGGCTGGTCGCAGGGCCGGCTGGCTAGAATGCGCCGATGCCGACCGAGCCCCTGTCCTACCAGCGTTACCTCCCGTGGAAACCCTGGGTCCAAGCGGGGCTGTGGACCGCGCTGATCCTGGCCAACTTCCTCGGCAACAGCCTGACCACCCTGATCGACCTGCGCCGCTTCGGCGCCGGGTCGGCGGCGTGGGAGCCGGTGGTGTGGGAGGGCACCAGCGCCCTGGTCTGGCTGCTCGTGCTGATCCCGGGGCTGGCCTGGTTCACCGGCCGCTTCCCGCTGTACTGGCACCTGTGGCGGCAGCGGCTGGCGCTGTACCTGGCCGCCAGCATGGTCATGTGCCTGGTCCACGTGCTGGCCATGGTCGGCCTGCGCGAGCTGGCCTACCGGGCCATGGGCGGCAACTACGACTTCGGCTCGTGGCCGCGCGGGCTGGGCTACGAGTACCTGAAGGACGCGCGCGACTTCGCCGGGGCCGTGGTGCTGATGGAGGGCTACCGCTTCCTGATGCGGCGCTGGCAGGGCGAGGCCAGCCTGCCGGGGAGCGGCGTGGAGGAGGACGGCCCGGCGGCCGGACCGGCACCGCGGCCGGAGCGCTTCCTGGTGCGCAAGCTCGGCCGCGAGTTCCTGGTGGCGATCGACGAGGTCGAATGGCTGCAGGCCTCGGGCAACTACGTGAACCTGCACGTGCGCGGCCGCGACTATCCGCTGCGCAGCACCCTGGCGCGGGTCGAGGAGCAGCTGGATCCGCGCCGGTTCGCGCGGATCCACCGCAGCCACGTGGTCGCCCTGGCCCAGGTTGTTTCGATCGAGCCGCTGGACAGCGGCGACGCCCGCGTGCACCTGAAGGACGGCAGCGTGCTGCCGTGCAGCCGGCGCTACCGCCAGGCCCTGCGCGAACGCTTCGACGCGCAGGGCTGAGCGCGCCGCTTACGGCAGCTCGGGCTGCAGGCCCACGCCGAGCCGGTTCCAGGCGTTGATCAGCGCCACGGCCATGGTCAGCGTGGCGATGCCGGCATCGTCGAAGTGCTCTTCCAGCGCCTCGTAGGTGGCATCGGCCGGCGCGCCGGAGGGCAGGGTGGCCAGCGCCTCGGCCCAGGCCAGGGCGGCGCGCTCGCGTGCATCGAAGAAGCGGCTGTCGCGCCAGCCGGCCAGGGTATCGAGCTTGCGCGGATCGACGCCGGCCTTGCGCAGCGCGGTCGCGTGCATGTCCAGGCAGTAGGCGCAGCCGTTGACCTGCGATACGCGCAGGAACACCAGTTCGACCAGGGCGGGTTCGAGCACGCCCTCGTGGACGGCGCTGCTGGCGGCATACAGCGACTTGAAGGCGGCGGGGACGTGCCTGGGGTATTCGACGCGGTGGAAGTTCATGCAGTTGGGCTCCGGTGGCCACCATGGCCACCTTCACCACCAGGACGCGTCGGCTGACGTGTTCGTGACAGCGAGCTTGTCCGGGTTGGCGACGGTGTAGAGCGCGGTGATGCGTCCGCTTGCGCTGGCGGCCACGGTGAGGCCCACCAGCTTGCCTTCGCGATAGCGCAGGATCGCCGGCTCGCCATTGGCCAGGCCGAGCTGCCAGCGCACTCCAGGGTCGCGCCGGCGTGCCACAGCCCAGAACAGGCGGGCGATGCGCTCGGCGCCGTGCAGCGGCCGGATCGCCGCCAGCGCCTTGCCGCCGCCGTCCGAGACCAGCTGCGCGTCGGCGTGGAGCAGGGCCTGCACCGCCTCGCGGTCGCCGTCGCGCGCGGCGTGCATGAACTTCTCGAGCAGGACGCGATGGTGGCGCGGATCGACGCCGAAGCGCGGCCGCGCTTCCGCCAGCCGCGCGCGGGCCCGGTGCACCATCTGCCGGCACGCGGCCTCGCTGCGCTCGAGCAGGGCGGCGATCGCGGCGTAGTCGTGCTCGAACACCTCCCGCAGCAGGAACGCCGCGCGCTCCTCCGGGCCCAGCCGTTCCAGCACGGCCAGGAAGGCGAGCGAGACCTCCTCGGCCCGTTCCAGCGCCCGCGCCGGGCCGGGTGCGTCGTCGACGGCCTCGCTCGCGGCCGGGGCGTCGGCGGCGATCGAGGCCGGTTCCGGCAACCATGGCCCCGGATAGGTCTCGCGCCGGCGGCGGGCGGCGCGCAGGCGGTCGATGCCCAGCCGGGTGGCGGTGGTCACCAGCCAGGCTTCCGGGTCGGCGATCGCGGCGCGGTCGGCCTGGTGCCAGCGCAGCCACGCGTCCTGGACCACGTCCTCGGCGTCGGCCCGGGTCCCGAGCAGGCGGTAGGCCAGCGCCAGCAGGCGTGGCTGATGTCGATGGAAAGGATCAACAGGTTGCATGGATACCAGGACGGAACAGCGTGTGCCGGTGTGACAGGCCCCGGCCGGGGACCCACTTTGGCCTAAAATGGGCGGGTTTTCCGCCCGCCAAGAGCCAGCCGTGACCGCTTCCTCCGCTCCCGTGTCCTCCACCCCGGTTTCGATCAGGCAGGAAGACCTGATCCAGTCCGTCGCCGACGCGCTGCAGTACATCAGCTACTACCACCCGGTCGACTACATCCGGAACCTCGCCGCCGCGTACGAGCGCGAGGAATCGCCCGCGGCCAAGGACGCCATGGCGCAGATCCTGATCAATTCGCGCATGTGCGCCGAGGGCCACCGCCCGATCTGCCAGGACACCGGCATCGTTACCGTGTTCCTCGAGATCGGCATGAACGTGCGCTGGGACGACGCGACCATGGGCGTGGAGGACATGGTCAACGAGGGCGTGCGCCGCGCCTACAATCACCCGGACAACAAGCTGCGCGCCTCGGTGCTGGCCGACCCGGCCGGCAAGCGCCAGAACACCCGCGACAACACCCCGGCTGTGGTCAACGTGAAGGTCGTCCCCGGCAACAGGGTCGACGTGATCGTCGCGGCCAAGGGTGGCGGCTCGGAGGCCAAGAGCAAGTTCGCCATGCTCAACCCGTCCGACTCGATCGTCGACTGGGTGATGAAGACCGTGCCGACGATGGGCGCCGGCTGGTGCCCGCCGGGCATGCTCGGCATCGGCATCGGCGGTACCGCCGAGAAGGCGATGCTGCTGGCCAAGGAAGCGCTGATGGAGCCGATCGACATCCAGGACCTCATCGCCCGCGGTCCGTCCAACCGGGTCGAGGAACTGCGCCTGGAGCTGTACGAGAAGGTCAACGCGCTGGGTATCGGCGCCCAGGGCCTGGGTGGCCTGACCACGGTGCTGGACATCAAGATCAAGGATTACCCGACCCACGCGGCCAACCTGCCGGTGGCGATGATCCCGAACTGCGCCGCCACCCGCCACGCCCACTTCACCCTCGACGGCAGCGGCCCGGTCGCGCTGGATCCGCCGTCGCTGGAGGACTGGCCGAAGCTCACCTACAACCCGACCAACGCCCGCCGCGTGGACCTGGACACGATCACCCGCGAGGAAGTGGCCAGCTTCAAGCCCGGCGAGGTGCTGCTGCTCAACGGCAAGCTGCTGACCGGCCGCGACGCCGCGCACAAGCGCATGGTCGACATGCTCAACCGCGGCGAGAAGCTGCCGGTGGACTTCACCAACCGCTTCATCTACTACGTCGGCCCGGTCGATCCGGTGCGCGACGAGGTGGTCGGCCCGGCCGGCCCGACCACCGCCACCCGCATGGACAAGTTCACCCGGCAGATGCTGGAGCAGACCGGCCTGCTGGGCATGGTCGGCAAGGCCGAGCGCGGCGAGGCGGCGATCGACGCGATCCGCGACAACAAGGCCGTGTACCTGATGGCCGTGGGCGGTTCGGCCTACCTGGTGTCCAAGGCGATCAAGGCCAGCAAGGTGCTGGCCTTCGAAGACCTGGGCATGGAGGCGATCTACGAGTTCGAGGTCAAGGACATGCCGGTCACCGTGGCGGTGGACGCCAGCGGCGAGTCGGTGCACCGCACCGGCCCGAAGCAGTGGCAGGCGCGGATCGGCAAGATCCCGGTGGTCGTGGCCTGACTCCAGGCTCCGTCGCTTCGCACGGACGGGCCGGCAGCAATGCCGGCCCGTTCTCGTTGGGGCGTGGCAGGTGATAATCGGCCGGTCCCCTGCCAGGAGCTGCGCGATGTCCGTCGTCCTCTACGGTTCCCAAAGCACCGCCTCGCTGGTGGTGCACTGGCTGCTGATCGAACTGGGCATCGAACACGAGCTGCGCCAGCTGGACTTCGACAGGCGCGAGCAGAAGTCGCAGGATTACCTGGCACTCAACCCCGCCGGCCGCGTGCCCACCCTGGTGATCGACGGGCAGGTGCTCACCGAGTCGGCGGCCATTGCCATGCACCTGGCCGACCTGTATCCACAGGCCGGGCTGGCGCCGGCGCCGGGTACGCCGGCGCGCGGCGACTACTACCGCTGGATGTGCTTCTGCGTGTACACGCTGATGCCGCACTACCGCGCCTGGTTCTATCCGGCAGAGCCGGCCGGCACGGAGCACCAGGAGGCGGTGAAGGCGCAGGCGCGCGCGGCGCTGGAGGCGGCGTGGCAGCAGGTGGCCGACCACCTCGAACGCGAGGGCGGCCCGTACATGCTCGGCGGGCAGCGCACGGCGGTGGATTTCGTCATGACCATGCTGATGCGCTGGTCGCGCAACATGCCGAAGCCGACCGACACCTGGCCGGTGCTGCAGGCGTATGCGCGGCGGATGAAGTCGCTGCCGAGCTTCGCCGAGGTCTACCGCCGCGAGGGCCTCAGCGACTGGACCTGAGCCGGCGCTGCGTCAGCGCACGTGGTCCTCGTAGCGGCGCTTGCGCTGGAACGGCATCAGGTGCTGGCGCAGGATCCCGCGCGGCACCGTCTCCAGTTCCATGACCCCGTACTCCGGCGGCCAGCTGCCGTCGCGCGGGAGGCGGAAGGTGCCCATCAGCATGTCCACCAGCGGCAGGTGGATGGCGTAGTTGGCGTCCACCCAGTCGCCGTGGCGGGCGTGGTGCCAGTGGTGGTAGCGCGGCAGCACCAGCACGTATTCCAGCCAGCCGAAGCGGATGCCGAGGTTGGCGTGGGCCAGCACCGCCTGCAGTCCGACCAGGATCACGTAGGCGTTCACCACCGGCTGCGCGAAGCCGAGCACCAGCAGTGGCAGCAGGACCAGGCTGCGGGTCAGGACGATCTCGACCAGGTGCATGCGCGAGCCGGCCAGCCAGTCCAGCTCGCGGCAGGAGTGGTGCACGGCATGGAAGCGCCACAGCCAGGGGACGTTGTGGTAAGCGCGGTGCAACAGCGCCTGGCCCAGGTCGGCGACGAACACCGCGACGAGGAACTGCAACCAGCCGGGCAGCGACTGGATCGCCGCCTTCAGCGTCGGGAACGCGGCCAGCGCGGCCACCGTCGAGGTCGAGGCGGTGACCAGGATCAGCACGAACTGGACCAGCACGTGGCCCATGAAGAAATACGCCAGGTCGGTGCGCCAGCCGTTGCGCAGCGGCGACAGGCGGCGGTGGCCGAGGTAGCGCTCCAGCGGCACGAACACCAGCGCCGAGAAGAACAGCGACAGCACGAACCAGTCCATGCCCAGCGAATACGGCGTCTGCCCGATCGCGTCGAACTGCACGTTGGTCCCACCCAGCAGCACGGCCAGGGTGGCGCTGCCCACGCCGATCAGCGCGGTCCGGCGGCCACGGCCGCGCAGTACCGACACGGTGCCGAGCACGAAGGCGGCGACCAGGCCGACCAGCAGCAGCTGGCGCGCGAACTGCTCGCTGTAGACCACGCGGAACTCGCGGCTGGTCAGCAGCTCGGGGAAGTGGAAGCACAGCACCGCCAGCAGGCTCAGCACGCCGAGCAGGGCCGACGCGCCGGCGGCGAACGGAGGATGGCGATGCGGTTGCATGGCGGCGCTCCCCAGGGGCCGGTGGCACCACGATCATAGCGGGACCGGCACGCTCCGAAGGAAGTCGCCGCGGCTGCGGCGTCCAGTGGACGCCGCGTCGCGAGGGCGCTGGCGCGCCGTCAGTCCAGCAGTTCCAGCACCTTCTCCGGCGGCCGGCACAGGCGGGTGCCACGGGGGGTGATGACCACCGGCCGGTTGATCAGGATCGGGTGGGCGAGCATGGCGTCCAGCAGGGTGTCGTCGTCGGCATCGGCCAGCCCCAGCTCGGCGAACACCGCTTCCTTTTCGCGGACCAGGCCGCGCAGGCCGACGCCGCTGTCGGCGGCGACCTCCAGCAACGTCGCGCGGTCCGGCGGGTTGGCCAGGTAGTCGACGACCACCGGCTCGATGCCACGTTCGCGCAGCAGCTGCAGCGCGCCGCGCGAATTGCCGCAGCGCGGGTTGTGCCAGATCGTCACCGTGTCCTTGTTGCCACCCATCCTCAGAACCACTCCAGCAGTGCGAAACCGACGCCAATGTACGTGGCGCGGTGGTTGTAGTCGATCAGGCTCTCGCCATAGCCGTCGAACACCTGCACGTGGCCGCGCAGCAGGTTGGTGATCGGGAAACCCCAGTCCAGCTGCAGCGAGCCGTGCGAACGGTCGCCGCCGCGCAGCGAATGGCGGCCGGTCAGGCTCAGCTCGTGGCCGTTGCGGTTGTACACCAGCATCGCGTCGCCGCGGCCGATGTAGTCCTCGATGTCCGGGTTGTTGTCCTCGCGCGCGCGCTCGCTGATCCGGTACCAGGGGCGGACCACGAAGGCCCAGTTCTCGCGGTCCAGGCCAGCGGTGAAGATGACGCGGTTCCAGCTGCGCGACAGCGGGTCGCTGCGGCCGTTGGACTGGTGGTTGATGCCGACGCCCATCATCCGCCCCTTCCAGCCGAACAGGCTGTAGTTGTTGCGGAACACCAGCATCACTTCCGGCTCGTAGTTGGTCTCGCGGAACGGACGCGAGATCCCGGAGTTGTAGGCCTGCCAGCGCGAACTCTGGGTATAGCCGGCCCAGACGTCGCCGTTGTCGCCGAACACGTCCTCGGCCAGCTTGGTCTTGAAGCTGATCTGGAACTTGGCCTCCACGGCGTCCAGCGCTTCCGGGGTGGTGGCGGTGTTGTTCGGGTTGGGCGAGTGCGGCAGCGTGTTCGGCTTGCTGGTCCAGAACGCCGGCAGCGCGTACACCGGCTTGTAGGCGCGCAGCTGGAAGATGCCGAGCTTGGAGTCCTTGGCCAGCTCCCAGCGGCTGTCCAGCAGGGAGCCGCGGCCGGCGTTGGCCACGGCGCGGGCATTGGCCGGATCGCCTTCGAGATCCTCGTTGCGGAACAGCTCCAGCGGACGCCGCCTGATCCCCGCGGCTTCCGCCGCGGCCTCGGCCTGCTCCTGCGCGCGCTGGATGCTGGCCGCCGCGTCCTCCGCGGCGCGGTCGGCTTCGGCGGGGCCGGGCGACTGGTAGCCCAGGGCGGCGTCGTAGCAGGCCAGGCGCTGGGCGCCGGAGGCGATGGCCAGGCAGGCTTCGGCCGTGGCCGGGCGGGCGGTGATTTCCTGCGCTGCCGCGACCGGAGCCAGGCCGCCGGCCAGGACGCAGGCCAGCGGGGCGAGGGGCGGGATCCGTTTCAAGAGCATCTCCTGTACAGATGAATAGGGGAATCAGAAGAACCAGGCCAGCACGAACAGGCCGAGCATGGCGAAGGCCAGCGCCAGCTTGAGCACCGTGCCCAGCAGCAGGCCGACCCAGGTGGCCAGGCCGACATGGGTGGCGCGGCGCAGGGCCCGGGTATGCCACAGCTCGCCGAGCAGGGCGCCGATGAACGGGCCGGCGATCAGGCCGAGCGGGCCGAAGAACAGGCCGGCCAGGGTGCCCAGCGCCGCGCCCCAGACCGCCATCGGCCCGGCCCCGACGCGCTTTGCGCCGGCCGCGGTGGCGAGGAAGTCGGCCACGATCGACAGCACGGTCAGCAGGCCGAGCAGGACCAGGGCCAGCGGCCCGATCCGCTCGAAATCCCCGGCCCAGGCCGCCAGCAGCATGCCGAGGAAGACCAGCGGCAGGCCGGGCAGGGCGGGAAGTACGACGCCGGCCAGCCCGACCAGGACGAGGATCGCGGCGATGACGTACCAAAAGACGGTGGGATCCATGGGAGAGGGGTCTCGATTCCGGCCGGCCCGGCCTCCCCGGGCCGGGTCCCGGGGCATGATTGCATTTCCCCTGAACGAGGGGTAAGTTTGGGCCCGCTGCGCTTGGCAAGGTCACCGTGAACCGTGGCCTGATGCGGTAGGTCCAGATGTGATGGTGATGGTCCGCTACATCGTTACACCTCGCGTACTCCTTGCAACCAGCCGCCGCGGCAACGGCGTAACCACCACCCAGCAAAGTTCGAGGAGTCACCCGTAATGGCAGAGCGCGAGACCGGCACCGTCAAGTGGTTCAACGATGCCAAGGGATTCGGATTCATCAGTCGTGAGAACGGCGAGGACGTGTTCGTGCACTTCCGCGCCATCCAGATGCAGGGCTTCAAGAGCCTGAAGGAAGGCCAGAAGGTCACCTTCACCGTCGTCCAGGGCCAGAAGGGCCTGCAGGCCGACGCGGTCCAGGCCGCCTGAGGCACTGCGAAAACCCGGAACCGGAACGGCCCGCCATTGGCGGGCCGTTCTTTTTTTGCGCGCGCGCGTTCCGCCCGGGACCGGCGCGCGCCTTGCCAGGCGGATGCCTCAGCGCAGGATCACCTTGCCGTTGACCACGCGCACGTAGGTGTTCTCGCGGATGCCGCCGAGGTCGCGCTGGTTGATCACCACGGTGCGGCCGTCGTCCATGCGTACGTGGATGTCGTAGCTGTCGCCGGTGACGCGCTTCTGGATGGCGTTGCCGGCCATGGCGCCCGCGGCGGCGCCGGCGACGGCGGCCACGTTCTGGTTGCCCTTGCTGCCGCCGGTCTTGTCCGAGATCTCGTGGCCGGCGACCGCGCCGACGATGCCGCCCAGCACCGCGCCGGTGGCCGAAGGCGCGCTGCGGCCCGAGCCGATCGCGTCGATGCGCGTCACCAGGCCGCAGTCGGCGCAACGGGTCTGCGAGGGATAGGCCGGGGCGGAGCTGCCGTAGTAGCCGCCGGAACCGTAGTTCGGCGAAGTGGTGCAGCCGACGAGTACCAGCACGCCGGTGGCGGCGAGTCCGATCAGGTGGCTCTGCTTCATCGCATGTCTCTCCCTGGTGACGAATCGCGGACGAGGGTGGGCGGCAATGCGCGTTTCATCGCGCCGGGGCCATCGTGTTTCGGCCCGCGTGAACGGGGCGCCAACCGGAGCCAGGCGACGCCGGCGGCGCCGGCGCCGTATCAGCCGCGGTTCAGCGGAAATCGCGATGGCAGTCCTTGCAACCCTGGCCGACGCGTTCGTTGACCGCGGCCAGCTGCGCGCAGTCCGCAGGCGGCGCGGCCAGCGCCTCGTCCAGCGTCGCGCGCAGGTTGCTGGCGGCTTCGTTGAAGCGCGCGTCGTCGCGCAGGCCGGGGAAGGCGGCCTCGACGTCGTTGGACAGCGCGCGCAGCGACTGCAGGCGCGGCAGCGCGTCGCTGGCGGTGCAGCGGTTGGCCTTGGCCGCGTCGCGCAGCTGTCCGGACTGGTGCGCCATGACGTTCATCAACGCATCCGGGAAGGGATCGGTGCGCGCCTGCAGCGCGCGCAGCAGCATCACCGCGGCGACGGCGCCGACCACCAGGCCGAGCAGGAACAGGAACAGATAGCGTCCGGCGTTGCCCTTGGCCCGGGTTTCCTGGGGGGTCATGCAGCATCTCCTTGCGGGTGGTAATGGCGGGGCATGATAGGGCCGGTCCCCGCGCGCCCGCTAGAATGCGCGGATGGATGCATCCCTCCTCGAACGCTTCGCCGGCGTGGACCGGCTGTACGGCCGTGGCGCCGTGGAACACCTTTCGCGCATGCGCGTGGCCGTGGTCGGCCTCGGCGGCGTCGGCTCGTGGCTGGTCGAGGCGCTGGCGCGTTCGGCGGTCGGCAGGATCGAGCTGATCGACGCCGACGACCTGTGCGTGTCCAACACCAACCGCCAGCTGCCGGCGCTGGCCGGCCAGTACGGGCGCAGCAAGGCCGAGGCCATGGCCGAGCGCTGCCGCGCGATCAACCCGGCGATCGACGCGCGGCCGGTGCAATCGTTCCTGACCGGTTCGAACCTGGAGGAACTGCTGGGCAGCCGCCCGGACCTGGTGGTCGACGCCTGCGACAGCTTCCGCACCAAGGTCGAGGCCATCGCCTGGTGCCGCCGGCGCAAGCAGCCGGTGATCACCGTCGGTTCGGCCGGCGGCCGCACCGATCCGACCCTGGTGCGCGTGCGCGACCTCTCGCGCACCGAGCACGACGCGATGCTGGCGCTGCTGCGCAAGAAGCTGCGCGGCGAGTTCGCCTTCCCGAAGAACCCGCAGCGCTACTTCGGCGTGCCGGCGGTGTATTCGCTGGAAAACGTGAAGTACCCGCAGCCCGACGGCACGGTCTGCGGCGTGCGCCCGCAGCTGGGCGCGGACGCGGCGTTGAAGCTGGACTGCGGCGCCGGCCTCGGCGCGGCCACCCACATCACCGGCACCTTCGCCTTCGCCGCGGCGGGCAAGGCGCTGGAGATGCTGCTGAAGACGCGCGCGGCCTGACCGAGCTCAGGCGGCGGCCGGAAGGCCGAACAGGCGTTCGGCATTGGCGCTGGTCGCCGCGGCGATGTCCTCGGGCGCCTGCCCGCGCAGCCCGGCCACGGTTTCCAGCACGCGCAGCAGGCGCGCCGGTTCGTTGCGCTGGCCGCGGATGCCGGCATCGGGCTGGTCGGGCGCGTCGGTTTCCAGCAGCAGGAATTCCAGCGGCATCGACGCCACCAGCCGGCGCAGGCGCTGCGCGCGCTCGTAGGTGAGCGGGCCACCGAGGCCGACCATGAAGCCGAGCTTCCACAGCTGCTGCGCCTGCTCCGGACTGCCGGAGAAGCTGTGCACCACGCCGCGCAGTCCGCGTTCGCCGCCGATGCGACGGATCGAGGCGGTCACCGCGTCGACCGCGCGCCGTGCATGCACGATCACCGGCAGGCCGGTATCGCGCGCCAGCTTCAGCTGGCCGTCGAAATAGCGCGCCTGTTCCTGCGGATCGAGGCCTTCGACGAAGTGGTCCAGGCCGCATTCGCCGATCGCCAGCGGCCGCTCGCGCTCGATCCATTCGCCCAGCGCATCGAGGTCGGCGGGACGGTGTTCGGCGAGGAATGTCGGGTGCAGGCCGTACGCGGGGAACAGCCCGGGGCTGGCGCGGCACACCTCGCGCAGCTTCGGCCAGCTGGCCGCGGTCACCGCCGGCACCAGCTGCCGGCGCACGC
>Ga0182737_1002132_pt1 | contig 16960 bp, 13 predicted proteins | sample eDN5th30CBELigOP_FD_128878 | JGI IMG/M metagenome (GOLD analysis project Ga0182737, IMG submission 128878) | Enriched Organic Plus compost microbial communities from Emeryville, California, USA - eDNA 5th pass 30_C BE-Lig OP (version 2) (version 2) ...
ATGCGGATGAGATTGCGCGTGGGCTTTCACCTCTTGATCCATCGCTGAGTGCGTTTCGGGCAGGGCGGTTGTTATTGGAGGAAGCCCGCTCTCTGATGAAGGCGGAGGCTAGCTTTGCGATTGAGTCGACACTCAGTGGCAAAACCTATCTCGCGCTGATTCGGGAGGCCAAAGCTCAGGGATACCACTTTCTGCTTCACTATATTGTGATCGGTTCTGGAACTCAGGCGGTGGATCGTGTGGCGTTGCGGGTGCGGATGGGAGGGCATCATGTGCCGGAGGCGGATGTGTTGCGCCGCTTTGAGCGGAGCCGGAGACATTTTCTTAAGGACTACCTACCACTTGCAGATGAGTGGGTGCTATGGGATAATATGGAACCGCCGCACTGCTGCCTCGCCGACAGTAGTTCTCATACCATTGAACAGGTCCAAGCTATGCTCGCCTCCAATAGACTTCAGGAAACGCCACCTCAAGCCATGTCTGAGATGGCGCGAATCGGCCTCGAAGCTGGGCGTGTGGCCACAGAGAAGATGCTCGATTATTACAAGCGTATGGGCATCAAGGTGACGCCGCAAATGACTCTGGCACCTGAGAAGCCGAAGACTAAGAGGGTTCGACGTAAGTAATGCCCAGGCAGGGTTTCACCTGCTTGAATCTGAACGCTTTTAAACCGTCAGGCTTCCCTGGACTGAATCATCCAGCGTGGTGCCTGTGGCTGCGCCGATCATCATCTTTACGCCTGCGACGAAGGCGCCGTGTTTGGTGTCCCAGTAATGGCCGTCTATCGGTGTGACTTTAATGACGGTGATGCGTGGATCATCAATGCCTTCGGTGAACCATGTCTTGATGATGGGTTCCCATAACTGCTCAATCTTCGCGCGGTCGCGTGACAGTGTGGCGGTGCCATTGAGCACCAGAAAGCCTGAGTGAGCTGAGCCTTGAAAGAAGAGCTGCACGGTTGGGTCCTGCAAGATGTCTTCATTTTTGTGACTGTCTGATGAACTGAGAAACCACAGGTTTCCTGCATCATCGACATCCTGCACGCTCATGGGGCGGGCGACATTTGAGCCGCGAGTGGAGACGCTGGTGCAGAAGAAACAGGAGGATGCCTTCTTCACCAGTTCCTGGATTTTTTTCACGGCTCTGCTGCCGCTGAGGTCGGCATGATTGTCTTCGGGCTGGTTTTGATCGATGGAATTCATAGGAAGTGTTTTCCTGAATTCGCACCGCAACGCTTCCCTGGCTGGTTGATTATGGCATGGGGTGATGTCTCACAAAGCCTTCAACTGAATCTTGCGATATTCCATTTGCCCTCTGTCCCCTTCTAACCCAATAGGGCCGGTTTCGGGCAGGGCCAGGGCGGCTTCGAGGACTTCGCCGTTGCAGGTGCAATGGGCAATGTTGTCTTTAACGGTAACAATGATCTCGTTCCACTCCTGGGGTTTGTAGTTCTTTAACTCCTTGTAAGGGCCGGCGACGAGGTAGTCGCGGCATTGTAACTGAGGCTTGCGAATGAAGACGCCGCTGTCTGCATTGACGGAGGCGCGGAATTCGAGCTTGAGTACAAAATCCTTGGGGAACTCGGCGATGGTATAAAGCTGGGCGTGCAGGCTCTCTTTGCCCTTGGGATAGTTGACGGTGAGGATGCCGTCTTTGGCGGTGTAGCGGGCATCGTCATTGCTGGCGGTCTGGCCATCGAATTTGACCAGGATCTCGCCGGGTTGGGTGGATTTTTTATCGGTCTTGGCGCGGAAGCACCAGCCGCTGAGGTCCTGGCCATTAAACAAAGAAACGAAGCCGGGGTCAGGCTGCCATTCGCCGTCTTTGTCACTGCTGGCGGCTGGTTTTTCATCTGCCTGGACAGGCAAGGTCGCATGGACAGCAAAGGCAATGAATACAACAGCGAGGCGCTGAATGAGATTGGAAGAAGAAAGAGTGCGCATGTGAACCACAAGGTGGGATTTTTAATTCTGAATGTTGCGTTTTAAATTATGAATTTGTGATGCCGCATGCGAGATAATTTTTTGCGCTGTGGAGTATCAGTAAGTGGCACGGGATTCCAACCTGTGGGTGCAACTGGCATTCTGCCGGTGGTCAGTGGCGAAGGGTATTCGCTTTATCAGAAGATGATCCACAGAAGTGGTGACTGCGCAGGTCACTGATCACAGGTCCACGTGTGGAACGCTGATATTCACGTTGGGCGAAAAAATCAAAGTCCTATTTTGAATTAGGCAAAGCGCATTTCCTCCCTACGCTGTTGGTTTTTGTCCTCATGCCTCCGAAAATTCGTTACAGCTCCGCCATTGCCACTGATCTCGTGCTTGCCAAAATAGGCAACCCGCAACGGGATGAACCGCTACAGACCTCGCGTGAGGTGTACAAGGTCGAAGAACAGGACCAGGCCACGCTGACCACGCTGTTTGTGAAGCCGTTTCGCAATCTGATAGGGCATCGTTTTGCGCATCATTCCTCGCTGGATCAACATGAGATGAACCAGATTGCCAAGGCGGTGTTCAGCGCCCCGGACGGTCTGTTTGAAAAGGGCTGCGATATTGCGCGTCGGCTGTATTCGAAGTCGAACCACCCGAACATCAAGGCTGGCGACCTGTGTGTTTCCCTGATCAAGGAGATCGAGTTTGAAGGCAAGATGACGGAGGGCCTGTGCATTCTGAAATCCGAGAGCCTGGTGCCGTTTCTGAGCATTTCCGTGGAGAACGGCGATCTGCGCCTGCACACGGAGCAGGGCATAAACCCGGAGAAGATTGACAAGGGCTGCCTGATCCTGAATGTGCATGCCGATCAGGGGTACTATGTGATGACCTTTGACCGCAGCGGCGGGGAGTCGCGCTTCTGGGTGCGGGATTTCCTGGGCCTGCAGGTGGTGACGGATGCCTCCTACCTGACCAATGCCTATGCCAAGATGGCAGTGTCTTTCCTGGAGAAGGGAGGCTCGGGTTCAGAGCAGACAAAAGATGGCAGCGGTGACGGCGAGTCCACGGCCAGCCAGGCCGACGACAGCCCGCCATGGCAAACAGCAGTGGCGGCGCGTGAGGCGATTCAATTCTTTGAAGAACGCGACAAGTTTGATCTGGGTGAGTTTGAGCAAAAGGTGCTGAAAGACCCACAGACGATCAAGAAATTTGCCGAGCACCGCAGCAAGGTGGAAGAGGAACAGGGCGCGCCGCTGCAGAAGTCCTTTGATATTTCCAAGAAGGATGTGGGCAAGGCGAAGAAGAAGATCGGCGCGGTGATGAAGCTGGACAGCGGCGTGGAGATTCACCTGAAGTCAAACTTCCTGCTGGAACCCAGCAATCCGACGATTGAGCGTGGTTTTGATGATGAGAAGGGGATGAAGTTTGTGAAGGTGTATTATTATAAAGAGAATGCGGAGGAGTAGGGTGCAGAAGTGAAAAGTAACGAGTGATAAGTGAAAAGTGGATTCTTGTCCGCTTCGCGGAATGAGGAATTCGGGTTGTTTCTCAGTTACTCAACGGCTAATCACCTCACCCATCTCCGATCTTCCATCTTCGCACCATCAGTGCTCTCATTTCAACGCTTCAACGCAGCGAAGCTGCACTCAACATTTCAACCCGGTAGCAACGCGCCTCCGGCGCATGCTATCGCTGCACTTCGCCGAGTTCATGCACATAGATCAGGCAGATGGGAATGAGCTGTAGCACGGCATAGAGCACAGGGCTGATGGTGGAGAACTCGATGCTGGGCGCTTCCAGGGTGGTGATCAGCATGATGAAGCCGGAGAGCAATGATGCGCCAAAGACAAACACACAGGTGCGTGAGATGGTGAAGCGTCTGCCAACTGGCTGCTCTGTGGGCAGGCGGCGGAAGTAGTAGCGGGTGCAGACCGCCAGGATGATGATGCCGAAGATGCCGGTCTGCCACATTTCCCTGGAATCATTTACCACAAAGAAATCATAGAGCCCATGGGCCAAGGCAATGAGTACAAAGGTGACAAGAAAATCTGTGGCGCGGTGAAAGCGCGAGGCCATGAGGTCATGCAACTGCCAGGCGATGATGCCTGTAAGGGTGAAGTGCATGACATTGGCCGTGACCAGACGCCCGAGCGCCACGGATTCATCCACCTGCTGAAAGTACTGGAGGTTTTCTTCAAGCGCAAAACCCAGCCCCACAAAGCCGCCGAGCAGTGCGGCATTACTGGAGGAGATGCTGAAACCGGTTCGCTTCAGCATGAAGGGGGCGAAAGGCAGGATAACCAGCAGCTTGGCCGCCTCCTCCGGCACGCCCACATACATGACCCAGTGCAGGATCTGATGCGTGACGCTGACGGCCATGAGCTCCTCATTGATGCCGACATTCACGGCATCCAGCCACCAACGCAGCAGCCAGACACTGAGCATGCCTGCGATCAGGCCCGTGAAACATAACCAGATGGCGCGAAGCTGCCGGTTTCCAGAGCAGTACAGGATCACCCCCCAGATCAGGCAGGCCATCAGGGCGACAAAGGCATGCACCGGGGACAGCCAGTGGTTCACAATCAAGCGCCAGTGGGAGGCCCAGAGCAGAGCGTGATCTTTGAGCAGTTTGGCGGTCATGCGCATTTCATCCTGGGTGGTTTCAGAGCGAAACTGCGCCCGGTTTTGCGTCAGCATTTCCAGGGCGGCATGGTCTTCCAGTTGCAAGGCGATCCGCAGGGCCAGCTTGCGAGCCTGGGCGGCGTCCTTGTGGTGCATCTCGCGCAGGTAGCAGCGCAGCGCTTCGCGGACGCGTTCGTTTGCCAGTTCCACATCGCCAAAGAACTGGTTGGCAAAGCGTGGGGGTTCATCCAGCGCGGCCTGCTGCTGAAGGCGCTGCCGGGCGCTTTCACGTTTGGCATTCTCTTTTGGCAGCAGACACAGCAGGGCGTAGTCGGTAAATAGGCCGCGTTCCACTTCATTGCGTCCATGCTGGGCGATTAGCTCGGTCACGTTGCAGCCGAGCAACATCAGCGGCGGTTCGCCTGCCTGCCCGGCATTATCGATGTACAGATCTGCCTGGGCGCGTGTGGCATCCCGCAGCCAGATGGCCGCCTCCTCGGGATTTGCCACAGGTTGCAATCGCAGCCGCTGATAGCGGGCGTCAAGCTGGCCAAAATCCGCTATAGAAAAACGATCTTCCAGATACTTTATGACTCTCTCAGGCTGCACCGGCTGGACGGTGCGAAAGAACTGCACGATCCAGCAGATCAGGATGGATACAGCAAAGATGAGTGCGCAGCCGCGCTGCAGGAACGTTTTCTTCCGCGTTAAATCATAAAGTCGCATGCGTGATCCAGCATAGACAGTCCCGCGCGTTATGCCAGTGTGGAATGGGCTATGACAGCGCCTGATGATACTTTATTTTCCCACAATGGCTTCATTTTCCAGCCAGGAACGCCAGTTGCCAAAGGCGGTGATGTCCTGCGCGGTTTCTGCAGCAATGCCTTCACAGATAAAGCCGCAGACTTCAGAGCCATCGGCCAGTTGCACACGTCCCAGTCCCAGGGGCGGGGCGATGCCTTCAAGGAAGGAGCCGAATTCACTGGCGGGCATGGCCCAGACCTCCATGGCAATGGCGGCTCCGCCCTGCCCTGCCGCAACGCGCACCATGCCGGGACGCGCCGGCATGCCAGGCCTGGTCGGCGGCAGGTGGTAGAATTTATAACAGGGAGCGGACTGTGTTTTCTGCACCAGCACAGCGCCGCGTGAGAGGAGCTGATGATTCAGCGGCAGCCCCTCCATGTGGGCGCCGCATACGGCTATCTGCATCATGTGATCATCCAGTACCTTCACCAGTTCTGTATCTGAACTGCTGAGACTGGTTTTTGCCACTGGCAGGGCCGCTTTGGCATGAAAGGCGGAGGCCAGCACGGCCAGCTTGTGATCACTGAACGCCGGGGCAAAAAAGGTGACGCCCCATGGCATGCCAGTATCTTCTAAAAATCCGGCAGGCACGGCGATGGCCGCCATGTCCAGCAGGTTCATGTAGTTGGTATATCGACCCAGGTTAGAGTTCAGTTTGATGGGATCATTCAGCACCTCTTCCACCGTCTAATGCGTGCCTGCGGTGGGGGTGATGATGATGTCCACCCTCTGCCAGGCGGCTTCGCTTTCACGACGCAGTTCAGCCAGTTTATATTGCGCACGAAAGGCATCAACGGCCGTGCCTTTGATGCCGCCGCTGATGATCTGATACGTAACGGGGTACAACGCTTCAGGTTGAGTTTTGATCAGTTCTTCAATGCCTGAATACCGCTCCGCCACCCATGGCCCCTCATACAGCAACAAGGCGGCTTCCAGGAAGGGGTGCAGGTCTATCTCCTGCAAGGTCACGCCGAGCGATTCCAGCCTTTGCAGGCTCTCCTGAAACAGCTCTGCTGCGGCTTCATCGCCGAAGAACTCCAGTTGATCCGTCTTTGGCACGCCGACCACCAGCTTGTCCACACCCTTCGCTGGCAGCGGTTCATTTTTGCGGGCGTAGGCATCGGCAGGATCATATTGAGCCACAATATCGAAGACGCTCATGGCATCGGCTGTTGTCTGGGCAAAGATGGAAATGCAGTCGAGCGTCTTGCAGGCGGGCACCAGACCGCTGTTGCTAAGCACCCCGCGCGTGGGCTTCAGGCCGACGAGGTTATTGAGTGAAGCCGGGATACGGCCTGATCCAGCCGTGTCTGTGCCGAGAGCAAAACTGCACAGCCCGAGCGCCACGGCCACGGCTGAACCAGAGCTGGAACCGCCTGGCACATAGCGTTCATCAAAGGCGTTTTTTGCAATGCCATAGGGTGAGCGAACGCCCACGAGGCCGGTGGCGAACTGATCCAGGTTGGTCTTGCCAATCGGGATGGCCCCTGCCTCGATCAGTTTTTCAACGACGAAAGCGGATTTTTCTGCGGTGTATTCAAAGGCAGGGCATGCGCAGGTGGTCGGCACCTCTGCCTGGTCGATGTTGTCCTTGATGGCAAATGGCACGCCATACAGCGGCAGCGAGTCCACAGGCGCCTGCTCCAGTCTTTGCAGCATGGCGTTCACTTTTTCCCAAGCAGGGCGGCTGATCCAGATGGCCGGATCACTGGCCTCTATCTGTGGCCAGAGTTGTTCCATCACCTGTCGAGGGGTAAGCGTGCCCTGACGGTAAGATTCAAGCAGGAAAGCGATGCTGATGTTTTGTGTCATGAATGAGAGAGGAAGAAGGGAAAACAGCGATGCTGAAACGATAGACAAAGCAGGTGCCGTGCTAAGTTTTCAAAGGATGGCGTAAATGTGCAAAGTCCTTACAGCAAACACGAAACCTCATCATCTTCCATCATGGAATGGCAGTATCCCTGTAGAGATGCAATGAAGTTCTGCGCGGATGGAGTGGTTCCATATGAGCACCGGCCCGAAGACGTATGACTGAGGATTTCCTGTGAAAAAGCATGATTCATCTGCCGCGCTGTCCTAGAATAACCGCGATCAACATTTTTCTCCATCATGTCACTGACACGCATTTTTCTTATTCGTCACGGAGCCACAGTTCTCACTGCGGAAGACCGCTTTGCCGGGGCGACAGATGTGGAGCTTTCTGATGAGGGCCGCTGGCAGGCAGGCAGGCTTTCAGAGCGCCTTGCTGAGCTGGATGTTGCGGCGGTGTATGCCTCCCCACTTGGCCGCACCATGGAGACCGCCAGCATCCTTGCTGCGCCTCACGGTCTGGAAGTTCAGCCGCGCCCGGGCCTGAAGGAAATCTCCCATGGACACTGGGAAAAACTCACGCGCGAGGAAGTTGAGCAAATGTATCCCGATGAAACAGCCGCCTGGGATGAAGACCCCTTTACTTTTGCCCCAAAGGATGGTGAAACAGGTCTGCAAGTGACGGCGCGTGCGCTGCCTGCCTTGATTGATATTGTGCGCCAGCATGAAGGGCAGGCAGTGGTGGTGGTTTCCCACAAGGCGACCATTCGCCTGCTGCTAAGTTCCCTACTGGGATTTGATCCGCGGCGCTATCGTGACAATCTTGATCAAGACCCCGCCGCTCTTAACATTGTCGATTTCAAAGACCCGGTGCGCGCCCGCTTGATCCTGTTTAATGATACAGCGCACTACTCTGACACCTGCCTGCGCAAGCCGGAAGCATCAGAACCCCGTCTTTCCAAGTGGTGGAACACCCCTGCAAGGGCAGGTTTGATCAACAGCAAGGTGTGAGTAAGACGAAAGCAAGCAGGCAAGTTACACGCTCTTATCGATGTCGTAATAAGTGGAATAGATGGCGCAGACACTATCTGCGGCGTCTTCGAAGGATAATTCCTTGTCCTGATAGCGTGATACCTCCATGCCTGGAACGGGTATGGAGGGCCTGCCATCGGTGATCCAGTCAGCCATGAGTTTGCCCACGCCGCCGGAACCCGAAACGCCATGAGCACAGAATCCACAGGCGGCCCACAGGCCCTCCACTTGAGGCAAGGGCCCGAGTAGAAAATGGCCATCCGGCGTGAAGGATTCGATGCCGTTTAGTGTGCGGGTAAAAGCCAAGGATTCATCCCGCAAGGCAGGAACACGCACCCTGGCGTTCTCCAGTAGGGACTTAAAATGGGCGGCGTCAAACCGCTGCTCTGTCGGTCTGGGTGTGTTCGATAAAATCTCCAGTGGATTGAACGGCCGTGGATCACGCTCATAACCTCCCACGACCAGTTTTCTGCCATTTTGCCTAAGGTAAACCAGCAGGTCTGGATCACGCAGATTTGGCAGAGGGTTTGCCTGATCAAGCCAGGGCAAATCTTCGCTCCACACCACCTGATGTTGCATGGGAACGACAGGCAACTGCACCCCGGCAAGTTTCCCCAACGGCCATGACCAGACGCCTGTGGCCAGCAGGATGGCAGGCGCTGAATAAGTCTGGCCTGCAGCAGTGACGCTGTTTCTCCCGAAAGCGGTTACAGGACTATGCTCGCGAAACTCCACCCCGGCTGCCAGGGCCCGCTTACGAATCGCTGTGGTGATCGCCACTGCATCCGCAGAACCATCCGAGCGGACAAAAAGCGAGCCTTCCACCCCCTGTGGATCAAAGTGCGGAAACCTGCTCAGGGTTTCCTCCAGGCTCAGCAACTCACATGGCAGCCCCGCTTCATCCGCCGCGTTTTTTTGCTTTTGTATCTCCTGCCAGCGATCGGCTGATGAGGCTAGACGCAGACTGCCGACACCCTGATAGCCGCCATCGCCATGCTCAGCATAAAAGGCGACGCTGGTTCTAAGCAGACTCATCAAGGCCTTGTCAGCACGCAACTGTCCGACAAGACCTGGCGCATGTGAGGTGGTGCCACTGCACAGTGACCCCTGCTCCAGCACCAGCACTTTCTTTGCGCCGCGCAGGGTCAGATGAAAGGCAGTGCTGGTGCCACAGATACCACTGCCAATGATGATGGCATCATAATGAATACTGGACATGGGTAGATAAGTTATAAGTAAATCGCCTGATCAGCATGGCCGCTTCGCCACTGCAGTGAGCCATTGTTCAAAACGCGCGTCCTGAATGTTTAGAAGAAAGCGTTGCAGGTGTTTGTCGCCATACCCCATGAAGTCTTCCTCAAGGTCAGAGATGCCGGCCTGAAGATACCCCCACATGGACTCACGCATGTCTGAGCACAGGCGCATGAGATGCAGGTGGGCCAGGTTGCCCTCATCCATGGTTCCGAAATAGAGAGACGCCAGATGTTCACATGCAGCATCATCAAACTCCAGATTCACTGCCAGGTTCCCAAGGTCAAAAAAACGGTCTCCCATGCCAGCATATTCCCAGTCCAGTAACAACACCCGGCCATTTTTTTGACGCAGAAAGTTACCGGGAAGCAGATCATTATGACACGGCGCAAGCCCCATGGACTGCACTCTTGGTCTCAACGCCGTTTCGATCCTGTCGAGTTGCTGCAAAGCGGCAGCAAGCTCAGACGGCAGGCTTACTTTTGCCTGCACACATTTCATCTTGTAGTCCGCCACGATCTCTCCGGTAATGAAGCGCCCTCCCATGCCAGGAGATGCATGCAATGCGCGCAGGGCATGGACGATGTGCGCCAGTGTCTCAGGAATTGTAGCCGTTGCAGGCGTGAGTGTTTCCCCTTCACAATAGGCGCTCACCATGACGCCCTGCTCCCGCCACCAGGCAATGACTGACGGCCCAAAGCCCAGCTCCGCGGCACGGCAGGCAGAAGCATATTCCACCTGTCGGTTGATGCCCAGCTCCTCAGTTCGTGCGCCGACCACTCTTGCCACCCAGCGATGTTCCTCCTCTACACTGACCAGATAGTTTTTATTGGTGATGCCGCCGGAAAGAGGCACAGCGGTCACCTGCCCTGTTACACCTAATCTTTCTCTGATCAGATCACAAACCATGGCGCTATGCAGGAGTCGTTATGCTGACGTGATGGCTGGCGAGGATTCTTCATCTGCCAGTGTAATGGGCGATTCATCTTTTAACTCAACACCGCTTAACTTCAGCCGGCGTGATTCGTTTAACAGATAGCGAAGCTTGGAAGCCGCCGCCTGTATTGGCAGGCCTTCAGGGCGGATGTTGGAGACACAGTTACGGTCAGCATCCGTACGCCCAACATACGGTGCATAAGTAAAGTAAGCGCCAAGACTGTCCGGCGAGCCAAGTCCTGGCCGCTCCCCTAACAACATTAAGCTGACCTGAGCCTTCAACAATGAGCCGATCTCATCCTGCACGGCGACACGCCCATGTTTCACAATACAGACCGGCGCCAGGCTCCAGCGGTCTTGGATTAACAATGGCAGCAAAGCCTGCAATAAAGGGGCGCTTTGTTTCATCACCGCGCTGGTGGAGAGGCCGTCAGACAGGACAATGACAAGATCGCAGGTGGCGCCTGATCGGCCCCCAAGCATTTTCCGGGAAGCCTCCGAAAGGCGCCTGCCGTAGTCAGGCCTGCGCAAATACATGGCGCGATCTTCCGCATGACTGGAGAGCTGTAAATTCTCCAGTCCATAAGTCACTGTAATTTCAGCAAGTTGTGCAGCCAGTTCCGCTGGCTCAAAGGGTGTCAGCACCGCATCACGCGCCCGCGCATGAGACAAACGAAAGTCCAGCAGCGGCGCGGTGGGCACACTGCCGCCTGCACGCCCCAATGCAATCCGCGCAGCAGTGAAGGCTTTCAGATGAGTCCAGGGATCATTCATGACAGGTTTGCCTCCCCGGCTGCGGCCAGCAATTTATGACGGGCGCTGATATCCTCCAGCCTGTTGCCAGCTTTCATGATCTGCATGCGCTCCAGCCATTCCTCAAATTCAGGCGCAGGCCGCAACCCGAGCGCCTGCCTGGCGAAGTGACTGTCGTGAAAGGAGGTGGACTGATAATTGAGCATGATGTCATCCGCCCCAGGTATGCCCATGATAAAAGTCACGCCCGCCACGCCCAGCAGGGCTATAAGGTTGTCCATGTCATCCTGATCAGCCTCAGCATGGTTGGTGTAGCAAATGTCACAGCCCATGGGTACGCCAAGCATCTTGCCGCAGAAGTGATCCTCCAGCCCTGCACGAATGATCTGCTTGCCATCATACAAATACTCCGGCCCAATGAACCCAACAACGGTGTTTACCAGCAATGGTGAAAACTCACGCGCTACTGCATACGCCCGTGTTTCACAGGTTTGCTGATCCAGACCATGATGAGCATTGGCAGAAAGGCAGGAGCCTTGCCCCGTTTCAAAGTACATGGCGTTATCCCCCACCGTGCCACGCTTCAGCGCCAAACCCATCTCATGGGCTTCTTTGATAAGCGATAAAGATATGCCAAAGCTTTTATTCGCAGCTTCTGTCCCGGCAATGGATTGGAAGATCAAATCCACAGGTTCCCCGCGCTCCATGCACAGCATGGTATTGGTCACATGAGTGAGCACACAACTTTGCGTGGGTATTTCATACTCCGTGATCAGGTGATCCATGAGCCGCATTAAAGCAGCCGCAGCGCCTGGGTTATCCGTGGCGGGATTAATGCCGATCACTGCATCCCCACAGCCGTACAGAAGGCCATCCAGAATCGAAGCCGCAATGCCTTTGGGATCATCTGTAGGATGATTGGGTTGCAGACGTACACTTAGCCTGCCAGGCAGTCCAATGGTATTGCGAAAGCGGGTGACCACCGATGCTTTCCTGGCCACCAGCATCAGGTCTTGATTGCTCATGATCTTGCTCACCGCCGCCACCATTTCAGGCGTCAGGCCAGGGGCTAACGCTGTCAGTACGGATGATGTGGTCTTGTAAGCCAGCAGCCACTCGCGGAACTCCCCCACCGTCAGATTCGCCACGGGGGCAAAGGCAATCGCATCATGCCGGTCTGCAATCAGACGTGTAACTTCGTCTGTTTCATAAGGGATCAACCACTCCTCCAGAAACTGCGTCAGCGGCACCTCTGCCAGCCGCATTTGTGCGGCTACGCGTTCTTCTGCGGAGGCTGCGGCCACACCCGCCAGTTCATCGCCAGAGCGCAATGGCGTCGCCTTGGCCATCAGCGTTTTCAGATCTGGAAACGAATAAAAGTCCCGCCCGAGCTGGAGATGATAAGCCATGCGCTAGAGGATGAAGTTCATCCGTCTTTCAGCATGTTTCATTCCATGAAACTACTGTTCTCTTTGCAGAATCGGCACTTCTCAGTCTTTCGGGTTGCTGATCAGGCTAATGAACCGCACCGGCGTACCTGAAACAGACACCGGGCCATGTTCCATGGTCGCATCAAAAAAGAGCGAATCACCAGGGCGCATGGCATAGGTTTTGGCGCCGTGCCGATAAACCATGTTCCCCTCCAGCAGGTAGAGAAACTCGTGCCCTGGATGTTTGAAGACATTTTTGGACGGGTTGATTTTTTTTTCCTCAATGGTCATGAGGTAGGCTTCAAAGTCTTTCTCAAATGGCAGGCCGTAGGCCAGTGATTCATAGCAATGTCCGAGCTTAGAGCCGCGTCCTACGATCTCCTTGCGGTCTTCTTTTCTTACCAGAACCGCGCGTTCCTCCTGATCACTAAAATCAAACAAGGTGCCCACCTGCACACCAATAGCTGACGCTATGCGCGTCAGCGTGGAAACCGGGCTGCTGACCTTTCCATTTTCAATCTTGGAAAGCTGCCCCTTGGTCAGTTTCACTTCAGCAGCCAGTTGATCCAGCGTCACATTTCTTTCAATCCGTAACGCACGGATCCGCTGACCAATCAATTGTTCGACTGAATTAGTAACCTTCACAGGCCGCCAAGATGTGCAACAATCTTCCTGAGCGTCAACCGAATTCATGAGTTTATGCGGCAGCGCTCTCCCCGGCGCCCGTAAGCGCACCCATCATCCCCCCTGTCTGCTCTTCTTGGAACTGGCGTGTATAAAGGGCATGATAATGACCACGAGCCGCCATCAGCTCCTGATGACTGCCATTTTCAATGATGCGGCCTTTTTCAATGACCAGGATACGATCCGCGCGGCGAATGGTGGAAAGACGGTGCGCAATCACAAAGCTGATGCGTCCCCTGAATATTTCCTCCAGCCCTTGCTGAATGAGTTGTTCCGTCTCGGTATCAATGGAAGATGTCGCTTCATCCATGATAAAGATGCATGGGTTTGCCAGCAACGCACGGGCAAAGGAAACAAGCTGCTTCTGCCCGGTGGAGAGACGATTGCCCCCCTCGCCCACATCTGTATCATAGCCATGTTCCAGGGCGCGTATGAAGGCATCTGCGTTCACTCTTCTGGCAGACAGCCCCACCTCTTCATCTGTAGCATCCAGGCGTGCATAACGGATGTTCTCACGCACGGTGCCACTAAACAGATGGGGCCCCTGAAGCACAATGCCCAGGTTGGAGTGATACCATTCAAGGCTGCGCTCACGCAGGTCATGATCGTTCACTAAAATGCGGCCGCCCGTAGGTTCATAGAACCTCGCCGCCAGGTTTACAATGGTGCTTTTGCCACCGCCGCTGGCGCCTACCAGGGCTATGGTTTCACCAGCTTGAACCTTCAAGTTAAAGTCCTTCAAGACAGGCTCTCCGTTGACATAAGCAAAGTCCACATGGTCAAAGGTGATGCTGTCTATCTCACGAGGATAACCATCGGGCGCCAGTTCTGCGGGCCGATCAACCTTGTCCCATGCCGCCAGCCGTGCACGCACTTCATCACTGTCCTGAATGGCGGGCACAGTCGCCAGCAGGCTAAGCACACGCTCTCCCGCAGCCTGGGCGCCCTGCATTTGTACCAGCACCTGGGCGATCTGGTTGATGGGGTTGAAGAACTGTCCGGCATAAAAGATGAACGCCACCAGCGTGCCAAGGGTTAATGTGCCGCCCAGCACCTGTGCGCCGCCGCGCCATAGCGCAATACCTGCAGCCACGCTGCCCAGTGTCAACACCATGGGGATATACACGGATGACTGCAAGGCATTGCGCATGGAGACATTGTACATCTGTGAAGACAGTGCCTGAAACTCCTGCAGGTTTTCCTGCTCACGCACCAGGGACTTGGTGGTGCGCAGTCCTTGTAACTCCTCAGCAAAGGAGGCCGTGATCATGGAGTTATACTTGCGCATATCTCTTGAACTAAGCAGCAGCTTCTTCTGAAAGATGGCGCTGATGTAGATCAGGGGCGGCACCACGGATAACACCAGTAATCCTAACACGGGATGCAGCACCACCAGTACAATGGCTATCATCACCACCAGGCACACGGCCCATAACAGATCCAGCGTGCCCCAGGCGATGATTCTCGCGAGTTTGTCACAGTCAGATGTTAAGCGTGAGATTAACCAGCCGGTAGGCCGGTGATCAAAGTAGGCGAACTCCAGCTCCTGCAACCGCTTGAAACATTCACGGCGGATGTCGTGGCTCATGTTGTTCGACAAGCCGCCTGCCGCATTAATAAACATCCACACGCCTATGGACAGGGCAAGGGCAAGGCCGGTGTATGCCGCTATGAACGGCCACAGGGTCACCTCTTGAAGTGACTTGCCAGCCACGGTATCCACTGCCCATCGGGTAATCAAGGCAAAGCTGGCATCACACAAAGCGATGCCCACCGCTGCAATGGCCAGCGGTATCAGCAGATGTTTGTATGGTAGCGCATGACGATACAGGCGCTGCCATAACTTCAGGTCCAGCCTTTCACTAAAGACATCTTCCTGGGGTTCGTTTTTCATAAGTCCATGCCTGCGGCTTTAACCGCAGGCGGCTGTGTTGTTGAAGTTTGATCTTTGTTCTTTGAGGGTTGCACAACGCTGTCCAGCAGATCATCAAGCCCGGCTTCAAGCGCCTGTGCATGCTGGATATTCCAAAGGCGACGATACAGCCCCTCCTGCTGGATAAGTTCTGCATGGGTGCCCTGCTGAATGATGCGCCCCTGGTCCAATACAATCACCCGGTCTGCGTGAGCAAGCGTGGACAAGCGGTGGGCTATGACCAGCGTGGTGCGTTGACCGTGCCGGGCACGCAACGCATTCAGGATATGGTTTTCTGTCTCAGCATCCACCGCGCTTAATGCGTCATCCAAAAGCAGCACAGGCGTCTCACGCAGCAGCGCCCTGGCAAGGGCGACACGCTGACGCTGCCCCCCTGACAAAGTGACGCCACGCTCTCCCACCAGTGTTCCATAATCCGATGGAAAGGTGGTAATGGTTTCGTGGATGTCCGCCAGCCGTGCGGCTTCATGAATTTCTTCATGCGCAGCACTCTCACGGCCAAGTTGTATGTTTTCCCCAATGGTCTTTGAAAACAGAAATGGCTCCTGCATCACCACACTGAACTGTGAGCGCACCCATTGACGATTCAGATCCTTTAGTTCGACACCATCCAGATAGATGGAGCCGGATTGATAATCATACAAGCGCAGGAGCAGATGCATAAGCGTGGACTTCCCAGCCCCGGAAGGCCCCATAATGGCCAGCGTTTCACCCGGTTTGACTGAAAAGGAGATGCCATTCACAGCCGCCTGATCACCACGGTGATGAAAGACCAGCTCTTTAACTGCAATGCCACCGATAAAAGGCTGGGAGGGCACTCCATTACCCTCAGGCTGGCTCTCCTCTGTCTCCGCCAGGATTTCTCCCATGCGATGCAACGCCACGGTGGATTTGCCAAGATCTGTCAGAGTCCGCCCCATCTGTCTGACAGGCCATAACAGCATGTTCAGAAACATCAGAAAGGCGAACAGTGTCCCTACAGTAAGTGAACCTTGTGCAATGAAATAGGTGCCGGCGAACAATGCCAGCCCCTGCTGCATAAGCACAATAAAATCAGAGGTGGACCAGTACCAGGCCATAAGACGCAGCAGACGCAGGCTGCGGTCACGGTAGAGCTGGTTGGGCTTCGCAAACTTCTGCACTTCATGCTCCTGACGCGCAAAGGCACGCACTACGCGCAGCCCCGTAAGGTTCTCCTGAACCACACGGGTAACCTGACCTTCTGCCTCATCCACTTCACGAAAAAGATGCTTCACCTTGCCTATGTAAAAATACCCGTACAGCACTATGGGAATCACCAGCGCCATGGAGATGGCCGTCATGCGGGCATCCAGCAACATCATCACCGGCACTGCGGTCAGCAGCAGCAGGATGGCATTGCTGATTTCCACCACTTGAGTGGACAGCGCCAGACGCAGCGTCTCCACATCAGAGGTGCAACGCTGAATCAGATCACCTGTCTCTGCTTTGTCATGATAGGATGCTGGCAGCTTTTGCAAATGGTCATAGAGACGATCCTTTAACCGGCGCGCAATACCATCCGAAGCAAGCGCGGCAAAGCGCCCTTTGGCATAACTAAAAACGCCAGCCAGAGAGGTAAGTCCGACCATCACCAGGGCAGGCCACCAGAGATGTTCGCGGATAAAATCCGCACCGCCCAGTGTAGCCACCAGCCAGGGCGTCAGCACACTTTCACCTGGGGTCTGCTCCAATGCATAATCAATCGTCGCCCCACCGATCAACGGCGTCATGTAGTTGATCATGGTAAACACAAA
>Ga0182737_1002133_pt1 | contig 16957 bp, 12 predicted proteins | sample eDN5th30CBELigOP_FD_128878 | JGI IMG/M metagenome (GOLD analysis project Ga0182737, IMG submission 128878) | Enriched Organic Plus compost microbial communities from Emeryville, California, USA - eDNA 5th pass 30_C BE-Lig OP (version 2) (version 2) ...
GTCGATCTGCTTGGTCTGGGACAGGTTGAGCTTGATGCGGCCGTCCTGCGGCACGCGCTTCTCGGCAATGTCCAGCTGGGCCATGACCTTCAGGCGCGCGGCGATGCGCTGGTTGAGCTTGACCGGCGCCTTGGCCACGGTCTTGAGCAGGCCATCGATGCGCAAGCGCACCCGGTAGTCGGTCTCGTAGGGCTCGAAATGGATGTCCGAGGCCCCGCGCCGGATCGCGTCCAGCAGGACCTTGTTGACGAACTTGACGACCGGGGTGTCGTCGCCCTTGGCGTCGACACCGGAATCGGAGCCCCCTTCCTCGTCGCCACCGCTGACCTCGAGATCCTCGAGCCCCTCCTCGTCTCCGCCGAGAGCGCCATCGAGCTGGCCACCCACGTTCTGCCACTGTTCCAGCGTGCGCCGGATCTGGTCCTCGTCGACCAGGATCGGCTCCACCACCAGGTTGGTATGGAACTGGATCTCGGCCAGGGCGCCGGTCTGGGTGGGATTGCTGGTGCCGACGAACAGCTTGTTGCCACGCTTGAACAGCGGCAGCACGTTGTGCTTCTGGACCAGCTCCTCGCTGACCAGTTTCATCGCATTCTGGCCAGAATCGAAAGCCGATGCGTCGAGCAGCGGCATGCCGAACTCGACGGCGTTGGCAGCGGCCATCTGCGCAGGGCCGACAAGCTTCTTCTCCGCGATGTACTGCGCCAGCGGGACCTTGGCCTCAGTGGCTTGGGCCATCGCCATCCGCGCAGCTGCCTCGTCCAAGGCGCCGTCAAGCACCAACCGACGGGCGATGCCTGTGATGCCAACCAGGTTAGCAGTACTCAGCGCGTTGGTACTCATCAGCCACCCCAACAAAGTCCATCAATCGAAGTCACGGCGCCTGCGCCCTAGGCATTACAGGGCGCGGGCACCTGTTCCGGGACGTGACCCTTGGTGCTGGAGACCTCTTCGTGGTACTCGTCGTCCACGTTGATCGCCCAGATCTTGGCCTTGTCCACTTCGCCACTCCTAATCTGACTGGCCGCCTCGCGAGCCGTCAACATTGAATGGTCCTGGTTGTTATAGCGATGCATGCCATTACGCCCCACCAGGAACAGGTTGGGCACGGCGTCTAGCGCCTCGCGGATCTGCTCGAACTGCTGGAAGGCCGGTCCAAAATACCCAGGGTAGGCCTTGGGCACCCGGATCACCACCGAGTCAAGCGGTGGGCCGGCGCCAACCAGCCCGATCTCGACCATTTCCCGGTGGCCTAGCGCCTTCATATCGTCGTCCTGCAGCGACCATAGGTCATCACCCTCGACGCAGAAAAACTCGAGTCCGATCCAGACATTGTCTGGATCTGCGACGAGATAAGGACTCCAGTTATTGAACACCTGCACCCGGCCCACCTTGACGCCGGGCTCCTGGATGTATATCCAGTTGTCCGGCAGCTCGCGCCTGAGTGACGACCGCGGGTATAGCAGCCCCACGGTGATGAAGTCCCGGTAAGACAACCCACGGGCCACTTGCTGGACGTCCGCTGGAAAGTACCCACCCGATGCCGCCACCAGGTCACGGATGGGCATGGTGGACACCAAGTGGGTGCACTCCAGACTCCGCCGGTTTCCAGCACCATCTGTGAATTCAACGCGCCGCACCCCGGAGCCGTCAATGTCGATTCGATCGACCTTCGCATGCATGTGCAGTTCCCCGCCCTTCTTGACGAAGTGCTGGGCAGCCACTTCCCACATCTGGCCCGGGCCGTACTTGGGATAAAGGAAGCTTTCGATAAGCGAGGTCTGCTCGGCTTGTGCCTGGCTGCCTAACATCCGGCGAGCCGAGTGCAGCAGTGCCTTCATAACCGACAGGCTCTTGATCCGCTGCGCGCCCCAGGCCGAACTGATCTCCCGGCAGGGGACGCCCCACACCTTCTCCGTGTATTCCTGGAAGAACTGCCGGTACAGACGCCGCCCGAAGCGGTTGATCATGAAGTCCTCGAGCGACTGCTCGGGCCTGATCGGCCGCAAGTGGGCCCAGACGTAGCTCAGGCCAAAGATGAAGGTTTTCCAAGGCCCCAGCTTCAGCAGGCTGGCCAGATTCAACTTCAGCGGGTAGTCGAAGAAGCGCTTGTTATAGTAGATGCGCGACAGCCGATTGCGAACGAGCATCACGCGCTCGTCCTTCTCGGAGGCGCCGAAAGACGGCATCCCCTCGCGGACCGAATTCTGATAGCGCAGTTCGCGCGGTGCGGACGGATCTTCCGGTGCCGCGACCGGCAGGATCTGTTGCCACCAATCCATGACCCAATCTGACTTCGAGAAGAAGCGGTGGCCACCTATGTCGATCCGGTTTCCCTTGTAGTTGACCGTGCGCGAGATTCCTCCGACGCAGGAATCTGCCTCCAGGATGGTGACGCGGGTATCCGGATCGCCGACCAATTCCATGCCCGCGGTGATCCCCGCCGGGCCGGCCCCTATAACGACGACATGACGGTTCATGCTACCTGCTCGCTCTCAACAGCCACCACCCTCCGGTCCCTGAAGAGGGCCAATTTCCGCAGGGTGAAGTTGGTCAGGAAGGAAAAGATGGCGGCGACCACGCGGGCCCAGCCGGACGGAATCCCCAGTATGTTGATCTGCACCCACATGACCCCTTGGATCATTAGGAGTGCCAGACATCCGATGAGGATGAAGATAGCCAATTCCGCCTGCCAAGACTCGATCGAACGGGTTGCGAAAACCCATCTCACGCTGATCAGGTAAGCCACCACGGCCCCGAGCAGGAACCCCCCAGTGGCAGCGAGGTACCAAGCACATCCCAGCCAGCTAAGTATCGCGAAGGTCGACAGGTCCGCAAAAAGAGCGATCGCGGAGGCAATCAGATAGCCCGAGCCCTCGGCCAGCACCCGCCCCCTTGGACGCGAGACCATGTCTTCAAGCTTCAGGAAGTCACTCATTCCCCCCCCCCGTGGAGTCGTAACCGCCAGACTTGGCCCAATCGCGGCAACTGTAAAGATAGAAAGTAGCCAACAGCTCGCCAGTTCGAGGATGCGTAGCGCTCCACTCACCCAGAGCGTCGGCCGGCTGCTTGAAGGGCAGAACGAAGAAGTCGGGGGCTGGGACGTCCTTGTACGGCGTACACAGGTACTCCAAGGCAGCTTCGCTTATCCAGCACGAGCCGGGTTTATCATTCAATGCCTCAAGGAAACTGCACATTGTGCCTTGGGTCTGCACAGGATCCGATTGCAATCTCCTCTGCACGCCGGCCATTGACGTTTCCCTGTTGAACATCTGGCCGGACATCTGGAAGATGCTGAAGTAGTTCGCTCGATTCAGCACCAACCACGGCCCGAGAGGCGATGGCTCTGACTGGTACCAGTACACGCTCGCCGCCCGCGGTATTTCGTAGCCGAACACATTGTTTCCGCGCGAATACTCCATGGTCCGGGACCATGGACTGCGCGAATCCCATACCCCAAGGGCACCAACCAGGAAAGCCAGACTCAGTCCTCCGAGGGCCGCGCTGCCACGCTTGCCAACCCTGCTGAAGATCCATGCCAGCACAACGACTATCGCTGCGATGATCAGCGGATAGCTGATTACTACAACGTCCTGGCGGACGCGCTCCCAGTCGGAACCATTCTCGACGAATACGATCCAGGCACGGAACATGTAACGGAAGATGGCGATGCCTAGCACGCCAGCAAGGCCGGCAAGCGTGAACCAACGGATAGGACGACTGACCTTATGCGCCACGTGAGGCCACGCCATATGCAGCGGTATGACTCCCAGCACTGCCCACGGCAGCGTCGTCCGCGCAATGCTCGCACCCAAGACGGCTATGGCTACCAGGAGCACAGTAGCGACCATATCCCGGCCACCGCGCCGCCACTGATCCCATATGAGCCACGGCAGGCTCGCCACGACCAGCCAATGAGCAAGCCAGAGCACCCGCCACAACTGCAAGCCGGTAGGCAACACCAGCTGCGACAGGTCGGCCAGGATCGCTGTGGACGCCATGCCGATGGCTAGCGCGGCGAGCACCGCAGTGCAGAACTGCCTGAGACGATCCCCCTCATCCAGTCTCTGGTATAACAGGTAGAGTAGATAAAAATCGCCGATTACAAGGCACCAGTCGCGGGTCTCCCAAGAAGCCAGATATATCTGGCCGCTGGCTTCGTAGATCAGTTCCCACCAGTCGTAATCGATGGTGGCGAAAAGACCATTGAAGGGTTTGATTCCCGCCAGGCCCAGAAGCGCCACCGGCACGACAGCGAGCAGCGCCCACAACCAGCGACGATCGATCGCGACCAGCCAGCACCACCCCACCATCGCCGCGGCCAACCCCTGCAACGGATGAAGCACCCCGGCCAGTGCGAGGCAGACAAGTGCCGCAAGTGTTCGGCGCTGAACGAGCAGGCCAAGCGCGAACAGGGAAACAGCTTCCGCCCAAGGCCGCGAGGTCAGGAAAGGCTCCGCGTACGCGAAAATGCTGTACGGGCCATACCTGGTGGGCATGATGATCAGCACCAACAGCGCTGACCAACGCCAATCCGGCGCAAAAAGGTGACGGACCAGATACCAGCTTGCCACATAGAAGACGATCCGCCCCGCCAGGCTCCCCCAAAGAAATACATCACCGGGCTCGAAGACCCGGAGAAACAACGCGATGATCTGCGGGAAGAGGGTGAAATCGGCTTGGCTGCCCGCGATGAAGAACAGGTCGCCGTTGAAGATGTCGGGGTCTATTAAGCGCAAGGCCTGCACCAGGTACAGGGTCGCGTCATGGCGTATCCCCGTATAGGGCCTCAGATAGACAACCAGCGCCAAGGCGAAGCACCAAGGCGCAATCCTGCGCAAGAATCCCACCATGCCCTATCCCCGGAAAAAGAAGCCCCGCATTGCGCGGGGCTTCCATGCTTCAGTACGCGACCAGACTTACTGGCAGCTACCCGGGCGGTACTTGGCCGGAATGCTGCCACCGCACGTCCAGTCCACCGTGCCGTTGGCGGAGTTGAAGCTAGCGGTCAGGGTGATGTTGCTCCCATCGACGCCCGTGCCGATGCTCTGGGCGGTCGCGGTGATCACGCTACCGTTCCAGCCAACGCTGCTGACGTACTTCGACGACTGGGCCTCGAACCCGGTCCAGCTGGCGCCCGGCAGCGAGTTGTTCGAGGAAGCGTACTCGGCGACCGCAGTACGAACGGCCGAAGCGGCCAGCACGACCTCCGAGACCTTCGACTTCTTGGTGTAGTCGGAGTAGGCCGGCAGCGCAATGGCTGCCAGGATGGCGATGATCGCGACGACGATCATCAGTTCGATAAGGGTAAAGCCCTGCTGCTTCTTCATGTGTTGGTTCCCCTAGAGCGATTGGTTGGTTAGGACACTTGCCTTTCGACCCGTGTCCTCTCCGGAACGCGGGTATTGCGCGGCAGGCCGCCATATATGTCACGCAGGTAGCGTGCCAAGTGACCGGACCGCCAACGCCTGTTCATACTACCAGCGCCTCAAAAAAAATGACCGGTGATAGCTCACGGACAGGGTGTGACGTGGCCCACAGGCTCTCAACTGACCCGGCTTGTCATTTTGTGACCATTTTTGTCACCACGCCCAGCATGGGGTTGGCCGACCGCCCCCCTCCCCGACGCTGAATCAGCCCCGCGGGCTGATCTGAGGAAGCGTGATGCGAGTGGCGTGTCAGCTGGCGGTTTAGCCGCTACCATGCGGCGAAATGCCGGTGCGGGGATGCCGGCGGGGAGACCATTCGATATGTCCGCGACCCGTAGCGCCGTGAAGAAGACCGTGGCTGTGGACCGCTCCACGAGCCAGCTCGTCCCGTTCGTGTGGGAGGGCACCGACAAGCGCGGCGTCAAGATGAAGGGCGAACAGCCCGCCAAGAGCGCCAATATGCTGCGCGCCGAACTGCGCCGGCAGGGCATCACTCCCAGCGTCGTCAAACCCAAGCCCAAGCCCTTATTCGGGTCCGCCGGCAAGCCGATCACGCCCAAGGACATCGCTTTCTTCAGCCGGCAGATGGCCACGATGATGAAGTCCGGCGTGCCTATCGTATCGGCACTGGAGATCATAGGCAGCGGCCAGAAGAACCCGCGACTGAAGGCCATGATCGACCAGATTCGCAACGACATCGAGGGCGGCGCCTCGATGCACGAAGCGATCAGCAAGCACCCAATCCAGTTCGACGAGCTGTACCGCAACCTGGTGCGCGCCGGCGAAGGCGCAGGCGTCTTGGAAACCGTGCTGGACACGATCGCCAGCTACAAGGAAAACATCGAGTCCCTCAAGGGCAAGATCAAGAAGGCGCTGTTCTATCCAGTTATGACGATTGCCGTGGCGATCATCGTCAGCGCCATCCTGCTGATCTTCGTGGTGCCCCAGTTCGAGGCCACGTTCCGCGACTTCGGCGCCGAGCTCCCTGCGTTCACGCAGATGATCGTCGGTGCGTCCAACGTAATGGTAGCGTATTGGTGGGCCGTCTTGATCATCCTGGTGGCTGGCATCGGCGGCTTCCTCTTCCTCTACCGGCGCTCACCGGCCATGCAGCATTCCATCGATCGCCTGGTCCTCAAGATCCCGGTCTTCGGCGAGGTGATGAGGAACAGTGCGGTCGCCCGCTTCGCGCGAACTACCGCGGTGACCTTCAAGGCCGGCGTGCCACTGGTCGAAGCCTTGGAGTCCGTCGCCGGGGCCACCGGCAACACCGTGTACGAAAAGGCCGTCTACCGGATTCGCGATGACGTCGCCGTTGGCTACCCGGTCAATATGGCCATGAAGCAGACCCAGCTGTTCCCGAACATGGTCATCCAGATGACCGCGATCGGCGAAGAGGCGGGCGCGCTTGACACCATGCTGTTCAAGGTCGCCGAGTACTACGAGCAGGAAGTAAACAACTCGGTCGATGCGCTCGCCAGCCTGATCGAGCCCCTGATCATGGTGGTTCTGGGCGTGCTGATTGGCGGCATGGTCATCGGCATGTATCTTCCGATCTTCAAGCTTGGCGCCACGATCTAACAAAAGAACAACAACGCATGGCCTTCCTCGACCAGCACCCCCAGCTGGGCTACCCGCTTGCAGCTGCCGTCGGCCTGGCCGTCGGCAGCTTCCTCAATGTGGTCATCCTGCGCCTGCCGCGGCGGCTGGAGTGGGAGTGGAAGCGGGACGCGCGGGAAGTGCTGGAGCTGCCTGAGATCTACGACCCTCCGCCGCCCGGGGTGGTGGTCGAGCCTTCGCACGACCCGGTCACCGGCGACCGGCTGAAGTGGTGGGAGAACATCCCGGTGCTCAGCTGGCTGATGCTGCGCGGCCGTTCGCGCTACAGCGGCCAGCGCATCTCCATCCAGTACCCGCTGGTGGAGCTGATGACCGGCCTGCTCACGGTGTTCTGCGCTTGGCGCTTCGGCTTCGGCTGGCAGGGCTTCGGCGCGATGCTGTTCACCTGGTTCCTGGTCGCCGCCTCGGGCATCGACCTGCGCACCCGCCTGCTGCCGGACCAGCTGACCCTGCCGCTGATGTGGCTGGGCCTGATCGCCAGCCTGGACAACCTGTTCATGCCGGCCAAGCCGGCGCTGCTGGGCGCGGTCGCCGGCTACGTGTCGCTGTGGAGCGTGTGGTGGCTGTTCAAGCAGCTCACCGGCAAGGAAGGCATGGGCCATGGCGACTTCAAGCTGCTGGCGGCCATCGGCGCGTGGGTCGGCCTGAAGGGGATCCTGCCGGTGATCCTGGTGTCGTCGATCGTCGGTGCGGTGCTGGGCTCGATCTGGCTGGCCTGGAAGGGCCGCGACCGCGCCACGCCGATCCCGTTCGGCCCCTACCTGGCGATCGCCGGCTGGATCGTCTTCTTCTGGGGCGAGCGGATGATCGACAGCTACCTGCGGTTCGCGGGGCTGTCGGGCTGATCCTCCGGCGTTGACGCCTTCTGGTGCCTAGCGGGTGGAAGGCGCACGCAACTCCCGAGTTCGCTCCTGAGGCGAACCCGCCGGCTCGTACCGTTCCGCGGCGCGTGACGCCGCCCGGCCGCGTGCTTCTACAATGCGCGTCCCTCCCCTGCCCGCACCGACATGAGCGATTTCATCATCGGCCTGACCGGGGGCGTGGCCGCCGGCAAGAGCGAGGTTACGCGCCGCTTCGAGGCGCTGGGCATCCACGTCGCCGATGCCGACCTGGCCGCGCGGGCGGTGGTCGAACCGGGCCAGCCGGCACTGGCGGCGATCGTCGAGCGCTTCGGTACCGGGATGCTGCAGCCCGACGGCAGTCTGGACCGGCGGCGGCTGCGCGAGCGGATCTTTGCCGACGCCGAGGCGCGCCGCGCGCTCGAGGCGATCACCCATCCCGCCATCCGCGGGCTGCTCGAGGCCGAATGCCGCGCCGCGACCAGCCCTTACGCCATCGCCGCGATCCCGCTGCTGGCCGAGGCCGGCGGGCGCGCCACCTATCCGTGGCTGGACCGCATCGTGGTGGTCGACGCCCCTCCCGAGCTGCAGCACGCGCGGCTGATGCGCCGCGACGGCGTGGACGAGACCCTGGCCTCGCGCATGATCGAGGCGCAGGCCAGCCGCGAGACGCGCCTGGCGATCGCCGACGACGTGGTGGTCAACGATGGCCACCCGGAGCATCTGGACAGCGCCGTGGCGGCGCTGGATGCGCGGTACCGGGAGATGGCGGGGCGGCAGTAGGATCCGCCACGGGCTGGTATCGGGGGTTCCGCCCGCCTGTTGGAGGGCGATACGTGCCTTGTAGAGCGGGGCTTGCCCCGCTCGGCGCTGTGAGGGCGCCGGGACCTCGGCGGTAGAGTCGGGCAAGCCCGACTCTACGGGGGTGGCTGATGCCCGGGGCGCGCCAGAGCGTAGCCCGGATAAGCGAAGCGCATCCGGGGCGAGGGCGGCGACGCCAGCTTCGATCCGGAGACGGTGCGCATTCCCCGGATGCGGCCTTCGGCCTTATCCGGGCTACTCGTGAGGAGCGTTGCGGGGCGCCTTAAAGCGCGGCAGCGGCCTTGGCGACGGCGGGCCACAGGGCGCGGATGGCGGCGATGCCCTGCGCACCATGTCCGCGCGCGGTTGCCAGATCGGCGTCAGCCAGGCCACCGATCGCGTAGATCGGCAGCGCGACCTGTTCGCGCAGGGTCACGAATCCGTCCCAGCCCAGCGGCGTCGCGCCCGGATGCGTCGCGGTCTCCTGCAGCGGCCCGAGCACGGCGAAATCGCAGCCCAGCGCCTGCGCCTGGCGCAGGTCCTCCAGGGTGTGGCAGGACGCGCCGACAACCTGCCCAGCCGGCAGAGGGCGTGCAGCAAGCGCGGCGAGCTGTTCGCTGCCCAGCTGCACGCCCACGCCCAGCTCCGCGGCCAGGGCGATGTCGCGGTTGAGCAGCAGCTCGGCGCCGGCGGAACGGCACGCCACCGCCACCTCGCGCGCCAGTGCCGCGTACGCCTCAGGCGCGAGGCTGCGCGCGCGCAGCTGGATGCGTTCGATACCGGATTCCAGCGCGCGGCCCAGCGCGCGATGCCAGCCGGCCAGGTCGGCGCCCGGTTCGGGCGTGACCAGGTAGCGCTCGGGCTGGCGCAGCACGCCCACCACCGGCACGTCGGCCGGCGGCATCGAATAGCGCGACAGCCGTTCCGGCGCGACCCAGGTCAGTGCCTGCCCTTCGCGCCCGCGCGGATTGCCCTTCCAGGCGGTGATCTTCCGCACCTCCAGGCGCAGGCGCTTGCTCGGGTACTGCTGCGGCACCTCGATCAGCAGGTCGCCGACTTCCGCGTCGATACCCAGCTCTTCCTGCAGCTCGCGCGCCAGCGCCTGCTCCGAGGTCTCGCCGGGCTCGCGCTTGCCGCCGGGGAATTCCCACAGGCCGGGAAGGTCGCTGTTCTCGCCGCGGCGCGTCAGCAGCACCCTGCCGCGGACATCGGTGATGACACCCGCCACCACATGTATCGAACGCAAGTGATCTCCCATGAAACCGAGAATGCCCAACCCTCCACCGCGCGCGCAATCCTCGGACGCCTGAGTACCGGCCGGCATCCCGAAATCGCCGCTCCACACATACGCATGGCGCGACCAAGGTACGGAAACGCATGCAGGCACCACTGCAGGACGAGGCGAAGCCAAGTCCCCAGGCAGGCACTCTGGAGGGAAAGCCCCCTTGGTAAGGGGGCGCGCCGGCAGGCGCAGGGGATCGGAAGCAGGTCCGTGGCACCGGGATCCGTTGCGCGGATCCCGGTGCGCAGCCCGCCTCAGCGGGCTGCGCCCACGGGCAGCTCACCTCAGGTGAGCTGCCCGTGGCAATGCTTGAACTTCTTGCCGCTGCCGCAGGGGCACGGATCGTTGCGGCCGACCTTGGCCGCATCGCGTACCACGGTGCCGGGGGCGGCGGCGCCCATCACCGAGGCCATGCGCTCGCGCTCGATCGCGGCGACCTCGTCCTCGGTGTCGTAACCCTCGGCCATGGCGTGCTGGAACTGGGCCTGGCGCAGCTTGGCCTCGGCCTGGGCGCGCTCCTGCGCTTCCAGGGCCGCCACTTCCTCCTCGCTGCGGATGCGCACGCGCGCCAGCAGGCTCACCACCTGGCGCTTGACGTTCTCCAGCATCTCCGAGAACAGCTCGAAGGCTTCCTTCTTGTACTCCTGCTTCGGCTGCTTCTGCGCGTAGCCGCGCAGGTGGATGCCCTGGCGCAGGTAGTCCATGCGCGCCAGGTGCTCCTTCCAGCTCTGGTCGAGCACGTTGAGCATGATGTGCTTCTCGAGCGCGCGCGCGGTTTCCTCGCCCAGCTGGGCTTCCTTCTCGGCGAACATCGCCGCGACCGCTTCCTGCACGTGGCGCTCGATGCCCTCGGCGTCCAGCTCCTCGCTGGACTTCGACAGCCCCTGCAGGTCCAGGCGCAGGCCCAGCTCGCCTTCCAGGGCGACCTCCAGGCCGGCCAGGTCCCACTGCTCGTCCACCGACTCCGGCGGCACGAAACGGGTCACCAGTTCGTTGACCACGTCGCCGACGATGCCGTCGATGTTCTCCCTGATCGACTCGGCTTCCAGCAGCTCGTTGCGCTGGGCGTAGATGACCTTGCGCTGGTCGTTGTTGACGTCGTCGAAGTCCAGCAGGTTCTTGCGGATGTCGAAGTTGTGCGCCTCGACCTTGCGCTGCGCCTTCTCGATCTGCCGGCTGACCAGCTTGTCCTCGATGACGTCGTCTTCCTTCATGCCCATCATGCGCATCGCCTTCTGCACCCAGTCGGAGGCGAAGATGCGCATCAGGTTGTCTTCGAGCGACAGGTAGAAGCGCGAGGAGCCCGGGTCGCCCTGGCGACCGGAACGGCCGCGCAGCTGGTTGTCGATGCGACGGCTCTCGTGGCGCTCGGTGCCGATGATGTGCAGGCCGCCGGCGGCCTTGACCTGCTCGTGGCGGGCCTCCCACTCGCGCCGGACCTTGACCTTCTCCAGCGCAGTGGACTCGTCGCCCAGCGCCGCCAGTTCGGCCTCCAGCGAACCACCGAGCACGATGTCGGTGCCGCGGCCGGCCATGTTGGTGGCGATGGTCACCGCGCCCGGGCGGCCGGCGTTGGCGACGATCTGCGCCTCGCGCTCGTGCTGCTTGGCGTTGAGCACTTCGTGCGGCACGCCGGCCTTGCGCAGGTACTCGGAGAGCATCTCCGAGGTCTCGATCGAGGTGGTGCCGACCAGCACCGGCTGGCCGCGCTTGTGGCAGTCCTGGATGTCGGCCAGCACCGCGCGGAACTTGCCCTCGCGGTTGAGGAACACCTGGTCGGGATGGTCGATGCGCTGGACCGGCTTGTGGGTCGGGATCACCACCACTTCCAGGCCGTAGATGCTCTGGAACTCGTAGGCCTCGGTGTCGGCCGTGCCGGTCATGCCCGACAGCTTGCCGTACATGCGGAACAGGTTCTGGAAGGTGATCGAGGCCAGCGTCTGGTTCTCGCGCTGGACCGGCACGCCTTCCTTCGCCTCGACCGCCTGGTGCAGGCCGTCGGACCAGCGGCGGCCGGCCAGGGTGCGGCCGGTGAATTCGTCGACGATCACCACCTCGCCGTCGCGGACGATGTAGTCCACGTCGCGCTGGAACAGCGCGTGCGCGCGCAGCGCCGCATTGAGGTGGTGGACCACGGCCAGGTTGTTGGCGCCGTACAGGCTCTCGTCCTCGCCCAGGATGCCGGCGCGGCGCAGCAGCTCCTCGGCGTGCTCCATGCCCGCCTCGGACAGGTGCACCTGCTTGCCCTTCTCGTCGACCCAGTAGTCGCCCTCGGCGTCCTCGGCCTCCTGGCGCACCAGCTGCGGCACGATCCGGTTGACCCGGATGTACAGCTCCGGCGACTCGTCGGCCGGGCCGGAAATGATCAGCGGGGTACGCGCCTCGTCGATCAGGATCGAGTCGACCTCGTCGACGATGGCGTAGTTCAGGCCGCGCTGGAAGCGGTCGTTCTTCGACAGCGCCATGTTGTCGCGCAGGTAGTCGAAGCCGAACTCGTTGTTGGTGCCGTAGGTGATGTCGGCGGCGTAGGCTTCCTTCTTGTCCGAATGCGGCATGCCCGGGTAGACCACGCCGACCGACAGGCCCAGCCAGTTGTACAGCTTGCCCATCCAGGCCGCGTCGCGGCGGGCCAGGTAGTCGTTCACCGTGACCACGTGCACGCCCTTGCCTTCCAGGGCGTTGAGGTACACCGGCAGGGTCGCCACCAGGGTCTTGCCCTCGCCGGTGCGCATCTCGGCGATCTTGCCCAGGTGCAGGACCATGCCGCCGATCAGCTGCACGTCGTAGTGGCGCATGCCCATCACGCGGCGGCTGGCCTCGCGGCAGACCGCGAAGGCCTCCGGCAGGATCTTGTCCAGCGATTCGCCTGCGGCGATGCGCTGCTGGAACTCCGGGGTCTTCGCCTGCAGGGCCTCGTCCGAGAGCTTCTGCATCTCCGGCTCGAGCGCATTGATCTGGGCGACGATGCGGTCCAGCTGGCGCAGGAGCCGGTCGTTGCGGCTGCCGAAGACACGGGTAAGCAGTTTGTTGATCATCGATGAGGCCAATTGGGAATGAACGCCCGGTGTCCGCCGGCGGCGGCCACGGAGGCCGGACGCGAAGCGCCCTGCCTGGGCAACATGGCATTGTAGCTTGGGACGCCGGCCGGCGATCTCAAGGCACCCTGCCATCGGTCACGCGCATGGCGGGACCCACAAAACGAAAGACCCGCCCCCTCGCGGGGACGGGTCTGCCGGAAGACGCTGCGATCAGCCGCGGCCGCGGCGTTCGTTCACCGGGGCGCGGCCATCGGCGAGGAACTTGCGCGGATTGACCACCCGGCCGTTCTCCCACACCTCGAAGTGCACGTGGGCGCCGGTGGAGCGGCCGGTGGAGCCAGCCTTGGCGACCTGCTCGCCGGCGCGGACCAGGTCGCCGACCTTCACGCTCAGCCGCGAGTTGTGTGCATAGCGGGTGACGTAGCCGTTGCCGTGGTCGACCTCGACGGTGTTGCCGTAGCCGCTGCGGGTGCCCGCGTAGCTGACCACGCCGTCGGCCACCGCCAGCACCGGATCGCCCACGTTGGCGTGGAAGTCGATGCCCTTGTGCATGGCGCGGCCGCGACCGAACGGGTCGGCGCGGTTGCCGAAGCCGGAGGTGATGTAGCTGCGGCGCACCGGCGAACGCACCGGCAGCGCATTGGTTTCCAGCTGGCGGTCGAACAGCAGCGATTCCATCACCGACAGCTGGCGGCCGGAGGCCTCGAACTGGCCCTGGACCTCATCCAGGCCCGCGACCAGGTCTTCCAGCGGCATGTCGCCGGCGACGCCGCCGCCACCCTGGCCGGGCGCGCCCTGGAAGTCGAATTCGCCGTCCTCGAGCTTGCCGGCCTCGGTCAGGCGCTCGCCGAGCGCGTTGAGGCGGTTGGCCTGGGCCTGCAGTTCGCCCAGGCGCGCGGCCAGGGCGTTGATTTCCTTCTGGGACTGGCGCCGGACCTGCTCCAGTTCCTCCTGTTGCTGGGCCAGCTGCGCCTCGGTGTGCTGCGCATTGGCCATTCCGATCGCCACGCCGGCGCCCGTACCGAAGAGGACACCGGTGGCCAGCACCGCCGCGAAGGCGAGGCCTGGCCGCTGCGTGGCGATTGCCCCGATCCGCCCCTTGATTCCGTTGGCGCGACCGTCACGCGGGTTTCTTACTATGAATTTATAGCTCATGCTTTCGGGTATGCCTGGTTCGAAGTCCAACGCCCGCAGGGCGGCCGTCCCGCTTCCCGCCGCCGAAGCCGCGTTCGCGGATGAAACTGGCGCCACCTTGCGCCGGGCCCTCTGGCTCGATGCGCTGGACCAGCAGTTGCGTCCCCTGTTGCCGCCGGGGCTGGTGCCCCATTGCCGGTTGGCCAACGTCTCCGGCGGACAACTCGTTTTTGTCACCGATTCGCCGGTCTGGCGGGCGCGTTTGCGCCTCGCCGAGGCCGAACTCCTCGATGCGGCCCGCTCCGTCGGGCTGAACCCCACCGCAGTCATCATCAAAACGACTACCGGTCCGCTGCATCCGCACCCTTCGGCCGGTGCAACGGCTCCCCCGGTTTCAGCGACCGCCCGCAAAGCCGTGGACGACGCATTGGCATCCCTGCGGGAACCCGATCCTTCCGGTTCCCTGGAACCGGGGCCTACCGCCCCGGCTTCCCGGACCGGCCGGGCAACGTAAAACACGCTGTCTGAGGCCAAACCGCGGGGCATCCTAACGTCACCCATCCATCACGTCGTTAGCAACTGGTTAAAGATTTGTTACGACAGGAACGGATCCCGGATCGGGTTCACGCTTCATGAAAGTGCCTGAAGCTGGTCAGCAATCACCAGACTGAATCCCGCGTTCAGGTTTGGAGCCGCCGCAGGCGGCATCGTCAGGCCTGGCGGGGCATTCCAGCGGACGCAGATATGCCGGCCCCGGAGGCACACGGGCACGGGCCATTACGGAGCTGAACGTGCGGCTCCGGAGTGCTGGATTGCGGAAGGGAGTCGGCCAGTCAGCCGGCGGTACGGCTTACGCCAACGCCGGCGTGCCGTAGGCCAGCGGCGCCTGGGCCGTGGCGTCGTCGAAGCTCACCTTCTCCCACGCGGTGGCGTCGGCCATCAGCGCGCGGGCGAGCTTGTTGTTGAGCGCGTGGCCGGACTTGTAGCCCTCGTAGGCGCCCAGCACGGGGGCCCCGACCAGGTACAGGTCGCCGATCGCGTCGAGGATCTTGTGGCGCACGAACTCGTCGGCGTAGCGCAGGCCGTCCTCGTTGAGGACGCGGAACTCGTCCAGCACGATGGCGTTGTCCATCGAGCCGCCCAGGCCGAGGTTGAGGTCGCGCATGTACTCCAGGTCGCGCATGAAGCCGAAGGTGCGCGCGCGGGAGATTTCCTTGATGTACGCGGCCGTCGAGAACTCCAGCCGGTGGTGCGACTGCTTGGCCGGGATCATCGGGTGGTCGAACTGGATGGTGAAATCCAGGCGGAAGCCGTCGTACGGGCTGAAACGGGCGATCTTGTCGCCGTCGCGCACTTCCACGTCCTTGAGGATGCGGATGAAGTGCTTGGGCGCGTCCTGCTCGGCGATGCCGGCGGACTGCAGCAGGAACACGAACGGGCCGGCCGAACCGTCCATGATCGGCAGCTCGGCCGAGGACAGCTCGACGATCATGTTGTCGATGCCCAGGCCGGCGGCGGCCGACATCAGGTGCTCGACGGTCTGGACCTTGGCCGGACCGCAGGACAGGCCGGTGCACAGCGTGGTCTCGGTGACCAGGTCGGCGGCGGCGGGCATCTCGACCACGGGATCCAGGTCGGTGCGGCGGAACACGATGCCATGGTCGACCGGAGCCGGGCGCAGGGTCATGTAGACCTTGTTGCCGCTGTGCAGGCCGACGCCGGTGGCGCGGATCGTGTTCTTGAGGGTGCGCTGCCGGGTCATGGGGTTCGCCGTGCGACGGATGGTCCGTATCTGGGGTCGCGTGAAGCAGGTGAGAATATCACGCATTTAGCTGAATCTTAACGTACTGCGGCCGTGCACCCGCGGCGGCGGTCCCGGGCAGGGGTGCGCCTGCGACCGGGAAAACCTGCCGGGCCTCCATGGCCCGGCAGCAAGGGACACGGACTCCGGACATATATGTGTCCGGTTACTGCCGCCGGCAAGGACGATGGCGCGTCCCGCCGGTAATCCACTGCGGGGCCGACCCGTGGGCCGGCCGTCGCATCAGTCCGCCTGGCGGCGCAGGAACGCCGGGATGTCCAGGTAGTCGCTGGGCAGGTCGGCCGGGGCCGGCGCCGAAGCCGGAGCGGCCGGGGCGCTGGTGCTGGCGGCGCTGCCGCGGCGCAGGCCGAGGCCACCCACGGCGCCGGCGACCGGATCGGCGGCGAAGCCGTCGTCGATCGGCAGGCCGGTGGTGCCGTCACGGACCAGGCGCACCGGGCGCACCGCGTCCTGGCGCTGGCTGAAGTCGGCGCGGCCGAACTCGCGGTGCTCGCCGCGGACCGGCTGGCGCACGGCGGCGCGGTTCAGGCCGGTGGCCACCACGGTCACGCGCACCTCGTCCTGCATGTCCGGATCCAGCACGGTGCCGACCACCACGGTCGCGTCCTCCGAGGCGAATGCCTCGATCGAACGGCCGATCTCGTCGAACTCGGCCATGGTGAAGTCCGGGCCGGCGGTGATGTTGACCAGGATGCCGTTGGCACCGGCCAGGTTGACGTCGTCCAGCAGCGGGTTCTGGATCGCCGACTCGGCGGCGGCCTGGGCGCGGTCGTCGCCGCGGGCGCTGCCGGTGCCCATCATCGCCAGGCCCATCTCGGACATGACGGTGCGCACGTCGGCGAAGTCGACGTTGATCAGGCCCGGGCGCACGATCAGGTCGGCGATGCCCTGCACCGCGCCCTGCAGCACGTCGTTGGCGGCGCGGAACGCCTGCACCATGGTGGCGTTGCGGCCGAGCACGGTGATCAGCTTCTCGTTGGGAATGGTGATCA
>Ga0182737_1002134_pt1 | contig 16955 bp, 13 predicted proteins | sample eDN5th30CBELigOP_FD_128878 | JGI IMG/M metagenome (GOLD analysis project Ga0182737, IMG submission 128878) | Enriched Organic Plus compost microbial communities from Emeryville, California, USA - eDNA 5th pass 30_C BE-Lig OP (version 2) (version 2) ...
GCGCTTATCTGGAAAAAATGGGCATTCGTTACACTGTCGTCACCAAAGATGGCGGCGTAGGTGGCACTTGGTACCGCAATACCTATCCTGACGCCCGCGTTGACGTTACCAGCCACCATTATTCCTTCAGTTTTGAGACACCATATCCCTGGAAGCATTATTTCGCGCCATGCGCTGAAATTCGGGAATACATGGAATTCGTCGCGAAGAAGCACGGGGTGATGGAGCATATCCGCTTTCACACTGAGGTTGTCGCAGCGACATGGGATGAGAGCACTTCAGTTTGGAATGTCCGAATGCGCAAGAGCAATGGGCAAGAAGAAACGCGCACTTACAACGCTATCATCAGCAGCGTGGGTCTCTTCAATGAAGCCAAAATGCCAGATTACGAAGGCATCGACGACTTCCGGGGCAAACTGTTCCATACCTCAGACTGGGACCACAGCTATGATTATGACGACAAACGCATTGGCGTGATCGGCACGGGTCCGAGCACCATGCAGCTGGCACCAAAAATCGCCAAGACGGCGCAGCAGCTCACAATCTTTCAGCGTACCCCGGGCTGGATTGTGCCGATGCCAGGATATCGCGATCCGATTTCGCCCGAGATCAGATGGTTGCTAGAACATATTCCCTATTACCAGAACTGGTATCGCTTCCGTCAGTATGCCGGCCACATGAACACGCGTCATGAATCCCTGACGATCGATCCCAGCTGGAAACAGCCCGGCTCGATTAATGCCACCAATCAGGGTATGCGCGACTTCTTACTAGGATACCTCAAGGAAAAGCTGGCGGGCAGGCCCGATCTGATCGAGAAAACCACGCCAGCCTATCCGCCGCTGGCCAAGCGCCCCATCATGGACAATGGTTGGTTTGACTGTTTGCTGCGCGACAATGTCGAACTCGTTACGACGCCAATCGACAGGATTACCCCCGAGGGCGTCAGGACCAAAGATGGCAAGGAATATGAGTTCGACCTGCTGGTGATGGGCGCAGGCTTTGCCACCAACAAATTCCTATACCCGATGAAGATTACTGGTCGCGGCGGCGCGATCCTGGAAGATATTTGGAGTAAGGATGGTGCACGTGCCTATCTAGGCATGACCATCCCAAAATTTCCCAATCTCTTCTGCCTTTATGGCCCCAACAGCAACCCGAAAGCCGGCGGCATTTTCCTGTGGGAGGAAATTCAGGCGCGCTATTCGATCACATGTATCAAGCATCTGATCGAAAATGGCGATCGCTCGATCGAAGTCCGTCAAGAGGTTCATGACGATTACAACGAACGGATGGATGCGGCCCTGAAAGACCAGATCTGGATGGATCAGGGACAAAGGTCCTACTTCCGCAACGACTTCAACCGCGTCGATGTGAATATGCCTTGGGTGCCTAAGGTGATGTTCCAATGGATTCTAAAGCCAAATTTCAGTGAGTTTTCTATCAAGTGACCCCTGTGCCTGTCTCAAATTCTTTCGCGTACTAATGGCCCAGTTCTTTGTGCCATTAGTACGCGATGCACTCCAGATGTCTTGTGGGAGAGAAAGATGTCCACTTACTTGGATGCTGTATCAAATCTCATAACGCCACCAGACATCCATGTTGGCAGAGGCCGTCTACAGTTTTTCTCCAGTTTAAGAGAAAAAGGATCAATCCATCACGACGCAGAATCTGGACTGTATGTTGTCACCAAATACGACATGCAGCGCCATATTTTGCGAGACCATAAGACTTTTACCAGTGAAATCGGCATTCTGTTTACGCGTTACAAGAACAGCCAGAACAGGAGGGAAATTGAATCCATATATGAAAGCCAGGGCTGTCTCCCGCTGGACAACCTGATTTTCATCGATCCGCCGGCGCATTCGAAATATCGCAAGCCAGTTCAGGAAGCATTTCTTCCCAAGCGACTGCAGCACATGCGTGCCTATATTACTGAATATTCCAATTATCTTATTGATCAGTTTATTGCTTCCGGAAAATGCAACTATGCGGAAGAGTTTGCAATCCCATTGCCCGTCGCCGTCGTGGCGCGTGAGCTCGGCGTGCCGCCGTCAGATTACAAGATATACCGAAAATGGTCGGACGATATCATTGAGCAGGTGCACCCTCTTCTGACACCCGAGCGTGAACTGGAACTGGTGCATAGCTTCGTCGCAATGCAGCAATATTTCCGCGTCAAAATCGAGGATATGATAGCCAATCCACGCGATTGCCTTTTATCGGCCATGATTCACGCACCTTCTGGCGATGGTGAGAGACTCACCGTTCAAGAAATTATTTCCATAGTAATGATCCTGGTGCTCGCCGGAAACGAAACAACGGGCAACAGTCTTGGTTGGGCGATGTGGACTCTCGCGCAGGACCCGGACCTCGCAGACCGACTGCGCTCCGGTATCGACAAGAATGACGAGATCGACAAATTTGTCGAGGAAGCATTGCGTCTCAATCCACCCGCCATGCTCTTCCGTGGCGTGACTGAAGATACCGAGATCGACGGCACGCCTGTGCCAAAGGGTTCAATCATCCACTTGCCGCCACTCGCAGGCAATCACGATGCTGAAGCCTTTCCCGAACCTGAAAAGATTTCACTGACGCGGCCTAACTCGCATCAGCATGTGACTTTCGGGCAAGGCGTTCATATCTGCCTCGGCATGCATCTGGCGCGCATGGAAATGTCCATCGCGATCCGCGAAACGCTGCGCCGGATGAAAAATATCCGCTTCGATCCCGATGACCATCTGCAGCTTAATCCCGGCTTCGGTGTCTGGGGCTTGTTGAAAATCCCTGTTCTGTTCGACGCCAATTAGAGCCAGTCCATGTCCGAGATTTCTCCCTTCAGAATTGAAATTCCACAAAGCAAGATCGACCGTATCATTGAGCGCGTGCGCGCGTATCAATGGCCGCATGCGCCTGTATGGCAGCGGGGAGAAGACCGCTGGTCGATGGGAACCGATCAGGCCTGCCTAAAAGAACTGTGCGATCACTGGGCTCAATCCTATGACTGGCGTAAAGCGGAAGAGCATCTAAACACCTACCCTCAATTTCGTGCGCAGGTGGATGGCTATGATATTCACTTCCTGCATGTCAAAACCGCTGCAACCAATGCTGAGACCGTGCTGCTCACCCATGGCTGGCCCGGATCCATCTGGGAATTTTATGGCTGCATAGAGCCGCTTACCCATCCCGAGAAATTCAGAGGCCAAATCGAAGACGGCGTGAATATCGTTGTTCCTTCCCTGCTCGGGTATGGTTTCTCGGGCAAGCCAGAACGACCGGTCAGCCCTGCCTTTGTCGCGAGGCTCTGGGACAAGCTTATGTGCGATACGCTGGGATACGAATCCTACATCGCACAGGGCGGCGATTTCGGCGCCATGGTGTCATCTTTCTTGGGAAGCCACCATTCGGTCGCTGCTGGCGGCGGGTGCAAGGCCGTGCATCTCAATATGTTCGCCGGAATACCAGGCCTTCCGACCGAAACCAGAGAAGAGAACGAGTGGCTTGCCGCCTATACCGCGCGTCTCGAACGCGAAGGTGCCTATTTCTACATACAGCGTAGCAAGCCTCAGACCCTTTCCTTCGCCATGCTCGACAGTCCGGTCGGGCAATGCGCCTGGATTTTTGAGAAATTTCACGGCTGGACGGACAGGCGTGGCGCTGACGGTTCCGACAACGTCTTTAACGCGCTGAGCAAAGATAAGATCCTTACTAATGTGATGATCTACCTAGTAACCGACAGCTTCAACACGGCCACCTGGATGTATCGCGGCTTCATCGAGTATGCGCAGACAATGCCCGCTTTCAAAAAAATCGACGTACCTTCCGGCATGGCGATTTTCCCAAAAGAATTTATTTCCTGGCCACCACGCAGCTATGTCGAACGGCACTACAATGTGAAGCGCTGGACTGAATTCCAACGCGGCGGACATTTTGCGGCACTGGAAACAGGCTCGGAATTCGCGAAGGACGTGCTCGCCTTTTCACAACAGATCAAATCCGGAGCCTTCGCTTAAGCGCATTTCGTTTCTGGGGGAGGAAACAATGGCTCTGAAAATCTCATTCGCCTTGTTCGGGCTGCAGGACTGGTTCGGTGGCGACTTCCTGCCAGTGATCGATCTTGTCAAGCGAGCCGACGCAAAAGGCATCGACCAGGTCAATGTTACGGATCACGTCATTCTGAGCGAAAATCTCGATAGCTATCCCTTTGGCAAATTCGCCGCCGATAGCCCCACCTATCCATTTTACGAGCCAATCTCGGTGCTCGCCACGCTGGCTGGTGTGACGAAAAATATCCGCCTGTCCTCAGGTATCGTAATTTCGCCACTGCGTCCTGCTGTACTTCTGGCAAAACAGCTTGCCACGCTTGACGTTCTTTCCAACGGGCGCGTCGAAATCGGAATCGGCGTCGGCTGGCAGAAAGAAGAATATGACGCCAGTGGCATCCCTTGGGAAAAGCGCTTTACGCGCATGGAGGAACAGGCGCGCATCTGCAAGCTGCTTTGGAAAGGCGGCCCGAGTACATTCCATGGCGAGACGGTGGACTTCGACAGAATCTATTGTCACCCCCTGCCCGTGCAGCAAAACATTCCCATCTGGTTCGGCGTCGCGCCAACCGAGCGCAATTTTAAGCGCATCGCCGAGACAGGCGATGGCTGGCTGCCAGTCGAGCAGAATCCTGCCAAGCTGAAAGGGCATATCAAGCAGTTGAAGAACATGTTCGAGCAGCAGGGGCGTGATCCTGCATCGCTCACCATCCGCTCCATGGCGATGCCGCATTATGGCTCCCGTTCAGATTCCATGGACGACTTCAAGCAGAGCCTCAAAAAGCCAGAGCCAGTGTCTCTGACAGATACGCTGATCGAAGTGCCTGCTTTGCTGGATGCTGGTGTGAACATCATCGAACTCTTCCCCACCATGTTCTGCAAAAGCGCCGCCGAATTCGATGGTTTTCTTCATCAAGTCATGGAGTTCAAGAAAAGTTACGACCACTAAAAACAAAGATATCCAAGCGAATCTGAGTGGAAAGCTCGACGGAAGGGGCACAGAATGTCGAATGACAGCACAACAGATTATATTATTGTCGGCGCTGGCTCGGCTGGCTGCATTATCGCCAATCGCTTGAGCGAAAATGCACAGCACAATGTCACTATTCTCGAAGCCGGTGGCAGGCGTCTCGATCTAACTGTGCGTATGCCGGGGGGTATCGTTTTCGCACTTACTAATCCCAAACTGGACTGGGGCTATGAGACCGAACCCGATCCAACGCGCTTCAATCGTGTAGAGCGATGGCTGCGTGGGCGTGTGATAGGCGGATCCGGAACGATCAATGGTTTGTTTTTCGTGCGCGGCGCACCAGAGGACTATGACAATTGGGCAAGCCTCGGAGCGGAAGGCTGGTCGTTCAAAGAACTGCTCCCCTATTTCAGGCGCATGGAATCGACGAGCATTGGCGATGATACTTTGCGTGGACGTTCCGGGCCCATGCATGTGATGGAATCCTGGGCTCTCGCCGCGCCCAACGAGATATTTTTTGGCGCATGCCGAGAACTGCAAATCCCGCCAAACCCCGATTATAACGGGGCACAGCAATATGGCGTCGGTCTTGTTCAGACAAATCAGCGCCGTGGCGCGCGCGACAGTTCCGCCACTGCCTTTCTCAGACCGGCGCTGAGGCGGCCGAATTTGAAACTAATCCAGAGAGCACAAGCGACCCGCATCCTGTGGGATGGCAAGCGTGCGATTGGCGTCGAATACCGTGAAAATGGTGCGATAAAAGCACTTCGGTGCCGAAAAGAAGTCATTCTGTCGGGCGGCACTATCAATTCGCCTCAGTTATTGATGCTTTCAGGCATAGGAGATGCGGAGCACTTGCAGAGTCTTGGCATCCCCATCATCAACAATCTGCCCGGCGTCGGCCAGAATCTGATCGATCATCCGGCCTTTCCCTATGCACGGCAGGTTTCCATGCCGACGCTCAATCACGAAATGCAGCCCCTTCGCATGCTGCGTGCGGGCATCCAATGGAGCCTGTTCGGTACGGGCCCGGCGTCGGCTGCTGCAGGTGGCGCCGTCGCCTTCATCAAGACAGACCCCACAATATCCGTCCCGGATATCCAGTTGAGCTTTTCACCTTTCTTTGTGTCCTATGCAGGCGGCAGGGTGAATTTTCCGCGGCAGAACGGGCTGTCGATCATGGCATCGCTCCAACGCTCCAGAAGCCGCGGCTATCTCAAGCTCAAGACGGCCTCGGCATTGGATCAGCCACTCATTCAGCCCTTCATGTTTCAAGATCCCTATGATCTCGACACGCTGGCGCGCGGAGTCCGCTTTATTGAGAGGATTTACAAGACAGAAGCATTCCGGGCCATTCTGTCGGACACCAACTGGCTGCCGGAAAGCGAAAAGGAATTGCACGACATGCTCCGTAATCTATCGAACGCGAACTACCATCCCTGCGGAACCTGCAAAATGGGCAAGGATGAGATGGCGGTTGTGGATCCGGCGCTTCGTGTGCGCGGCGTAGAAGGTCTGCGCGTCGCTGACGCGTCGGTCTTCCCGTCAATCGTCAGCGGCAATACCAATGCCGCCGCCATGGTGGTCGGCGAAAAGGCTTCAGACCTGATAAAGTCTGCTGAAATTTAGATCTCTATATGCGGTGCTATTTTAGCCAGTCAGTATTCGACCCAGAAATACCTATTGTGGCAATCGAGGAGACTGTAGCGAGTCGCGGCCCAGGCCCCCCTGACCTCCGACATCGATTTTTATGGAAAAATGAGCCCTGTCTACCACCCGCCTATAAGCGAAAATGCGGGTCCAAAGAAGCCAACTACTAATCCAATGACGGCCAGACCGTACGATAGCTTCATTGATCGAGCCATTTTCCTTTGCCATTTATTTAAAGACGGCAACGCCATAACGACACTAAGTTCGACCTCGGCCCGACGCATAAGTTTCCGTCGATTGTCAGCATCTATCGCAGCCATCGTCGTAGAGAGCCCACGCGCGAATAACAATAAACCTGTAACAATCAAACCGAGAAGAAAGCAGGCAAGCGTTCCCATCGCCACACGTTGCAATGCCCTCGACGCTACATCAACTTGAATAAATCCGATGAGCGCAACAGCACCGCCGCCGTGTACCAAAAATAGATATTTCGCAAAATCTTTTGACGCCGAATTGGCCTCTGCATTGAGCTCTTTCCATAGATTGAAAAATTTCTGCTCGAGCTCTGCGCGCGCCTCTAATGGAATTTCGCCTACAGTTTTAAACGGCTCGTTCATTTTAGCCTAATACACCAAAGCGCATCCTGGCGAAGCTCAGCTAGACGTGTGCGAGTCGAGAGGCACGCTCACCTGCAAACACTTACTTCCACGAAATGCGTGCCAGCCGGCCCATGGCAATAAAAATATTGAGAGTGCTAAGGTCCAGCGCAAAGATTCGGCGGTTCCTAAATGGGTAAGAAGATCGGATAACACGCCAATCATGACCGGGCCTGCACCCATGCCAATCAGGTTCGCAAAGAAAAGCGGTAAGGCGGCCGCAAGAGTACGATCATGCTCCGTGACCGTAGTCTGAACCGCGGCCATAAAAGGACCAAAAAAGCTTCCGAAGAAAAAGGCGCCACCGGTGGAGAAGGCAATGGCAAGATAATAATCATGTACCAGATATTTTCCCGCCAAAAATGGAAACGCTGCAATAAGGAGCGAGCCGGCTACCATGCCGAGTGATTTGAGATTACGTTTTCCAAAATAATTTCCAAGCCAGCCGCCAAACAGAAGCCCGCTCATACCCGACAAAAATCCGCTGATGCCCAGCGCCGCTGTTATGTTTTCAAGCGGCACGTCATAAGATCGGCTGAAAAACGCGACATCCCACATAAAGACGCCCAATCCCACGATCATCAGGATTGTAAAAGCCGCAACGAAATGCCGTAACGCGGGGATCCGGAGAAGGGCCTTGGCGGCCTTCACCCCGGCATACAAATCCGTTTTGAACGATGAAGAAGGCCGGGACTCGCGCGTCTCTCGCAATATAAAGCAACCCATCAAAGCCACAACCAGACCGCCAATGCCCAACAAAATAGGCAGGAGACGCCAACCATAATTCACAATGATGACGCCGCCAGCCACATAAATGAGCAGCTGACTGGCAGATGCGCCAATATTGACAAAACCTAAAGCGGCCGAGCGGCGCTCCGGCGGATAATAGGATGAGACAAGCGAATAGGTTGGCGGACTCGCGCCTGCTTCACCGATGCCAACTCCCATCCGGCAGAGAAAGAATTGCCAGATATTTTGCGATATACCGCATAACCCGGTCATTAAGCTCCAAAACGCCAATGCGCCCATAAGAACAGTGCAGCGATTGCCTATGTCGGCCAGCCTGGCGACGGGGAGGCTGCAGAGAACATAGAGAAAAGCAAATGCCGGCCCCGTCAAAAGCCCCAGCATCGTGTCGCTTAAGGCAAACTCCGCCTTCACTGAATCGATAATGACGGAAATGACGACGCGGTCCGCACTGTTAAACAGCATCGTAAGAAAAAGAATGAGCATGCATAGATTGCGGCGCACTGCATTTATCTTCGCCGCCGGAAGAGCTCCGATAGAATCTTCGGTCATTTGCCGCCTATGCGTGTCATGAAGCAACGCGCGCCTGCGAGAAGCTAAAATTCACGAGCCACAACGCCGTCATGAGTGGAAATGAAATGCAGCAGATGGGATGCGCTAGTCGCGGGGGCGAAGACTTGCGCCCAAAGCACAGGCGGAGTGTTGATCATCACCAGTTGAAAGTTTGGGATTTCCTGTTTCATTATTTCGAGATGATCCGGGGGAGTTGGGCCAACGGGAGGGTATACGCCGAGAACCGGGCATTGAATGTGCTTAAGAAAAGGAGCGGCATTCAGGGTCGGCACAAGCTCTGCCATAGCAATAAAAACCTCTGTCTTAGTCTTTCCCATTTCATCCGTATGCCACTCAAATAAGTCCGTATCTATGTTTTGCGAAGCAGCAGGAGTCGGTGATATTGTTTTTGACCAACCCATTGATCCCAGGTCACGCAACGCATCGACCCATGTAGGATAAGTAAGTGCGAAAGCCTTTCTGAGCCACTCAGGAAGGGCGAGTGGGGCGCCAAAGGTCGTAAGAGTACGGACACGCTTTGGATGTTCGGCTGCTAAAACAAATCCAATTATCCCACCGAGGGATTCCCCGGCATAATGAAAATTATCAACGCCAAGCGCGTCAGCAATGCGCAAGATGTCGGAAATATAGTTTTGAATTGTAATTCCAGCTTTGAGGTCAAAGTCGGAAGATGACTGTCCGCTGCCACGCAAATCCACACAAACAACCTTATAGAAGCGCGACAGATAAGGCGCCATGTTATACCAGAAGCGCGACGAACGTGCGATGCCGTGAAGCAATATCAGAACAGGTGCTTTCTTCCAGGGGTCCGTGTAATCGTGGAGTTCATAATGGAGCCTCACTCCATCCGCTGCGATTGTGTACGGCATAAGAAACCTCCATCAGAAAACTCTGAAATAATCACGCAAAAGTTGCGGCGACCTGTATGAATGGGCGGGATTAGAGTTCACGGCAGGCGGTGCCGTCATGCGTAGAGACAAAATGCAGCAAATGTGACGCGCAAGTTGCCGGCGCAAGCGCTTGCGCTACCTGAAAGCGTGTTCCCATGCGCAACAGCTGAAAATTGGGGATTTCCCGCTTCATGGTTTCGAGCTGGTCAGGCGCGGCGGGACTTTCATTGGGATAAACCCCGAGAACCGGACATTGAATGCGCCCGAGGAAGGGTTCGGCATCTACGCCTGGAACAAGCTCCGCCATGGCTATCAAAACCTCGACTTTGCTTTTCCCCATTTCATCTGTGTACCACTCGAAAAGACCTGGATCGATATTGTGAGGAAAGGCCGGCGCCGGCGCGATGGCCTTCGACCAGGCTTCCGAACCCATCTTCTGGAGAGCTTCGATCCAGGTCGGATAAGTGAGAGCGAGAGATTTTTGCAACCAATCCGCGACGACGAGCGGTGAACCAAATGTCGTAAGAGTACGCACACGGCCGGGATGTTCGGCCGCGAAGACAAACCCGAGTGTTCCACCGATGGATTCACCCGCGAAATGCAAATCATCGACTTCCAGGGCATCCGCGATACTCATGAAATCGGAAATGTAATTTGAAATCGTAAGTCCGGCCTTCAGGTCAAAGTCGGAAGAAGACGCGCCGCATCCTCGCAAATCAGGACATATAACTTTGTAGAAGCGCGCCAGATAGGGAACCATGTTGTACCAGAAGCGTGCGGAGCGCGCGAGACCATGCTGCAATATCAGCACCGGCGCTTTTTTCCACGGATCAGTGTAGTCATGAAGCTCATAATGTAGCTTCACTCCATCCTGTGCGACTGCGTATGGCATGAGTTTCCCCGATTCAGAACACGTGTCTTCAACTCCAACGAAGGCAAGCAGCGTGGCGATGCAAAAGCGCCGGCTTACCAGCCGACCTCTGCCTTTTTTCCGCGATGCAATTCGGGGACAAACGGAAATTTGGTATTGGTGTTGTGGCGTTTATCACCCAGGTAGCGAGGACCAAGACGCCCTACAAAACCATGTCCCTCGCGGAAGCCATAAAGCTCCCTCTCTTGTTCGCTCATGCTCGCATAGACATCGTCATGCACGATCGATGAATGCGTATCGATGGGCTTGATATGTTCGTGCGCGTAGCTGTTCGAGATCGAATAGCGAATTTTGTCCGATGTGGAAGCGCCGGAACAATGCCAGGTCCGGCTCTCAAAAATGATGGCGGAACCCGGTCCTGTTACGGCGGGAACGGTTTCGATGGGCTCCGGATTGTAAACGCCCCCATTGGGATGCGGCACAATTTTTGGAGGCGCAAGAAGGTGCGATTTGGGCACAAGCCTAGTCGCTCCCATATTCTCGTCGAAATCGCTCAGGCACACCATGATGTTAACCGCATTCGGGATCGGCGTATTGAAAGGAAACGAATTTTGGTCGCTATGCACATTCATGAGCTTTGCGCCCTTGCGGATCACCATGCCGACCTGGGCCGAGACTTGAAAATCGCAACCTCGGAAGATGTGCTGTAGATAGGCGCGCGCCAACGGGCTATTCGCGAGCTCAATGAACACGCGGCCCTTATTGACCAGAAAGACGAGATCCTGCACAGGAAGTATTTTTGGCGCCTGCTCGGCGCCCAGTATGGGGTCAAAGCCGAAAGAGGAGCGATCTTCCAGAATCGCAACGCCATGTTCCACTTCGAGCTCCGCCTGCTCGATCAGGCGTTCGCGCAGCGCGATAACCTCATCGGGCGTGATGAAATTCTCGTGAATCGTATAACCATATTCATCCATATTGCGCTTGCCGTGTTCCAGGTCACGGACTGGAAGCGGAATATCGGATAAAGCCGATTGAGCCTTCTGGAGACTGGCCATGCGTCCTCCTGCGTTTTCCAGAAACGCTATCCCGGAACATCCGCAATGACAATATAAAATAATATAAATTATAAATAATATACTTTATGAAAAGATATTATTGGCGCTGCAGGATGATGACAGAAGCAATGGCTTCCTCCATGCCGATGACACCGCCTCCATTTTCGGCCAGCGCAAATTCGGCATTCTTTACCTGCCGTTCTTCCGCTTCACCACGCAATTGGACTACGAGTTCATAAATCATGGAAAGCCCGGTTGCGCCGATGGGATGGCCTTTGGATACAAGGCCACCGGAGGTATTAATTGGCAATTTTCCGCCCGGTCCGCTTTCGCCGGAAGCGATGAACTCTCCGCCCTTGCCTTCTTCGCAAAACTTCAACATCTCGGCTTGATAAATCTCGCAGAAGGATGTTGCGTCATGAACTTCCGCAACATCGATGTCCTCTGGAGCGATGCCAGCCATTCGATAGGCTTTGTCGGCCGCAATTCTTGTCAATCCAGGCTCCTCGAGACTTCTGTATTTTCCGCCCGCGAAAGACACCGCCGCAATTTTGATCGCCCGTTCGCGCACATATTGCGGCAGTTCTGCAAGATATTCCCGCGAACAGAGCAGCGCTGCCGCCGCACCATCTCCAATTGGAGCACACATTGCCCGGGTCAGCGGCCAGGAGACCGGACGGTCCGCCAGAACGTCTTCTTTGGTCATCGAGAAGCGATACTGGGCATTTGGATTAAGCGCGCCGTAACTGTGATTCTTGGCCGCGCCCGCGGCAATCTGCTCCTGTGTGGTCCCGTACTTCCACATATGCCAGCGCGCCTGCATGCCATACGTGTCCATGAAGAGCGTGCGATCGGGTCCGGTTTCAAACACGCGGCCGGTCAACGAGCCAACGCGGTTCATTTCCACAACAAGGCGATCCTGTTGATCGGTGATCGAACATTGATTGAAAAGCTCTGTCATGCGTTCCGGCATTTCTGGGCTGAATAGCTTCTCGACGCCAAGCGCGAAACTCACCTCCTGCACGCCGCTCGCGATTTCTTTCCACGCTCCCGAAAACGCGGTAGAGGCAGTAGCGCATGCATTCTCGACATTGAACATGGGCACGCGTTCGGGGAAGAGGCCATCCTCAACTAAAGGTTGAAACAGAGCCTGCGCGCGGATTGAGTTCTGCCCCCAAAATGCCATTCCGCAATTGCCGAACCAACCGCTTTCAATATCGCGCCCATCAACCATCCCGGCATCCGCTAACATTCCCATATAAGCTTCGGTCGCAAGATCGCGGAAACTTTTGTCAGGATGACGTTTGAAAGGCGTGGTGAAAGCACCTATGACAAATACATCGCGCATCTTTTTACTTCCGCGTTACCTTCTTTTTCGGTCGCAAGGTCGTTTCAATCCATTTTTCCATATGCTGACGTTGTTTCTTCGGCGGCAATCCTCCTTTGCTGACGAGATTGTGCAGGCCAATACCGTCGATCATTGCGACGAGATTGTCTGCGGCAAATGAAGGATTGATATCCGGATCGATTTCGCCTTCTTTCTGAGCAGCCTTGATCAGGCGGGCGAAGAGGCGCGGATATCCGCCATAGCGTTGCTCCACCACGCCGGCTATATCCGAATTGAGCTTTGCTCTTTCACAAAAACCAAACCAAATCGAGAATATCCCGGCGCGCTCCGCATCAAGCGGCAACAATTGGCAAATACTCCGCCGCAACGCCTCCAGGCCCTTGTATTTTTCGCCTGCTTCCTTGAACCCTTCTATCAGCAACCCAGATGCATATTCCGACGCGAGCAGCAACACTTCGTCTTTGGTTTTGACGTAATGGGTGACTGCGCCGATCGAGGTGCCCATTTCCTCGCCCACCTTGACCAGAGTGACGCCTGCAAAACCGTATTTTGCAATGCTCCAAAATGCCGCCTTGGCGATGTCTTGATGCCTTAATTTATGGTCGACTCTTTTGGGCACTTGATTCTCCAGCCTGGTTACGCTGCCAGTGTATAGCAGCTCTCATCTCCGCAACATCCGGGCTTTCCTGCCAAATCTTACAGACAAATCTTTATATAATCTGTTTTTTATAAAATAGATTATACAAAGATTGCCAAAGCACGCCACCTGATCTAATGTCGTGCGGAAACGCGCGTCAAAGGGAAGGAGTCCATCATGGCAGACATATTGATACGCGGCGGGACTGTTCTCGATGGAACGGGCAATGATTCCATCCGGGCCGATGTGCGGATTGAAGATGATAAAATTGCCGAAATTGGCAAAGACCTGAAGCCCCGGGGTGAAAAGGAAATTGACGCCAGCGATGCATTTGTCGCTCCCGGCTTTATCGACTGCCATACGCATTTCGACGGCCCCATGTGGTGGGCGCCGCATTTCCAGCCGCTTCCCGGCTATGGCACCACAACGGCCGTCATCGGCAATTGCGGTCTTTCCATCGCGCCAATGTCCAAAAAGATGGAAGATCGACAAGATATGATTGGCATCTTTTCTTTTCTCGAGGATATCCCCCAGCGCGCCTTTGAAAAAGAAGTGCCCTGGAATTGGGAAAATTGGCCTGAATATGCAAGCGCGCTCGACTCCTGCCCTACCGCCGCCAATATTTCGGCGCTCGTCGGCCATCTCAATCTGCGAATCTATGTGATGGGCCCAGCTGCCTGGGAACGAGCCGCTACGCCAGACGAATGCGCCCATATGGCCGCGTTACTTGATGAGAGCATGCGCGCCGGCGCCCTGGGTCTTTCGACAAATTTCTTCGATGTCGATATGGAAGGCCGTAAGGTGCCGAGCCGTCTTGCCAATGATGCAGAATTCGAAGCTCTTCTTAATGTACTTGCCCACTATCCCGGCTCGTTGCTGCAATTTGCGTTGGATGTCTTCATCTACAAGGAAACCGCCATTCCCTGCATCGAACGGATGGCGCGCATGTGCAAGCCGCGCGGCATCCGGCTTCAACCGCTTCTGATCCCCATGGAAAACGAATTCGGTGACTACCGGCAGGACCTGATCGATTGTCATCACCGCCTGCGGGCAGAAGGTGTCGATATATGGATGACGTATTTGACGCGTCCATTCGCCTATTCATTGAGCTTTGAGCGCACGCTTGTCTTCCGTTTGCAGGATGCTCATGCCTGGGCAGACCTTGTCGATGCGCCGGCGGAAAATAAAATTGCAATGCTCAAGGACCCTGAATGGCGCGCAAGAGCAAGACATGAATTCGATCATGGATTAACGCCCGGTTCACATCTTTCGCGTCCGGAATGCTTCTATCTCAACCAATCCGAAAATGAAGCAGGACCGATCAATATCACGTTGAAACAATACGCGGACAAACTTGGGCTGCATCATTCTGATGCGATGGCCGAATGGCTGCTCAAAAATGGCCTCGGCTCGACCATTGCCATGGAAACGCTAACCATTGATGAAAATGCGGTGGTCTCCATGTTGCGTGACCCTTACAGCGTCACAGGAGCTAATGATGCGGCAGCGCATGGGCAGCTCATTTGCGGTGCGGGCGAGTCGACTTTCCTTCTTACTCATTACACTCGCGCAGGAAAACTCAGCGTCGAAGAAACCGTTCATGCCCTGACGGGCAAGCTAGCCCAGCATTTCAATTTTAGAGATCGGGGTCTGCTTTCGCCGGGCATGGCCGCAGATATTTGTGTTTTCGCTTTGGACGAAATCGAATACAGGCCCATTTATAAAATCCGCGATGTGCCCGACGGACGCGGTGGCGTTAGCTGGCGCTATACGAGGGATGCAGCACCCTTCCGTGCTACGATCGTCAATGGCGAACTAACCTTCGAGGCGGAACGCGGCTATACTGACGCACTGCCTGGCCGCCTTGTTTCACGGGCGGCGGGCTGACCGATAGGCGTCCGAATGAATATTGCCTCATCTCTTGTCAGGGCGGCTGAACGCTGGCCTGACAGAATAGCATTACGCGATCTCGACGCGCCGGCGGCACAACGAAACATCACCTATTCAGATGTTTCCCGCATGTCCTGCGCTATCGCAAGCGGCCTTCTGTCGTCCGGCCTCAAGCCAGGCGACAGGGTGGCGCTGCTCATGAACAATTCCTGGGAATATGTGGTGACATTCTTCGGCATCGCCGCGGCAGGTCTTGTGGCGGTTCCGCTCAATACACGCCTTCTCGAGGGCGAACACTGGCACATGCTACACGATTCTCAGGCTAAAGCGCTTGTGATCGAGTCAGCGCTGTTGGCCGACCGGAGGAAACTGAGCGGAATGCGCGGTCTCCAACAGTTCGTAACCAGAGGGTCGATTCGCAGCTTCTATGAACTTCTTGCAGCGCCCCCCATGAACGTAGTCCAGAGTGCGCCTGAGGAGCTTTTTTCACTTATGTATACAAGCGGCACGACCGGTTTGCCAAAGGCCGTCATGCTGCCTCATCGCGCATGGATAAAAACGTCTGACTATGTCAAAAAATTTTTAAATTACGACAGCGATGATGTGACTTTACATTCCGCCGCCCTTACACATGGCGCAGGATTTCTTGTCCTTCCGACCTTTGAGGCTGGCGGCTGCAATCTCATCTGCGCGAAATTCAATGCAGCCCGGGTGCTGAAGATCATGCGTGACGAAAACGTCAGCAATGGCTTTTTCGTGCCGTCCATGATTCAGATGCTGCTGAACGAACCACCATCGCCGCCAATCCCTTCTCTCAAATTCCTATACTATGCCGGATCGGCCATCGGCCAGCCTACCTTATTTGGAGCGATGGAACGGTTTGGACCGGTGCTCCTGCAATCCTTCGGGCAGATGGAAGCGCCTATGTTCCTGACCGTGCTGGATAGCGCAGATCATCAAAACCTGGCCAACGGTGTTGTATCCCGGCTCGCGCATTCGGCCGGACGGGCCGCTCCCGGTGTAGAGGTGCGAATTGTCGGGGACCGCGATGAGGATGTCATGTCAGGCGAGATGGGCGAGATAGTTGTGCGGGCGCCGCAAATGATGCTGGGATATTGGAATCGCGCCGACGCGACCGCTGAAACCATGCGAGGCGGCTGGTTGTACACAGGAGATATCGGACGAATCGATGCTGATGATTACCTCTACGTACTCGACCGCAAGAAAGACATGATCATTTCGGGTGGCGCGAATGTTTATGCGCGAGAAGTTGAGGAACTTCTGCTGAAAATAGACGGAATCAAGGAAGTGGCCGTTTTTGGACTGCCGGACTCCAAATGGGGTGAAAGTGTCACCGCGGCCATCGTGAGCGATGGAGACAAGCCGTCAGAGGCAAGTCTTATCGCTTTCTGCAAAGAACATCTGCCTGATTATCGCCGGCCCAAGCGTTACATCTGGCTGAATGAATTGCCTCGCAATGCCTACGGTAAGGTTCTGAAGCGGGAATTGCGGCAGCGGTTTTCAAGCTGAGTCATAATCCATATTATCGGACGCCCGCTTTGCGCCAATAGCGGACATTGCAGTCGCCATAATGCGGTGCCCCTGTATACCTGCTTACCGAAGAA
>Ga0182737_1002135_pt1 | contig 16948 bp, 17 predicted proteins | sample eDN5th30CBELigOP_FD_128878 | JGI IMG/M metagenome (GOLD analysis project Ga0182737, IMG submission 128878) | Enriched Organic Plus compost microbial communities from Emeryville, California, USA - eDNA 5th pass 30_C BE-Lig OP (version 2) (version 2) ...
CGATCCCACCGAGCTGCAGCAGGCACGACCCCGCCGAAACCGGAGCCCGCCCAACCATCCGTTGGCGTGAGTGGGCGGGGCGGGTTTGGCTGGGAGGCCCGCCGAAGGCGGTGCCGACTCCTTGTTCTAGCTCGCCGACTTATTTATGAGACGTCCGTCCCACCTGGCTGCAGCAGACCCCGAGCGACCGGAGGCGGTGCCGCTACTTGTTCTTGAACTTGAGGTCCGAGATCGACCATTCCGTCGTCTCGGGTTCCGGGAAGAAGTTCCGGTTCGGAGCCGGGTGCTGGCTCCTGCGGGCGTCGTCGAGCCCATCCATGGCGTGCGAGGGCCACTCCATCGTCTGGCCGTTGCTGGCGGCCTGGGACAGCCAGTCCTCGCGCAGCGCGGAGCCGATCTCCGTCGCCGCCGTCACCGAGATCTCGCCCTCCTGGGGCATCGGCTCCAGGAGGCGGGTCATGCCGGAATCGTCCTCGTCGACGGGTGACTCGTGGTCGAACGGGCCGCTTGCGCCCCGGCCGGCCGAGCTGGCGGTCACCTCGAAGTCGGGAACCTCGGGCTCGTGGTCGACCGCCGGTTCGATCCCGAGGGCGCGTTCGATCTCGGGCATCGGCTGGCGGGTCACCTCGGGCACCGGCTGCGGCTCGAACTCGGGCACGGACCCGAAGAGGGGATCCTCGGCCGAATCGACGCTGGTGCCGCCCACGATGCGCGGCTTGAAGATGCGGATGTCGGCGCCCTCGGCGGCGACCACGGGCTCCGTGATCTCGTCCTCCTCGGGTTCCGGCACGGCGTCCCACTCGGCGGTGCTGCCCATCTGGTCGACGCTGCCTTCGCCCGCTGTCAGGCCGGTCGTGATCAGCGTCTCCTCGGCGGCGACGTTGAGGTTCGCGCCGTAATGGCCGAGGACGGCCTCGCGCAGGATCAGGCGGGTCGAGTCCTCGATCCACGCCGCGATGTAGGTGGCGGACTCGCCCCCGATCGAGGTCAGGTCCTCCCCGTTGACCAGCGACTGCTCGAAGTCCAACGCCAGCTCGATCCGTTCGCGGGCCTTGAGGTCGTCCGCCTCACCGGTGATCAGGGCCGCTGCCCGGGCCGAGAGGGGCGCGTCGATCACGCCCTCGCCGCCGAGCGAGGCGCGGATGGCGAGCAGGTGGTCGCTGATCGCGTCGACGGGGTTGTCGCGCTCGCACCCGTACTGGAAGCGCTTCTGGGCGAACTCCATGCGGTCGGCGGCCGGCGATTCCTTCGCCAGGCAGGTGATCAGCTCGTCCAGCTTGGGGACCTCGGACTCGATCAGGAAGTAGCTCCCGGATCGAGGCGGCGAGACCGCGGTCTCGATGCGGCGCCAGGAGTCCTCGCCGACCGGCGCGAACGCGAACGGGCCGAGGCCGACCGAACCGTCCTTGTAGAGCCGCAGGGCGCGGATCAGGCCCTTGAGACGATCGATCGCCTGCCTGGGCCCGCTCTCGGTGCTCTCGAGGTCGGTCACCGCGAAGTAGGGGGTCTGCCACGCGCTGCGCCCGGTTCCCTCGCTGGAGGTCGCCTCGAGCGGCGCCTCGATGGTGTCGGCCTGGACGATCCGGATGCCGTTCACGAGGGTGACCTCGGTCGGGGTCATCTCGAACCCGACGAGCGGGGCGAGCAGGACGTCCGCCTCTCGGATGTCGCGCGTCTGCACCTCGAGCCCGGCCAGGGCTTCCTCCACCCGGCTGATGTCGAGGGAGAACTCGGTGGTCCCCTCCCAAAGCGAGGTGATGAAGACGGCGATCATCTCCTCCGCCCGGCGAGTCGGCTCGGACGGGACGGGGAGCCCGCGGGCCTCCAGGTAGGGGGCGGCGACGTCCGAGGAGGCCACGGCCCCACGGGCGGGGCCGTAGGACGGCAGCGAGCGCAGCTCGTCGATATGGGTCGCGATGAAGCGCGAGGTGAGGGGCACATACCGGTAGAAATGCGAGCTGTCGCCGTTGTTCTCGGCCACGTCGAAGGGGATCTCGTCGCCCGTCGCCACCAGCGAGGTGAACCGCGTAGACGCCTCGGCTGCGAGCCGCTTCAGAGCCTCATCAAGTACCGGATCGTGCATGGTGAGTCGGAGTTCCCTCCCGAGCAGGGGCATCCTGCGAATGCACGAATCCATGCAGCCCGAAGAGGGCAGGCCCGGCCGGGGCACGCCGAAGCCGGCGCCGACCGCTGGCTCTAAGCGTTGGTCAATTCGCGCGGGGCCGTTGCCCCGTCGAGCCACTTGATCCCGTACTTCCTCATGTCATCGATGAGGGGCACGAGGTCCCTGCCCTTGTCCGTCAGCCCGTAGGTGACCCTCGGGGGCACCTCCGGGAAGGTCTGCCGCTCGACGATGCCCGCCTCCTCCAGCGTGCGGAGCCGGAGCGAGAGCGTCCTGGGGCTGATCCCCTCCAACGAGCGTTCGAGCTCGCAGAATCGGCGGCTCTCGTCGGCGAGGTCCCGAATCACGAGGAGGGTCCACTTGCCGGAGATCACGTCCGCGGTGCGACATACGGGGCATTGATCGTTGTCGATTGCGCTCATGGGTTCGAAGTGATCGTCTCGATTGCCGGCCCGGCACCCCTTCGCGGGTGCCGAGGCCGTCTCGTCACTTCAACAAGTATAGGCACATGACTTCACTTACTGAAGCGGATTCGCGCCCGCGAGGAGGATCAGGCCGGCCCCCACAGCCAGGAAGGGGGCCAAAGGGAGGGAAACCGCCGAGGGCTCGCGGCGTGAGCCCAGGGCCATCAACGCGCCGGTCAGCCCGGCGACGGCCAGCGCGACGACGAGCGCCGGCCAGACCGTCCAGCCCAGGAAGAGGCCGAGCACGCCGGCGAGCTTGACGTCGCCCATGCCCATCCCCTCGGGCCGGGCCAGGGCGGCGGCGAGGAAGGGCGCGGCGGCCAGGGTCGCGCACAGCACGGCAGGGCCGACCCTTCCCTCGCGAGCGGCGAGCGCGACCCCGGCCGCCGCGCCGCCACCCGTGACCCAGTTGGGGATCTCGCGACGGCGCAGGTCGGTGACCGTCGAGACGATCAGGACGAGGATCAAGACTGGCACGCCCCGACCATCGCCGAACTCCGCTCACGCGTGGTTCGACAGGAGTGACGATCGTGCAACGAAAAGGCCGGCTCGAGGCCGGCCTTTCCGGAAATCGTTCTCAGGCTCCGAGGATCAGGTCGCCTCGCGGAGCTTCTGGGCCTCGTTGAGGCTTTGAAGCTTCTTCAGCGACTGGTTCTCGATCTGACGGATCCGCTCGCGGGTGACGTTGAAGGTGCGCCCGACCTCGTCCAGGGTGCGGGGATGCTCGCCGCCCAGCCCGTAGCGGAGCTCGAGCACCCGGCGCTCGCGGTAGGAGAGGTTCTCCAGCGACTCCTTCAGCGCCTCCTTGGTCAGCAGGTCCGCGGCCCGGTCGAACGGAGACTCCGCCTTCTCGTCCGCGATGAACTGTCCGAACTCGGACTCCTCCTCGTCGCCGACCGGCTTCTCCAGCGAGACTGGCGACTGGGCGGAACGCTTGATCGAGTCGACCTCCTCGGGATCGATGCCGGTTACCTCGGCGATCTCCTCGGGGGTGGGCTCGCGGCCGAGCTCGGTCACGAGCTTGCGCTCGGCACGGCCGATCTTGTTCAGCTTCTCGACCACGTGGACCGGGATGCGGATGGTCCGGGCCTTGTCGGCGAGCGCCCTGGCGATCGCCTGGCGGATCCACCAGGTCGCGTACGTGGAGAACTTGAACCCCTTGCGGTAGTCGAACTTCTCGGCGGCACGGACCAGGCCGAGGGTGCCCTCCTGGATCAGGTCGAGGAAAGGCAGGCCCTGGTTGCGGTAGTTCTTGGCGATCGACACGACGAGCCGGAGGTTGGACTCGACCATCTTCTGCTTCGCGTCGAGGTCGCCCCGTTCGATCCGCTTGGCGAGATCGACCTCTTCCTGCGCCGTCAGCAGGCGAACCTTCCCGATGTCCTTGAGGAAGAGCTGGAGCGAATCCGTCGTCATGTCCGGCTTGAGGTCGAGCGCCTCCTTCTTGCGGCGGCGGCCGCGGCGGCCGTCGGAGCGCTCGTTCTCGGCCGAGGCACGCTGAGCCGGATCCACGTCCTCGACCAGCTCGATGCCCTGCTTCTCGATGTGGCCGTAGAGATCCTCGACGTCTGACTCGTCGAGGTCGACCTCGGCCACGGCCGAGGCCACGTCACCGAAGGTGAGGACGCCGAGCTGTTGGCCCCTGTTGACGAGGGCCTTTACTTCTTCTAGTTCCTGGAGTTCGGCTACAAGCATCTTGTCCCTATCTGGTATTCCCTGAGGCGGCATCTAAACCTGTCTACCCGAAAAATGAGGGTCCGGGTGACAGCCCAATTGCGAATCACTCGTCAGGACCCGCATCGCTCCTAGTGTTGCTCGGAGCAGGAAAAACCGCCGCCGTCGTGTAAGTGGTCAAACGAGTGATCGGATAATAGCCACTTCACTTAGTAAAGTCAAGGGGCTGCTTTCCTTGTCACCCTGCATGAATAAGGAACGCCGTCGAGCCCGATGAGTTGCACCAACTGTGACGAAAATCAACCCGCGCATCCCAACGATGCGCCGATTCCCCTCTCCGATCAGTGGAAGCACCTCCACTGGCTCCAGGCCTTCTGGACCCGCGCGTGGCGGGAGAACATCACCGGGCTCTCGGGCATGGTCGCCTACAACCTCATGCTGGCGGTCTTCCCCTTCGCCTTCCTCGTGCTGTTCATCTTCTCCCAGGTGCTCCAGATCGAAGGCGTCGAGGCCGGCATCGTCGAGGACCTGAAGCGCCTCTTCCCCGACGCGGGAACGAGCACCCTCAACGACGTCACCTCCGCCATCCGCAACAACTCCGCCACCCTCGGGATCGCGGCCGTGATCGGCTCGCTGTGGATCGGCGCCTCGTTCTGGGGTTCGATGGACACCGCCTTCTGCCGCATCTACCACGTCGAGTGCCGCGGGTGGTGGGAGCAGAAGCGCTTCTCGCTCGGCATGCTCCTCGTCGTCACGGTGTTCCTCTTGGGCAGCGTCCTCCTCCCCGCGCTCGAGGGCGCGCTCATTCGTCAGACCGACAACCTCCCGTTCGGTCTGAACGAGGTCCAGAACCTGGACGGCGCCGTCGTCTGGGCGATCACGATCGCCCTGAACTTCATCGTGGCCGCCGTCATCTACTGGGCCGTGCCGAAGGGCCACATGCGGTGGCGCGCCGTTTGGCCCGGGGCCCTCTTCACCACGCTCGTCGCGCTGCTGGCGAACTGGGTCTTCCCGATCTACCTGACCAACGTGTCCGCCCTCAACCGGTTCGGGTCGACGATCGGTTTCATCCTCATCGCCCTTTTCTGGTTCTATCTCGTCGCGCTGACGATGCTCGCCGGCGCGGTGATCAACTCGATCCGTCACGAGTACCACGACACGGGGTCGCTTCCCTACGGCATCCTCAGCCGGGCCCAGCTCCTGGCCGCGGCCCAGGAGGCCGAGAAGGAGGCGACCACCCAGACCATGGCGGAGCCCTACCGCTCGCTGATGCTCGGCACCCCCTGGCCCGCCGACTCCGCCGAGGAACCGGGGCCGGCCGACGAGGTCGAGACCAAGGTGATTCCCCTGAGGTCACGCCGCGGCAAGCGGCCATGAGCGTCCGCATCGAGCTGCTCCCGGACCCGTCGCTTCGGGGCCTGGACCCGACCGGCGGGGTGACCTGCGAGCAGGGGGCGCTGGTCACCGTCGACCCCGAGACCCTCCGGGAGATCTGGACCGCCTCCACCCTGGAGCTGTTCGCGCGCTCCTACTGGGACTACATCCGGCGACGGACCCTGGGCGCCGTCCGGGTCGTCCACGGAGGGCACGGGCCGACCGTGACGCTCTTCGGCCGCATCCCGCTGCTCGGGTTCCGGCCGCCCGTGTTCTCCACCGGTGCGGACCGGGCGTCGGTCGAGTGGCCGATCGAGCGGGGGATCCTCGTCGCCCGGGACGGGCGCGGCCAGGGGTTCCTGCGGATCGCCGCCGAACGGGACCCAGAGGGGGCCGGGCCGGACCGGCGGCTCCGGGTCTCCTCGAGCGTGTCGAACTTCTATCCGTGGCTGCGGGGACGAGGGCGCATGGCGCGCGCCGGGACGTGGCTCTATTCCCAGACGCAGCTCCGCGTCCACATCGCCGTGACCCGCGGATTCCTGCGCACGCTGGAGTCGCTGCCGGACGACGTCCTGCGCCGCGGGGTGGCCGTCGGGCCGAACGGGCCCTAGGTTCGAGCCTCGAGTTCGTCCACCGCGGATCGCATCATCTCGCGGAGCGGGATGGGACGGTGGTCGAAGGCCTCCATTCCCGTCGGGTCCCGCACGACGGTCTCCGTCGCCAGGCCCTCGACCAGCGGCCGGGCGACGCCGGTGTCGACGGGCGTGACCAGGCCGATCCAGAGCGAGGACAGACTGGGCGTGAGCAGGGGCACCCCGAGCCGGACCGGCTTCCGGCGGCCCATCGCCCGGGCCATCTCGTCCATCATGCCGCCGTAGGTCGTGACGTCCGGCCCGCCGATCTCGATCTCGCGGGTCCCGTCCAGATCCAGGGAGCGAGCGAGGTACTCCACGACGTCGTCGATCGCGATCGGCTGGGTGCGGATGGTCGTCCAACGCGGGGTGACCATCGCCGGCAACCTGCGTACCAGCCAGTAGACGGTCTGGAAGGACTCGCTGCCGGAGCCGATCACCACCGCGGCCCTCAGGTAGGTCAGGTCGAGCCCGGTCGAGGCCAGCGCCTCGGCCGTGGCGTGGCGCGAGCGCAGGTGGCGCGAGCCGCCCTCGCCGAGACCCCCGAGATAGACGATCCGCTCGACGCCGACCTCGGTCGCGGCCTCGGCGAAGTTGAGGGCGGCGCGGCGGTCGGTCTCGGCGAAGTCGTCGCTCGAGCCGCGGCCCATCGAATGGACCAGGTAGTACGCGACCCGGACGCCCGAAAGCGGCCAGCGGAGCGAATCGCGGTCGAGGACGTCGCCCTTCACGACCTCGCATCCCGCCGCCTCGAGGCCGGTGGCCTTGAACGGGGTCCGGGCCAGGCAGCGGACCGGCGCCTCGCCGGCGACGAGCTTCTCGGCCAGGCGGCGGCCGATATACCCGGTGGAGCCGGCGATCAGTACCGGATCAGCCGTAGAGACCGCCCGTCACCTCGCGGAGCTTGGCCCGATCGTGCCTCGCCCCGACCTTCCGCACGGTGCCGGACCGCGAGCGCATCACGAGCGACTCGGTCGTGGCGTAGCCCCGGTGGCGCCGGACGCCGTCGAGCAGGTCGCCGTCGGTCACGCCGGTCGCGGCGAAGAAGACGTCGTTGCCGGACACGAGGTCGTTTGAGGTGAGGACGCGGTCGAGGTCGTATCCCGCGTCGATCGCGGCCTGCCGTTCTTCGTCGTCGCGAGGCCAGAGCTTGCCGATGATCTCGCCGCCGAGGCACTTGATCGCGGCCGCCGCGAGGACGCCCTCGGGCGTCCCGCCGATGCCCCAGAGCAGGTCGATTCCGGTGTTGTCGGAGACGGCGAGGAGCGCAGCCTGGACGTCGCCGTCCGTGATGAAGCGGATGGTGGCCCCGGCCTCGCGGATCTCCTTCACGGTCTCCTCGTGGCGCGGGCGGTCGAGGATGGTCAGCGTGACCTCCTCGGGGCCCCCGCCCTTGCGCTCGCCGATCTTGCGGATCACCTCGCCGATCGGCTCGTCGAAGTTGAGCAGATCAGCGAACTCGGCCGAGGTGGCGAGCTTCTCCATGTACACGCACGGGCCGGGATCGAACATGGTGCCTCGCTCGGCCAGGGCGATGACGGAGAGGGCGCCACCGAAGCCACGGGCGGTGAGCGTGGTCCCCTCGAGTGGATCGACCGCGATGTCGACCACCGGCGGGCTGCCGTCCCCGATCTTCTCGCCGTTGTAGAGCATCGGGGCCTCGTCCTTCTCGCCCTCGCCGATCACGACGATGCCGTCCATCGGAACCGTGTCGAGCAGGATGCGCATGGCGTCGACGGCGGCACCGTCGGCCGAGTTCTTGTCGCCCCGGCCGATCCATCTGGCGGCGGCCAGAGCGGCTGACTCGGTGACGCGAACCAGCTCGAGAGCGAGGTTGCGGTCGGGCTTTGAACCGGAACGAACGTCGTGCGAGATAACACCCATGGCCGGGAGGCTACAAGGGAAGCGCCGTTCCCCGCCTTCTGCAACACGGCGGGGATATGCTGCGCGCATGCCGACTGATCGATGGGGTCTGACCCTCCCCCTTCCCGGGGTCTCGCTGGCCGACTCGAAGCAGTTCGTCCAACTCGCCGAGGCGGAGGGTTACACCGACCTCTGGACCGGTGAGACGGGTGGGCCCGACGGCTTCACGCCCCTCGCGCTGAGCGCGGCGTGGACCGAGAACGTGAGGCTCGGGACCGGCATCGTCGGGGTGTTCCAACGTGGCCCGGCGCTCCTGGCCCAGCAGGCGGCGGCGCTCACCGACGCCTCGGGCGGGCGCTTCGTGCTCGGCATCGGCGCCTCTTCGGACCGGATGGTCGAGGGGTGGAACCAGATCCCGTTCGAGAAGCCGCTCTCGAAGGTCGAGTCGACCGTCGATTTCCTCCGGGTCGCGCTGGCGGGCGAGCGCACCCAGACCGGCTTCAAGCTGGAGACCGCGCCCGCCCACGAGACGCCGATCGTGCTGGCGGCGTTGCGCGGCAAGATGCTCCAGCTCGCGGTCTCCAAGGCCGACGGCGCCTTCACGAACTTCCTTCCCCTGGCCGGGCTGCCGAAGGTGACCGGCGGGATCGGCGGCGCCGGGGAGGGCTTCGAGCTGCTCTGCCGGTTCTTCTGCATCCCGGGCGAGCGGGAGCAGGTGGAGGGTCTCGCGCGGTTCATGTTCTCGAGCTACATCACCGTCCCCGTCTACGCGAACTTCTTCCGTTGGCTCGGCTACGGCGACGAGATCGAACCGATGGTCCAGGCCTGGCAGAGCAAGGACCGTCAGGGCGCGGCCGCCGCGGCCCCCTGGGAGCTGATCGAGGACACGTTCCTGCTCGGGACCCCGGAACAGATCCGGGAGCGGCTCGATGCCTACGTGGAGGGCGGCATCAGCCTCCCGGTGATCACCCCGATCACGACCCCGGACAACCACGCCGCCCTGATCAAGGCACTCGCTCCCTGAGGAACGCCGGCTCAGCCGGTGGACTCGGATCGCGGATCCGCCCAGACCTTCTTCTGCCAGGGCGCGGTGATCGGGTCGAAGCGTGCCGGGCGCGAGAGCGGCCCGTCCTTGATCGTCTCGAGCGGCACCAGGCGGACCAGTCCGGCCGGAGTGAAGGACGGGTACTCCCCGGCGCCGTGTCCCCCGGCGACGTTCCCCGCGTGGCTCCCGCCGGCGATCAGGTAACGCCCCGTCGCCTCTCCCCACCCGCCCTTCTCCCGCAGCCCGACCGCCTCCGCCGCATCGGCCAAGAAGCCCCAGCCCGCGTCCGACCCCCAGTTCGCGGCCGAGCGGGTGTGGTTGTAGCCGGCATGCGAGGAGGCTCGTTGGCTGACGGTGCCGTCCGGTCCGACCTTGACCTGGAACGACTCCCAGTCGTGCGGATGGAATCCCTTTCGCTCCAGCACGGGCACGCCGCGGAGCGACGCGCTCTCGGGGTAGTAGGCCCAGTACTGGATGAAGACCTCGCCGCTTTCCTCGCGCCGGTCCGACACGCGGGTGAACAGGGTAACCGGCTCGCCCGCGGTCGACCTCGCCACCTCCCCCTCGCCGGGGCCCTCGGCGCACCACGGGGAACGACAGGTCCGGTAGTCGACGGGCAGCCCGAGCATGTCGCGGCCGTACATGAGCGTCGGCGCGGCGCTCCGCACCAGACCCGCGAGCTCGCCTCCGTAGGCCCCCTCGAGCGACCCGTCCCCCGCGCACCCGCCCGAGAGGGAGGCCGCGCACAGGATCTTCTTGCCGATCGAGTGCACGAGCCCGGCGCCCGGCACCGAGGGAGCGAACGCGACCAGGCCGGTCATCAGGGCGGCCACGAGGAGAACCAGCCCGACCCATTCGATGGTCGACTGTCCCCGGGCGCATCTCGGATTCCAGGTCATCGAACCGATGCTGCCCGGGCCGCGCTCACACGTGGCCTGGCGGGTGCAACGATTCTGCGACTAGAGTCATCCCATGGCCGATCGCAGACAACCCTCCCCGCTACCGCAAGCCGAGAAGAAGGACATCCAGTGGAAATGGTGGGCGTTCGGCGTGGCGATCGTGCTGCTGTTGATCATCGTCCTCCAGAACTCCCAGCACGTCGAGTTCAAGGTCCTGTTCCTGATCGACACGTCGGCCCCGCTCGTCCTGCTCCTGCTGCTGGCGGCGATCATCGGCGCCGTGATCGGCTACACCGCGCCAATCATGCGTCGCCATCGCCACAAGACCCGCCAGGAGTACGGCAAGGACTGAGCGTTTCCCGCGAGGTGATCGAGCCGGTGCGTCTCGAGGGCGAACTGGCGTGCCTGAAACCGATCCGCCCCGACCACGTCCCGGACCTTGGGAGACGGCCCAGGCGTCCGAGATCCGGGATTGGCTGGTCCACCTCTCCGGAGGTGATGCGGTCGCCGGAGGCGAGGATCAGGCGTGGAGTCGAGCCCGCGTGACCTCGATCGCCTCCGGGTTGGAGTCGATCAGGACGTAACCGCGCCCGAGCTCGCGGCACACGGCGCCGAGCGTTCCCGAGCCGCAGAATGGGTCCAGGCACAGGTCGCCGGGTCGGGTCGAGGCGAGGACCATGCGCCGCACGATCCCCACCGGCTTCTGGGTCGGATAGCCGGTCTTCTCGGTTCCGTTGGTCGGGACGATGGTGTGCCACCAGACGTCGGTGGGGAGCTTGCCCCTGGCCGCCTTCTCGGGGGTGACCAGGCCGGGTGCCATGTACGGTTCGCGGTCCACCTCGGACGAATCGAAGTGGTACCGGTCCGGATCCTTCACGTAGACCAGGATCGTGTCGTGCTTCGCGGGCCACCGGGACCTCGACTTGGCCCCGTAGTCGTAGGCCCAGATGATCTCGTTCAGGAAGCATTCCCGCCCGAAGATGCCGTCGAGGAGGACCTTGACGTAGTGCGCCTCCCGGTAGTCGATGTGAAGGTAGAGGGTGCCCTCCGGATCGAGCAGCCTACGCATCTTCTCGAGGCGCGGGGCGAGGAACTCGGTGAAATCGTCGAAGGCATCGGGATACGACGCCTCGCCGGTCGTCTCCGACCGGTACCGGCGGCCCCCGAATCCCGTTCGGTCGCCCTCCTCGTCGGCCACGGTCCGGATCGCCTTCCTCGACTGGGTCCGGCCCGTGTTGAACGGGGGGTCGGCGTAGATCATCCGGAACGTGCCCTCGCCGAGACCGTCCATCAGTTCGAGGTTGTCCCCCAGCAGGATCTGGCCTTCAGGTTCCACGCCGGGAACCGTAGATCACGGTCGTCGGGGATGCGCGGGAGCCCGACCAATGCCGTAGGTTCGGTGCCGTGACGGCAAGCAGCGATCTTCCATACCCGCCCTTCGAGCTCGCCGACCGGGTGGTCAAGCTCCAGTCCGACGGCCTCGCCGGATACGTCCAGTACGAGGTTCACGGGAAGGAGACGAAACGGCACCTCGTCGAGATGCTGCCCGAGGGCTACTCGTTCGAGGGCCGCTCCATGCTCGATTTCGGCTGCGGAGCGGGACGCACGCTGCGTCACTTCCACGACGAGGCGTCGAACGCGCGATTCGTGGGCTGCGACATCGACGAGCGGAGCATCCGCTGGCTGGACGAGAACCTCTGTCCGCCCCTCGAGGCAGTCCGGTCGGAGGTCGACCCGCCGCTCCCCTTCGAGGACGAGAGCTTCGACTTCATCTGGGCGATCTCCGTCTTCACCCATCTGACCGACAACTCGGCCGCGTGGCTCTTGGAGCTCCGCCGACTGCTCAAGCCGGACGGCTTCCTGATGGCCTCGTACATGGGCGAGTACAACTCGCTCGAACTGACCGGCGAGGAGTGGGACCCGAACCGGATCGGCATGAACGTGCTGCGCCACAGCCAGGAGTGGGACCTGGGAGGGCCCATGGTCCTGATGTCCGACTGGTGGGTGGAGGAACACTGGGGGCGCGCCTTCGAGATCGTCGACCGCGACGCGTCCTACGGCGCCCAGACGTGGGCCCTGCTCCGGAAGGCCGGCGGTCCGCTCACGCCGGAGCAGCTGATGGAGCCCGGCGACGACCCCCGCGAGTTCGCCGCCCTTCGCCACAACGTCAAGCAGATCCAGGCCGAGGTCGACGAGGCGAAGCAGGTGGCGGCAGGTAACGGCTCGCGCCTGAAGCGCGTCGCGAGAAGACTCCGACCGAGACCGTGACCGCCGCCCGGATGGGTGGCTGCATCATTAAGGCCCAGGCCGGAGTAATCGCAGCCACCCCTGGAACCGGAAAGGGCGGTCCCCAGGACCGCCCTTTCGACGTTTCTTGGTTCTCCGGCTTCCCTACAGGTTGCCGAGCTCGGCGACGATGTCCTGAACGGTGGTCTTGGCGTCGCCGAACACCATGGCGGTCTTCTCGTTGTAGAAGAGATCGTTGTCGATCCCCGCGAAGCCGGCGCTCATCGATCGCTTGAGGACGAGCACCTGCTGGGCCTCGTCCACCTCGATGATCGGCATGCCGTAGATGGGACTGGACTCGTCGGTCTTCGCGGCCGGATTGGTGACGTCGTTGGCCCCGATCACCACGCAGACGTCGGTCTGGGGCAGCTCGGGATTGATCTCGTCCATCTCCCGCAGTTGGTCGTAGGGAACGTCCGCCTCGGCGAGGAGGACGTTCATGTGACCGGGCATGCGGCCGGCGACCGGGTGGATCGCGTAGTTGACGGTGACGCCCTTCTTGTTGAGCTCGTCGGCCATCTCCTTGACCGCGTGCTGGGCCTGGGCGACCGCGAGCCCGTAGCCGGGCACGATGACCACCGAATCCGCGTAGGCGAGCTGGATCGCGGCGTCCTGCGCGTTCATCGAACGGTAGGGGCGCTGCTCCTGGTCTCCCCCGCCGCCGGTCGCGGGCGAGCCGAAGCCGGCGAAGAGGATGTTCGCCACGGACCGGTTCATCGCGGTCGCCATCTCGAGGGTGAGGATGGTGCCGGAGGAGCCGACCAGGGTGCCGGCGACGATCAGGGCGGTATTGTCCAGGGCGATGCCGGCGGCGGCCGCCGAGAGACCCGTGAACGCGTTGAGCAGCGAGATCACGACCGGCATGTCCGCGCCACCGATCGGCATGACCACGCCGACGCCGAGCAGGGCGGCGACGACGAGCATGGCGATGAACACGGGCTCGTCGAGATCGAGGTACTCGTTGTTGATGCCGAGGTAGACGAGGCCGGCGACGAGGATCGCCAGGAGCGCGCCGTTGATGAGCTTCTGGCCGGGCAGCGCCAGGGGCTGGCTCGGGATGATCTCCTGGAGCTTGCCGAAGGCGACGTTGGAGCCCCAGAAGGAGATCGAGCCGATCACCATGGCGAGGAGGGTCGGGATCAGCACCTCGAGGGAGACGGTCGGCCCCGCGATGCCGGAGATGGCCGCCGATGCGCCGTCGGGCGTCGCCCCGTGCACCATCGCCAGGTCCTTGAGGACGGCCTTCGCTTCCTTGCCCTGCTCGATCCAGTGCCGATACTCGGACCAGGCGATGAGCGCGATCGCGCCGCCGCCGAGCCCGTTGTAGAGCGCGACCATCTGCGGCATCTCGGTCATCTTGACCCGCTTCGAGGCGACCGCCCCGACGACGGTGCCGACCAGGATGCCGGCGACGATGATGCCCCAGTTGCCGATGCCCTCAAGCAGGAGGGTGGTGATCACGGCGATGGCCATGCCGACTGCGGCGACCATGTTGCCGCGGCGGGCCGAGGTCGGGTGGGTACCGAGCTTGATGCCGAAGATGAACAGCGAGAAGCTGACGATGTAGAGGATCGCCACGAGAGACGAGTCCGGCGCCAGGGCGGCGATGGCGGCGTTCACGAGCCGGCCTCCCCGCCCTTGTCCTCACCGGAGGCCTCGGCCGGTTTCTTCTTCTTGGGCCCGAACATCTCCAGCATGCGGTCGGTGACCATGAAACCGCCGACGATGTTGATCGTGCCGAACACGATCGAGATGAAGCCGATCAGCTGCCCGAGGAAATCGTCGGAGTAGCCGACCACGATCAGGCCGCCGAGCAGGACGATGCCGTGGATCGCGTTGGTCTGCGACATCAGTGGCGTGTGCAGGGTGGTGGGAACCTTCGAGATGACCTCGAAGCCGACGAAGACCGCCAGCACGAGGATGGTTATCTCGGTTACGAGGTCCATCAGCGGGCTGTCCTCTCTCCGCGGATCTCACCTTCGTGGGTGATGGTCGCGGCGTCGATGATGTCGTCCTCGAAGTTCAGAGTGAGCCCGCCGTCCTCGGTGACCATGAGGCCGAGCAGGTTCTCGAGGTTCTTGGCGTAGAGCTGGGAGGCGTGGCCGGGCAGTCGCGAGGCGAGGTTCCTGGGACCGACGATCTTGACGCCGTCCTTCTCGACGGTCTGGCCGGCCTCGGTGAGTTCGCAGTTGCCGCCCGTCTCGGCGGCGAGGTCGACGATGACCGAACCGGGGCCCATGTTCGCCACGCCGGCGGCGGTGACCAGGATCGGGGCGGCGCGGCCGGGGATTGCGGCGGTCGTGATGATCACGTCCTGCTTGGCCGCGTTCTCGTCGATCGCGTCGCGGACCTGCTGGTTCTCCGCGTCGGTGAGGGGCCGCGCGTAGCCGCCCTCGTCCTCGGCGTCCGGGATGAAGTCGAGTTCGAGCGGCCTGCCGCCGAGCGAGGCGATCTGCTCCCACGCGGCGCGCCGGATGTCGAAGCCGGTGACGATCGCCCCGAGGCGCTTGGCGGTGGCAACCGCCTGGAGCCCGGCGACGCCGGCTCCCAGCACGAGGACCCGCACCGGCCGGATGGTGCCGGCGGCCGTCGTGAGCATGCCCCAGAAGCGTCCGGATTCCTGGGCGGCGATCAGCGTCGCCGCGTAGCCGGCGGCGGTCGCCTGCGACGAGAGGGCGTCCATCGCCTGGGCCCTCGTCGTGCGGGGGATGAGCTCCATCGCGAGCGCGGTCACCCCGCGGTCGGCGAGCGCCTTGTTCGTCTCGGCGGAGGTCAGGGGCGCGAGGTGGCTGATCAGGTATTGGCCCTTCCTCAACTCGCCGATCTCGGCCGTGCCGAGCGGGGCGACGTGAAGGACGAGGTCGGCTCCGAACACGTCCGAGCGGGACCCGACCGTGGCTCCGGCCTCGGCGTATTGGGCGTCCGGATGCCCGGCGGCGTCGCCGGCTCCAGACTCGACGACGATCTCGACGCCCTCGGTCTTGAGGAGCGACTTGACCGACTCGGGAACCAGGGCTACCCGGTTCTCCCCTTCAGCAGTTTCTCTGGGTACACCGATTCTCATGGACAAGGCCGCCTCAGACTATGGCAATCGGGCCGACCGCGGCTCCCCGCCGGACGTGGGGCGCGCCGTCTCCGGCCTCAGTTCTGGGTCAGGGCCGCGAGGCGCTCGACCGTGTGCTTCATCTGGTCGACCTCGGGGTGGACCGGAGTGGCGATCAGGCGGTCGATGTTGTTCGCCCGGAAGCGGCCCAGGCGCTCGGCCACCTCGTCCTCGGTCCCGATGAGCGAGACGGCGTTGACCATCTCGTCCGGCAGGGCCTTGAAGGCGCCCTCCTTGTCGCCGGCCTGGAAGAGGCGCTGGACCTCGTCGGCCACGTCGCCGAACCCGAAGCGGTGCGACAGGTCCACGTAGAAGTTGGTCTTCTTCGAACCCATTCCGCCGAGGTAGAGGACCAGGCCCATCCGCACCACGTTGCGGGCGGCCTCGAGATCGCCGTCGATCGCCACCTGGACGGAGGGCGAGATCTCGAAATCGGACCGGGAACGGCCGCCGGCGGCGAGCCCCTTCTCGATGTGTTCGCCCCAGGCCTCCTCGAACTTGTCGACGCTGAAGAAGATCGGGATCCAGCCGTCGGCGACCTCGGCGGCGATCTCCACGGAGCGGCGGCCGATCGCCCCCAGGAAGATCGGGATGTCCGGCCTGAGCGGCTTGAAATTCAACTTCAACGGCTTGCCCTGACCCTCGGGGAGGGGCAGCTTGTAGTGCTCGCCCTGGTGGTCGAGCTTTCCCTCGCGGGCGATGATCTCGCGGACGACCTCCACGTATTCCTTCGTGCGGCCCCACGGCTTGCCGTAGGGGACCCCGTACCAGCCCTCGCTGACCTGCGGCCCGGAGGGGCCGAAGCCGAACATGAAGCGCCCGTTCGAGAGCGTGTCGATCGTCGCCCCGGCCATCGCCGCCGCGGCGGGCGGCCGGGCCGGGACCTGCATGATCGCCGCGCCCAGGTTGATCTTCTCGGTCTGCGCCGCGAGCCAGGCGAGGACGCTCACGCAGTCCGAACCGTATGACTCGGCCACCCAGACCGACTCGTATCCGACGCCTTCGGCGAACCTGACCGCGTCGATGGCGTCTTGACCCTTGGGACCGATGCCCCAGTAACCGAGGTACAACCCGAGCTTTAGCGACATGGCGGCAGACTAACCGACGCGAACAAATTCCGCATATGTGCCATTTCGGGCCGCGCGGCAGGCCCCTAAGACCCGAGGGCGCGTTCGATCCGGTCGAAGATCCCCGGCGCCGCGGCCAGCAACCCGTCGATCGACGATCCCTTGAGCGTGCCGCTCCACCCGTCGGACGACAGGTAGACGCAGGCGGACCCGCCACCCGCGGATGCGGCCACCCCCGCCTCCTCCACAAGCCGAACCAGCTCCGGGTCGAGACCGTCCTTCCCGCCCGCCAGCAGCTCGGCCTTGTCGAGCCAGAAGTCGGGCCCGGATCCCCCGGGACCCTCCAGCCGGGAGACCACGGCGACGTAGTAGCGCAGGCCGTCGATCTCGTTCTCGTACTGCATCCAGGCGAGCAGGGC
>Ga0182737_1002136_pt1 | contig 16945 bp, 12 predicted proteins | sample eDN5th30CBELigOP_FD_128878 | JGI IMG/M metagenome (GOLD analysis project Ga0182737, IMG submission 128878) | Enriched Organic Plus compost microbial communities from Emeryville, California, USA - eDNA 5th pass 30_C BE-Lig OP (version 2) (version 2) ...
CGGGGTATGCCGCATCGCGCGGTTCCGCGTCCGCGCCGGGAATGGGCAAGGGCGCTGGCGACGGCTGGCGCGTCGCCACGCGCCAGCCGACTCACCGCTTGCACTGCGCTCGCGAACGCAGCACATCCATGTGCTGCTTGCGGCATACCCCCGCGCTACCGCGTCTTCTGCGGCGTTTCGGTCGTGGCTTCGTTTCCCCTCTCCCACCGGGAGAGGGGCGGGGGTGAGGGTCGGGATCCCTGCGACGCTGGCACGCCTGCCCTCTCCCCAACCCCTCCCCCGGAGGGGGAGGGGCTATGGCGCGACTTACTCCGCGGCCAAGGGACGTGCGTTGTCGCCGGTGACGCCGCGCGCTTCCTCGACGAGGCCGATGAACTCGTGGCGCAGGCCCCAGCGGTCTTCGCCGAGGGCGCTGCGGGCGGTGGTGGTCACGTCGGTCCAGGTCCAGTCGCCGACGTTGCTGCCGCCGCGCAGGAGGTCGGCGTAGCCGGCCACGGCGGTGGCGAAGCGCAGGGAAGGACTGGGTTCGCGGCGCAGGGCGGAGCGCAGCACCGGGGTTTCGATCAGGCGGCTCTGCTCCTGGTCCGGCAACTTGTAGCGCAGGCGCAGGTGGGCCAGTTCACCGGTCTGCGCTGCGGCGGAGGCGGCCGGGGTGGCGCCGTAGCGCAGCGGCGGCAGGCGTTCGCCGCCGGATCCGGCCAGGGCGATCTCGTACAGGGCGGTCACTTCGTGGCCGGCGCCGATGTCGCCGGCGTCGACGCGGTCGTTGGCGAAGTCGGCGTGGCCGAGCAGGCGGTTCTCGTAGCCGACCAGGCGGTATTCGGCGACCAGCGCGGGGTTGAACTCGAGCTGGATCTTCACGTCGCGGGCGATGGTCAGCAGGGTGGACTGCATCTGCTCGACCAGCACCTTGCGCGCTTCCTGCACGGTGTCGATGTAGGCGTGCTGGCCGTCGCCGGCGTCGGCCAGGCGTTCGGCCATGGCGTCGTTGTAGTTGCCGCCGCCGAAGCCGAGCGTGGACAGGGCGATGCCGGACTTGCGCTGGTCGGCCACCCAGGTTTCAAGGGTGCCGCGGTCGACGGTGCCGACGTTGAAGTCGCCGTCGGTGGCCAGCAGGATGCGGTTGACGCCGCCTTCGACGAAGCCCTGGCGCGCGGCCGCGTAGGCCAGGCGGATGCCTTCGCCGCCGTTGGTGCTGCCGCCGGCCTCGAGGCGTTCCAGCGCGGCGAGGATCTCGGCGTGGCGGTTGCCCGGCGTGGGCGGCAGGACCAGGCCGGCCGAGCCGGCGTAGACCACGATCGAGACGCGGTCCTGCGCGCGCAGCCGCGGCACCAGCATGGCCAGGGCGCGCTTGAGCAGCGGCAGCTTGTCCGGCGAGTCCATCGAGCCGGAGGTGTCGATCAGGAACACCAGGTTGGCCGGCGGCAGTTCGGCCTGGCGCACCTCGTAGCCCTTGATGCCGATCATCAGCAGCTGGCGGTTGGCGTTCCAGGGCGAGGGCGCCAGTTCGGTGGTCACGCGGAACGGGACGTCGCGGCTGGCTGGCGCGGGGTGGCCGTAGTCGAAGTAGTTGAGGAACTCCTCCACGCGCACGGCGTCGGCCGGCGGGCGCACGCCGGCGCGCAGCATGCGGCGGACGTTGGCGTAGCTGCCGGTGTCCACGTCGATGGAAAAGGTCGACAGCGGCTGCTCGCTGGCGCGCTGCACCGGGTTGTCGTCGCGTCCGGCATAGACCTCGGTGTTCGCCGGCGGCGGCATGGGCGCCGGTCTCCAGTGCGGGGCCATCGCCTGGCGCGCCGCGTACGAGGCCATCGCGGCCGGGGCGGGCGGCGCTGGCGGCGCCGGCTCCATCCGTCCGGCCGGGGCTTCGGCGACCTTGCGGCGGGCGAGGGCGTGCTCGCGGGCCCTGGCACGGGCTTCGGCCATGGCCGCGGCCTCGGCGGTGGCCGTGCCGGCCGCGTCGGCGGCGGCAGCGGCATCGGCATCGGCATCGGCAGCGGCGGTGCCGGCCTGCGGGCCGGTGCTGCAGGCGGCCGCGGCCAGGGCAATGGCCACGGCCAGGGACAGGACGAATGGGGACTTCGGGGCAGTGCGCATGTCGGGACTCCCGTGGGCTGGACGGGAGATCGAACGCGCGGGCGTGGCGGATGGGGTTGAAGGCCGGCGGCGGCCCTCAGACCACCATCGGCTCGAACTCGATGCCCAGCCCGGGCATGCCTCCGCGCTCGGCCACCAGGTCGGCGCGCAGCAGCGGGCGGCTTTCGATCCAGTCGCGTTCCAGCACCAGCTGCAGGCGGTTGCCGTCGGCGGACAGGTCCAGCCGCGGGATGTCCTCGCCGTTGTGGCCGCGGTGCAGGACCACCGCCAGCCGCAGCAGCGCGGCCATGCGCCGCGCCGGCAGCAGCAGGCGGTCGGGCAGGGCGTCGAAGGCGCTCTTCGGCACCTTGCGCCGGTGCGTGCGCACCAGCGCGGCCAGCACCTGCTGTTCCTGGCGCGAGAAGCCGGACAGGTCCGAATGCTCGAGCACGTAGGAACCGTGCACGTGGTAGCCGCTGTGGGCGATCGCCAGGCCCAGCTCGTGCACGCGCGCGGCCCAGCCGAGCATGCGCGCGTCGTCGTCTTCCAGGTTCCAGTCGGCGGCGACCTGCTCGAGCAGGCGCAGGGCGGTGGCTTCGACCCGCGCGGCCTGCACCTCGTCGATGCCGTAGCGCATGACCAGCGAGGCGATCGAGGCATCGCGCGGATCGGCAGCGCTGCCGCGGCCGAGCATGTCGTAGAGGATGCCTTCGCGCATCGCCGCCTTGCTGACCAGCAGCTTCTGCAGGCCGAGCGCGCGGAACGCCGCCTCCAGCACCAGTACGCCGCCGGCGATGATCGGGCGGCGTTCGCCGGACAATCCGGGCAGGTCGATCTGGTCGATGCTTTCGGCACGCAACAGCTGTTCGCGCACCTTCGGCAGGGCCTCGGCGGTGATCGCGCCCTTGGTCAGCTTCATCGCCGCGCAGATCTCGCCGATGGCCTTGTGCGTGCCGGACGAGCCCAGCACCTCCTGCCAGCCGAGCTGGCGGTAGCGGCGGGCGAACTGCTGGAACTCGGCGGTGATCCCGGTGACCGCAGCGTTCCAGCGCCGCTTCGACAGGCGGCCGTTGGGGAAGAAACGGCGGGTGGAAGCAATGCAGCCGGCCTGCAGGCTCTCGCGCTCCACCGGCTCGAAGCCGCGGCCGATGATGAACTCGGTGGAGCCGCCGCCGATGTCGATCACCAGGCGCAGCTGCCCCGGCCTGGGCGGCTGCGCATGGGCCACGCCAAGGTAGATCAGGCGCGCCTCCTCGCGGCCGGACACCACTTCGATCGGATGGCCCAGCGCCGCCTCGCCCGCGTGCAGGAATTCGTGCGGATCGCGCAGCTTGCGCACCGAGTTGGTGGCCAGCGCGCGCACGTGCAGGCGCTCCACGCCGCGCAGGCGTTGGCCGAAGCGGGCCAGGCAGTCGAGCGCGCGCTGCTGCGCCGGTTCGCTCAGTCCGCCGTGCTCGTCCAGGCCGTCGGCCAGGCGCACGGTTTCGCGCAGGCGGTCGACCACCCGCAACTGGCCCAGCCTGTGCTGGGCCAGGACCATGTGGAAGCTGTTGGAACCGAGGTCGATCGCGGCCAGCGCGTCGCCGTCCTGGACCTGCGGGCGGGGGGGCGGATAGGGCATGGCGCGTATCCTAGCGGAACGCCCATGCCCGCCGCCCGTGGCAGGCACGATCCCTACAGCGCATCCAGCAGCGCCTGCTGCGCCGAATGCGGCGGTTCGCCCGGGGCCGGTTCGCGCTTGCGGTAGCTGCCGTCGGCGCCCAGCTCCCAGGCGTTGAGGTTGTCGGCCAGGCAGTTCTGCAGCACCTCGCGATGCACGCGCTCGGCCAGCGCCGGGTCGAGGATCGGGAAGCAGGTCTCCACCCGGCGCAGCAGGTTGCGTTCCAGCCAGTCGGCGCTGGCGCAGAACAGTTCCGGCCTGCCGTCGTTGCCGAACCAGTACACGCGGCTGTGCTCGAGGAAGCGGCCGACGATCGAGCGCACGCGGATGTTGTCGGACACGCCCGGCACGCCGGGGCGCAGCGTACAGGCGCCGCGCACCACCAGGTCGATCGACACGCCGGCCTGCGAGGCCTCGTAGAGCGCGCGCACCACCTGCGGCTCGTTGAGGGCGTTCATCTTGGCGATGATCCGTCCCGGACGGCCGCTGCGCGCCAGCCGCGTCTCGCGTTCGATCCGCTGCAGGATCCCGCTGTGCAGGGTGAACGGCGACTGCAGGATGCGGCGCAGCCGGATCGACGGCGCCAGCCCGGACAGCTGCTGGAACAGGAGGTGCACGTCGTTGCCGATCTCCGGGTCGGCGGTGATCAGGCCCAGGTCGGTGTAGGCGTTGGCGGTGCCGCTGTGGTAGTTGCCCGTGCCCAGGTGCACGTAGCGACGCAGGCGGCGGCCCTCGCGGCGCACCACCAGCATCATCTTGGCGTGGGTCTTGTAGCCGACCACGCCGTAGACCACCTGCACGCCGGCTTCCTGCAGGCGCTCGGCGAAGGCCAGGTTGGCCTCCTCGTCGAAGCGCGCGCGCAGCTCGACTACCGCGGTGACGTCCTTGCCGTTGCGTGCGGCCTGGACCAGTGCGTCGACGATCGCCGAGTTCTTGGCGGTGCGGTACAGGGTCTGCTTGATCGCCAGCACGTCCGGGTCGGACGCGGCCTGGGAGACCAGCTCCAGCACCCCGGAGAACGAATCGAACGGATGGTGCAGCAGCACGTCGCCGGCGGACACCACCTCGAACACGTTCCGGTCCTCCAGGCGGTTGCGCGGGGCGAACGCCGGGTACTTCAGGTCGGGGCGCTGGACCAGCTCGTGGACCACGATGGCGCGGTTGAGGTTGACCGGACCGTCGATGTAGTAGACCGCGTTCTCCGGCAGCTCGAAGTTCTGCAGCAGGGTGCGCACGATCGGCCTGGGGCAGTCGTGCGAGATCTCCAGCCGCACCGCGGGGCGGTAGCCGCGCCCGGCCAGTTCGGTGCGCACGGCGGAGGCCAGGTTCTCGACCTCGTCCTCGTCCACCACCAGCTCGGAGTTGCGGGTCACCCGGAACTGGTAGGCGCCACGCACCTCCATGCCGGGGAACAGCTCGTCGGCGAACGCCGACAGCATCGACGACAGCAGCACGAAGGCCTGCCGGCCCTTGCCGGCCAGGCCGGGCGGCAGCTCGATGATGCGGCTCAGCGAGCGCGGCGCGCGGACGACCGCCAGGTGGCCCGGGCGGCCGAACGCGTCGATGCCGTCGAGCACCACCACCACGTTGAGCGACTTGTTGAGGATCCGCGGGAACGGATGCGAGGGATCCAGCCCCAGCGGCGACAGCACCGGCACCACGTTCTTGCGGAACCAGGCGCGCAGCCAGCGCCGCTGCCGCGGGTTCCAGGTACGGCGGGGCAGGATGTCGACGCCGGCCTCGGCCAGGGCGGGGCGCAGCTCGGTGTTCCAGCAGCGGTACTGCGCCTCCACCAGTTCCGCCGCGCGCTGGTGGATCAGATCCATCAGCTGCGCTGGGGCGATGCCGTCGGACTGCGGCGGCAGGCCCAGCGCCTGGGCGTGGCGCACCATCGCCGCACGGATCTCGAAGAACTCGTCGAGATTGGTGCAGGAGATGCACAGGAAGCGCAGTCGCTCCAGCACCGGCACGGACAGATCGCGCGCCTGCGCCAGCACGCGGAAGTTGAAGTCCAGCTGGCCCAGCTCGCGGTTGAGGTACAGCGCCGGGTCGCGCAGGACGTCGTCGCCGTCGCCCGCGGGGGCGACCGGTGCCGGTTCGGAAGGAAGGTGCTCGTGTTCCATCGTCGCGCGCAGCTTGTAGGCGGGTCAGTGGCTGGCCTGGCGGACCGCAGGCGGATCGGCTTCCCCATCATGCCTTGCCCGGACGCGTTCGGGGCCGAAGTGGCAGCTGAAGGTACTGCCCTGGCCGACCGTGCTGTCCACCTCCAGCCGCGCCTGGTGCAGGCCCAGCACGTGCTTGACGATGGACAGGCCCAGGCCGGTGCCGCCGCTTTCGCGCGAACGGCTGCCGGATACCCGGTAGAAGCGCTCGGTCAGGCGCGGCAGGTGCGCTTCGGGGATGCCCTGGCCGGTGTCCTGCACCGAGAGCGCCGCGCCGCCGCCCGGTTCGCGGGCGAAGCGGATGGTGATCCGGCCACCGGTGGGGGTGTAGCGGACCGCGTTGGTGACCAGGTTGGAGAAGGCGCTGTGCAGCTCCTGGCCGGAGCCGGCCAGGTCGCAGCCGGCCAGGTCCTGCACCTCGATCTCGTGGCGACCCTGCGAATACGCTTCGGCCTCGCGGCGCAGGGCGGCCAGCATCGGCGCCATCGCCACCGTCTCCTCCGGCAGGCTGTCGCGCGCTTCCAGCCGGGACAGGGTGAGCAGGTCCTCGACCAGCCGGGTCATGCGCTGCGACTGCCGGCGCATTTCCTCCAGCATCGGCTGCCACTCCGGCATGTCTTCCGGGTCGAGCATGTCCAGGTAGCCGTGGACCACGGTCAGCGGCGTACGCAGCTCGTGGGAGACGTTGGCGACGAAGTCCTGGCGCATCTGTTCCAGGTGCAGCAGCTTGCTGACGTCGCGCGCGACCAGCAGCCAGTAGTCCTCCGAATACGGGACCAGGCGCAGGTCCAGGCGCACGCGCCCGTCGACCGGCGAGCGCGCGTCGTGCATCGGCTCGGCGTTACGCCCGGCGGCCAGCCAGCGCGCCAGCGGCAGCGGCTGCAGGCGTTCGACCACCGGCGCGCCGCGGTCCTGCGGCCGGCGCAGGCCGAGCAGGGCGGTGCTGGCGCGGTTGAACCAGAGGATGCGCTGGGTATTGCGGTCGACCACCACCACCGCGTCGGGCAGGGCGTCGGCGGCGGCGCGGTAGGCGCGCAGCAGGTCGAGCAGGCGGCGCTTGCGCGCCCGCATTTCCGCGCGGTCGCGCCGCAGCAGGCCGGCCAGCGCCTTCCAGACGCCCTGGCCGCCGCGTTGCGGCGGCCCGACCCGGTGCGCGTCGATGTCGGCCAGCACGCGGTGCAGGCGCCCGCCGTGCCAGGCCAGGAGGGCCAGCGCCGCGGCCGCCAGCGTCCATGCGGGCTGGCCGATGGCCAGGCCGAGCAGCAATGCGACGGCCAGCAGCACGAGGGTGCCGGCCAGGGTGCGTCGCCACGCCGCACGCAGGGGCACGGGTGCGCTGCCCGGAGGGGCACCGGATTCCGGCCTGGGGGGAAGGGGCCTCATGCCGTGCGCGAGCTCCCGCTCAGGTCGCGGTCGAGAAGCGGTAGCCGGCGCCGCGCACGGTCTGGATCAACGCGTCGGCAGCGAACGGCTCCAGGGTCTTGCGCAGGCGGCGGATATGCACGTCGATGGTGCGCTCCTCGACATACACGCTGCCACCCCACACGTGGTCCAGCAGCTGGGCGCGGCTGTACACGCGTTCGGGGTGGGTCATGAAGAAGTGCAGCAGGCGGTACTCGGTGGGGCCGATCGGCACGGTGCTGTCGCCGGCGAACACGCGGTGCGCGGCGCCGTCGATGCGCAGCGGGCCGGCGCTGATGCTGCCGTCCTCGTCGTCCTCGCGGGCGCGGCGCATCACCGCGCGGATCCGCGCCAGCAGCTCGCGCGCCGAGAACGGCTTGACCACGTAGTCGTCCACGCCCGCTTCCAGCCCGCCGACGCGGTCGTCCTCCTCGCCGCGGGCGGTGAGCATGATGATCGGCACCTCGCGGGTCAGCGCCTCGCGGCGCCAGCGCCGGGCCAGCTCCAGGCCGCTGGTGCCTGGCAGCATCCAGTCCAGCAGGATCAGGTCGGGCACGCGCTCGGCGATGGCCGCCTGCGCCTCGCGCGCGTCGCCGGCGTGGACCGGCGCGTAGTCGCCCTTGCGCAGGGCGAAGGCGACCATGTCGCGGATGGCGGGCTCGTCGTCGACGATCAGGATCTGCTTCTGCACGGAACGTCCAGGGAGGGCGCGTTGCCGCGATTAGACTACCGTTCGATGACCGGATTGTTACAGCGGCCCCGGCACCGGCCTCAGCGCCGCTGCATGTCCGGATCGCGGATGCCCTGGCGGCGCAGTTCGAGCACGGTGGGGGTGATCGCGGCGATGCGCGCGTCGACCCGCGAGCGGGTCACGTAGTCCAGGTCGCCGCGCTTCTTCAGCGTTTCCAGCTGGATCAGCGCCTGCTCCGGGCGGCCGTTGAGGAAGGCCGCCTCGGCGTAGGCCTCGGCCGCGCGGTGGGTGTCGCCGGCCAGTTCGCTGGCGCGGGCGAAGGTCTGCTGGAACACCGGGTCCTCGCCGGCGCGGGCCAGCATCGGGCGCAGCACTTCCTGGGCGCGGCGGCCGGCCTCGGCGCCGCCCTGTTCGACCAGGGCGTGGGCGTAGGTCAGCGCCACCGGGCGGCTGGAGGGCAGCCGCTGCAGCAGTTCGTCGAAGCGGCGGTTGGCCTGCGCGGTCCTGCCGGCCCGCGATTCGGCCTGGCCCAGGGCCAGGGCCACCCACAGGCTGTCCGGATGGTCGTCCAGCAGGGCCGCCAGTTCCTGCGCGGCGGTGGCCGGTTCGCGCGCCATCCGTGCGATCGCCAGGCCGTAGCGCTGCGCATCGCTCAGGCCGGTGGGGCTGGCGCGGCGCAGCGCCTCGTATTCGCGGATCGCCGCGTCCGCGGTGTTGGCGGTCAGTGCGCGCAGGCGTTCCTGGGCCCAGGCGAACTGGGCGCCCTGCATGCCGTCGGCCGGGTCCAGCGAATCGAGGCGGAAGCCGGCCGGCAGCAGCGGGTTGCCGATGCCGGGGGGCGCCTGGATGCGCGAGCGGTCGACGCGTTCGACCCGTTCGCCACCGCCGGGTACCGAAGTCACCGCGGTGACGGTATTGCGCTTGAGCTGGTCGGCGCGCTGCCGCGCCTCGCTGATGCGGGTGGTGTTGACCGGGTGGGTGCGCAGGTAGTCCGGCACCGTGTAGCCGCCCTCGTTGCCGCGAGTGGCCTGGGCCATGCGCTCGAAGAAGCCGGCCATCGCGTCGACGTCGTAGCCGCTGCGCGAGAGGGTGCGGATGCCCAGGCGGTCGGCCTCGGATTCGTTGGAGCGGGTGTAGTTGATCTGGTTCTGCTGGATCAGGCCCATGCCGCTGACGATCGCCGCCTGGGTGGCGTCGCCGGAGGAGCTGCCGCCGGCCGCCTGCGCGGCCACGATCGCCGCCAGCATGCCCAGCAGGATCGGGACCTGGTCGCGCTGCGCGCGCTCCACGCCGCGCAGCACGTGCTGCTGGGTGACGTGGGCGATCTCGTGCGAGAGCACCGCCGCCACCTCGTCCTCGCGCCGGGCGGTCAGGACCAGGCCGGCGTTCATGCCGATGTAGCCGCCGAGGGTGGCGAAGGCGTTGATCTGCCGTTCCTTGAGCATGAACAGCGTGTACGGCTGTTCGGGGCGGTCGCTGTTGGCGCCGAGGCGGTTGCCCAGCGACTGCAGCCAGTCGTCCAGCAGCGGGTCGTCGAGCAGGTAGCCGTAGTTGCGCAGCTCGCGCAGCATCATCGCGCCGTACTCGGCCTGCTTGGCCGGGGTCAGCAGCTCGCCGGCCGAGGAGCCGATGTCGGGCAGGCGCGGTTCCTCCTGCGCGGTCGTGCGCAGCGGAGCCAGGCTCAGGGACAGGGCGGCGGCCAGCAGCAGGTAACGCAAGGCAGGGTCTCCGGGGTCTGGGGCAGGATGCGGTCGGGGCGGGCGGCACGGGTGAATCGGCGGTTAATCCGCTGTGTTCCATCTGTGCAGGCTGCGCCGGGCACGGCCGCTACCATATCCGTATAGACCCCATCCGTCCCGCGGAGTTTCCCGTGTCCGTTCCCCAGATCACCCTTTATTCCACCGCCATCTGCCCGTACTGCGTGGCGGCCAAGAACTTCCTCAAGAGCCAGGGCCGCGAATGGACCGAGGTCCGCGTCGACCTGGACCCGGCCGAGCGCGAGAAGATGGTGAACCTCGCCCGCCGTACCAGCGTGCCCCAGATCTTCGTCGGCGACGTCCACGTCGGCGGCTATGACGACATGATGGCCATGCACCGCGCCGGCAAGCTGCTGCCGCTGCTGGACGGCCAGGCCCCCGAGGCCTCGGCGTGAGCGGCGGCGAGGGGCAGGGCGGCGACGACCGCGTCCGCCAGTTCACCGAGTTCCGCCAGCGCATGAACCAGCGCATCCTGGCCGAGCCCAACCAGGTCGTGCGCCGCTTCTTCGCCCTCGACACCCAGACCTACCAGGCCGGCGCCCTGGACGTGAAGACCAAGGAACTGCTGGGCCTGGTCGCCTCGCTGGTCCTGCGCTGCGACGACTGCATCAGCTACCACGTGGCCCAGTGCCGCGAGGCCGGGGTCAACCGCGACGAGTTCTTCGAGGCCTTCTCGGTCGGCCTGGTGGTGGGCGGCTCGATCGTGATCCCGCACCTGCGCCGGGCGGTGGACTTCCTCGACCAGCTCGAGGGCGGGGCCGAAAGCGCGCCCCCGGCCCACGACCACGGCTGAAACACCTGCGGTGCCCGCCGGCAGGCGGGCACCGGCGTTCCCCTCCAAAGGTCGAGGTGGGGCGTTCAGCGCGGATCGGGCATAATTTCACACCCAACTTTCCCCTTCCGCGCCGTGTCCGGCCCGCCGGACCCGTGCGCCTGTTCCGGAACTCACACCACATGACCCAGAAAATCACGGTCATCCGCGGCGACGGCATCGGCCCGGAGATCATGGACGCCACCCTGCACGTGCTCGACCGCCTCGGCGCCGGCCTCGAATACGAATTCGCCGATGCCGGCGTGGTGGCCCTGGAGAAGCACGGCGACCTGATGCCGAAGGAGACCCTGGACTCCATCGCCCGCAACAAGGTGGCCCTGAAGAGCCCGCTGACCACGCCGGTCGGCGGCGGCTTCACCTCGATCAACGTCAGCCTGCGCCGCCACTTCGACCTTTACGCGAACGTGCGCCCGGCCATCTCGTTCCCGAACACCAAGTCGCGGTACGAGAACATCGACATGATCACGGTGCGCGAGAACACCGAAGGCGCGTACCTGGCCGAGGGCCAGGAAGTGTCGGCCGACGGCGAGACCGCGTTCTCCGGCACCCGTGTCACCCGCAAGGGCTCCGAGCGCATCGTCCGCTACGCCTTCGAGCTGGCGAAGAGCACCGGCCGCAAGAAGGTCACCGCGGTGCACAAGGCCAACATCATCAAGTCGACCTCGGGCCTGTTCCTGAAGGTCGCGCGCGAAGTGGCCGCGCAGTACCCGGAGATCGAGTTCCAGGAAATGATCGTCGACAACGCCTGCATGCAGCTGGTGATGCGTCCGGAGCAGTTCGACGTGCTGGTCACCACCAACCTGTTCGGCGACATCATCTCCGACCTGTGCGCCGGCCTGGTCGGCGGCCTGGGCCTGGCCCCGGGCGCCAACATCGGCGAGAACGCGGCGATCTTCGAGGCCGTCCACGGCACCGCGCCGGACATCGCCGGCAAGGGCATCGCCAACCCCTGCGCGCTGCTGCTGGCGGCCGCGCAGATGCTCGACCACATCGGCCAGGGCGCCAACGCCGAGCGCCTGCGCAAGGCGATCGTGGCCACGCTGGAAGCCAAGGACTCGCTGACCGGCGACCTCGGCGGCAGCGGCACCACCATGGGCTTCGCCCAGGCCATCGCCAGCCGCCTCTGAGGCGGGCAACGGGCCGGCCGCCACGGCGTGCCGGTCCAGGCGAAGACACGAACGGGACGCACAGCGTCCCGTTTTTGTTGCGCGCTGTGCCAGCCGTGGCCCTTGGCCCGGGGCCGGCGGCACGCAAGAATCGGCGCCTTCCCTCCCCGTGCCACTCCCACCCATGTCCGTCCGTCCCAGCGCCGTGGCGCTGACCCCGCTGCTCGTGTTCTTGGCGCTGTTCTTCGGTGCCGGCCTGTACTACACCGCGCAGGGCGAGCCGATGGGCTTCTACCAGCTGCGCGCGCCAGTGGCGGTCCTGCCGGCGCTGGCCCTGGGCCTGTGGCTGGCCCGGCGCCGCGGGGTGTCGCCGCAGGCGACGCTGCTGTCCGGCATGGGCGAAAGCAACGTCATGCTGATGTGCCTGATCTTCCTGCTCGCCGGCGCCTTCGCGATGGTGTCCAGGGGCGTGGGTGCGGTGGACGCGGTGGTGGCGCTGGGCCTGGGCGCGCTGCCGCCGGCGCTGGTCCTGCCGGGGCTGTTCCTGGTAGCCGCGTTCGTCTCGCTGTCGATCGGCACCTCGATGGGCACGGTCGCGGCGGTGGTGCCGATCGCGCTGGGCGTGGCCGACGCCGCCGGCCTGGACCGGGTGCTGGTGACCGGCGCGGTGCTGGGCGGGGCGATGTTCGGCGACAACCTCTCGATCATCTCCGATACCACCATCGCCGCCACCCGCAGCCAGGGCGCGGAGATGCGCGACAAGTTCCGCGAGAACCTCTGGATCGCCGCGCCGGCCGCGCTGGTGACGGTGCTGATGCTGGCGACGATGGGCGAGAGCTCGCCGGTGCCGCCGTCCGAGAGCACCGCCTCGCCGTGGCTGGTGCTGCCGTACCTGCTGGTGCTGGTGCTGGCGGTCGCCGGTATCGACGGGGTGCTGGTGCTCGGCATCGGCATCGTCGCCGCCGGCCTGGCCGGACTGGGCCTGGCGCCGGAATACGGGCCGGTCGACTTCGTCGGCGACATCTACGCCGGCTTCGAGAGCATGGTCGAGATCACCCTGCTGTCGATCCTGATTGGCGGCTTGGCCGCACTGATCAAGGCCACCGGCGGACTGGACTGGCTGGCCGGCGTCATCGCCCGCTTCGCGCGCGGCCATACCGGCCGCCGTTCCGGCGAGCTGAGCATCGCCGCGCTGGCCGCCGGCACCGATGCGCTGACCGCCAACAACACCGTGGCGATCCTGGTCAGCGGCAGCCTGGCGCGCGACATCGCCCAGCGCCACGGGATCAGCCCGCGGCGCGCGGCCAGCGTGCTCGACATCTTCGCCTGCGTCCTGCAGGGCGTGCTGCCGTACGGCGCGCAGGTGCTGCTGGCCGCCTCGCTGGGCGCGCTGTCGCCGCTGGCGCTGGCCGGCAGCGTGCATTACTGCTGGCTGCTGGCGCTGTCGGCGTTCGCTTTCATGCTGTGGCCGCGGCGCAAGGCGGCCGCTACCCAAGCCGGCTGAGCCGGCCGGCGATCGCGCAAAAGAAAACGGGGCGCCAAGGGCGCCCCGTTCCGTTTCCGCCGGGTGGTGGCGGTCAGCGCGACTGCAGCTTCGACAGCAGGCGCAGGAACTCCAGGTACAGCCAGACCAGGGTGACCATCAGGCCGAACGCGCCGTACCACTCCATGTACTTCGGCGCGCCGCGCTCGACGCCGGTCTCGATGAAGTCGAAGTCCAGGACCAGGTTCAGCGCGGCGATCACCACCACGAACAGGCTGAAGCCGATGCCGACGATGCCCGACTCGTGGATCATCGGGATCTGGATGCCGAAGAAGCCCAGCACGATGGTGGCCAGGTAGACCAGGAAGATGCCGCCGGTGGCCGCCACCACGCCGAGCTTGAAGTTCTCGGTGGCCTTGATCAGGCCGCTGCGGTAGGCGAACAGCATCGCGAACAGGGTGCCGAAGGTCAGCAGCACCGCCTGCATGACGATGCCGTTGAAGCGGGCGTCGAACATCGCCGAGATCGCGCCGAGGAAGACGCCTTCGGCGATCGCGTACAGCGGCGCGGTCACCGGCGACCAGGCCTGCTTGAAGATGGTGACCATTGCCAGCACGAAGCCGGTGAGCAGGCCGCCCCACACGTACATGCCGATGGCCGGGTTCACCGCGCCGTCCGCGCCGAACGCCTGCGACCACGACCAGGCGCCGGTGATCACCGCCAGCAGGAGCAGGATGCCGGTGCGGTTGACCGTGCCGTTGAGGGTCATGGTGCCGGCATCGCGCGACACCACCGTGCCGCTGCCGAGGTCGAGGAAGGTGGATTCCTGGAAGGCGGGATTGCCGCTGCGCATGGCGCGTGCTCCGTCTGGCTGGGTGATGCGGCCAAGGATACACGGGGGAGGGTGGGTGCGACGTGGGGGCGCCAGAAGCAGGAACGTCGTGCTTCCCGGGCGCAACTCGCGAACGCTCGCTGGACGGCGTGTGCGCTTTGACGTTCACGGTGGGGCGGAAGCAGAAGCGTCGCGCTTCCAGGTCGCAGCTCGCGACGGCTCGTTCTTCGTCGCTGCTGCTCACACGCCTTCCCGGCGCCAAAAGCAGGAGCGTCGTCCTTCCTGGGCGCAACTCGCGAACGCTCGCTGGACGGCGTGTGCGCTTCGACGCGTTCACGGCGGGGCAGGAGCGGAAGCCTCGCGCTTCCAGGTCGCAACTCGCGACGGCTCGTTCTTCGTCGCCGCGGCTCCTCGGCCTTCCCGGCGTGGTGCGAAAGGAGGGACTCGAACCCTCACGGGGTTACCCGCTGGAACCTAAATCCAGTGCGTCTACCAATTCCGCCACTTTCGCAGGTCGCCGGCATTGTAGCGGCGCGGCGGGGCAGTGCGATGCCGCCGCCGGAAAAAGAAAACGCCCGGACTGGCCGGGCGTTTTCTTCGGTCTGGTGGGCCGTCAAGGATTCGAACCTTGGACCTACTGATTAAGAGTCAGCTGCTCTACCAACTGAGCTAACGGCCCCGAGAAACTCGGTGTGGAACCGAGTTGCACATTCTAGCGGATTTCGCTGTCCTGGCAACTCCCCTCGGCAACTTTCGTCGCGTCGGAATGGTGGGGTGGCTGATGGGATTCGAACCCACGACCACTGGAATCACAATCCAGTACTCTAACCAACTGAGCTACAGCCACCACTGAAAACTGCATTGCCCGGCGCCCGATCTGGCGCGCCCGGCAGGAATCGAACCTGCAACCGCCGGCTTAGAAGGCCGGTGCTCTATCCGGTTGAGCTACGGGCGCACAACTCGGTGAGGCATCGACCCGCCCCGGTGGCGGAATGGTCGGGGTAGAGGGATTCGAACCCCCGACATCCTGCTCCCAAAGCAGGCGCGCTACCAGACTGCGCTATACCCCGGTGTGCTGGGTTCGACGGTCCGGCAGACCTCGCTCCGGCCCGCCGGGCCCGGCTCCCTGGAGCCCGAAGGCGCCCGGAAGGTCGGCTATTGTTCGTGAACGCCGCGGGGGTGTCAATGGCATCTTTTCGCGGACTGGCGCACGTGCCGCGGATGGGTGAAACTAGCGCGTTCCGCCGGGCCGGCTGGAAAGCCGGTCCCAAGCCCTTAACCCAACGTCGATTTCCGCCGTGGCAGGAGCCGCGGCCGCAGGAGCCAGACACATGCAAGTTTCCGTCGAATCCACCGGCAACCTCGAACGCCGCATGAACTTCAGCCTGCCGGCGGAGCAGGTGGAGTCCAGCGTGAGCGGCCGCCTGCGCGAGATCGCGCGCACCGCCCGCATCAAGGGTTTCCGCCCGGGCAAGGTCCCGCCGAAGGTGATCGAGCAGCGCTTCGGCGAGCAGGTCAAGGCCGAGGTCCTCGGCGGCCTGGTGCGCCAGACCTTCGATTCGGCCATCCGCGAGCACGACCTGCGCGTGGCCGGCAGCCCGCGCATCGACCGCGCCGGCGACAACGAACTGGAATTCGTCGCCACCTTCGAGGTGGTGCCGGACTTCGGCGACATCGACGTGACCAAGCTGCAGGTGACCCGCCACACCGCCGAGGTCACCGACGCCGACATCGACCAGATGATCGAGAACCTGCGCCTGCAGCGCCGCACCTTCAACCCGGTCACCCGCGCGGCGAAGGAAGGCGACCTGGTCGCCGGCTCGCTGTGGACCCAGCTGGGCGATTTCCGCCAGCCGGCCGAGGGCGTCGAACAGTTCAGCACCCTGATCGGTTCGGGCCAGCTGCTGCCGGCGGTCGAGAACGCGCTGGCCGGCCTGGAGCAGGGCGTCGAGACCGTCCTCGACGTGGCCTTCCCGGAGAACTGGCGCCAGCCGGAGCTGGCCGGCAAGACCGCCCAGGTCCACGTGACCCTGTCGCGCATCGCCGAGCAGGTGCTGCCCGAGGTCGACGCCGCGTTCATCAAGAGCTTCGGCGTGAAGAGCGGCGAGATGGACAAGTTCCGCGAGGACATCCGCACCAACCTCGAGCGCGAGCTCAAGGGCGCGCTGATGAACCGCCTGCGCCGCGAAGTCGGCGAGCAGCTGGTCAACACCTGGGCCCACGTCGAGCTGCCGCCGCGCCTGGTCGAGAACGAGGCCCGCGCCATGCTGGCACAGCAGGTCGAGCAGATCCGCCGCGGCGGTCGCGACCCGGGCCAGCCGCCGGCCGACGCCCACGAGCAGTTCCTGGAGCCGGCGCGCAAGCGCGTGCTGGCCGGCCTGCTGGTCGGCGAGGTCGCCCGCCGCCACGAGCTGCGCCTGGACCCCAAGCGCGTGAACGAAACCCTGCGCCTGATCGCCTCGACCTACGAGGAGCCGGAGCAGGTCATTGAGATGTACCGGAACGACCCCCAGTTGATGCAGGGACTGCAGGCCCGGGTGATGGAAGAGCAGGTGATCGACTGGATCTCCGAGCGCGCCCAGCACACCGAGGTGGCGCTGTCGTTCCAGGAAGCCATCCGGGGATGACGGCCGGCGGGTGCGGCGCCTTCGCCGCCCCCGCTATGCTGTCCCGGGGCGCCGGATGGCCGGCGCCCCAACCCCAGCCAGGAGCCCCATGAAATGATCCCGACCAAAGCCCTCAACCTGGTCCCGATGGTGGTCGAGCAGACCAGCCGCGGCGAGCGCGCGTACGACATCTATTCGCGCCTGCTCAAGGAGCGGGTGATCTTCCTGGTCGGCCCGGTCGAGGACCACGTCGCCAACGTGATCATCGCCCAGATGCTCTTCCTCGAGGCGGAGAACCCCGAGAAGGACATCAGCCTGTACATCAACTCGCCCGGCGGC
>Ga0182737_1002139_pt1 | contig 16894 bp, 17 predicted proteins | sample eDN5th30CBELigOP_FD_128878 | JGI IMG/M metagenome (GOLD analysis project Ga0182737, IMG submission 128878) | Enriched Organic Plus compost microbial communities from Emeryville, California, USA - eDNA 5th pass 30_C BE-Lig OP (version 2) (version 2) ...
CCGAGCACCGCGATCACCGCGATGGCGAGCAGCAGGATGGGAAAGGCGAACAGCACGTCCATCAGCCGCATCACCACCCGGTCGAACCAGCCGCCGTAATAGGCGGCCAGCATGCCCAGCGTGCCCCCCACGACCAGCGCCAGCCCCACGGCGGTGACGCAGGTCATCAGCGAGGTCTGGTAGCCGTAGAGGATGCGCGCGAACACGTCGCGGCCGAGCTGGTCCGTGCCGAGCCAGTTGGTCGCGTTCGGCCCCTTCATGCGCTCGACCATCACCTGGGCGAAGGGGTCGTGCAGCGCCACCACGGGCGCGAACACGGCCAGCAGCACCTGCAGCACCACGAAGCCGAGCGCGAAGGTCAGCAGCCTGTTGCGGGCGAAAAACTCCATCATCGCTGGCGCACCCGCGGGTCGATCACCGCATAGAGCAGGTCGACGCAGAAATTGACGATGACGAAGGCGAAGGTCATGACGAGGATCGTCGCCTGCACCAGCGGATAATTGCGCTCCCCGATCGCCCCCAGCACCAGCCGCCCCAGGCCCGGAATGGCGAAGACCTGCTCGACCACGATGGCCCCGCCCAAGAGATATCCCGTGGCCACGCCCACGCTGGTGATGAAGGGAATGAGCGCGTTGCGCAGCGCGTGCTTATAGACGATGCCGCGCACCGGCACGCCCTTGGCGCGCGCGGTGCGGATATAATCCTGGCTCAGGGCGTCCAGCATGGCCGAGCGCACCAGCCGCGAGAGGTTGGCCAGCATGGGCAGGGAGAGCGCGATCACCGGCAGCACCATGCGTTGCAGATTGCCGAGCGGGTCCACGGTGAAGGGCACGTAGCCCAGCGCCGAAACGCCCGGCGCGAAGCGCGCCAGAAGGAAGATCGAGACGATGCCGAGCCAGAACGAGGGGATGGTCAGCCCCGCGATGGCGCCCACGCGTACCGCGACCTCGGCCGCCCCGCCCCGGGTCCGGGCCATGAAGGCGCCGAGCGGGATCGAGAACCCCGCCCCCACCAGCACGGAGAGGAAGGTCAATTCCAGCGTGGGCCAGATATTGGCCGCGATCTCGCTCGCGACGGGCCGGCCCGTCCAGATCGAGGTTCCGAAATCCCCGCGCAAAACGCCCCAGATCCAGGTGAAATACTGGGTGTAGAACGGCTGGTCGAGCCCGATGCGGCGCTCGAGCTCGGCGACGCGCTCGGGCGTGATGTCCGTATTCGCGCCCAGCATGATCGCGACGGCGTCGCCGGGAATCAGCCGGATCATCAGGAAGACGAGGATGGACACGCCGATGAGCACGATCGCGAGATCGAGCAGGCGGGTGAAGAGAAAGCGGGACGACATCTGGGCTCGCTGAAGGGCCGGGCGCTTGCGCGCCCGGCCGGAGGTTTCACTATTCGCTGACCGTCACGGCCTTGAGGCTCGGAAGGCGGCCGTTGGCGCTGATCTCGAAGCCCTGCACCCGGTCGCTCACGGCGGTGAACAGGTTGCCATAGGCGATATGCGCCACCGGGCCCTCGCAGGCGAGGATGCGCTGGATTTCGTCATAGACGCCGCGGCGCTCCGCCTGATCGGTGAGGCTGCGCCCCTCGTCGAGCAGCGCGTCCAGCTCCGGGTTGGAATACTGGAACACGTTGGTCGAGCCGCCCGTATAGAAGGTGCGGTAGAAATACTCGTCCGGGTCGGGGCTGCCGCCATTGGCCGAGACGAACAGGTCGAAGTTCGAGTTGCTCCAGTCCTGCACGAACTGGCCGATCTCCTGGTTCAACAGCTCGATCTGGAAGCCCGCGGCCGCGGCCTGCTGCTGCACGATCTGGGCGATGTCGCGCGCGTCCTGGCGCGGCAGCACGTTCATCCGCAACTGGATCGGGGTCGTGACGCCCGCCTCTTCGAGCAGGGCGCGCGCCGCGTCCACGTCCTGTACGTAGCAGTCGTATTCCGACGTATCGAGCGCCCAGGTCTCCAGCGCCGGCGACAGCGGCCCGGCCGGCACGCCCGCCCCGAACAGCGCGCCCGCGATGATCTCGTCGCGGTTGAGCGCGAGGTTGAAGGCCCGGCGCACGCGCGCGTCGTCGAACGGCGCTTGCGCGGCGTTGAAGCCCACCAGCGTATAGGCCAGGTCGCGGGTTTCCTGCACCGTTACCCCGCCCATGCCCTGAAGCTGGAGCGCGGTGGCCGGGTCGAGGCCGGGCAGGATGTCGTATTCGCCCGAGGTGATGCCGACCTGCCTTGTGGCGGCTTCGGGCACGAAGTTGAACCGCACGCTGTCCACGCCCGGCTGGCCGTCCACGTAATAGGCCTCGTTCGCGGCCAGATCGATATAGCCGTTGGGCTGCCATTCGGTGAACTGGAACGGTCCGGTCCCCACCGGAGCCTGCTGCAGCGCGTCCACGTCGCTCTCGTATTCGGCGGGCACGATGGCGATGGTCGCGAGCGAGGAGAGGATGGGCGCGAAGGGCGCGTCGAGGGTGAACACGATGGTCGCGTCGTCCACCACCTCGATGCCGGTGATCGGGGTGACGCGGCTGGCCAGCGGCGAGCCGGTCGACTCCGCCTGCACGCGCCGGATCGAGGCGGCCACGTCCTCTGCGGTGAAATCCGAGCCGTCGTGGAAGACCACGCCCTGGCGCAGATGGAAGGTGTAGGTCAGCCCGTCCTCGCTGACGTCCCAGCTCTCGGCGAGCCCGGGCTGCACCGAAAGATCCAGGGCCACCGAGGTGAGGCTCTCGTAGATATTCTCCTGCACGATCACCACGGAGTTGAAGGCGGTGATCAGGTGCGGGTCGAGCCCGGCGGGCGAGGAGTCGATGGCCACGTCTATGGCCTGGGCGTGCGCGGCGCCGGCGATCATGGTCGAGGCCAGCAGCCCCAGCCCGATGGTTTTGAGTGACATGCGTTCCCTCCAGAACTGCCCGGCCACGCGGTTTCGCGTTGGTCCGGCGGAATGGTTTCCCTGGCGCGGCCTTCCCTATACCCGCCGCGACATATCCAGTTGAATACCACTCTGGACATTAGTCAAGCGATGGTTCTATCCTTTGCCATGGACGTGAGGGGAGACACGAAATGACTGCCGCCGCGCCACTGGGACGTGTGTCCCCCGTGGCCGATCCGCTCCTGAGGATCGAGGACCTGCGCATCGAGGTGGCCGGCAACGCCATCATCGAGGACGTGTCGCTAGCCATCGCGCCGGGCGAGATGCTGGGCCTCGTGGGAGAGTCCGGCTGCGGCAAGTCGGTGACCGCGCTCTCGATCATGCGGCTGATCGCCGAGCCGCCCATGCGTATCACCCGAGGCAGGATCCTCTTTGAGGACACCGACCTGCTGAGCCTTTCCGAAAAGCAGCTCGAAAAGGTGCGCGGCGACGACATCGCCATGATCTTCCAGGAGCCTATGACCTCGCTCAACCCGGTGTTCGCGGTGGGCGACCAGATCGCCGAAACCGTGCTGCTGCACCGCAGGGTGTCGCGCGGGGAGGCGCTCGCCCGCGCGGTCGAGCTCCTCGATCGCGTCGGCATCCCCTCGCCCGCCACCGCCATCCACCGCTATCCGCACCAGCTCTCCGGCGGCCAGCGCCAGCGCGTGATGATCGCCATCGCGCTGGCCTGCGATCCGCGCCTCCTCATCGCGGACGAGCCCACCACCGCGCTCGACGTCACCGTGCAGGCGCAGATCCTCGACCTGCTCGACGACCTGCGGCGCGAGGCGGGCATGAGCGTCCTGCTCATCACCCACGATCTCGGCGTGGTCTCCAACTACTGCGACAGGGTCGCGGTGATGTATGGCGGCCGCGTGGTCGAGGAGGCCCCCGCCCCCCTTCTCTTCGCCGCGCCGAAACACCGCTATACCGAGGCCCTGCTGCGCACCATTCCGGCCTCCAACCCGCCGGGCACCGAGCTGCCCGCCATCAAGGGCAGCGTGCCCCCGCCCGGCCGCCGGCCGGCCGGCTGCGCCTTCCATCCGCGCTGCCACGCCATGATCGACATCTGCGCCCGCGAGATGCCGCCGCTCGCCGGCGGCGCGCACAAGGCCCGCTGCTGGAACCCCGCCGCATGAGCCTGCTCGAACTCCGCAACCTCTCCAAGACCTATCCCGGCGCCAACGGCGCGGTGGTCCGGGCGGTGTCGGACGTCTCGCTCACCGTCGCGCCGGGCGAGGTGCTGGGGGTCGTGGGCGAGTCCGGCTGTGGAAAATCCACCCTCGGCCGCGCGCTGCTGCGTTTGATCGAACCATCGGAAGGCGAGATCGTTTTTGACGGAACCCCGCTCATGGGGCTCAGCAAACGCGACATGAAACCGATCCGCCGCGCCATGCAGATCATCTTCCAGGACCCGTTCGGCGCGCTCAACCCGCGCCACACCGTGGGCGGCATCATCGCCGAACCGCTCGCCGTCCACGCCATCGGCACGCGCGCGGAGCGCCGCCGCAGGGTGGCCGAGCTGCTGGCGCTGGTCGGCCTGCCCGAGGACGCCGCCACGCGCTACCCGCACGAATTCTCCGGCGGCCAGCGCCAGCGCATCGCCATCGCCCGCGCGCTCGCCCTCGATCCCAAGCTGATCGTGGCCGACGAGGCCGTGTCTGCGCTGGACGTCTCGATCCAGTCCCAGATCATCAACCTGATCGCGGACCTGCAGAAGCGCCTCAACCTGGCGCTCATCTTCATCAGCCACGACCTTTCCGTGATCCGCCACGTCTCGGACCGCATCGCGGTCATGTATCTCGGCCGCATCGTCGAGATCGGGCCGACCGAGGAGATCATGGAGGATCCCAAGCACCCCTATACCCGCGCCCTGCTCTCGGCCATTCCGCGTCCCGGCGTGCAGCGCGCCGAGCGGGTCAAGCTCACCGGTGACCTGCCCGATCCGGCCAATCCGCCCGCGGGCTGCGCCTTCCATACCCGCTGCCCCTACGTCATGGAGGTCTGCGCCCGCGAGCGCCCCGCGCTCGCCCGCCCGCCGCGCCCTTCATTTGGCAGCCCGCTCGAAGTCGCCTGCCATCTCTATCGCGAGGCCGCCGCATGAGCAGGATCGAAACCGCCTTCGCCCCGGTTCGCGCCGCCATCGAGGCCGGCCGCATTCCCGGCGCCGTGCTCGGCATCGTCGACGGGCGCGGCCACCGCGAGGTCAAGGCTTTTGGCGCGGCGCAGACAGTGCCCGAGCGCCGGCCTATGTCGCGCGACACCTGGTTCGACCTCGCCTCATTGACCAAGGTGATCTGGACCACCCCGCGCATAATCGAAGCCGCCGAGGCCGGCCAGCTCGACCTCGACGCCCCGCTCACCGCGCTCCTCCCCGATTTCCGGCAATACGACCGCGACGCCTGGGAGCGGAAGATCACCTTCCGCCAGTGCCTCGGGCACCAGACGCCCCTGCCCGCCGTCGAGCCCATCTACACCTATGGCCGAGACCCCGACCTCCTCCGCGCCTTCGTGCTCCAGCGCGAATGGCGTGCCGGGGCCTCGGTCTACTCCGACATCAACTTCATCCTGCTCGGCCTCGCGCTCGAACGGCTCAACGCCGTGCGCCGCGTCCGCGATCTCGATCCGGGCCGCGGCTTCGCCTGGTCGGCCTTTCCCGACGAGAGCGCGGCCACCGAGAATTGCGTCTGGCGCCACCGCATGCTCTCGGGCGAGGTGCACGACGACAATGCCTGCGCCCTCGACGGCGCCGGCCATGCGGGCCTGTTCGGCACCATCGATTCGGTGCTCGATTTCGCCCAGGGCCTGCTCGACGGCTCGGGCGCGTCCAGCGAGACCATCACGCTCCTGCGCACGCCCCTCTCGGACAAGCGCACCCACGGCTTCGAGCGTCCCCATATCGGCTGGTCGGGCGGCGATCTTGCCTCGCCCGAAACCATCGGTCATACCGGCTTCACCGGCACCGGGCTGTGGATCGATTTTGCGGCGGGCCGCGCCTGGGCGCTGCTCACCAACCGCATCCATCCCACCCGCCATTTCGACAGCGGCATCTTCGCCCTGCGCCGGCAGGTCGGCGATCTCGTCAACGGAGCCTAGTTATGCGGGAGCGTTCCGCTCTTTACGCCACAGGGCACGATGCTCCCCCTCTCTCCTCGAGGGAGAGGGCGGATCGCGCGCAGCGCGAGACGGGTGAAGAGTGCGCCGCCGCAAACACCCGTGTTCGAGGATCTTCACTATGACCGAACCGATCTGGGCCGTGGGCCTCATGACCGGCACCGTGCTCGACGGCAATATCGACATCGCGCTCATCAAGACCGATGGCGAACGCGTCACCGAGTTCGGTCCCTGGACCCTCGCACCCTATCCGTCCGCCCTTCGCGCCCTCTTGGCCGACACCCTCGCCGCGGCCCGCGCCTGGAATTTCGAGGGCGACGAGCCCGGGATCTTTGCCGAAGCCGAGCGCGCGCTGACCATCGCCCAGGCCGACGCGGTGCGCACCTTCCTCGACGAGTCCAAAATTCCGCAATCGGCGGTCGGCATCGTCGGCTTTCACGGCCAGTCCGTTCTGCACCGCGCGCCCACACCCGACCGGCTGGGCGATACGCGCCAGCTCGGGGACGGCCCGCTCATGGCCGAACGGCTCGGCATCACGGTTGCCTATGATTTCCGCACCGCGGACGTGCGCGCCGGCGGCCAGGGCGCGCCGCTCTCGGCGGTCTATCACGCGGCCCTGCTCTCCGCGCTCGGCGCCGCGGGCGAGGTCGCGGTGCTCAATCTCGGCGGGGTCGCCAACATCACCTGGAGCGATGGCGAGGACCGGCTCATCGCCTTCGATACCGGCCCGGCCAACGCGCCGCTCAACGATTTCATCCGCGCCCACAACCTCGGCGACATGGACCGCGACGGCGCCCTTGCCCGCGCCGGAACCGTTGACGAAGCCCGGCTGGCCGAGCTGCTCGACCACCCCTATCTCACCGCGCCCTACCCCAAATCCCTCGACCGCTTCGATTTCTCCGCCGATATGGCGCGCGGCCTCGGCCCCGAGGACGGCGCGGCGCTCCTCACCGCCTTCACCGCCTCGGCCGTGGGGCGCGGGCTCGACCTGCTGCCCCGCCGGCCCGAAAAGCTCATCGTCTGCGGCGGCGGCCGCCGCAACCCCACGCTGATGGCCATGCTGGCCGAGCGCGCGCGGGTCGAAGCCGTGCCCGCCGAAGCCGTGGGCTGGCGCGGCGACGCCATCGAAGCCGAATGCTTCGCCTTCCTCGCCGTCCGCGCCCTCAACGGCCTGCCGATCAGCTTTCCGGGCACCACGGGGGTGACCGAGCCCATGAGCGGCGGCCGCATCGCCCGCGTATCCAGTCCCGTCGCGGGATAGGCACAGCGTGACCACGCACCCCTCCGCCCGCGATCTCACTCCTCTCCCTTCGTCATGGCCGGGCTTGACCCGGCCATCCGCGAGCATTCCGCTTGCACCAGCGGACGAAACGTCCCGTATGGAACGCGGCTGCATTGCAGGTCCTCGGGTCACGCCCGAGGACGACGAAGGATGGACTATCGCGCAGAACATCGGCAGCAGAGCAGGCGGCGGCATCCTCTGGACCCCGGCAATGAATGCCGGGGTGACAATCGGGAACTGGACTACCGCTGAGCGTTGCGACCAAGGCCCTATCCCTCCCCTCGTCATGCAGGCCGAGCTCGACCCAGCCATCCGTGCGCGCTCCACCTGCCAAGCGGACGAAACGTACCGTCGAGCCGCGCCACCGGGAGGCAGGCGGCAATGACCATTGCTACCATGCCCCTACCTCTCCCTTTGTCATGGCCGGACTTGACCCGGCCATCCAGCCGAGCCGTCCGAGCGCGCGAAGGGTCTTTTTGGGCCCCCGGGTCAAGCCCAGGGGCGACGAGAGGAGAGCGTGTGCGCCGCCTCTCCGCTTCCTCGATCGGGAGGCGACCGCTTGTAGAACCCGATGCCATTCCCGCAGTGGCAGTTGTTACGCGGCCCCTATCCCTCCCCTCGTCATGGCCGGGCTCGACCCGGCCATCCAGCCGGGCCGTCCGAGCGCGCGGAAGGTCGTTCTGGACCCCCGGACTCAACCCCGGCGACTACCAGAGCAGAGAGCGTGCGCCATCTCTCCATTGTCCCCGACCGTCACCCCGGCATTCATTGCCGGGGTCCAGCAGCCAAGACCACTGAACGCGCCTAGAACCACCAACGGGCCCCATCCATGACCACGACCGAAACCGTCTCCTCCCGCTTCGCGACCCTCGAGGATTGGCCCAGCACCGATCTCGTGGAGGCCATCGTCGAAGGCCAGCTCGCCGCCGTGGCCGCGGTGCGCGCGGCCGGCCCTGCGCTCGCCCGCGCCATCGACGCCGCCTCCGAGCGCCTCGCCCGGGGCGGGCGGCTGGTCTATATGGGCGCGGGCACCTCGGGCCGCATCGCGGCGCAGGATTGTGCCGAGCTGCCGCCCACCTTCGCCTGGCCCTCCAGCCGCAGCCTCGTCTTCATGGCCGGCGGACCGACGGCACTGACCGAAGCCGCCGAAGGGGCCGAGGACAATGAAGCCGAAGCCCGCGATGCGCTCGACGCCGCCGGCATCGGGCTGGACGACGTGGTCATCGGCGTCGCGGCCTCGGGCAATACGCCCTTCACCCTCGCCGGGCTCGACCGCGCCGGTGTCGCGGGCGCGCTGACCATCGGGGTCTACAACAACGGCCAGGGCCGGATGGCGGCCCATTGCGTCATTCCGGTCCTTGCCGACACCGGGGCCGAGATCGTCGCGGGCTCCACGCGCATGAAGGCGGGCACGGCACAGAAGGTGGTGCTCAACACGCTCTCCACCGGCATCATGATCCGGCTCGGCTATGTCTATCGCGGCCGCATGGTCGAGATGCGCCCCACCAATATCAAGCTCGAGCAGCGCGCCGTCGCCATGGTCGCCGACCTCTCCGGCGCAACCCCCGACAAGGCGGCCGAAGCGCTGGCCCTGGCCGGTGGCTCGATCAAGCTCGCGACCCTCGTGCTCGCCAAGAATCTGGATATCGGCCCGGCCCGCGCCGCGCTCGACGCCGCGGGCGGCCTGCTGCGCGACGCGCTCCGATCATGAGCCCGACCCCCGCCACAGGTCCGGTCGCGGCCGAAGTGCTCGCATCGGGTCCGGCGCCGCTTCCCGTGCCCGGGCGCGGCTCGGCCATGGTCATGGCCCTGGCCGGCATGGCCATGCTCTCGAGCATGGATGCCTTCGCCAAGGCGCTGAGCACCACCCTGCCCATCGCGCAGATCGTCTTCTTCCGCTTCACCGGCGCGGCGCTCATCATGGCGCTGTTTCTCCTCGCCGTGCGCGGGGCCTGGCCGCAGCGGCGCTTCCTGCCCCATCACGCGCTGCGCGGCGCGGTGATGTGCCTCACGGCCTTCCTCTTTTTCTATGGCGTCTCGCGCCTGCCACTGGTGGTCGGCACCGCGCTCGCCATGAGCGGGCCCATCTATATCGCCGTGCTCAGCGTCCTCGTCCTCAAGGAACGCTGGACGCGCGCCCTCTCCATGGGCCTGGTGCTCGGGGTTGCGGGCGGCTTCGTCATCGTCCTGGGCGGCGGCGGGGCCTCGGGCGGCGAGACCGCGCCCGTCTGGGCCTGGATCGCGGCCTTCCTCGCGCCCCTGAGCTACGCCACCGGCGTCATGCTGCTCAAATCCCACTCGACCCATGAGGGCGCGGCCGCCATGACCCTGGCCCAGGGCGCGGCCTCCGCGCTCATCGCCCTGCCCTTCGCGCTGCCCGGGTTCGTTACGCCCCAGCCCTTCGACTGGGCGCTGATCGCCGGGCTGGGCATCGCGGGCGGTCTCGGTTACCTCCTCATCGTCTCCGCCCTGCGCGTGCTGCCGGCCAGCGTCTATTCGCTGGTCGACTACACCAGCCTCGTCTGGGCCGCCGGGCTCGGGCTCGTCTTCTTTTCCGAAGTGCCCGGCCTGCCGCTCTGGATCGGCGGCGCGCTCATCATCCTTGCCTGCATCGTGGGGGCGCGCAGCCCCGCATCGGAGGCCTCTTGACCGACCCCACCCATATGCGCCGGGAGATCGAGGAGATCCCCGCTGCCGTCGCCACCCTCCTCGACGGCCAGCACGACGCCTTCGCGGCGCTGGGCGCGGCGCTGCGCGACCGCGACCCTGCGGTGCTCGTCACCATCGGCCGCGGCTCGTCCGACCATGCCGCGACCTATTTCAAATATGCCGCCGAACGCCTCGCCCGGCGCCCGGTCGCCTCGGTCGGCCCATCCATCGCCTCGATCTACGGGATAGACCTGATGCTGGCCGGCGCCGCCGCCATCGCCATCAGCCAGTCGGGCAAGAGCCCCGACCTCGTCGCCATGATGGAAAGCGCGCATCGGGGCGGCGCGCTCGGGGTCGCCATCACCAACGATCCGACCTCCCCCCTCGCCGCCGTGTCCGATCACGTGATCGACATCGGGGCCGGAGTCGAGCGCTCGGTCGCGGCGACCAAAACCTTCGTCGCCTCGATTGTCGCGGGTCTCGCCGTGCTCGCGCATTGGAAAGGCGATACAGAGCTGCTCAGAGCGCTTACAAGCCTCCGCAAAGGCCTCACAGACGCGTCTAATCTGGATTGGTCGCCGCTTTCGGATGCGTTCGACAGGCCTTCGGCCTATGTGCTGGGACGCGGTCCGGGCGTCGCCATCGCGGCCGAGGCGGCGCTGAAATTCAAGGAAACATCGGGACTTCACGCGGAATCCTACTCCACCGCTGAAGTCCTGCACGGCCCTTCCGCCATCGTCCGGAACGGCTTCCCCGTCCTCGTTTTCGCCGCTGACGACCCATCCCTCCCATCGGTGCGCGAAACGGCAAAAAAGCTTGCAGATCAAGGCGGTAGCGTCTTCATCGCCGGCACTGAATCACCCGGTTGCACCGGTCTTCCAACCGTTTCCACCGGCCATCCCCTCACCGATCCCCTGGCGCAGATCGTGAGCTTCTACGGCTTCGTGGAGGCCTTTTCCCGGGCGCGCGGTCACGATCCGGATCGCCCGCCCCACCTCAATAAAGTGACGGCAACGCAATGACTTGCACCGCCTTCATCGCACCGCGAATCTTCGACGGATACGCCTGGCACAACGAAGCCGCGCTGCTCGTGGATGACGGCTTTATCACCGCCCTCGTGCCCCGTGATAACGTGCCTCAAGATGCCGAACGCATTTTGCTCGCGGACGGCATGCTCGTTCCGGGCTTCGTCGATCTCCAGGTCAATGGCGGCGGCGGGGTGCAGTTCAACAGCGATCCTTCGCAAGAGGCCATCGCAACGATCTGCGCGGCGCATCACCCGTTCGGCACCACGGCGCTGCTGGTGACGTTGATCACCGACACGCCGGAGGTGACGCGGGCGGCCCTCGCGGCCGGGCGGGCGGCGCATGAAGCCGGCGTGCCCGGCTTTCTCGGCCTTCACATGGAAGGCCCGCACCTGTCGGTCGCGCGCAAGGGCACCCACGACCCGGCGCTGATCCGGCCGATGCAGGAGGCCGATCTGGCCGCCCTGGTGGATGCCCGTACGCATCTGCCCGTATTGCTCGCTACCGTGGCCCCGGAATCGGTCAGCCTCGCGCAGATTTCGGCGCTCACAAACGCCGGCATCGCGGTCAGCCTCGGCCATTCCGATTGCAGCTATGATGCTGCAATCGCAGCATTTTCCGCCGGCGCAACCCTCGCCACCCATCTGCACAACGCCATGAGCCCGCTCGCCAGCCGCGAGCCCGGGTTGGTCGGCGCGGTGCTGGATTCCCCGCATGTCTGGGCCGGGCTGATCGCGGACGGCATCCACGTCCACCCCGCCACCCTGCGCCTGTCGCATCGCGCCAAAACCACGCCTGGACACCTCTTCCTCGTCACAGACGCCATGGCCGTAACCGGTTCCGATCTCACGGAAATTTCCCTCAATGGCCGCACCATCACCCGTTCCGGCGGCGCCCTGCGGCTGGCCGACGGCACGCTGGCCGGCGCCGACCTCACCATGATCGATGCGGTGCGCTTCATGCACGAAACCGTAGGCGTTTCCCTGGACGAAGCCCTGCGCATGGCCTCGCTTTATCCCGCGCATGCGGTAGGCCAGGAGGCGCGTTACGGGCACCTTCAGCCCGGCGCACGGGCCGATATGGCGCATCTCGCACCCGACCTTTCGGTCTCCGGCGTCTGGATTTCGGGGCACCGTTCGGTCTAAGTCCTCGTCGCCTGTCTCTTCCGCCCTAAGGTCATCTCCTTGGAAATCCTAGCCGATCCCGCAACCGCAACCCTGTTCATTGCCGCCTTGGCGGTCGGCGCCCTGATCGCAGGCCTCCTAGCGGGGCTGCTCGGGGTTGGCGGCGGCATCATCATCGTGCCGATTCTCTATTGGATCCTGACAGCCCTCGGCACCGATCCCGCGCTCATCATGCATATCGCGGTCGGCACCTCGCTCCTCACCATCATCCCCACCGCCATTGCCTCCGCCCGATCCCACAACCGCCGCGGCAATGTCGGTCCGGAGCTGTTCCGCCGCTGGCTGCCCGGCGTCTTCATCGGCGCCACCCTCGGGGGCCTCTCAGCCCGCTTCTACGAAGGCGCTGTTCTGCAAACGGTTTTCGGCGTGGTGGCTCTGCTGGTCGCAATCAACATGACGCTGCGGAAAGGCCTCGTCATCGCCGAGGAGCCGCCGCGCAGCATCGCCGCCAACGCCGCCGCGGGCGGGGTCGTGGGCTATATCTCAGCCCTCATGGGCATCGGCGGCGGCACGCTCTCGGTACCCATCCTCGCGGCCTTTTCAGTGCCCATGCTCAAGGCCGTGGGCACGGCGTCCACCTTCGGGCTCGTCATCTCCGTTCCCGCGGTGCTGGGCTTCATCTGGGCCGGCTGGGACGTCCCCGGCCTTCCCCCGCTCAGCCTGGGCTACGTCAACCTCGCGGCCGCCGCGATCATCATTCCGATCACCGTGTTCACCGCGCCGCTGGGCGCGCGCATCGCCAGCTCCATCAACCAGCGCGCCCTGCGGCTGTGCTTCGCAGTTTTCCTCGGCCTCACGGCCGCGCGCATGCTGATCGCGCTTTAAGCGCTGAACCTCGCTCCCACGCTCTTGCATGCGCGCCCCGGATGCTGTTTAAGCGGCGGCGGAGAGGTGGCCGAGTGGTCGAAGGCGCTCCCCTGCTAAGGGAGTAGGCGGTGACAAGCTGTCTCGAGGGTTCGAATCCCTTCCTCTCCGCCATAACCCTTGATTTCCAAGGCTTTTTTCCGGCTTTTCACCGATTGTCATAACCATGAAAAAACCCCACCGCCCGAAGGCGATGGGGTTGGTCGAGCGATGAGGAATCGCCCTAACCCTGCCGTGCCCACACAGCCGGCAGGGGATTCGATTGGCCGGAGCATTCGGCGTGCTCCTCTACTCCGGCCTGTGGTAGACGCGCGGACGTGGTGAACCCGAGCTGGTTAGGTGACGGCGAGCGGGGCGGTGCAATGAGGAGAAAACACCCGGATTGCCCCGCTCGCCGAACTGGTCTTAGGCGCCCCCCTTCTCGCCCCGCTCCGTCTCAATGGCCTCATAAAATGCCGCGCTGAGCCGGTTAACTTCGTCACGCGCTCGACCGAGTGCATAGCTCGTCATATTGGCCTCATTGCTGCTCCCAAAAGGGCCGCCATCGAAGGCCATTTCTGCCAGCAGGACGGCGTTCCGGGCAGAGCAAATGATGTGCTCAAGGTCTTGGAAGCGGGTTGGTCTGGTCATGGTGCTGGGCTCCTCTAGCGAAATTCGATAGCTATAGCGATATACAGCATTTTACGCTAATGCAAGCGAAAATCGCTAGGGGTGGCGTATTTTGTTCGCGCGTGCTATTTCGCAGTCATGATGACACCTGCACAATGCCGCGCCGCGAGAGCTATGTTGGACTGGTCGCAACAGCGGCTTGCCGATGAATCGAAGATAGGGAACGCAACAATCCGCAATTTTGAGAGCGGAAAGTCCAAGCTTCAGCATGCGACGGAAGATGTGCTGACGCGCACCTTTGTCGACGCCGGCATCATCTTTCTAGACGATGGCACTACCGTTGACGGCGGGCCTGGCGTACGGCTGAAGTAAGCTAGGCGACTTGACCCCTCGCCTCATGCTGCTACCCTGACGTGGCGCATCGCCACCTCTGCGCAAACCGAAAATGATTACTGGTTTGCTTCTACGGAGGTGGGGTGCCCGTATCCCTCGAAAAAATCTACACGCTCGCCGAGGCCTCTGAACGGCTGCGGCTGAACAAGAACGCGCTGTCACGAATAGCGCGGCGAACAGGGCATTGTTCTGTGACCGGACGTACGGTGCTGTTCAGTGAGTCGGACCTGATCGCAATTTGGGAGGGTATCAGGGTCGAGCCTACGAGGCGGGTCAAGAGCGTAGCTCACGTTGGAATCATCGCCAGCGACGACCGCCTTCAGATGTTTTTCCGCCCCCCGGTGATAGTTGATAGGCGGGTAGTCGTCATTCTCCAGTGGTTGAGCACGCAAAAACGTCCCAAGACTTTTGCCGACATTGAGAGATGCGGCCCGCGCACCATCGAAGAACTGTTGCGAAAGGGACTGGTAGTTGATCGGGGGAAGGATGCTGGCGGCCATACGATGGTTACGATCTCCCCGGCTGGCAGAAACGAGCTTACGAAGCTCGAGCGCTGGAAAGAGCGGCGCAGGCAAGCGGGAAGATCAGATGCGTTCTAAGCGCCAAGACGCCTTGCCCCACTCCCTAGCGCCAATCGGGCTAAGCCGCGAAGTCGCCGCAGCATTCATCGATGTCAGCCCGTCGAAATTTGACCAGCTCGTAGCGGATGGCCGTATGCCAAAGCCGAAGCGGATTGACGGTCGGCGTGTGTGGGATCGCACGAAGATTGAGCGTGCGTTTTCTGATCTGTCGGGAGATGAGGATTTTGAGGAGGATGAGTGGGATGATTATCTATCCCGGCCAAAGGCCCCTACTCCACACGACTTGTCCTGGAATGATTTAATCGCGGAGCAGTATGCGAATCTTCTCGGGACTAAGCTGAGCAAGGCTGAACTCAGGTTGCTCAGTGCCCTTTATGAGGCACGTCCGAACACCGTCAGCACGAGAACGATCAAGGGCATAGGTCTCGGTACTTTAGGGCGCCTTCAGGCACGTGGATACGTCGAAAACACCGATGACCTTGAGTACCATGAGGACCGCATTAGCAAGGAAGGCGTGGCTGCATACGAGGCTATGCTGTGATCGACAAACCATCAGGCCACTTTCCCCGCCTCCTTACTCGTGAACAGGCAGCCGCGTATTGCGGATATAGTCCCTCTGGCTTCTCGGCTAGAGTAGCTGATGGAACCCTCCCCGGCTCGATTTCTGGCTTGGCGCGATGGGACAAACACGCAATCGACCGACGATTAGACGAGCTGAGTGGGCTTGTTCCGGCCGCACCGCAGCAGCAATCGCACGTTCAAGATTTTGAAGCGGAGAAGCTGCACGCCGCCGATCTGGACTGGATTGCATGGGGAGTCGAGCAGAGACGGAGATCGGAACTTTGGCCCCAATACAACCTCAATGTGCGTCAAGCTCGTGCGCTTGATGCACTGGCCAAATATGATCCCACACCGGTGTCTAGTACCGTAGTTGCCGGAGCCGGAAACAAGACGTTCGAGCAGTTGATCGAGAGGGAATTGGCCTGCGAGTACGGGCCGGACCAAGATGGCGACCGAACGTTTGTTCTGACCGGTCTGGGGCGGGACGAATATCAGCGCTACCAAGTGAAAGACGAAGAGCGCCCATGACCGACCAACCCGACAAACACACCCCAATTCGCTTTCCGGTTCGGCGGCATGACGGTCAGCGGACTGCGTCGCGAGGCTGCCCGCGGCCGTTGCGGTTGAGAGAATCGCCGGCAAGGACTTCGTCACGCGTGCTGCTATCGAGGAGAAGCGTAACACGTGCGTGTTTGAACCGGATTCCATCCACCGGTACCTCGACCACGGACACAACGGAGGGGGCCCCCAATCGATGCAGGATCCCGATTAGCCACAGACGGGAGCTACGACACGTCTGAACCCATGACTGAAGTCTGCGGCGGGGCTGAGGAAATCGCCTCGCCCGCCGCGCCAGCGCCAGCGCCAGGCTCCAGCATATACTGAACACGAATAGCTGGACTGTGGAACGAAGCGGAGCAGACCTATACGACCGCACGCTGGCGACGATCAGGATCGGCGGTCGCGATGTCGGGGAATGGACGGTCGACGAGCGTTTGGCGCGGTGGTGGCCGGATGGGGAGGAGTGGCGGTGCCAGCCGTGATTACCCCACCTGCATGAACGTCACCGTATCCTGGTCCATCGACCAGGATACGGCGTAGGGCATTGAGACGTTGAACTCGCCCTGTCCCGGATCGAAAATCGAGAATCGAAAGCCCGCCACAAGCATCGCCTCTGCCTCCGCGGGCGTGAGCCTGGGCCGGTCGGGAGTGCGACCGTTGAGCAGTATCGTGTAGTACAACTCGGCGCGAGGCAGAGAATGTCGGGCGCTCGTCGCCATTATCGCTCCCCTGCCCGGCTGGCCGGCGCTTCCCAAACTAAATCTACCGCCGAGGTGCCGCAGCTCGGACATATCGCCTTGTGCTTGAGGCGATCGAGCCTGTGACCATATCCGAGGCTGGCGACCAGCACACGAACATCCAGAGGGACAGGTCCAGGGCATGCTGTCGTGGGCTTGAGCACTGCCATGCTGCGTCGGCAATAGAGCATGCAGGTCCAACCGCCGAGTAGCGCATCCTCAAGCGTGGCCCAATGATCGACCGGCAGATCATATGGCCGAGCGCCACAAACGATCGGGCCCCGGCTATTGGCTTGCGCGCATCCGCGCGCAGCGGCCACCCGTATGGCGAGGTCAGCGAGCGTCACGTCTCCGAACCTCTTGATCATCCGGCCCGTGGCCACAACCGCTGTCCGCTTGCATTGAGCGCAATCGATCAAGAG
>Ga0182737_1002140_pt1 | contig 16864 bp, 15 predicted proteins | sample eDN5th30CBELigOP_FD_128878 | JGI IMG/M metagenome (GOLD analysis project Ga0182737, IMG submission 128878) | Enriched Organic Plus compost microbial communities from Emeryville, California, USA - eDNA 5th pass 30_C BE-Lig OP (version 2) (version 2) ...
CTCGCCACCCGCGGAATCCTGATGGCTCTGACGGTCTCGATGGCGTAGATGACCCCGGCCCACCAATAGAGGAACGCGCCCCAGAGCGTGATCGCCCAGCCGACGGGGGCGCTGATCGCCTCGACGGCGGGGAATGCCGCGCCGACCATGAGCAGCGGCAAGCCGGTGAACAGTGCGAACGTCGCCACCTTGCCGAGCTGGTGCACGTGGAGGGGGCCGAAGCCGTGGTTCGCAAGCACGATCCCCAGCACGATAATGAGCAGATCGCGGGTCACGACGATCGCGACGATCCACCACGGAACGAGCCCGCGCGCGGCGAGCCCGATGAGCGCCGCGAAGATGTAGAGGCGGTCGGCAGCGGGGTCCAGCACGCGCCCGAGACGCGTGACCTGATTCAGCCGTCGGGCGAGATAGCCGTCGAGCAGGTCTGTGAGGCCCGCCGCGATGAGCACGAGCAGGGCGGCGACGTAGTCACCCGCGACGATGAGGAGCAGGAAGAGCGGGACGAGGAGCAGTCGCAGCATGCTGAGCAGGTTCGGGATGGTCCAGACCCGGTTGCTCTCGGTCGTCACCCCCTCCACGTCCACAGCTTGATCCTAGCGAGGTCGTAGAATCGCGCCCATGACCGCTCTCACCGTGTGTCTCGTGCTGTGCGGCGTGCTCATCGTCGCCACCTGGCTCGCCAGCGTCATCACCCGCGAATACTCCTGGGTGGACCGCATCTGGTCGCTCGCCCCGGTTGCCTACGTCTGGATCTTCGCGGCCGGCAGCGGATTCTCGCCGCGCCTCGTGCTCATGGCCGTCCTGGTGACGCTGTGGGGCATCCGGCTGACCTTCAATTTCTGGCGCAAGGGTGGCTACCGCCCCGGGACCGGCGAGGACTACCGTTGGGCGATTCTCCGGGGTCGTATGCCGGGTTGGGCATTCGCGCTGTTCAACGTCGGGTTCATCTCGATCTACCAGAACGCGCTCATCCTCGCGTTCTGCCTGCCCGCGTTCACGGCCGCCGAGTCAGGCGCACCGCTCGGCCTCTGGGACGTCCTGCTCGCGGTCGCGTTCGTCGTGTTCCTCGCGGGCGAGACGCGCGCCGATCAGGAGCAGTGGCGATTCCATGCGTGGAAGGCCGCCGAGCGCGCCGCCGGCCGCCGCCCGAATCCCGGCTTCCTGCAGACCGGCCTGTTCCGGGTGTCACGGCACCCGAACTTCTTCTTCGAACAGGCGCAGTGGTGGGTGTTCTACGGCTTCGCGGTCGCGGCGACGGGCGTGTGGCTGCACTGGACCATTGTCGGCGCGGTGCTGCTCACGCTGTTGTTCATCGGTTCGACGGTCTTCACGGAGTCGATCTCGCGGAGCCGGTATCCCGAGTACGACGAGTATCGCCGGCGCACGTCGATGCTCATCCCGTGGTTCCCGCGCCCCGCACACACGGCGCCGGCCGCGGCGACCGAACCGCGCTGAGACCCCCGCCGTCAGATCTGGGCGGCGAGCGCGGGCCAAGCTTCGGCGAATCGCGGATGCAGCGGCAGTGCCGCGACCTCGTCCACAGCCACCCACGCGAGGGCGATGCTCTCTGGATCGCTGACCACCGGCGTGAAGCGCTCCACGGCGTCGGCGACGACCGTCGTGTACGACCAGTAGCCGAGGTCGAGCACCGAGCTGAATCGGACGACGAGCAGTGAGGCCGGCACGCCGGCCTCCTCGGCTGCCTCGCGGACAGCGGCGTCGACGGCGCTCTCACCCTCGTGTCGGGCGCCGCCGGGCATCCCCCACGTGCCGCCGAAGTGACTCCAGACCGCGCGATGCTGGAGCAGCACCTCGCGCGCCGGGCTCACCGCGAGCAGACCCGCGGCACCGAACCGCCCCCAGTACTTGGCCCCGTCGGGACCTTCGACCCAGGCGTCGCCACTCATGCCGCTCATTCCCCCAGCATGCCGCACGGCGCGGCCCGCGAGGCCACGCGTGCGTCACCGGACGTAGGCTGGGGCCCGTGACCGATGACTCCCCGGTGCGCGTGGACGCCTGGCTGTGGGCGGTGCGACAGTACAAGACCAGGTCCGCCGCGACGGCGGCATGCCGCGCGGGGCATGTGCGCGTCAACGGCGAACGGGCGAAGGCGGCACAGCAGGTCCGCCCGGGTGACGAACTGCGAGTGCGCGTGAACGGCTTCGACCGCCACCTCATCGTGCGCCGGACGATCGTGAAACGCGTGTCGGCGACCCTGGCCGCGACCGCCCTCGACGACCTCACACCGCCGCCGCCACCGCGCACCGAGCAGGCGTTCGTCCCGCTGCGCGACCGCGGTGCGGGGCGGCCGACGAAGCGCGAGCGCCGCGACCTGGACCGCCTCCGCGGCTCCCGCGATGCGTAGGCTGGGACGATGAAAGAGTTCTCGCATGAGCCTCAGGCGCAGCGCTACGTACTGCGGGTGAACGGTGAGCTCGCGAGCGTGCTCGACTATCGGGTGCTCGGCGACGCGATCGCGTTCACCCGAAGCTTCACGAATCCGCCGTATCGTGGCCAGGGGCTCGCCGGCGAGGTCGTGGCCTTCGCGGTCGACGATGTCGAAGCGACATCGACGCGCACGATCGTGCCCTCCTGCTGGTACGTGGGCGAGTGGTTCGATCGCCACCCCGAGCGGGCCCACCTCCTCGATCCGCGGACCACCTGAGCGTCTCCACCGGCCCGCGCACAGCACGGCGGGGGGCCGCCGGATCCGCACCCACCCCGCCGCTGTTCACCGGGTGTGAAGGGTGCACAACGTTGTACTCTCGACGAAGGGCGAAGCGGACTCCGCGCGTCGCGGCGACGGCGCGGCGCGGGAGCGGCCCATTGAAGCACGGGCGGAAAGGGACGAGCATGGCGGCCACGCTGCACGACGTCGCGAAGTTGGCGGGCGTCTCGATCAAGACCGTCTCGAACGTCGTGAACGAGTACGTGCACGTGCGTGCCGAGACCCGGCAGCGCGTCCAACGTGCGATCGACGAGCTCGGCTACCGGCCGAACCTCTCGGCGCGCAGCCTACGGTCCGGCAAGAGCGGCGTGATCAGCCTGGTCCTCCCCGAACTCGGTCTCAGCTACTTCGCGCAGCTCGCCGATGCCGTCATCGAACGCGCGGACGTCCACGGCCTGATCGTGCAGGTGGAGCAGACCAACGGGGATCGCGAGCGCGAGATCGCGATGCTCTCGAGCCCGCGCCGGCGCCTCGCCGACGGACTCATCTTCAGCCCGCTCGGCATGGGCCAGGAGGACGCCGGACTCCTCCGTGTCGACTACCCGATGGTAATCCTCGGCGAGCGCATCTTCGGTGGCCCGGTCGACCACGTGACGATGCGCAATACCGAGGGCGCCAGGGCAGCGACCGAGCTGCTGCTCGCGAGCGGGCGCCGCCGCGTGGCGGTGATCGGCGCGCACGAGAACGAGGTCATCGGGTCGGCCGGACTCCGGCTCGAGGGCTATCGGCAGGCGCTGGCCGCGGCCGGGATCGCCTACGACCCGCGCCTCGTGACGTACACGACGCTCTGGCACCGGGCGAACGGTGCCGAGTCGATGTCCGGGCTGATCGCCTCGGGTGTCGAGTTCGACGCCGTCTTCGCCATGAACGACGCGCTCGCGCTCGGCGCCATGCGTGTCTTGCAACAGGCCGGGTACCGAATTCCCGAGGACGTTTCGCTCGTGGGCTTCGACAACATCGAGGAGGCCGACTTCGCCGTGCCGAGCCTCACGACCATCGACCCGGGGCGCGCGCCGATCGCGACGCGCGCCGTCGACCTCCTGGTCGAGCGCATGGCATCAGGGGCCCTGCCGGAGAGCGCGGAGGAGATCCTGGTCGACTTCGAGGTCGTGGCGCGCGAGTCGCACTGACCGCGTCCGCGCGTCACCGTCCGCCGGCCTCACCGCCCACCTGTACGGTCACGCGCGCACCCGCTCCGCGCTCGACGCGAGCGCCAGGAACCGGTCGGCGACCGGCGTGCGGATCCGCTCGAGCGCACCCGAAGCGTCCGCCTCGAGCGCCCAGAGCCCCATCCGCAGCCGGTAGTCCATGGGCTCACCGTCGCCGTAACGATAGGTCCACTCGACCATGTCGGTGAGCGACCACCACGTGTAGCCCACGACATCGACGCCGTCGGCGCGGAGCTCGTGCACGGCCGCGACCGAGGCATCCAGCCAGGCCGACCGCTCCTCGACCGTCCCGGTGAAGCCGGTCTCGGTCAGGAACACGGGCTTCTCGTACCGCTTCGCGAACGAGACCAGCACCTCCTTGAGCCCCTCGGTCCAGTCGTTCCGCCGCGGCCTGAGCGCGCCCGGGCCACCGTGCAGCTCGACGCCGGCCTCGAACAGCTCGGTCGAGTGCTGGGGGTAGTAGTTGACGCCGACGACGTCGGGGATCGCCGGGTGCTCGCGCGCCCACTGCAGATCGGCTTCGGAGAATCCGTTCGCGAGCAGGTAGGGCACGAGCGGATGCTCCGAGCCCACGCGGCCCATCACGAGGTCCTGCACCACATAGGCCCGATGCGCGAGATGCTCGGTGAGGGCGCCGTGCGCGGCCAGGTCCCCGGCGAACCGGAAGGATGCCTCGACGTGGACGAAGTCCGCCTCTGGGTCCTGCTCGGCGACCGCAGCCTGGGTCCGGGCGATGCCGCGCGTGATCGCGCGGAGGACGGTCACGAACCCGCGATCGCCCGTGAGGTACGGGGGCCAGTGGCCGAACTCGCCACAGTACATCGTGTTGAGCAGCGGCTCGTTGGCCGGCGTGTAGTGCCCGATGCGCCCGCGGTAGCGCTCGGCGACGGCCGCGCCGTACTCGGCCACGCGCAGGTCGTAGTCCGGGTTCGCGAACTCGCCTTCGAGCCAGAGTGGCGTGCCGTAGTGGATGAGATCGGCGATCAGCTCCGTGCCCTGCTCCTGGAGCCGGTCGACGACGCGGTCGAGCCAGGCCCAGTCCCAGACCCCCGGCGCCGGATTGACTCGGTACCACGGGATCCCCCAGCGCAGCATCGAGGCGCCGGATTCCGCAGCCAGCCGGAGATCCTGCTCCCAGAATCGGTCGTGCTGCATGAGCTCGTACTCGTCGAGCGCACGCTCGCCCGGCCGGGTCTGCGGCACGAAGGTGTCCTCGATGCCGACGGCGAAGTGCAGCCGCCGGTCCTGGAACCAGGGTCGATCGGTCATCAGGGTGGTACTCCCGGGTGTCATCGTGCTGGGGTCGGGGCGCCGGCCCGTGGGAGCCTACCCACGGACCGGCGAGGAGGGCTATCCGCCCAGGGTGGCTTCCATCTCGGCCTGCGCGGTCGTCAGCAGCTCCGCGACCGCTCCCCCAGCCATCGCCTTCTGGGTGGCCGTGTCCAGCTCGGTCAGGATCTCAGCCTGCGGGATCACGCCCGGCAGCAGCGCGACACCGTACTGGGACTGCTCGGTGAGCGCCGCGACGACGGGGTTTTCCGCGACATCCGACGCGTCCACGTCGGTCGTGAGCGGCGGCCAGCCCGAGGCGAGCGACCAGGTGACCATGTTCTCCGGCTGGTAGAACCAGGTGAGGAAGGCCTCGGCCGCCGCCTGCTCCTCCGCGCTCGCCTGCGCCGTGATGGTGAGGTCGACGGCGAGCGCCGACGCCTTGATGCCCGCGGGGCCGGCCGGCAGGGCGGCGATGCCGTACTCGATGCCGGACTCTTCGGCGATGCTCGCCATCCACGGCCCGCCGAGCGTCATGGCGGCCTTACCGGCTTTGAAGAGCTCGTCGGCGTCGACCCCCGTCAGCCCGGTCGGCGAGATCTGGTGATCGCGCACCGCGGCCGCCCAGTACTCGAGCGTGGCGATGTTCTCGGGCGAGTCCACGAGCACCTCGCCCTCCGGGGTGACGACCTGCCCGCCGCCGCTCTGCAGCAGCGACATCCAGACGCCGTTGCCGACCGTCGCGTTGTCCTGCAGCGCCAACCCGTACTGCTCGGGGGTGCCGTCACCGTTCTCGTCCACCGTCAGGGCGGTCGCGGTGGTGACCCACTCGTCCCAGGTCGTCGGCACCGCGACGCCGGCCGCATCGAACAATGCCTGGTTGGTGAACATGGTGAGCGGCGTGAAGCTGAGCGGTGCGCCGAACCGCTCGCCGTCGGCGAGGCCGGTGGCGACGGCTTCGGGGTTGAGGTTCGAGGCGCCGCTGTCGGGCGAGTCGTACCATTCGTCCAGCGGAAGGAGCGCGCCCTTCGAGGCGAAGACCGGGATGTTCTCGGGCGGGAGGGCGAGCATCTGCGGCCCGTTGCCCGCCGTGAGCGCGGGCAGCGCAGTGTCGAGCAGAGTGCCCCAGGGCTTGGTGACGGGCGTGATCTCGATCCCGTCCTGCGAGGCGTTGAAGTCGGCGACGAGCTGGTCGAGGACCTTTCCGTCGGCTTCGGTGTAGCCGTGCCAGAACTCGAGCTCGATCGTGCCGTCGCCCGAGTCGCCCGAGTCGCCGGCGTCGTCAGCGCTCGTGCAGCCCGTCAGGACGAGCACGGATGCGGCCGCCGCGGCGGCGGCCGTGATGAGGGACCTTCTCATGGTGGGATCTCCGTTCGACTGCGGTGTCGGGGGTGGTCGTCCAATGTACAACGATGTAATTGCTGCGGTGAGCATATCGTCGCGCAGAGGCCGGATGGAAGTCAAGGCAGGTCGGACGCGTGACGCGAGGCGCGCCGCATCAGCTGACTTGACGATGCCGTGGGTCGCTGCCTATCGTGCATTACAACGTTGTATGACTGACACGGGTGAGGATGCCATGGTCACGGGAATCGCGTCGTCGCTGCCCGGGGCGGAGCGCACGCCGCCACGGAAGCACCGGACGCCGGCTCGTCTCGGTGGAACAGGGCCGCTCTCACGGTCGGCCCGCCGCTGGCTCACGATCGTCGTGTTCCTGCTCCCCGCGCTGGTCGTACTTGGCACCTTCAACTTCTGGCCGATGATCGACGCGCTGCGTCTCTCGTTCACCGACGCGAGCGGATTCGGTCGCGAGGAGTTCGTCGGGCTCGACAACTACCTCCAAGTGTTCACCGACTCGGCCATCGTCCGCTCAATGGGCAACACCGTCTGGTACGCGGTGCTCTTCACGCCGACCGCGGTCGTCGTGGCACTCGCGCTCGCGCTGGCCCTGAACCATCCACGCCTTCCCCTGCGGGGATTCTTCCGGACCTGGCTCTTCCTGCCCTTCATCGTCTCGCTCGCCGTCGCCGCGTTCGCGTGGCAGTACCTGCTCGACCCACAGGTCGGGCTCGTGAACTACTGGCTCCAGACGTTCGGCATCCGAATCGGCAATGTGCTCCAGGATCCGGCCCTCGCGATGCCGACCGTCGCGCTCATCGCCGTCTGGAAGAGCTTCCCCTTCTACATGATCGTGTTCCTCGCCGGGCTCCAGGAGATCCCCCCGAGCCTCTACGAAGCGGCGCGCGTCGACGGCGCGTCGAACTGGTCCCGATTCCGTCACATCACGCTGCCCCTGCTCGGGAACACCACGGGCTTCGTGCTCGTGATTGCGACGATCGCGGCACTCCAGGCCTTCGATCAGATCTACATCCTCACGGGAGGGGGGCCGTACCGCAGCACGCAGACGGTGGTCATGCAGATCTACGAGTCCGGCTTCAAGAACCTCGAGCTCGGCTTCGCCTCGGCGCTCTCCTACGTCCTGCTCGTGGCGACCCTCCTGCTCGGTCTCGTCCAGTTCGCGCTGTCCAGCCGCCGAGCGAAGGACGCCGCAGCATGAGCCAGGTCACGTCACTCGCCCGGGACGCCTCGCACCACCACGCCGTCCCCGAGCGCTCGGCCCGGGGTCGACGCCGCCGCCGCGTCCCGCTCCGCGAGCGGGTCAGCGGCTTGATGCTGTTCGTCGCGGTCGTCGCCGTGACCGCGATCACCGTGCTGCCGATCGCGATCATCGTGCTCACGGCGTTCAAACCCGTCGCGGAGGTGAACGCCTTCCCGCCGACCCTCGCCCCGACCGACTGGACGCTCGACAACTTCGGGCGGATCTTCAACGATCTGCCGTTCGCGCGACTGATCCTGAACAGCTTCGTGTTCGCGGGCGGCGTGACCCTGCTGGCGCTGTGCTTCGACTCGCTCGCCGCGTATGTGCTCGCCCGCATCGACTTCCGCGGAAACCGGGTGCTGCTCATCGCGATCATCGCGAGCCTCATGATTCCGTTCCAGGCCCTGCTCATCCCGGTGTACCAGGTGATCGCCGACCTCGGCTGGATCAACACCTACTGGGGGCTCATCCTCCCGCGCGCCGCCGACGCATTCGGCATCTTCTTCCTCCGGCAGTTCTTTCTCTCGCTGCCCCAGGACCTGGACAGCGCGGCGCGGCTCGACGGAGCATCCGAGGCGCGCATCTACTGGAGCATCGCTCTCCCGAATGCCGTCCCCGCGTTGCTCACGCTCGGGGTGTACACCTTCGTCAACAACTGGAACGACCTGCTCTGGCCGCTCGTGCTCACGACCGACGCGCAGATGGGCACCATCACGTCAGGGCTCACCCAGCTGACGGGCCCGGGCGGGATCATCCCGTTCGGCGTCATGATGGCCGGCTCGCTCATCGCGCTCATTCCACTCGCGATCATTTTCCTCTTCCTCCAGCGCCGCTTCGTCGCGAGCGTCGCGAGCACCGGCCTGAAGTAATCGACCGCCGAGTTCCCACACCGCACCTGGCCGCGACCACGCCGCCCAGACCATCTCCCCATCGACCAGAAAGCAGACCGCATGCCTTCCGCGCACTTCACGCTCGACCCCGACCACGCGGTCGGACGCATCCGTCGCGAGCTGTTCGGCGGATTCGTCGAGCATCTCGGCCGACACATCTACGACGGCATCTACGAGCCGACGCACCCCACGGCCGACACGGAGGGGTTCCGGACCGACGTGATCGACCTCGTCCGGGAGCTCGGCGTGTCGACCATCCGATACCCCGGAGGGAACTTCGTGTCGGGCTTCGCCTGGGAGGACTCGGTCGGGCCGCGCGCGGAGCGGCCGCGGCGGCTGGATCTCGCCTGGCACTCGACCGAGACGAACGAGGTCGGCCTGCACGAGTTCGCCTCCTGGCTCGAGAAGGTCGGCAGCGACCTCATGCTCGCGGTGAACCTGGGAACGCGAGGGGTCGCCGAGGCGATCGAGCTGCTCGAGTACACCAACATCCGCGGCGGCACCGAACGGAGTGAGCGCCGCATCGCGAACGGGCGCACCGAGCCGTTCTCCGTCGGCATGTGGTGCCTCGGCAACGAGATGGACGGCCCCTGGCAGCTCGGTCACCGCAGCGCCGACGACTATGGCAAGCTCGCGTCCCGGACCGCCAAGGCGATGCGGATGCTCGACCCATCGGTGCGACTCGTCGTGTGCGGCTCGTCGAGCGCACACATGCCCACGTTCGGCGAGTGGGAGCGAACCGTCCTGACCCACACGTACGAGGACGTCGACCTCATCTCCTGCCATGCCTACTACGAGGAGCGCGACGGGGACCTCGGCAGCTTCCTGGCGTCCGCGGTCGACATGGACGGCTTCATCGAGTCGGTCGCGGCGACCGCCGATCACGTGCGCGCGGTCACCGGCTCGTCGAAGCGGATCGACATCTCGTTCGACGAGTGGAACGTCTGGTATCAGTCGCGCTTCGAGCAGGTCGACAAGGTCACCGGCATCGAGAACTGGCCCATCGCACCCCGCCTGCTCGAGGACGTCTACTCGGTCGCCGATGCCGTCGTCTTCGGCAGCCTGCTGATCTCCCTGCTCAAACATGCCGACCGCGTCGCCTCCGCCTCGCTCGCGCAACTCGTGAACGTGATCGCGCCGATCATGACCGAGCCCGGCGGACCGGCCTGGCGTCAGACGACGTTCTTCCCGTTCGCGATCACCTCTCGGCTCGCGCGCGGCACCGCGCTCCGGCTCGCGATCGACTCGCCGGCGTACGGGACCGCCGCCTACGGCGACGTCCCGATCGTCGATGCGGTCGCCACGCACGATGCCGAGGGCGGTGCGAGCGCCGTCTTCCTCGTGAACCGCAGCATCGACGACGCGACGACGGTGCGCATCGACACCCGCGCGCTCGGCGCCGTCCGAGTGGTCGAGTCGCTCACGATCGCGGACGCCGATCCGACCGCGGCGAACACGCTCGAGCAGCCAGAGCGAGTCGCCCCGCACGCGAACGATTCGGCCAGCATCGACGATGGTGTCCTCACGATCACCCTGCCGCCGGTCTCGTGGACCGCGCTCGCGTTGGCGGCCGAGCGCTGAGCGCCGGCCTGAGCCGCGGGGGTGACCACGGAGGGTGAGCACTGCCGCGAACGACGAGCCGGCATGCCACACTCGGAGCATGTCCGACGGAGACGAGGCGTCATGAGCGACCGGCGACCCACCGACCGGGTATCCGACCGGGTCGGCTACTCCGCAGCACAGGTGCGCGCAGCGGAGGCGCCGCACCTCGCGGCGGGCGAGCCGCTCATGCGGCGCGCGGCGTCAGCGCTGGCGTCGGTGATCAGGCGCGAGATGCACGGCACGGATGCCTCCGCGGCACGGCTCCTCGTCCTCGCGGGGTCCGGTGACAACGGCGGCGACGCACTCTTCGCCGCGGCCGAGCTCGCGGGCGACGGGGTCGCGGTCCAGGTGATGCCGACCGGGAGCCGAACCCACCCCGCCGCCACCGCGGCCGCGCTCGACGCGGGCGTCCGTTTCCTCGCGCCCGACGACGACGCCGGACTGCTCGCGGCCTCCGAGCGGGCCACGCTGGTGATCGACGGCATCCTCGGCACCGGCACGAGCGCAAGCCCGGCGCTGCGAGGCCGGGCGAGGGACCTCGTTGCGGCGGTGATCCCCGTGCTTCACCGCGCAGGCGCCCGAGTGATCGCGGTCGATCTGCCGAGTGGCATCCACCCCGATGACGGGAGCGTGCCCGACCCGACCGTCCTTCGGGCGACGATCACGGTGACCTTCGGCGCCGTCAAGGCAGGACTGCTGCGCGAGCCGGGAGCCGGCTACGCCGGCCGGGTCGAGCTGATCGACCTCGGGCTCGGACCTGAGCTGTCGGCCATGTCCCCGCTCATCGTGACCTGACCCGCGCACACGATGGCGCGCTGCACGGCGATAGGCTCTCGAATCAGAGCCGGTCTGCCGTCGCGGACGTGTCCGGCACCCTCGTCGCCCCACCCCCAGGAGTATTCATGACTGCGCTGTCCGACCTCACCGCCGACCTGGTCGCAGGTCGCGTCCGCATCCTCGACCTGACGAATCCGCTGTCGGCGACGACGCCGACGCTCAGGTTGCCTGAGCCATTCGCGAACCTCATCGACTTCAGCCTCGAGGAGGTCAGCGCGTACAACGAGCCCGGACCGTTCTGGAAGCACCACAACATCCACACGGGTGAGCACATCGGCACCCACATCGACGCGCCGGTGCACTGGATCTCGGGGCGCGAGGGACACGACGTGTCGCAGATCCCGCCGGCGCGCCTCATCGGACCGGCCGTGGTCATCGACCTCGTCCACGAGGTCGAGCAGAACCCCGACTTCCTGCTCGACGTCGAGCACCTGCTCGCGTGGGAGGCCGAGCACGGCCGACTCCCCGAGAACGGATGGCTGCTGTACCGCACCGGCTGGGACCGGTTCTCGGACTCGCAGGAGGCGTTCCTGAACGCCGACGAGACCGGCTCGCACACGCCCGGCATCACCGCGGAGGCGGCGAAGTGGCTCGCGACCGAGCGTGAGATCTCGGGCTTCGGCGTGGAGACGGTCGGCATCGACGCGGGCCGTGGCGCTGAGCTGGACCCGCCGTTCCCCGCGCACTACCACCTGCTCGGCAACGACGTCTACGGCATCACCTCACTGCAGAACCTGGCCCAGCTCCCGACCACGGGCGCGGTGCTCGTGGTCGCGCCGCTGCCGATCGTCGGCGGCACCGGGAGCCCGACCCGCGTGTTCGCGTTCGTCGACGCCCAGGGCTGAACATGAGCATGTCGGACGCCTCGGCGACGCTCCCCGCGGATCGCGGAAGCGACGAGGCGACGATCTCCGTCGCGGAGCTCGTGGGCGCGGCCCTCGCACGGCTCGGGGTCGGCCACGCCTTCGGCGTCGTCGGCAGCGGCAACTTCGCGGTGACCAACGCGCTCGTCGCCTCCGGCGTGCCGTACACCGCGGCCAGGCACGAGGGCGGGGCGGCGACCATGGCCGACGCGTTCGCACGGATGTCGGGCACGGTGGCGGTGCTGTCGGTGCATCAGGGGTGCGGGCTCACGAACGCCACGACGGGCATCGGCGAGGCGGCCAAGAGCCGCACGCCGCTGCTCGTGCTCGCGGCGGAGACCGCGGGCGCCGCCGTGAACTCGAACTTCGCCATGGACCAGGCCGGACTCGCGCGGAGCGTCGGCGCGGTCCCGGAGCGGGTGCACAGCGCCGGCTCCGCGCTCGCAGACGTCACCCGGGCGTTCCGGACCGCGCAGAACGGGCGCCGCACCGTGGTGCTGAACCTGCCGCTCGACGTGCAGGCCGCGCGGGTCCCGCACACGGAACTCGCTCGGCTGACCTCGGTCGTTCCCGACGCGCCGACCCGGCCCGCCGCATCCGCCGTCGACGAGCTCGTCGCGCTGATCCAGGTCGCCGAGCGCCCGGTGATCATCGCGGGCCGCGGCGGACGCGGCGCGGGCCCGCAGCTCCGCATCCTCGCGGAACGGGCGGGCGCGCTGCTGGCCACCTCGGCGGTGGCCAACGGTCTGTTCGAGGGCGACCCCTTCGCTCTCGGGATCTCCGGCGGCTTCTCGACGCCGCTCGCGGCCGAGCTCATCGCCGGCTCCGATCTCATCATCGCGTTCGGCTGCGCGCTCAACATGTGGACCATGCGCCACGGCATGCTCATCGGCGAGGACGCCCAGGTCGTTCAGGTCGACGACGAGGCCGCGGCACTCGGCGCGCATCGACCGATCGCCCTCGGCGTCGTCGGTGATGCCGCGGAGACGGCCGCCGCCGTGAGTGACGCGCTCGCGGCGCGCGGCGTGCCGCCGAGAGGCATCCGCACACCCGAGCTCGCCGAACGCATCCGCACCGCCGGCCGCTGGAACGACACCCCGACCCCCGACCTCTCCAGCGTGGACCGGATCGACCCGCGGGTGTTCAGCGCGGCGCTCGATGCCGTGCTGCCGACCGAGCGGATCGTCTCGATCGATTCCGGCAATTTCATGGGCTACCCGAGCCAGTACCTGCGGGTGCCCGACGAACGCGGGTTCTGCTTCACCCAGTCCTTCCAGTCGATCGGTCTCGGACTTGCGACGGCGATCGGCGCCGCGCTCGCCCAGCCGGGCCGGCTCCCCGTGCTCGGCACCGGTGACGGCGGCTTCCTCATGGCCGTCAGCGAACTGGAGACCGCGGTGCGGCTCGGCCTCCCGCTCGTGATCGCCGTGTACAACGACGCCTCCTACAGCGCGGAGGTGCACCACTTCGCCGAGGCTGCGCCTGGATCGGATCTCAGCACGGTCGTGTTCCCCGACACCGACCTCGCCGCGATCGCCCGCGGGTACGGGGCCCGGGGCGTGACAGTGCGGTCCGTCGAGGATCTCGCGGACGTGCGCCGGTGGCTCGACGACGAACCGAATGCACCCATCGTGCTGGACGTCAAGATCGCCTCCGACGGTGGCGCATGGTGGTTGCACGAGGCGTTCAAGGGACATTGAGGCGAGGGCGCTCGGCTGCGATGGTCTGCGGCTACTGCGCCGTGTCGGCGGCCGCCGCCTCGACCCCGCACGTGTCGAGCACGCGCACCATCGCGTCCCGCTCCGGCTGCGTCACCCACAGGGCGTACTTCGCCTTCACCTCGATCTGCGCTGACACGTAGGCGCACCGGAACCCGCGCTGCGGCGGCAACCAGGTGGCCGCATCGCCGTCGCCCTTCTGCGCGTTGGTCGGCCCGTCGACGGCACGCAGGTTGAGCGGATCGTTCGCGAGCTGAACACGCTGCTCCTGCGAGAGCTGCTGCGCGCCCGTCTGCCACGCGTTCGACAGCGCGACGATGTGGTCGATCTGCACCGCCCTCGACGTGTCATTGCCGCGGACGAAGTCGATGACCTTCCCGGTGTACCCGTCGTGCAGGGTGCCCGACAGCACCCGGCAGCCGGCGGGCCGGGAGACCTCGGTCAGGTCGCGGGCGAGGATGTCGTTGCGCTGGTCGCATCCGTTGCGATCGACGTCGAGCCAGGCGCTGCCGAACTTCGCTTCCCGGTCGTACCCGGTCTTCGGCGCCCGGCCCTTCACGGGCAGCGTCTCGAGGAGTGCGCGGGCGGCGCTCGCGGCGGGCGGGTATGCGGCGGGCGGTTCTGCGCCGGGCGTGGCTGATGCGGCCGGTGTAACGGATGCCTCGGGCGTCGCGGATGCCGCAGGGCGGGCGGCCGACCACGCAGAGGTCCCGAAATCCGCGGGAACCGGGCCGAGACATCCGCTGAGCGCGGTCGCCGCGACCAGGGCGACGGCGAGCGCGGGGAGGTGCCTATTCACGAGTGTGCGGGAGCCTTTCGGGCGGGGGTGCTCCGACACTATCGGCCCGGCGGACCGTCGGACGGACGCCGCGCGCGGGGCAGCGATGTCGACCACGGCGACGACGGCGCGACCGAGCCTCCCACTTCCACGCACGGGGCGTGCGCCGTTATACCGGGCTCACCGGTCTCCGCCGCTCGCGCGTGAGCGACTCCGCCGACGTCGTCGCGGTCCTGCAGGAGGAGGTGGCGCTCCGCGCGACGTGAGCCGATCTCAGTCGTCGACCGTCACGAAGAGCTTCCGTACCGTCTCGTGGACCTCCCAAGTTCCCGACCAGCCCGACGGCATGACCAGGGTGCTTCCCGGAGTGAGGTGGGTGACCTCACCTCCGTCGGTCCGGACCGTGACCGACCCGCTCAGGATCTGACAGATCTCGGTGTAGCCGTCGCGGCGGGCGGTGAACAAACCCGGCGAACATTCCCAGTACCCGACATCGACACCACCGTCCGTCCAGATGGACTCCGAGGCCTCGAGGAGCCCATCGGTGAGGGCGGTCGGCTTCGGGGACGGCGCCCCGAGATCAACGGTGCCCGGGGAGGACTCGGCGACGAATTCACTGCTCGCGGCGCTGCCGTTCTGTGGCTTCGGACGACAACAGAGAAGGCGCGGCGCTCGGACCTGGCCTCATGCATCCGCGCGTTCACCGCCCCGAGATCAGGTCGGCGATCCGGGCTGAGATGGGTGTCCCGGCGGTCTTCTTGCGCTGCTCGGCGCGATCGGCCGACCGGTACATGCCATAGATGCTCTGCACGGCGAGCCATCTGAGTGGTTCGATCTCCCACTGTCGCGCCCGATGGCCCACCCACGGCAGATGCGTCAGTTCGGTATCGCGACCCAGCACGAGGTCGGCCAGGGTTCGGCCCGCGAGATTCGTGGTGGTCACGCCGGTGCCGACGTATCCCCCGGCCCATCCGATGCCGGTTGACCGGTCATGGCCGACCGTGGCGGCCCAGTCCCTCGGAACCCCCAGAACACCCGCCCAGGCGTGTGCGATCGGCACCTCACCCAGCGATGGGAAGAACCGTCGCAGGAGCGCGGTCAGGCTCTCGACGGTCTGGGACTGCGTCTCCCCGTCGGTGTCGACGCGGGAGCCGTAACGGTACGGCACGCCTCGGCCGCCGAACGCGATGCGATCGTCAGCCGTCCGCTGGGCGTACATGTAAACGTGCGCGAAGTCGCCGAGTGTCTCTCGGCCCGACCAGCCGATCCTGCTCCACAGGTCTGCAGGGATCGGATCGGTCACGATCATGGACGAGTTCATCGGCAACCACCTGCGGTGCTGGCCACGGAGGTTGGCCGTGAAGCCCTCTGTGGCTCGGATGACGTGCTCTGCACGCACCGTGCCCCGGCCGGTGACCGCGACGCCCGGCTCGATCGCGGTCACCGTGGTCTCCTCGTAGATGGCCACGCCCGCCCGCTCGACCGCGCTCGCGAGTCCTCGCGCGAGCTTCGCCGGGTGGACGCGCGCACAATGCGGATGCCAGACTCCGCCCAGCGTTCCCTCAACCTGCACGCGCTTCCGGGATTCCTCGGCGCTGAGGAGCTGCACGTCGGCCCCGCGCCACGCGCCCTCCGCTTCGGCGAAGGCGCGCAGACGCGCGCACTGCGCCGGCGCGTACGCCACGTTGAGCTCGCCGCCCTTCACCAGGTCGGCGTCGATCCCCTCGAGAGCTGCCGCTCGGATGACCTCGTCAACGCTGTCGTTCATGGCGAGCTGTTGTGCGATCGCCGCCTCCCGGCCATGGGTTCGCACATACTGTTCACGGCCACCGGTCACGGAGTTGGTGAGCCACCCACCGTTCCGACCGGACGCGCCGAAGCCCGCGAACCGGGACTCCAGGACCGCGATCCGAAGATCAGGCTGCAGTCGCTTCAAGTAGTACGCCGTCCACAACCCGGTATAGCCGGCGCCCACGATCGCCACATCGACCTGCACGTCGCCGGGCAACGCGGTCCGCGGCGTGGGAGGCCCGATCTGCTGCCACCAAAACGAGACCTCTCCGTTTCGGACGGAACGACCACTCACGCCGGTCGCACCTCCCAGACGCCGTCCTTCATCACGCCGACCGGCCGACGCGACGTCGACAGCTGCGCAACAGTCTCCCGGGGATCGCCGTCCAGAACGACCAGGTCGGCGCGCTTGCCGACCTCGATCGTCCCGACCTGCCGCTCGACGCCCGCGAGACGGGCGGCGACAACGGTCGCCGCACGGAGGCACGTCTCGGCGTCGACACCCGCATCGGTCATGTACGCCAGTTCGTCGGCGCGCCGGCCGAACGGCGTCATCGGCTCGGCGAACGAGTCGGAGCCCATGGCCACCTGGACCCCGGCCGCGACCGCGCGCCGCAGGC
>Ga0182737_1002143_pt1 | contig 16846 bp, 13 predicted proteins | sample eDN5th30CBELigOP_FD_128878 | JGI IMG/M metagenome (GOLD analysis project Ga0182737, IMG submission 128878) | Enriched Organic Plus compost microbial communities from Emeryville, California, USA - eDNA 5th pass 30_C BE-Lig OP (version 2) (version 2) ...
CACGGTGCTGGCCCAGGCCATGGTCCACGAGGGCCTGCGTGCCGTCGCGGCCGGCGCCAACCCGGTCGGCCTCAAGAAGGGCATCGAGGCGGCCGTCGAGGCCGTCGTCGCCAAGCTCCATGAGGCCGCTCGCCCGGTCGACGACGTCAAGGACATGACCGACGTCGCCACGGTGTCGTCGCGCGACTCGCACATCGGCGAGCTGATCGCCGAGGCGTTCGACAAGGTCGGCAAGGACGGCGTGATCACGGTCGAGGAGTCCAACACCATGGGCACCGAGCTCGAGTTCACCGAGGGTATGCAGTTCGACAAGGGGTACCTGTCGCCGTACATGGTCACCGACGCCGAGCGCATGGAAGCGGTCCTCGACGACCCGTACATCCTGGTCAACCAGGGCAAGATCAGCTCGATCTCCGAACTGCTGCCTGTCCTGGAGAAGGTCGTCCAGACCGGCAAGCCGCTGTTCGTGATCGCCGAGGACGTCGAGGGCGAGGCCCTGTCGACGCTCGTCGTGAACAAGATGAAGGGCGCCTTCACCTCGGTGGCCGTCAAGGCTCCGGCGTTCGGTGATCGCCGCAAGGCGATGCTGCAGGACATCGCGACCCTCACGGGTGCCGAGGTCGTGACCCCCGATGTCGGCCTCAAGCTCGACTCGATCGGTCTGGAGGAGCTCGGCACGGCCCGTCGTGTCGTGGTCACCAAGGACAACACCACGATCATCGACGGTGGTGGCGACGCCGCTGCGGTCGAGGGCCGGGTGGAGCAGATCAAGGCCGAGATCGAGAACACCGACTCGGACTGGGACCGCGAGAAGCTGCAGGAGCGCCTGGCCAAGCTGGCCGGCGGCGTCTGCGTCATCAAGGTCGGCGCTGCCACCGAGGTCGAGCTCAAGGAGAAGAAGCACCGCATCGAGGACGCCGTGTCGGCGACCCGCGCGGCCATCGAAGAGGGCATCGTCCCCGGCGGTGGCTCCGCGCTCGTGCACGCGGTGTCGGCGCTCGACGGCGATCTGAGCCTGTCGGGCGACGAGGCCACCGGTGTGCGGATCGTGCGCCTGGGTGCCGACGCCCCGCTGGAGTGGATCGCCCGCAACGGCGGCGTCTCCGGCGAGGTCGTGGTCAACAAGGTCCGTGAGTCCGGTGAGGGCTACAACGCTGCGACGGGTGAGTACGGCGATCTGATCGCCCAGGGCATCCTCGACCCGGTCAAGGTCACGCGCACCGCGCTGGCGAATGCCGCGTCGATCGCCGCGATGCTGCTGACCACCGAGACGCTCGTGGTCGACAAGCCGGCCGACGAGGCCGACGACGCACACGCGGGTCACAGCCACTGAGCTGACTATTCGACGAACGCCGCTCGCCCCTCGGGGCGGGCGGCGTTCGTGGTTCGATGGGGTATGCGACCGGTTCGGTACTCGATCAACGTGACATTGGATGGCTGTGGCGATCACGAGTCCGGACTACCGCCTGACCGCGAACAGCACCAGCACGCGGCCGACTGGCTCGCACGCCACGACGTCCTGCTGTTCGGCCGGGTGACCTACCAGCTCATGGAGGCCTGGAGGCCCGACGACCAGGGACGGCTCGCCGACTGGGTCGAGCCGTGGATGGAGCCGTTCGCCCGCACGATCGGAGCGCTGCCCAAGCTGGTGGTCTCGAGCACGCTGGTCGATCCCGGCTGGAACACCGAGATCGTGGCCGCGTCGGACCTGGAGTCGACGGTGCGAGCGCTGAAGGAGCAGCCCGGCGAGGGCATCGGCGTCGGCGGGATCATGCTTCCGCTGGCTCTGGCCCGGCTCGGACTGATCGACGAGTACCAACTGGTCGTCCATCCCGTGATCGCCGGACACGGTCCGCGGATCTTCGACGGCCTGCCCGAGTCGCTCGAGCTGCGGCTGGTCGACCGGACCGAGTTCGCGTCCGGGGTGACCGCCTCGGTCTACGTACCGGCCACGTAACCTCGAGGGCGTGACCGCTCGCGATTTCCACGCGCTCCGTTCGCATCTCGGGCTTCCGCCGCTCGAGCGCACCGACGGCTTCCCCGCGGACGTCGAGGCCGAGGCGCGCGAGATGGCCGATCGCCGGCCCGAGGCTCCGGTGGACCTGACGTCGATGCCGTTCGTGACGATCGATCCGCCCGGTTCGATGGATCTGGACCAGGCTGTGCACCTGGAACGCTCCGGCGAGGGCTTCAGGGTGCACTATGCGATCGCCGATCTCGGTAGCGTGATCGAGCTCGGCGGCGCGATCGATCGCGAGGCCCGTGAGCGGGGTCAGACGATCTATCTGCCCGACGGCCGAGTGCCGCTGCACCCGACGGTGCTGTCGGAGGGAGCCCTGAGCCTGCTGCCCGATCAGGTGCGCCGCGCCGCGGTGTGGACCGTCGAGGTCGGTGCCGACGGCGCGATCGGCCACGCGACGGTCGAGCGCGCGCTGGTGCGTTCGGTCGCCCGCTTGGACTACGCGGGAGTTCAGGCCGATGCCGATGCCGGCCGGCTGCACGCGTCGATCGAGGCCTTGCCCGCTGTCGGCCGGATCCGGCGTCAGGCCCGCCTCGCGGCCGGTGCCATCGATCTTGCGATGCCGTCACAGCAGGTGGTGTCCGCGGGTGACGATTGGACCATCCGGATCGAACCGCGCACCGAGGCCGACGGCTGGAACGCCGAGGTGTCGTTGCTGACCGGGATGGCGGCCGCCGAGATGATGCTCGACGCGGGCGTGGGTCTGGTGCGTTTCCTGCCGAGTCCGGAGGCCGACGAGATCGAGCGGTTCATGCGCCTGGCTCACCGGCTCGGCGTCGACGTCGCCGACGGCACGACGCCCGGACAGGTGCTGGCCGGCCTGGACATGTCGCGGCCCTCGTCGCTGGCGCTGACCGCGGGAGCCACCCGTCTCCTCCGGGGCGCCGGATACGCGGCCTTCGACGGCGAGGCCCCTGAGATCAGCGAACATGCGGGGATCGGTGGGCCGTATGCGCACGTCACGGCGCCTTTGCGGCGTCTGGCCGATCGCTTCGGCACCGAGGTCTGCCTGGCGTTGAGCGCGGGTGGACCCCCGTCGTCGGATCTGCGTGGCGCCCTGACCGACGTCGCAGGGGCGATGCGCGACAGCGATCGTCGGTCCGCTGACGCTGACCGCGGAGCGATCGATCAGGTCGAGCTGTGGATCGCCGGGCAGCACCGCGAGGCGATGTTCGAGGCCGTCGTGCTGCGCGAGGCGGACGAGAACCGGTCCGCCGAGATCATGGTGGTCGACCCGGTCGTCGTCTCCGGATGCACCGGGGCTGGGCTCGAGGCCGGCGCGACCGTCCAGGTGCGCGTAGGGGAGATCGACGTCGATCAGCGTCGCGTGACGTATGTGACCGTCTGAGGGCCATCTCACGTCGGGCGAGTCGTCCTCGCGGAGACTGGCGATGACTATTTAGGTTAGGCTGACCTCATGAATCTCTCTCGATCCCGTGTCGCGGGCGTGCTCGTCACCGCGACAGCCATGGGTGCCCTCGCGGCGTGCGGCTCGACCTCGTCGTCCGATGACACCCGTGGTGCCTTCTCGTTCACTGACGACCTGGGCGTCAAGATCTCCCTCGACCATGCGCCGAAGCGGCTGGTGGTGCAGTCCTCGATGGCTGCCGCCCTGACCGATCTGGGTCTCGGCGACAAGATCGTCGGCGTCTTCGGTCCGCTGAAGAACGCCGAGGGCGAGCCGGACTCCCAGGTCGCCGGGCTCGACATCGACGCGGTCACCGATGTGACCGACTCCGGTGAGTACGGCAACGTCAAGCTCGAGGAGGTCGCCAAGCTCGAGCCCGATCTGATCGTCACCAGCTCCTACGTCGGCGACGACCTGTGGTATCTCAACGACGCCACCGCGACCAAGCTGAAGAAGCAGTACGACATCTTGACCGTCAGCTTCGAGGGCAAGACGCTCCCGGAGCTGTTGGACAGCACCGAGCGCGCCGCCCGCGCGCTCGGCGCCGACCTCGACGCCGACGGCGTGACGAAGGCTCACGAGGACTTCAAGACGTCGTCCACCGCGGTCAAGGCCGCCGGTGAGGCGCTCGGCGACCGCACGATCCTGGCCGGGTCCGCCTATCCCGACACCTATTTCGTGTCGAATCCGAAGGTCAGTCCCGATCTGAACTACTGGCGCACCGAACTGGGGCTCCCCATCACGGTTCCGGACAAGCCCGATCCGAACGGGGGCTATTTCGAGTCGCTCAGCTGGGAGAAGGCCGACACGTACCCGGCCGACGTGTTCTTGTGGGACGACCGGATCGGCCAGGCCGGCCTCGACCTGATGAAGAAGCAGCCCGTCTTCGCGACGCTGAACGCCGCGAAGAACGACGCGTTCGTGCCGTGGTCGTCGGTCGCACCGCCCAGCTACCGGGCCTACGCCGACATCCAGGCCGCGCTGGCCGTCGCCCTGCAGAAGTTCGCGGCCTAGGGGCCGTGCGGTGCCGGTGTGGTCAGAGGCCGGTCAACTCGGCCACACCGGCGAGCACGAGGTCGCGTCGCCGCTCGCGGTCGTCCGGGTCGAGAGCCGTGAGCGCGCCGACCAGAGCGATGTGCAGGAGCAGGTCGGTGACCAGGCGGGCGTCGCCGTCCGAGAAGCCCTGGCGCTGCAGCGCCTCGTGATAGGGGCGCAACCGCTCACGCCAGACCTCGGGCATGCGCGCGCTGGCCAGCACGGCCCGCGCGAAGCCCGGATGCTCGTCGCAGACGGAGGTGACGGTCTGGGCGATCGCCCGCAGCAACGGGTCCCACGTCTGGTCGGTCGCCGGCCAGGTCGCGGCGTCGAGGATCGACTCGGCGGCGGACACGAGCAGCGACTCGCGGTCGGGCACGTAGCGGTACAGGGCCGAGTGCGCGACGCCCACTCGACGAGCCACTGACGGCATGCTGAACGTGTCGAGTCCGTCGTCCACGGTGGCCTGGACGATCTGCTCGAGGGAGATGGTGCGGGGGCGCCCCGGGCTAGCTGCCATGGGCGAAGCGTAGCGGCGTCGGCACTGGTCGCGGGGCGTATTATCAGATTCATGGAGCTGCCTGACGTCTTCGCCCCGCTCGGTCTGACCTACGACGACGTGTTGCTCCTGCCGGGTGAGACCGACGTCATCCCCAGCGAGGTCGACACGACCGCGCGATTGACGCGTGATCTCTCGATCCGGATCCCGCTGTTGTCGAGCGCGATGGACACCGTCACGGAGTCGCGCATGGCCATTGCAATGGCCCGCGAGGGCGGTATCGGCATCCTGCACCGCAATCTGTCGATCGAGGACCAGGCGTACCAGGTCGACCTGGTCAAGCGCACGCAGACCGGCATGATCCCCAACCCGGTCACGATCGGTCCCAAGGCCACGTTGGAGGAGCTCGACGAGATCTGTGGCGAGTACCGCGTCTCGGGCCTGCCGGTGGTCGACGACGACAACACGCTCCTGGGCATCATCACGAATCGCGATCTGCGTTTCACCCCCGTGGCCGAGTGGGCCACCACCTACGTCGGTGACGTCATGACCCCGATGCCGCTCGTCACGGGGCCGGTCGGCATCAGCCGAGACGATGCCTCGGCCCTGTTGCGCCAGCACAAGCGTGAGCGCCTGCCGATCGTCGACGACCAGGGCCATCTGGCCGGGCTCATCACGGTCAAGGACTTCGTCAAGTCCGAGCAGCACCCACTGGCCAGCAAGGATGGCGAGGGCCGGCTGCTCGTGGGGGCTGCGGTGGGCTTCTTCGGTGACTCCTGGGAGCGTGCCAACCGACTGCGTGAGGCCGGTGTCGACGTGCTGGTGGTCGACACGGCGCACGGCCATGCCCGCCTGCTGCTCGACATGATCCGTCGCCTCAAGGCCGATGCGGCGTTCGACGACGTGCAGATCATCGGAGGCAATGTCGCGACCCGCGACGGTGCCGCAGCCCTGGTCGAGGCCGGTGTCGATGCGGTCAAGGTCGGCGTCGGGCCCGGATCCATCTGCACCACCCGGGTCGTCGCCGGCGTGGGCGTCCCGCAGATCACGGCCGTGTACGAGGCTGCCCAGGCCTGCAAGCCGGCCGGCATCCCGGTCATCGCCGACGGCGGTCTGCAGTACTCCGGTGACATCGCCAAGGCGCTCGTTGCCGGAGCCGACTCCGTCATGGTCGGCTCACTGCTCGCCGGCTGCGAGGAGAGCCCCGGTGAACTGATCTTCATGAACGGCAAGCAGTACAAGAGCTACCGGGGCATGGGGTCGATCGGTGCGATGGCGTCGCGCGGCAAGAAGTCCTACTCCAAGGACCGCTACTTCCAGGCCGATGTCACCAGCGACGACAAGATCGTGCCCGAGGGCATCGAGGGTCAGGTCGCGTACCGCGGGCCGCTGTCGGCCGTCGCGCATCAGCTGGTCGGAGGCCTGCACCAGTCGATGTTCTACGTGGGTTCGCACACGATTCCCGAACTGCAGCAGCGCGGCAGGTTCGTGCGCATCACGGCGGCGGGTCTCAAGGAGAGCCACCCGCACGACATCCAGATGACCGTCGAGGCGCCCAACTACAGCGGCCGCTGACCAGCTCCGCCCCCGGTAGGCGGTGAGTTAGCGACCTAACGGGCGGAGGGCGGTGCGACAGGGACCGATCGGGGTGCCCGAAAGGTCGCTCGGCCACCGCCAACCAGGGATAGGTCGCCCAGTCACCGCTCGTCGGGTGCGTCATGATGGGGCTGTGAAGGACTCCGTGACCGTGCATATCGATGCCACGCCGCAGCAGGTGTGGGACGTCGTCTCCGACATCACGCGGACGGGGGAGTGGAGTCCCGAGACGTTCGAGGCGAAGTGGACCCGCGGATCCACCGGACCCGAGGTCGGCGCGTACTTCAAGGGCCACGTGCGCCGCAGTGGGCGCGGGCCGCTCGTCTACTGGTCGCTGTGTCAGGTGACCGACTGCGAGCCGGGGCGTGAGTTCGGCTTCGTCGTGATGGGACCGGGCGACAAGAAGATCAACAACTGGCACTACCTGATCGAGCCGGGCGCGAACGGTGGCGCCGACGTGACCGAGTCGTTCTTCCTCGAACCGTCGATCCTGACACGGTTGTACTGGCTCGGCGCCGGCTGGGTGCGCGGCCGGTACAACCGCAAGAACCTCCAGGAGTCCCTCGAACGCATCAAGGCCATCGTCGAGAAGGAATGACTCCTCACCTCAGACGATTGACTCGCGAGTGGTGACTTTGTGACTCGCGAGCGGCGATAGGCTGCTGTCCATGGCTGACATCGAGATCGGAGCCGCGAAGCGGGGCCGACGGGCGTACTCGTTCGACGACATCGCGATCGTGCCGAGCCGGCGCACCCGTGACCCCGAGGAGGTGTCGACGGCCTGGCAGATCGACGCCTACCGGTTCGAGTTGCCGATCGTCGCCGCGCCGATGGACTCGGTCATGAGCCCCGAGACCGCGATCGCGCTCGGCCAGCACGGCGGACTCGGCGTGCTCAACCTCGAGGGCCTGTGGACCCGCTACGCCGATCCGGCACCGCTCCTGGAGGAGATCGCGACGCTGGACGCCGTCGGTGCGACCGAGCGTCTGCAGCAGATGTACGCCGAGCCGATCAAGCCCGATCTGATCACCGAGCGCCTCCAGCAGATCCGCTCCGCGGGCGTCACGGTGGCCGGTGCCCTGTCGCCGCAGCGCACCAAGCAGTTCGCCGATGTCGTGGTCGCGGCCGGGGTCGACCTGTTCGTGATCCGCGGCACCACGGTCTCGGCCGAGCACGTGTCGGGGCAGATGGAGCCGCTGAACCTCAAGGAGTTCATCTACGAACTCGACGTCCCGGTCATCGTGGGCGGCTGCGCGACGCACCAGGCGGCGCTGCACCTGATGCGCACGGGCGCCGCGGGCGTGCTGGTGGGCTTCGGCGGAGGTGCCGCCCACACCACGCGTTCGGTGCTGGGGGTCGCCGTCCCGATGGCCAGCGCCGTCGCCGATGTCGCTGCGGCCCGGCGTGACTATCTCGACGAATCGGGAGGCCGGTACGTCCACGTGATCGCCGACGGCTCGATCGGCCGCAGCGGCGATGTCGCCAAGGCGATCGCGTGCGGAGCCGACGCCGTCATGATCGGCTCGCCGTTCGCGCGTGCTGTCGAATCACCGGGCCGAGGATTCCACTGGGGTGCCGAGGCCTGGCATGCCGCGCTGCCGCGTGGTGAGCGGGTCGAGATCGGCACGGTCGGTGATCTCGAGTCGGTGCTGTTCGGTCCGTCCTCGGTGCCCGACGGCACGATGAACCTGATCGGTGCGCTGCGCCGCGCGATGGCCACGACCGGATACACCGATCTCAAGGAATTCCAGCGAGTCGAGGTCGTCGTCGGATGACGCTCACGGTCGCGACGGCCCAGCTTGCTTCGGCCGGCGACGTCGAGACCGACATCGAGGCCGCGATGGGCGCGGTCGCGCAGGCCGACGGTGCCGATCTGCTCGTGTTGCCCGAACTGTTCCTGGGCGGCTACCAGCTGCCGCCGATCGTGGTCAGCGAGTCCGATCCGCGACTCGAGCCGCTCGAACGGGCGTGCGCCGCGGCAGGCCTGGTGATGCTCGTCGGAGCCTGCCTCGACGGTCCCGAGGGATTCACCATCTCGCTCCTGGAACTGGGCCGCGGCACGCGACGGATCTACGACAAGCAGAACCCGTGCCATGACGAGGCGCGCTACGTGGTGCCCGGTCGCCACAGTGTGCTGATCGATGTCGCGGGATGGTCGATCGGCCTCGGCATCTGCTACGACGGCTGCTTTCCCGAGCATGCGCGAGCGCTGGCTCTCGCCGGTGCCGAGGTGTACGTCGCGTCGGTCGCCTATTTCGCCGGCAGCGCCCACCGTCGCGAGGTCTACTACCGGGCCCGTGCCGTCGAGAACGGCATGTACGTCGTGGTCAGCGGTCTGGCGGGGGAGTGCGCGGGGCAGCGGTTCGACGGAGGCAGCGCCGTGTACGACCCCGAGGGCCGGACGCTCGTCGAGGCCGCCGGCGGCGAAGGAGTCGTCTCGGTGACGTTGGACCGCGCCGCGATGAAGGCCACCCGGTCGGCGCACTCGATGTTGGCCGATCTGCGCGAGCCGGCTCCGGTCGAACGCCGATGAACAGCCCAACTCAGATCCTGGACGTCGCGTTCGACGATCCACGCGGCAGTGCCCTGCGGCAGCAGATGGCGGCCGAGATGGCCGAGCTGTACGGCCGGCCGCGTCATGCGGTCGGCGCCGAGGACATCGAGGCGGCCTCGGTCGTCGCGAGCCTGCTGGCCGTCGTCGAGGCCGGGCCGGTCGGCACGGTATCGCTGCGCCGGCTGCGCGATCTGGTCGAGATCAAGCGGATGTACCTGCTGGCGTCGACCCGCGGAACCGGTCTGGCGGCCCGCCTGCTGGCCGAGATCGAGCAGCGGGCCGCAGCCGTGACCGATCGGGTCGTGCTGCACACCGGCGAGCGCCAGCGTGCCGCGATCGCACTGTACGAGCGGTCCGGGTACACCCCGATCGACATCTTCCCGCCGTACGACCAGGTACCGGAGTCGGTGTGCTTCCAGAAGCGGCTCGGCTGAGAGCCGGCACCAGCCGAAGCAGAGACCCCCGGGCGGGCAGTGACTTGGTCGGCCTTCCGTCGAGTCGGCGGTGAGGGAGTCGGGCGATGGCGTCCTATGCGCCGAACAGGTCACCGCCCTCGGGGCGAGTAGGGCCTGACGGTTTCATCACACTCGGTTGCGGTGGCGAACGAAGCAGGGTCTAGCATGGTGAGGCTTGCCTCACTTACACGAAGGACACTGCATGAAGCGCACTCTCGCGGGCCTCGGCGTCGCTGCTGCCGCCCTGGCCACCCTCTCGGCCTGTGCCGACGATCCGGCGACATCGGGCGATCTGACGGTCCAGGCCGGCGACTCGTCGTGCAAGGTGTCCAGCACCGAGCTCGAGGCGGGCCCGCAGACCTTCAAGGTCACGAACACCGGCTCGAAGGTCACCGAGTTCTACGTCTACGCCGAGGGCGACCGCATCATGGGCGAGGTCGAGAACATCGGCCCGGGTCTGTCACGCGATCTCGTGGTCGACCTGAGCAAGGGCACATACGAGGGTGCCTGCAAACCCGGCATGGTCGGCGACGGCATCCGGCAGACCATCAAGGTCAGCGGCGACGCAGCCAAGTCGCTGTCGGACTCCGAGGAGTTGAAGGCCGCCGCCACCAGCTACGAGCGCTATGTCGAGTCGCAGACCGGCGCCCTGATCGACAAGACGACCGAGTTCGTCGACGCCGTCAAGGCCGGCCAGGTCGACGAGGCCAAGAAGCTGTACCCGATCGCCCGCACCTACTGGGAGCGCATCGAGCCCGTCGCGGAGATCTTCGGCGATCTCGACCCGTTGACCGACGGTCGTGAGCCCGACGCCAAGGCCGAGGGGCGCGACTTCACCGGCTGGCACCGCATCGAGAAGCAGCTGTGGGTCGAGAACAACACCGAGGGCATGGCCACGTACGCCGACGACCTGCTCAAGAACGTCAAGGAAGTCGTCCGGCTGAGCAAGGAGCAGCCGCTGACGGCGCTGCAGCTGGCGCAAGGCTCGAAGGGCCTGCTCGACGAGGTCGCCACCGGGAAGATCACGGGCGAGGAAGACGAGTTCAGCCACACCGATCTGTGGGACTTCAAGGCCAATATCGAGGGTTCGCAGGCCGCGATCGCCGCGCTGCGACCTGTGCTGGAGAAGCAGGACCCCGCGCTGGTCAAGCAGCTCGACGCCGAGTTCGCGGCGCTCGACGCGGAACTCAACCAGTACCAGGACACCAAGACCGGCGACTGGACGTTCTACGACCAGCTGACCAAGGAACAGGTCAAGAAGCTGTCGGATGCCGTGGCCGCGTTGAGCGAGCCCATCAGCAAGGTGGCCGCCGTGGTGGCCAAGTCCGCCTGAGGCCGTCATGGTCCTGAGTCCTACGCTGTGCTCGTGACCGACGATGCCGACCTGAACTCCGCAGGCACGCCTGAGACCGGTGTCTCCCGCAGGAAGCTGCTGGGAGCCGCCGGTCTCGCGGCGTTGGTCGCCGGTGGGGCCGGCGCGACCGCGGGCTACGCGGCGGGGGACCACACCACTCCGGTCGAGCCCGATCCCCATGCTCTGCCCGTGCCGTTCGAGGGGGCGCACCAGGCAGGCATCGTCACGCCTGCTCAGGATCGGCTGTACTTCGTCGCCCTCGACGTCACGACCGACGAGCGTGCCGAACTGATCGGTCTGCTCAAGGACTGGACCGCGGCCGCACGCAAGATGACCCAGGGCAATGACGTCGGAGAGCTCGGTGCGGTCGGCGGCTCGCCGTTCGCTCCGCCCGAGGACACCGGCGAGGCGCAGGGGCTGCCGCCGTCCAATCTGACGATCACCGTGGGCTTCGGCCGGTCCCTGTTCGTCGATGCGAGCGGCAAGGCCCGTTTCGGACTCGATGGACGGCTGCCGGAACGGCTGATCGACCTGCCGGCGTTCTCCGGCGATCGCCTTCGCCCTGAGATCAGCGGGGGCGATCTCGCGATCCAGGCCTGCGCCAACGATCCGCAGGTCGCGGTGCACGCCGTGCGCAATCTGGTGCGCATCGCCTTCGGCCGGGCCTCGGTCCGGTACTCCCAGATGGGATTCGGTCGCACGTCGTCGACCTCGACGGCCCAGGTCACGGCCCGCAATCTGTTCGGGTTCAAGGACGGTACGGCCAATATCAAGGTCGAGGACGCCAAGAGCGTCGAGGAGTTCGTGTGGGTGCACGCCGACGAAGGGCCTGAGTGGCTGGTCGGTGGCTCGTACCTGGTGGCTCGCAAGATCGACATGCGCATCGAGACCTGGGACCGCGAGTCGCTCGAGGGCCAAGAGCGCATCATCGGCCGCGCCAAGGGTTCGGGAGGACCCCTGTCGGGCGGCGACGAGTTCGAGACGATCGACTTTCGAGCCAAGGGTCCCGACGGACAGCCGGCGATCGATCAGAAGTCGCACGTCCGTCTCGCGCACCCCGACTTCAACGAGGGCGCACAGATCCTGCGCCGCGGATACAACTTCGTCGACGGGTCGAACGGTCTGGGCCAGCTGTCCGCGGGCCTGTTCTTCATCGCCTACCAGCGCGATCCCGAGCAGCAGTTCGTGCGGATCCAGAAGTCGCTCGCCGGTTCGACCAACGATCTGATGAACGAGTACATCGTGCATGTCGGTTCGGGTCTGTGGGCCTGCCCGCCGGGCGTCGAGGCCGACGGCTACTGGGGCGACACGCTGTTCGGCTGATGCGTAGACGACAAGTAGCTACGTGTTCCGACCGCAGGATGGTTGATGTCTCGGTAGCGAGATCACGTTCAGTGGAGGGCCTTGCTGGGTTACCGGCCGGTAGCGATGTGACATCGGCAGTGGCATACTCGCGGTATGACCGCTCTCGACGACGCTCCGGCCGATCTCGGATCGCCCGGCACCCGGACGGTCGACCCGGCCCGGGTCGCCCGGCTGACCGGCCTGATCCGTACGACCACGGCCGAATCGCGCACGACCACTTCGCCACTGACCGGTGAGCCGGTCGCCGAGATCCCCGTGTCCAGCGTCGACGACGTCGAAGCGGCCTTCGCCGCGGCGCGGGCCGCGCAAGCCCACTGGAGCGAGACGTCCTACCGCGTGCGCAGCAAGGCGCTGCTGAAACTTCACGACCTGGTGCTCAAGCATCAGGACGAGTTGATGGACCTGATCCAGATCGAGTCCGGCAAGTCCCGTGCCCACGCCTACGACGAGGTCGCACACGTCGCACTCACGGCGCGCTACTACGCCCGCCGACTGCGCAAACAGCTCAAGAGTCGCCGCCGCAACGGCGTGCTCCCGGGCCTGACGTCCATCCACGTCCACCAGGTGCCGAAGGGCGTCGTCGGCATCATCAGCCCGTGGAACTACCCCCTCACGATGGCGATCTCCGACGGCCTGCCCGCCGTGGCCGCCGGCAATGCCGTGGTGCACAAGCCCGACAGCCAGACGCCGCTGACCGCGCTGGCCGCGGTCGAACTGCTCCGCGAGGCCGGCATCCCGGCCGATCTATGGCAGGTCGTCAGCGGCCCCGGCGGCATCATCGGCACCGCGATCATCGACCGCGCCGACTATGTCTGCTTCACGGGTTCGACCGCGACCGGCACGACCGTCGCCGAACGGGCCGCCAAGCGCCTGATCAGCTGCTCGCTGGAGCTGGGTGGCAAGAATCCGATGATCGTGCTGCCCGGCGCGGATCTGGACAAGACGGTCGAGGGCTCGGTCGCCGCCGCGTTCTCGTCCGCCGGCCAGCTGTGCGTCTCGATCGAGCGGCTCTACGTGCACGATTCGCTGTACGACCGATTCCGCGACGCGTTCGCCGAGCGCGTCAAGCATCTGTCGCTGGGCGTTGCGCTGGACTGGGACGCCGAGATCGGCTCGCTGGTCTCGCAGGCCCAACTCGATACCGTGACCCGTCACGTCGACGACGCAGTGGCTCAGGGCGCGGTCCTGCTCGCCGGCGGCAAGCACCGCCCCGACATCGGCCCGCTCGTCTACGAACCCGCGGTGCTCGAGAACGTCCCCGAGACGGCCGAGTGCTTCGCCGACGAGACATTCGGTCCGCTGGTGTCGCTGTACCGCTACTCAGACGTCGACGAGGCGATCCGTCTCGCCAACGCCAGCCCGTACGGCCTGAACGCCAGCGTGTGGGGCTCACCGCGAGCCGCGCGCAAGGTCGCCGCCCGCATCAAGGCCGGCACCGTCAACGTCAACGAGGGCTTCGCAGCCACGTTCGGCAGCGTCGACGCCCCCATGGGCGGCATGAAGTCATCCGGCCTCGGTCGCCGGCAGGGCCCCGAGGGCATCCTGCGGTACACCGAGCCCCAGGCGGTCGGTGTGCAGCGGCTGATCCCGATGGCCGGACCCACCTGCCTGGCGAAGAAGACGTACGCACGCTTGCTGAGCTTCGGTCTGTCGTTCCTGAGGAGGACACCCCGTGCCTGATGAGACGACTGCCGAGTTCGACCACGACGTCATCGTCATCGGCTCCGGTTTCGGCGGCAGCGTCTCGGCGTTGCGGTTGACCGAGAAGGGCTACAAGGTCGCCGTGCTGGAGGCGGGCAAGCGATTCCGTGACGAGGACTTCGCCAAGAACTCATGGCGGCTGCGCAAGTTCTTGTGGATGCCGCAGATCGGCTGCTACGGAATCCAGCGCATCGACAAGCTCAAGGACGTGCTGATCCTGTCCGGTGCGGGCGTCGGCGGCGGTTCCCTGGTGTACGCCAACACGCTGTACGAGCCGCTCGACCCGTTCTACCGCGATCCGGCCTGGGGCCACATCACCGACTGGAAGAGCGAGCTCGCGCCCTACTACGACCAGGCCAAGCGCATGCTCGGCGTGACGATCTACCCGATCGAGACCGCCGCCGACCGCGTCATCAAGCAGGTCGCCGCCGACATGGGCGTCGAAGGCACGTTCCATCACACGCCCGTCGGTGTGCTGTTCGGCGACGAACCGGGCGCCGAGATCGCCGATCCGTTCTTCGGCGGTGCCGGACCGACCCGCAACGCCTGCACCAACTGCGGCGAGTGCATGACCGGTTGCCGTCACAACGCCAAGAACACACTGGTCAAAAACTACCTGTACCTGGCCGAGCAGAACGGGGCCGAAGTCCACCCGCTGACCACGGTGGTAGCGGTCCGTCCGCTCCCAGGCGGAGGCTACGAGGTCGAGACCCGCCGCACGAACAAGCGGTTCCGCCCGCATCGCAAGCTCACGGCGCAGCAGGTCGTCTTCGCCGCCAGCACGATGGGCACCCAGAAGCTCCTGCACCGCATGCGCGACCGCGGCAGCCTGCCGAACGTGTCGGACCGTCTCGGGCTGCTGACCCGCACCAACTCCGAGGCCCTGCTCGGTGCGATCGCGAACGGCAAGGACATCGATTACAGCCACGGTGTGGCGATCACGTCGTCGTTCCATCCCGACGAACACACCCACATCGAGCCCGTCCGTTACGGCAAGGGCTCCAACGCCATGTCGCTGATGCAGACCGTGCTCACCGACGGCAGCCTGCCGACCGCCCGCTGGAAGACCTGGCTCAAGGAGATGTGGCGCCAGAAGCGCAATCTGTTCAAGCTGTACGACCTGCGGCACTGGTCCGAACGCACTGTCATCGCGCTGGTCATGCAGACGCACGACAACTCGATCACCACGTTCACCAAACGGGGCATCACGGGCCGGCGTCGGCTCACCTCCAAGCAGGGCCATGGCGCTCCCAACCCGTCGTTCATCGAGCCGGGGCACATCGCGGTGCAGAAGATGGCCGAGCACATGGACGGCACCGCCGGCGGCACGATCGGGGAACCGTTCAACGTGCCGCTGACTGCGCACTTCATGGGCGGCTGCGCGATCGGAGACTCACCCGAGACCGGCGTCATCGACCCGTATCACCGGCTGTACGGCCACGACGGCCTGCACGTCGTCGACGGATCGGCGATCAGCGCGAACCTCGGCGTCAATCCGTCCCTGACGATCACCGCGCAGGCCGAGCGGGCGATGTCGTACTGGCCCAACAAGGGCGAGACAGACATCCGTCCCGCCGTCGGCAACGGCTTCGCCCCGCTCGCACCTATCGCGCCGAATCATCCCGTCGTGCCCGCCGACGCTCCCGCCGCGCTGCGGCTCCCGATCGCCGGCGTCAGCTGATCCCCGCTGACGAGTCACAAAGTTCCCGCTGGCGAGTCACTCGTTGGTGGTGAGGAGTCACTCGTTGGTGGTGAGGAGTCACTCGTTGGTGGTGAGGAGTCACTCGTTTCCGCTCGCGAGTCACAAAGTGCGTGGTGGCGAGTGGGAAAGTTCCTGTTCGCGAGTCGCTTGCGTTCGTGGGGTCGCGACTCGACCGGTTTCTCGGCTTCGCGGGGTTCCGTGGCTGAGGCGCCTACGCCATCTCACGTGACGGCTTGCTTGCGTTGCGTGGCGCTCACCAAGTCACACAGTTCGCACTCGCGAGCATGCAGCTGACGGACTGTCATTCGTCTCACCGGCTCGCGAGAGCGACTCTGTGACTCGTGAGCGCGACCCGTGGTCACCTCACACGGGTCGCCTTGCACGGGCTCGCGAGAGCGACTGTGTGACTCGTGAGCGCGACCCGTGGTCACCTTGCACGTGGTTGCGTCGGCTGGCTGTGCGTGAAATGCACAGAGCCCGAGCGGGAGGGAGTTCACGGCTCGGGCTCTGTCGTGCTACGAGGAGCAGCACCTGTGATCTAACGGGAGGGAGTGTGTGTTAGATCCAACAACACAAACGACCGCCGACCCGGGGGGTTACGGGGCCGCCGAGAAATTTTCTGCAGCCAGTTCTGACTGGAATTCCGGGGAGCTGATGCTGTCGTCGTCAGACAGTTGCGTCCGCCTAGGATGGTGCCGTGACAGCAGCGCAGCGTGAGCACGATCTGGTCCTCGTCGTCGACTTCGGAGCGCAGTACGCGCAGCTGATCGCACGACGCGTGCGCGAAGCCCAGGTGTACTCCGAAATCGTCCCGCACACGATGCCCGTCACCGAGATGCTGGCCAAGGAACCGGCCGCGATCGTCCTGTCCGGAGGGCCGTCGTCGGTCTACGAGGACGGCGCCCCGCAGCTGGACGTTGCCCTGTTCGACGCGAAGGTGCCGGTCTTCGGCATCTGCTACGGATTCCAGGCCATGGCGCAGGCACTCGGCGGCGAGGTCGCCCACACCGGACAACGAGAGTACGGCCGCACAACTGTGGCCGTCACCGATCCCGGCACGCTGCTCGTCGGCCTGCCGAACACCCTCACCTCGTGGATGTCACACGGCGACGAAGTGGTCACGGCGCCGTCCGGATTCACGACGATCGCCACATCGC
>Ga0182737_1002145_pt1 | contig 16818 bp, 10 predicted proteins | sample eDN5th30CBELigOP_FD_128878 | JGI IMG/M metagenome (GOLD analysis project Ga0182737, IMG submission 128878) | Enriched Organic Plus compost microbial communities from Emeryville, California, USA - eDNA 5th pass 30_C BE-Lig OP (version 2) (version 2) ...
CAGGCGGCCGGCTCGACGGTCAGCACCGGCTCGCGCGCCAGCAAGGCCTGGACGAAGGGGCGCGGGTCGGCGCGGCCGGGCGCGGGAGCGCCGTCCGGGGCCCGAGCCTCGCCGGGCGCTTCGGCGGCCGAAGCGCGATCCTCGTCGCCCGGCACCGGCTCCGCTGCGTCCCCCGGCCCGCCTGCATAGGCGTCCAGCAGCCCGCGCAGCGCCCAGGCGTCCAGCCGCTCGCAGGACAGGGCAGCCTGCAGGCTGCCCAGGGAACGGCTGCCCGCCGCGATCCCTTCCACGGTCCAGGACAGGCGGCCGGCCAGGTCCCGGCCGTCCTGACCCTGGCCGCTCCGGCCTTGCCCGCCCTGGCCCCGCCCGTCCGGGTCCCGGCCCCGTTCGTTCCCGTCCTCGTCCAGCGTCGCGCGCAGCGCCAGGCCGCGCAGCGTCAGGTCGTCCGAGCCGTTGCGCGAGAATGACAGGCTTTGCAGCGACAGCCGGGCCTCGCCCAGGTCGATGCCGTGGCGGCCGCGGCGGGTGTCCGAGACCAGTTCGGCGTCCTGCAGCGCCAGTTCGGCGTCCTGCTCGCGCAGTTGCAGCTTGCCGGTCCGGGCAGCCAGGCGCAGCCAGTCCATCCCCGGGCCGGCCTCGCCCTGCGCCGTGGCGCCGGAAAAGCGCACGGCGGTGACGCCGTCCAGGCTGCCGTCCAGCGGCGCCAGCCGCCAGGAGAACCGCGTGCCGCCGCCCAGGCCGACTCGGCTGCGGCCGCTGGCGGGCGGCGTGCCTGCGGCCAGGTCGAACCAGGCCTGGGTGGAAGGCGTGGGCAGCATGCGCGTGGAGACCGCCGCCAGCACCGGCGCGAGGCGGCCGCGCAGGATTTCGGTGATCGGCAGGGGGCCGTGGGCGATGCGGCTGGCGAAGGCGAACTCGTGGCGCCGGCCGGTCTGCGGATCGCTCAGCGCCACGGTGTGGCGCACGTCGCTGAAGAGGATGCCGCGCCGGTATTCGGGCATTTCCACCTGCAGGCGCAGCGCCGGCCATCGGCGGGCGGCCAGCTCGGCAGCCGCGCCCGCCTGGATGCGAGCGTATCGTTCTATGCGCTTGCCCGCATACCAGCCTGCGGCGGCGTAGGCTGCCACCGCCAGGGCGGCCAGGGCCGCCGCGATCCGCGTTCTGTTCATGTTGCCGTCGTGTCCCGGCGGCCTGGCGCGGCCGCTTCGCATTCAACGGCAGTATATCGGCCGCGGGGCCCGCGCAGGCGGGCCCCTTTGACCGCTACTTCGCCACCGGCATGGTGAACTCGGCGCCCTTGGCGATGCTGTCGGGCCAGCGCTGCATCACGCTCTTGTAGCGCGTGTAGAAGCGCACGCCTTCCTCGCCGTAGGCGTGGTGGTCGCCGAACAGCGACTTCTTCCAGCCGCCGAACGAGTGCCACGCCATCGGCACCGGGATGGGCACGTTGATCCCCACCATGCCGACCTGGATCTGCCGCGCGAAGGCCCGTGCCACGCCGCCGTCGCTGGTGAAGCACGACACCCCGTTGCCGAACTCGTGCGCGTTGATGAGCTCCACCGCCGACTTCAGGTCGGGCACCCGCACCACCGCCAGCACCGGGCCGAAGATCTCCTCGCGGTAGATGTTCATCTCCGGCTTGACGTCGTCGAACAGCGTGCCGCCCAGGAAGAAGCCCTTCTCGCGGCCCGCCACGGTCGTGCCGCGGCCGTCGACCACCAGCTTGGCGCCGGCGGCGACGCCGTCCTCGATGTAGCCGGTGACCTTGGCGCGGTGCTGCGCCGTCACCAGCGGGCCCATTTCCGCGGACGGGTCCATGCCGTCGGCGATCTTCAGCGCCTTCACGCGCGGGGTCAGCTTCTCGATGAGCGCGTCGCCCACGTTGCCCACCGCCACCGCGACCGAGATCGCCATGCAGCGCTCGCCGGCCGAGCCGTAGCCCGCGCCGATCAGGGCGTCGGTGACCTGGTCCAGGTCGGCGTCGGGCATCACGACCAGGTGGTTCTTGGCCCCGCCCAGCGCCTGCACCCGCTTGCCGCGCGCCGTGCCCTCGGCGTAGATGTATTGGGCGATCGGCGTCGAGCCCACGAAGGACAGCGCCTGCACGTCCGGGTGGGCGATCAGCGCGTCGACCGCGGTCTTGTCGCCGTGCACCACGTTGAACACCCCGGGGGGCAGCCCGGCCTCGGTCAGCAGCTCGGCCAGGCGCACCGCCGTCGACGGGTCCCGCTCGGAGGGCTTGAGCACGAAGGTATTGCCGCAGGCCAGCGCCACCGGGAACATCCAGCACGGCACCATCATCGGGAAGTTGAACGGCGTGATGCCGGCCACCACCCCCAGCGGCTGGCGCACGCTCCAGTTGTCGATGCCGCCGCCGATCTGCTCGGTGTACTGGCCCTTGAGCAGGTGCGGCGCGCCGCAGGCGAACTCCACCACCTCGATGCCGCGGGTGACTTCGCCGCGCGCGTCCGAGAGCACCTTGCCGTGCTCGCGGGTGATGAGCTCGGCCAGCTCGTCGGTGTGCTGGTCCAGCAGCTGCTTGAAGCGGAACAGCACGCGCGCCCGGCGCAGCGCCGGCGTCTCGCTCCAGCCCGGGAAGGCCGCGCGCGCGGCGGCCACCGCCGCGTCCACTTCGGCCGTCGAGGCCAGCGGCGCCCGCGCCGCGACTTCGCCCAGCGCCGGGTTGAAGACTTCCGACTGGCGGTTGCTCGTGCCGGCGACCGCGCGGCCGCCGATGTAATGGGGGATCTGCTTCATGGTTACTGCACTTCCTTGAGAACCTGGCCGATGGTGTCGAACAACTGGCCGATCTGGTCTTCGTTGATGATGAGGGGAGGCGACACCGCCAGGATGTCGCCGGTGTAGCGCACCAGCACGCCGCGGTCGAAGCACTTCTGGAACACTTCGGCCGCGCGCGCGCCGGGGGCGCCGTCGCGCGGGCGCAGCTCGATGCCCGCGACCAGGCCGAGGTTGCGCACGTCGATGACGTGGGGCGCCTTTTCCAGGCTGTGCGCGGCCGCCTCCAGGGCGGGCGCCAGGCTGGCCGCGCGGGCGAACAGGCCGTCGCGGCGGTAGATGTCCAGCGTGGCCAGGATGGCGGCGGCCGCCAGCGGGTGGCCGGAATAGGTGTAGCCGTGGAAGAACTCGATGCCCGCCTGGGTGGCGCCGACCACGCCGTCGTAGACCTCGCGGCTGACCGCCACCGCGCCGGCCGGCACCGCGGCGTTGCTCACGCCCTTGGCCAGCGTCATCAGGTCCGGCGTGACGCCGAAGTATTCGCTGGCGGTGGCCGCGCCCAGGCGGCCGAAGCCGGTGATGACTTCGTCGAAGATCAGCAGGATGCCGTGCCGCCTGGTGATCTCGCGCAGTTTTTCCAGGTAGCCCTTGGGCGGCACCAGCACGCCGGTGGAGCCGGCCAGCGGCTCGACGATGACCGCGGCGATGGTGGACGCATCGTGCAGGGCGACCAGGCGTTCCAGCTCGTCGGCCAGGTGCGCGCCCCATTCGGGCTGGCCGCGCGTGTGGGCGTTGTGCTCCAGGCTGTGGGTGTGGGGCAGGTGGTCCACGGCCGGCAGCAGCGCGCCGGAGAAGGCCTTGCGGTTGGGCGAGATGCCGCCCACCGAGATGCCGCCGAAGCCCACGCCGTGGTAGCCGCGCTCGCGGCCGATCAGGCGCGTGCGCTGGCCTTCGCCGCGGGCGCGGTGGTAGGCCAGCGCGATCTTCAGCGCCGTGTCGACCGATTCCGAGCCGGAGTTGGTGAAGAAGATGCGGTCCAGGCCCTGCGGCATCACGCCGGCCACGGCGGCGGCCGCGTCGAAGGCGTCCGGGTGGCCGAGCTGGAAGCCGGGCGCGTAGTCCAGGTGGGCGATCTGGCGGGAGACGGCCTGGGTGATCTCGTCGCGGCAGTGGCCGGCGTTCACGCACCACAGGCCGGCGGTGCCGTCCAGGATCTGGCGGCCGTCGACCGAGGTGTAGTACATGCCTTTGGCGCCGGCGAGCAGGCGCGGCTGCGCCTTGAATTGCCGGTTGGCGGTGAAGGGCATCCAGAGATGGGACAGGTCGGGCTGGGCGGGGGCGTTCATGGGATCTCCGTGGACAGGCGGCGCGGGCCCCGCGGCCCGCTCGGGGCTGCCGGGGCCGGCATGCCGCGCGCTGGGCGGGCGGCACGCCGGGCCGATGCAGGCATTCTGGGGCCGGCGCGTCCGGCTGGACATATACAATCGCTGGAAATCCCTCAAACCGTATTGTTTTCCCGCGCCTGACTGTACAGGTCCATGCCATGATCGATTTCCTGCCGGTGCGCGACCGCGGCCAGGCGCCCACCCTGGTCGAGCAGACCGTGGACGCCGTCGTGCGCGCCATCGAAAGCCACGCCCTGCGCCCCGGCATGGCGGTGCCGTCGGTGCGCGAGTTCGCCCGCCGCCACGACGTCAGCACCTTCACGGTGGCCAGCGCCTACGGCCGGCTGGTGGCCCAGGGCTGGCTGGACGCGCGCCGCGGCGCCGGCTACCGGGTGGCCGTGCGCGCCCGCCCGGGCGGGCGGGGCGCGCCGCAGACCTGGCAGCCGCCGCAGCTGGGCGGCGCCTGGCTGCTGTCGGACATCTTCGCGGACCACTCCGTCCCCATCAAGGCGGGCTGCGGCTGGCTGCCGCCCGAATGGGTCAACGAGACCGGCCTGCACCAGGCGCTGCGCCAGCAGTCGCGGGTGCCGGCCGCGCAGTTCGGCGGCTACGGCCATCCCTACGGCTACGCGCCGCTGCGCGAGCAGGTCGCGGCCGACCTGGCCGGGCAGGGCGTGCAGGTCGAGCCCGCCCAGGTGCTGACCACCCAGGGCGTCACCCAGGGCCTGGACCTGGTCGTGCGCACCCTGCTCAAGCCGGGCGACGCCGTGCTGGTCGAGTCGCCCTGCTACACCAACCTGCTGCAGATGCTGCGCCTGGCCGGCATGCGCATCCTGGCCGTGCCGCGCACCGCGGACGGCCTGGACGTCGCCGTGCTGGACGCCGCGGCCGGGTTCAAGCCGCGCGCGCTGTTCGTCAACACGGTGCTGCACAATCCCACCGGCACCACGCTGTCCATGGCCAACGCCTTCCGCGTGCTGCAGGCGGCCGAGCGCATGCGCCTGTGGGTGGTGGAGGACGACATCTCGCGCCCCCTGGCCGCCGGCGTGGCGCCGGTGCTGGCCGCGCTGGACGGCGGCGAGCGGGTCATCCACGTGGGCGGCTATTCCAAGAGCATCAGCCCGTCGCTGCGGGTGGGCTACGTGGTGGCGCAGCGCGACCTGGTGCGCGACCTGGCGCGCACCAAGATGGCGGTCGGGCTGACTTCCCCCGAGCTGATGGAGCGCATCGTGCACCAGGTGGTGCGCGACGGCCACTACCGCCCGCACATCGAGCGCGTGCGCGAGCGCCTGACGCTGGCGCACGGCCAGGCGGCCGCGCGCATGGAGGAGCTGGGCATGGAGGTCTACGCCCAGCCCCAGGCCGGGCTCTTCCTGTGGGCCCGGCCGGCGGGCGCGGCGGCCGGGCGCGGCGCCAACCGCCTGGCCGAGCTGGCGCTGCGCGACGGCATCTGGCTGGCGCCCGGCTCCTATTTCGACGTGGACGAGCAGGACACGCCCTGGCTGCGCTTCAACGTTGCCTACGCCCAGGCGCCGGCGCTGTGGCGCTTCCTGGATGTTGCAGTCGGACAGAAGAATTAGAAATTCCAACTAAAAGTAACAGTTCTTGGATAATATTCCTGGAACTGTTGCCCGGTTTCCGGGTACTGCCATTCAGCCATTCAAGAAGACGCTGCGGCTTGCCGCCGGCAGGGGTGTCCCCGCCGGCGGCCGCATTCTGCGCCGACTGCGCGGCCCTATCGAGAGGAGTCGGATCCATCGTGCCTGACAGACTGCCCCTGCGCGGATGCGCCCAGCCAATCCGCGGAAAGCGGCGCACGACGGCCATTGCGTCCTTTCCCGGACCCGCGGCCCTGCTGCCGATGGTGGTGCTGTCCGCCGCCCTGTCCGCTGGCGATGCCCGGGCGGCCGGCGGACAGGGTGGGGGGTTTCCCGCCCAATCGGGCGGAGCGGGCGGGGAGGGCAATGCCGTCGGGAGGGGGAGGAGCGGCAACCCCGGCGACGGCAACTTCGGCGGAGGCGGGGGCGGTGCCGGCCTGACGGGCGGGGCGGGCGGGATTTCCGATTCGGGCGGCGGGGGCGGCCAGGGAGGCTCGCATGGCTTGGCGGTGCTAAGCGGCTGGTCCGTCCCGGGCGACATCGCCGGCAACGACGGCAATGCCGGCGTAAGCCCCGCCGGGGACGATTTGGCCGGAGGCGGCGGTGGCGAGGGAGGCTACGGCATCGTGGCGAGCCACGCTGCCGGCGGCATTACCGCCACCGTCGACTTCAATGTGTCGGGCGGAACGGGCGGCGCGGGAGGCGTGACTACCGTGACTGCCCTCTCCAGGGGCACCGGCGGGGGCGGCGGCGACGGCGGCCATGGGCTGTTCCTCGTTACCCCGGGCTACGACCTGACCATCGCCGGCGGCGCGATTGTCAGGGGCGGCACCGGAGGCATCGGCGGCGGCACCGTCCTCGCCTCCGGCAAGGCCGGGAATGGCGGCAAGGGAGGGGCCGGCGGAGCCGGCATCGTCGCTTCCAGCGGCGCCGGCATCCTGGTCCAGCCCGGCGCCACCGTGGCGGGCGGCGACGGCGGCGCGGGTGGCGCGGGCGGGGGGACGGGCGGCCTGCCTGGCGCCAACGGCCAGGGCGGCGCGGGCATACTCGGCGCCGGCCTGCATATCCGCAATGCCGGCACCATACAAGGCGGCGTGATCGGTGGCGGCGCGTTGCCCAGCCCCGCTATCGATCTTACCGGCGGCAGCAATTCGCTGACGCTCGAGCGGGACGACGGGACCGACGGCCTGACAGGGGACGTGCGGCTGGCCAACGAGGCGCAGCTGAGCCTGTCGGTGTCGGCCTCGGCAGCCGAAGTCGCGCTGGACAGCGCGATCACGGGCAGCGGCAGCGTCGTCGTCGACGGCCCCGGGACGCTGACCTTGGCCGGCGCCAACACCTATACGCGCGGCACCACGCTGAAAGGCGGCGTGACGCGCATCGGCCAGAGCGCGAACCTGGGCGATTCCTCGACCGGGCTGGTCCTGGACGGGGGCACGCTGCAGGTTTCGGCCAACCTGGCGATGCCGCGCGACATCACGGTCGACGCGGGCGGCGGCACCCTGTCCACCCTGGGCGGCGGCGCCCTGACCCTGAGCGGCGTTCTTTCCGGCGATGGCGACCTGGCCATCGTCTCGCCGACGGTGGACGGCGGCTCGCCTGCGGAGATGACCAATGTCATGCTGACCGGTAACGGCGCCGCCTATGCCGGCCGCATCACGGTGCTGGGCGAGGCGGCCGACGGCAGCCGGGGGGTTGCCAACCTGCAGGTGGTCGGCACCTCCACGCAGCCCGTCGTCCTGGCCGGCGATCTGGCCAGCGAGGGCCTCGTGCAGTTCCTCTATGCCGATATTTCCCGCATGGGCCGGATCGACAACGACGATTTCATGGTCTTCGACCGCAATACGACCGCGGGCGATACGGCCATCCGCAATCGCGGGAAGATGGTCTTCCAGCAAAACAGCTCGGCCGGCCAGGCCGAACTGGTCGCCGACGGCAGCCTCGCGCCCGCCGACAATTTCGTCATCTTCCTGGACAGCAGCACGGGCGGCAACGCCACCATTACCGCCGTCGACGGCGGGCAGGTGATATTCGACGGGAACAGCACGCCGGGCTCCGCCGCCCTGGTCGCCGAGGACGGCGCGTTCGACTTCTCCACCGCCCTGGGGCCAGCCGGCGACGGCATCCTCCCGGTCGCTGCGCTGTCGGGGAGCCGGGACGGCACCGTGTATATGGGCGGCAATACCCTGAGGGTGGGCAACGGCCAGTCGACCGAATTCGCCGGCACGCTGACCGACGATTGCGGCTGCGGCCCCGCGGGCGGCAGGCTGGTCAAGACCGGCAGCGGCACCTTGACGCTGTCGGGACCCAATAGCTATACCGGCGGCACCGAAGTGGAAGCCGGCGAGCTGGCGGTCGAAGGGCCGGGCATCGTCACGGGCAGTGTGCAGGTGCGCAGCGGCGCGACGCTGAGCGGCACGGGCACGGTGGCCGCCGCCGCGCCGGCCTCGGCGGCCGGCGTGGTAATGATCGACGACGGCGGCATCCTGTCGCCGGGCGACGCCGGCGGGGCGGGCACGCTGACGGTGGCCGGCAGCCTGCAGCTGGATCCGGGCGCGGTGCTGGACTACCGTCTGGGGGCGCCGGCTGCGGCGGCCGGTTCGGCCGCCTCCGGCGTGAGCGACCTCATCGCCGTGGCGGGCGACCTGCGCCTGGGCGGCACGCTCAACCTGTCGCAAAGCCCGCTGGCCGACGACGGCGCGGCGGCCTTCGGCTACTACCGCCTGTTCACCTACGGCGGCAGCCTGAGCGGCGCCGGCCTGGCGCTAGGCAGTGTGCCGACGCCGCTTTCCACGTCCGAGCTCACCGTGCTGGCCCCGGCGGGCGCCGGCCACGTCGACCTGCGCGTGGCCACGGGCGGCGACGACGCGCAGCAGACCTGGACGGGCGGCGACGGCGTCTGGGACGCCGCCGGCGATCGATGGCGCAATCAATACACCGGCATCGTCCAGGCCTGGGCAGGCCAGCACGCGATATTCGAAGGCGCCGGCGCAACCGTGCAGGTGCAGGGCGCGCTGCCCTTCGAAAGCCTGCAGTTCGTCGACGGCGCCTACCGGCTGGCAGGCACGGGCGAGCTGCGCCCCGACGGCGCGGCCGAAATCCGCGTGCTGGCCGGCGAGCGGGCCGAGATCGCCACGGCCGTCGCCGGCACCGGCAGCCTGGTCAAGACCGAAGGCGGCCGGCTGGTGCTGTCCGGCGCCAACGGCTACCAGGGCGGCACGCGGCTGGCCGGCGGCGTGCTGGAAGTCGAGCGCGACGAGAACCTGGGCGCGGCCGCGGGCGGCCTGACCTTCGCCGGCGGCACGCTGGCCACCACGGCCGACCTGCGCACCGCGCGCGCGGTGGCGCTGGCCGGCGACGGCGGCTTCGACGTGGCCGGCGGCACCACGCTGCAACTGGACGGCGCGGTCTCGGGCGCGGGCGACCTGCACAAGCGCGGGGCGGGCACGCTGCGGTTGGCCGGCGCCAACGGCTACGGCAACACCGTGGTCGAGGCCGGCACGCTGGTGGGCAGTGCGGCGTCGATCCGCGGCGACGTCGCCAGCGACGGCACGGTCGTGTTCGAGCAGGCGGGCGATGCGACCTTTCGCGGCGACATTGCCGCTTGGCGCGACGCATCGGGCCAAGCGACCAAGCGCGGCGCAGGCACGCTGACGCTCGCCGGCGCAAGCAGCCTGGCCTGGCGCATCGAGGCGGGCCGCCTGGCCTCGGCGGCCGGGCGCTACGCGGGCGACGCCTGGATAGGCGCGGGCGCATCGCTGGCCTTCGACCAGGCGCAGGACGGCAGCTATGCGGGCCGGCTGTCCGGCCCCGGCAGCTTCGACAAGAGCGGGGCGGGCGCGGCCTACTTCATCGGCGACGGCTCGGGCTTCACCGGCACGACCACGGTGCGGCAGGGCCTGCTCAGCGTGGGCACGCCGGGGCATGACGCCTCGCTGGGGGGCACGGTGCGCGTGCTGGACGGCGGCGCGCTGGGCGGCTCGGGGCGGGTCGGCAGCGTCGTGCTGGGCAAGGGCGCGACGGTCGCGCCGGGCAATTCCATCGGCACGCTGAACGTGGCCGGCGACCTGGACTTCGACGCCGGCTCGGTCTACGAAGTCGAGGTCGACCCGGCCGGCAGCGCCAGCGACCGCATCGAGGCCGGCGGCCGGGTGGCGCTGAGCGGCGCGGCGGTGCGCCACGTCGGCCTGGACGGCGGCTACCGGCCCTCGTCCACCTACACCATCGTCCAGGCCGCGGGCGGCGTGGACGGGCGCTTCGGCAGCGTGGCCTCGGACTACGTCTTCCTGCGGCCCGACCTGTCCTACGACGCCAACCATGTCTATCTGCAGCTGACGCGCAACGACACCGGCTTCGACGACCTGGCCCTGACCGCCAACCAGCGCGCCACGGCCGCCGGCGCCGAAAGCGCGGGCGCGGGCTCGCCGGTGTACGGCGCCATCGCCACGCAAACGGGCGATGCGGCCTCGCTGCGCGCCTTGTACGACCAGCTATCGGGCGAGATCCACGCTTCGGTCGGCTCGGCGCTGAGCGAGGACAGCCGCCATCCGCGCGACGCCGCGCTGGGCCGGCTGCGCGCGGCCTTCGGCCAGGCGGGCGGCTCGGACGCGCCGGTGACGACCTACGGGCCGGGCGGGCCGCAGGCGGCCGAGGCCGATACCCGGCGCGTTGCGGCCTGGGGCCAGGCCTACGGCGCCTGGGGCTCGTCGGACGGCGATGCGGATGCCGGATCGGCCAAGCTGGACCGCTCGGCCGGCGGCCTGTTCGTCGGCGCCGACGCGCGCATCGGCGGCAACTGGCGCGCGGGCCTCATGGCCGGCTACGGCAATACGTCGCTGGAGGCGCATGCGCGCGCCTCCAAGGCCGACGTCGACAGCTACACGGTGGGCGCCTACGCCGGCGGGCGGGCCGGGCCGGTCAACCTGCGGCTGGGCGCGGCGCACAGCTGGCACGAGACGGATACCCGGCGCAGCATCGCCGAGCCGGGCCTGGCCGGCACGGCGCGGGCGGACTACCGGGGGCGTACGGCGCAGGTCTTCGGCGAGGCCGGCTACCCGCTGCAGGCGGGCCGGGTGGCGGTCGAGCCCTATGCCGGCCTGGCCTACGTCAACCTGCGAACCGGCGGCTACGACGAAAGCGGCCCGGCCGGCCTGCACGCCGGCAGCCGCAGCGACGAAACAACGTACACGACATTGGGCGCGCGCGCCTCGGCGCAATTCGAGCTGGGCCGCGTCCAGGCCGCGGTGCGGGGCGCGCTGGGCTGGCGCCATGCGCTGGGCGACGTGAACCTGCAGGCCCGCCACGCCTTCGCGGGCGGCGCGGCCTTCGACGTGGCGGGCGCGCCCATCGCGCGCAACGCGGCGGTGGTCGAGGCGGGGGTGGACATGCAGGTGGGCCGCGGCACGACCGTGGGCCTGGCCTACCAGGGCCAGGCCGGCGACGGCATGCGCCAGCACGGCGTCGGCGCGAACGTGACGGTGCGGTTCTAGGGGCAGGGCGGGGCGCTAGGCCGGGTAAGTCCCCGGCACCAGGATGCCGCGGTCGATGCGGGCGATGTCCTTGTGGCCGCACAGGGCCATGGTCACGTCCATCTCGCGGTACAGGATCTCCAGCGCGCGCGTCACGCCGGCGCGCCCGCCTGCGCCCAGGCCGTACAGGAAGGCGCGCCCGACCATCGCGCCGCGCGCGCCCAGGGCCACCGCCTTGAGCACGTCCTGGCCCGAACGCACGCCGCCGTCCATCCAGACCTCGATGCGCGAGCCCACGGCCTGCGCAATGGCCGGCAGGGCCGAGATCGACGACATCGCGCCGTCGAGCTGGCGGCCGCCGTGGTTGCTGACGACCAGCGCGTCGGCGCCGCTGTCGGCGGCCAGGCGCGCGTCCTCGACGTCCAGGATGCCCTTGATGATCAGCGGCCCGCCCCAGCGCTGCTTGATCCATTCCACGTCCTGCCAGCTCAGGCGCGGGTCGAACTGCTCGGACGTCCAGGACGACAGCGAGGACAGGTCGGTCACGCCCTTGGCGTGGCCGACGATGTTGCCGAAGGTGCGGCGCCGCGTGCCCAGCATGCCCAGGCACCAGCGCGGGTGCGCGGCCAGGTTGAGCAGGTTGCGCAGCGTCGGCTTGGGCGGGGCCGACAGGCCGTTCTTGATGTCCTTGTGGCGCTGGCCCAGGATCTGCAGGTCCAGCGTCAGCATCAGCGCCGAGCAGCCGGCCGCCTTGGCGCGGTCGATCAGGTTGGCGACGAAGTCGCGGTCGCGCATCACGTAGAGCTGGAACCAGAAGGGCTTGGTGGTCGCGGCGGCGACGTCCTCGATCGAGCAGATGCTCATGGTCGACAGCGTGAAGGGCACGCCGAAGGCCTCGGCCGCCTGCGCCGCCAGGATCTCGCCGTCGGCGTGCTGCATGCCGGTCAGGCCGGTGGGCGCCAGCACCACGGGCATGACGGCGTCGGTCCCGGCCAGGGTGGTGCGCAGCGAGCGCCCGTCCATGTCCACCGCCACCCGCTGGCGGAACTTGATCTTCTGGAAGTCGCTTTCGTTGGCGCGGTAGGTGCTTTCCGTCCAGGCGCCCGAATCGGCGTAGTCGTAGAACATGCGGGGCACGCGGCGCTTGGCCAGCACGCGCAGGTCCTCGATGCAGGTGATGTTATTGAGTGTCTCCATGGGGTCTGCCTCGGGTGGAAGGAAGCGGAAGGAAAGAGGGGTCAGGCGCCGGGCGCGGACAGGCCGGCCTGGCGGGCGATGTCCTGCGCGCAGCGGGCCAGGCGCGGCAGGGCCTGCAGCAGGTCGGGGCCGTCGGTGCGCTTGAGCGTGGCCACGGTCAGCGCCGCGTGGGTGAGCGAGCGCGGCGTGCCGACCGGCACGCCCAGGTCCAGCCCGCCGACGAACTTCTCGCCGTCGGCGTATTCGTAGGCGCGGTCGCGGATGGCGTCGAGCCGCTCCAGGAAGGCGCGCCGGCCGGCCGAGGACAGGCCGACGAATTCGGCGCGCTGCGACAGCACGGCGTCGCGCTCGGCGGCGTCCAGGTGGGCGAGCAGCACGCGCCCGGAGACGGTCAGCACCGGCGAATGCAGCGATCCCGTTTCCACCGACAGGCGGAAGGGCTGCGGGCTCTGCTCCTGCGCCAGCACCATGACCTGGCCGCGGTGCAGCACGCACAGGTGGCAGGACTCGCCGATGCTGTCGGACAGCTCGCGCATCAGCGGCAGGGCGGTGCGCAGCAGCCGTTCGTGCGGGGAATGGGTGCGGCTCAGCTCGAACAGCTTGAGCGTGAGGCTGTAGCCGCCGCTGGCCGGGTCGCGCTGCAGGTAGCCGCGCGATTCCAGGCAGGCCAGCATGCGGAAGATCTCGCCGGGCTGGCGGCCCAGGGCGCGGGCGATCTGCGATTGCGTCAGCGGCACCGCGCGGTCCGACAGGTGCTCCAGCACGTCGAGCGCCTTTTCCACCGCGGGCACGGAGTATTTGGCTTTCTTGTTGTTCCCGTCCGTGGCGGAGTCGGTCTTGGGCATTGCGGGAGGCGGCGCGCGACGTTGGATAGCGCGAATGTTAACCCGTCCGGCGCTCCACCAAGTGCAGGTGATCGCACACCAGAACGGTTTCGCCATGCTGGTTGGTGACGGTCACCGTCTCGGTCACCAGGCCGTGGCTGGCGCGCCGCGGGTGGTCGCGCTTGTCGGCGATGCGCGCCTGCGCGCGCAGCGTGTCGCCGATGAAGACCGGCTTGACGAAGCGCAGGCGGTCGTAGCCGTAGGACATGGCGCGCGGGTTGATCTGCCCGGCGGTCATGCCTATGCCTATGCTGAACACCAGCGTGCCGTGGGCGATGCGCTGGCCGAAGGGCTGGGTGGCGCACCAGGCGGCGTCCATGTGGTGGGGGAAGAAGTCGCCGGTCTGGCCGGCGTGCAGCACGATGTCGGCCTCGGTGACGGTGCGCCCGGTGCTCTGGCGCTCGCTGCCGATGACGTAGTCCTCGAAGAAAATGTCCTGGCTCATGCCTGCGTCTCCTGCGTGTCGGTGGCGGGCAGCCGGTAGGCCGCCGCGATGTCTTCGGTGTGCTCGCCCAGCCGCGGCGCGCCGCGCGGCGAGCGCAGCCGCCGGCCGTCGATGCGGATGGGGCAGCGCGTGGTGCGCATGCGCGCGCCGCCGGCGCTGGCGATCTCCTGCACCATGTCCAGCGCCGCGAAGGCGGGGTGGCGCACCAGCTCGGGCCAGGTCAGCACGTCGGCGCACCAGACGCCGGCCGGCTCCAGCAGGGCCAGCCAGTGCGCGGTGGGCCGGCCGGCCAGGTGGCCGGCCAGCATGGCCTTGTAGCGGTCGCGCCCGCGCAGCCAGGAATCCGGCGCGGCGGCCGCGGCCGCGCGCAGCGGCTCGCAGCCCACCAGTTCGCCCAGGCGGTCCAGCGGCGTCATCGCCAGCGCCAGGTAGCCGTCGGCGGTGGCGTAGATGCCGTAGGGCGCGGCCGCGTGCACGTTGGCGTGGCTGGTGGCGCTGCGCCGGGGCTGCTCGCCGGCCGGGTCGTTCAGGAAGGCGGTGAAGGGCTCGAACTGCAGGTCCAGGGCGGATTCCATCAGGCTGGCCTCGACCAGGCCGCCGCGCCCGTCGCGCTCGCGGCGCAGCACGGCCGCCAGGATGCCCTGGACCAGGTGGGCGCCGGTCAGGATGTCGATCACCGACACGCCCGCCGGCACGGGCGGGTCGCCGGCGTTGCCGCCCAGCCAGGCCAGGCCCGACAGCGACTGCACCAGCAGGTCCTGGCCGGGCTTGTCGCGCCAGGGGCCCTCGCCGCCGTAGCCGCTGACGCAGGCGTAGACCAGGCGGGGGTGCGCGACGGCCAGCGACGCGTAGTCCAGGCCCAGGCGCTCCATCACCCCGGGGCGGAAGTTGTGGATCATCACGTCGGCATGGCCGATCAGCGCGCGCACGCGCGCCAGGTCCGCCGGCGCCTTGAGGTCGGCGGCGAAGCTGCGCTTGTTGCGGTTGATGGTGTGGAACAGCGCGCTGTCGCCCTCGTGGCGCTGGTCGGCGACCACCAGGCTGCGGCAGGCGTCGCCGCCCTGCGGGCGCTCGACCTTGATCACGTCGGCGCCCAGGTCGGCCAGGCGCAGCGCGCACGACGGCCCGGCCAGGTATTGGCTGAAGTCCAGGACGACCAGCCCCGCCAGCGGTAGGCCCCGCTCCTCCATGTGTCTGCCCTCTTTTCGTAATGGCGTAATAGCCAAATTGATTTACTGATAAATATAGTTTTTATATACGTATCATGTCAATCGCGGTATGGGCAAGATTTGCTTGACTGGCGCCGGTTCCTCGCCATAGAATTTCACATATAAATTTAATCTTCGCATGCAAATCAACGTGCCGGAGAGGCACTCCCTCAGGAGACAAACCATGCACATCCGCCGACTGGCGCTGGCCGCCGCGCTTTGCCTGGGCACCCTGGTTTCCGCCGCGGCGGGGGCCCAGACGGTGCGCTTCGCCACTTCCCAGGTCAATCCCGAAGAACCGGTGGTCAAGGCCATGAAGGCCTTCGCCGAGCGGGTGCAGGAGCGCTCGGGCGGCCGCCTGAAGCTGCCCATCTTCACCGGCGACCAGCTGGGCGCGCAGAAGAAGGTCAACGAAATGCTCAAGGGCGGCGCGCGCATCATGAACGTGACCGACTATGGGCAGCTCAGCCAGTTCGTGCCCGACCTGGGCCTGCTGGCCGGGCCCTATGTGTACGGCAGCCTGGACGAGGCGCGCCGGCTGTTCGCCTCGGACGTCTTCGCCGACATGTCGCGCCGCCTGGAGGCCCAGGGCATCAAGCTCGTCATGGCCGACGGCCTGTTCGGCTACCGGCACGTGATCGCCGGCAAGCCGGTGCGCACGCCGGCCGACATGCAGGGCATGACCATACGCGTGCCGCCTTCGCCCATCATGATGGCGACCTTCGCGGCGCTGGACGCTCGGCCCACCGACCTGCCCTGGAGCGAGGTCTACAACGCCCTGCAGACCGGCGTGGTGGACGCGGCCGAGGCCAACTTCGGCTCGCTGGCCGGCGCCAAGCTGTACGAAGTCCGCAAGGTGGTGTCCATGACCCGGCACCAGATCATGTTCGCCGCCTTCGCCACCAGCACGCAGTTCTTCAATAGCCTGGAGCCGGACCTGCAGGCCATCCTGCTGGAAGAGGGCAGGCGCGCCGGCCAGGAGCTGACCCAGGCCACCCTGGATTCGGACGCCGCGTATACCGAGGAGCTCAAGCGCCACGGCGTGGAGATCGTCACCGACGTGGACGTGCAGGCCTTCGCCGACAAGGCGCGCAGCGCCTACGGCCGCATCGAGGGGCTGACCCCGGGCATGGTGGACCGCGTGCGCGCGGCCATGGCCGAATAAGGGCGGCGCCATGCACGCCGCCCCGGGGGCGCAGGACGCCCCGCTGTTCAGCCTCGCCCGGCTGGAGGAACTGATCGCCGTCGCCTGCCTGCTGGCCGTGGTCGCCGCCATCGCCTGGGGCGTGGTCACGCGCTACGTCATGCCCCAGCCCGCCTCCTGGACCTTCGAGGTCGCCGTCATGGCCTTCGGCTGGATGGTGTTCTTCGGCGCGGCGGCCGGCGTGCGCCGGCGCATGCACGCCGACGTCGACGTGCTCACGGCCTGCCTGCCCATGCCGATGCGGCGGGCCGTCGCCGTCTTCAACTGGCTGCTGCTGGCGGCCTTCTTCGCCGCCATGGCGGTGCTGTTCGCCGTGCAGGCCTGGCTGGCCAACGGCATCCTGACCGTGGCGCTCAGCCTGCCGCGCTCGGTGGTCTACGCGCCGCTGGCGGTCGCCTCGGCCATGATGCTGCTGCGCCACCTGCTGCTGCGCCCCTGGCGCCACGGCTGGATCCCGGACGTGCATGCGGAGGCGGTCATATGAGCTGGATACATTTGTGGCTGCCGTCGGTGCTCATGCTGGCGCTGCTCGCCTTGCAGACGCCCATCACCTGGAGCATGGCGATCGCCGCGCTGGCGTTCTTCGCCATCAACGCCGACACCATGCCGCTGGCCAATTTCGCGCAGGAAATGGCCGCCGGCACCGAGTCCGTCTCGCTGCTCGCGCTGCCGCTGTTCGTGCTGGCCGGCTGC
>Ga0182737_1002151_pt1 | contig 16738 bp, 16 predicted proteins | sample eDN5th30CBELigOP_FD_128878 | JGI IMG/M metagenome (GOLD analysis project Ga0182737, IMG submission 128878) | Enriched Organic Plus compost microbial communities from Emeryville, California, USA - eDNA 5th pass 30_C BE-Lig OP (version 2) (version 2) ...
CCATGTGCGAGGGCGGAAGCTGTTCTTCGTTACGGTCGGCGTACAGCAAGATGGCCACGCCAAGTTGCTTGAGGTTGCTGGCGCAGTTTGCGCGGCGAGCCGATTCGCGCGCGGCCTGGATGGCCGGCAAAAGCATGGCGATCAAGATGCCAATGATGGCGATCACCACCAGCAATTCGACGAGCGTAAAACCGGATCGATTTCGGGCGTGCATAGTGGGCCTGTCAAAGAGGAAGAAAACGATCACCAGTTCCTCTGGCACGCGGGCTAAGGGGCTATGGTTGCGGCCATGCCTGCCGTGCCTTCACGTCAATTCCTCTGCTCCGTCCCTGATGGCTGCATGCCGCGCGTGATGCGCGACAGGATGATGCTTGGTGAAAAGGTCGTTGGCTGTGACAGCTCCTTACAGTCGGTGTGGTGGGCGGCGGGGGCTGTGATCCGTCACCCGCGCAAGCCGCTTTCATTTCAAGATGTGAACACCTGTGGATGCGTATGCGTCGGGCGGCCCGTGGGACTCGGAATCTGTGGTAGGCGCATGCCACTGGGCATGCTGAGCGGAGATGTACGGCAGGAACGAAGAAGAACCACAACAGCGCGAGTACGCGCTTCTCGGGCTGTTGCTACTTCCAGGCTGGCAGGTTCCCTGACGATGGCCGGTAGGGTTTGCACCATCAGGGGGTGTGGCGTGCTAGAGTGATTCGGAGCGTATTTAAGATCAACCCGAAAATGGTGGGGATGGCTTGGTGGTCCACCTATTGGTGGGGGGGCGGTCGTTTGGGGAAGATTGCCGCGAAATGCGGTGTTTTTGACGTTTTGGGCGGCATTCTGCTGGGGAGCTGCCAGAAAGCGGCAAAGCAAAAAAACGTGCGAACGTAACAAAAATGCCCCGGAGCAGCCGCTGCGAAAACGGCTCACCTCCGGGGCATTGATTTGATGGCCGATAGAGACAGGCCGGCTGATGAAACCGGTCCGACCTGACTGCTATGGCAAGTTGTAGGCTTGGCCGTCGGCCCGTCCGCCCGCGTACCGCAGTACCAGGGGATCGGTAGAGTTCTTGATGGCCAGCACGCGGTTATCGCCAAAGACGAACTGGCAGATGCCTGGGTGCCAGCTCCCAAACACGTAGTTCTTGGGGTCGGCGTTGTTGACTTCGGTGGAGACGCTGCCGTCGCCCCACGTCGTGGAGCCGGTGGAAATGATCTCCGGATCTTCCGGCGAAACGGCCAGACCCGCACCGATGATCTTGCCTGCGGTCCAATTGCCACCGCTTACGCCCGGCGGAGCCGGCGAATCGAAGCCGCCCTTCATCACGTTTTTCGGATTCACGTGCCGCTCGCCAATCCAAGCGGTGTAGCTCAGGCCATCGGTGATGCGGCCGATGGTGACCTTGGAGATGAACCGCAGCTTGCCGGGAGCCCGAGCATCGGGAATCACCTTATTGGGGCCCAGGATCGAGCCGCCCAAGTGATCCGCAGTCCCGCCGATGGAACTGAAGTGGTGTCCGCCGTTGGCTGGGTAATTGCCGCCGGGATGGTAGGTCACGCCCACGGCAGCATAGTCCATCGCCTGGCACATCCCCGTGCCGCCGGGCATCGAGCGCTGGAAGATCCGCACGCCGCGGGTCGGGCAGGAATAGACCGGTGAAGACGTCGTGTGAATCTTGAGATTGGTGTTCCCGCCTTCGTTGGGTGTGTCATCCCAATAGCGCTTGGTCATGTCCAAGCCTTGGAAGGCGTGGGCGTTCTCCATCACCGGCCACAAGAATGCAGTCCAGTTATGATCGCCCCATTGGGGATGGGCGTTGCCCATGTGCGAGGGCGGAAGCTGTTCCTCAAAGCGGTCGGCATACAGCAGCACGGCCAGGCCAAGCTGCTTGAGGTTACTGGCGCAGTTGGCGCGGCGGGCAGATTCGCGAGCGGCCTGGATGGCCGGCAAGAGCATGGCGATCAGGATGCCAATGATGGCGATTACTACCAGCAGTTCGACGAGGGTAAAGCCGGATCGATTTCGGTCGTGCATGGCGGGCCTATCATGAGAGGTAGGAAAACGATCACCCAAAACCAGCGGCACGTTAGGGAGCGACTCACAATGAGCCCGTTCCCCGAAGCCTTGCGTTTAAGCCTCTCTCTGCACTCCGTTCCTGGATTGCTTTCAGCACCGCGTCAGAGGTGGTGCTGCCGTCGCTTCAAAATGTGTACATTTGTTGATGTATCTGGGGGGCACCTCGGGCTAGTGGAAAACTGTGGGGGGCTTATCTCGTGGAGAGATGGTCCTCAGAGAAGGTTGGCCGGAACGCTCGCGGCCGCAGCCGTGTGATTTCGCTTAGCATTTCAACCGGCACGGCGGATAGAACGGCGCCCCAGAATTAGGTAGTAGCCATAGTACGAATGGGGGCGTGTTTCACGCCAGACTGAACCAAAGAAAAGCTGGAATCAACCCGCAAATGGGGGAGACGCTTTTTGACAACCGCCAGGCACATCTACCGGGCGGTTACGGCAAGTTGTACGGCTGACCGTCCGCCCGGTCGCCCATCCGTCGCAGCACCGTCGGGTCGGTAAAGTTCTTCACGGCCACGACGTGGGTATCGCCAAAGACGAACTGGCAGATGTCCGGATGCCAGCTCCCGAACAGGTAGTTTTTGGGATCGGCCTTGTTGATTTCGACGGAGAAACTGCCGTCTGACCAGTGGGTGATCTTCGTGGCGACCATCTTGGGATCGTGCGGCGAGACAGCCAAGCCGGCCCCGATGATGCGACCGCTCTGCCAATCGCCCGTGCCTGTGCCCGGCGGGCAGGGAGAATCAAACCCATGCTGGAGCAGTTGTTCGGGGTTCACGTGCCGTTCGCCGACCCAGGCGGTATAGCTAAGGCCATCGGTGATGCGGCCAAGTGTGACCCGCGAGATGAATCGCAACTTGCCGGGTGCCCTGGCGTCCGGGATCACCTGGTTGGGCCCCAGGATGCAGCCGCCCAGATGATCCGCCGTTCCGCCGATGGAACTGAAATGATGCCCGCCGTTGACCGGGTACGTGCTGCCGGGATGGAACGTGACGCCCACGGCCGCGTAGTCCAGCACCTGGCAGATACGTTCGCCGTAACTGGTGTGCCGCGCGTACTGCCGCAGTCCGCGGGTGGGGCAGCCATAAACGCCGGATACCGAAGTATGAATGTCCACGTTGGACCGGCCATTCTCATTAGGCGACGGATCGACCCAGCGCTTGGTCATATCCAGGCCCTGGAAGGCGGAAGCGTTTTCCATCACCGGCCAGAGGAACGCGATCCAGTTATGATCGCCCCACTGGGGATTGGAGTGCCCCATGTGCGAGGGCGGGAGCTGCTCCTCGAAGCGGTCGGCATACAGCGCCACCGCCAGGCCAAGCTGCTTCAGATTGCTGGCGCAGTTGGCTCGCCGGGCCGATTCGCGTGCCGCCTGGATGGCGGGTAATAACATGGCGATCAAGATGCCGATGATGGCGATGACCACCAGCAGTTCAACGAGCGTAAAGCCAGAGCGTTGTCGGATGTGCATGGCGGGCCTTTCCAGAAGGAAGGAAACGTTCGCCCAACTCCCGCGAGTGGCATCGCCGGAAGCAAGGTTGGCTGCGAGTCCGTTCTCCGGAGCCGTTCCGTTTCTGAGCCTCTGCACTCCATTCCGGAATGGGTCAGCACCGCTCAATCGCCACGGTGCACTACGGCGTGGTTGAACTCTCCTGAGATGTGGGGGCGAAAGGTGGATGGAAGAACGTCGCTGGTTCTTAAAGCTATCCCCCAGCGCTGGCAGGTGCGTGCCGCCTTTTGGAAGGGGGGCTTGGTTGCCAGACTGCCCTGCCACAAAAGCTAGGTCAACCCGAAAATGGTGGGGGGCTAGGATAGGCGGGCAGCCTACGACACTGCGAACCGGCAGCCCGACGAGGCCGCGCGCCTGGGCAGCTTGCCGACTGGAGGCGGTGCAGCGCACCAGGCCGGCGTACCGCCCCGCTAAGCTGTCGCGGTCGCTTTACCCCCAAGGAGCGGCCAGACGCAAGTTCCTCAAGCAGTTGACCTTAAGTTTTCCTTTCTGGCCCAGGTTTTGCTGGCTTATAGAAGGTCGCACCTCGATTTGCTATTCTGTCGCGGGAGCGAGAGCCGCTTGTGTGCCCCCGGGCAGGGGGTGAATGCCGCCACGTCGCGCTCCTGCTGCTGGGAGCTGTCGCGATGACTGTTCGGGCAGCATCCTACATCCTCCGCGCCCTTCTCTTTTCTGGGACTTGCTCATGACGACCCCGTTGGAATCGCTGATTGCGACCGGCACCAAGCTTTGGCTCGACTCGATCGATCCTGATTTGGTTGCGGAGAACCGCCGCCTGGGTGCAACCGGCGCCACGTCCAACCCGATCATCATCTCCGACATCCTCAAGACCGGCCGATTTGATGATCGGATTGAGCAGCTCATGCGCCAGGGGCTGAGTGATGCCGATGTCGCGTGGGAAATGACCGATCAACTGGTCTCGCAGGCCCAAGAAGTGTTCCTGCCCGTGTGGGAAGCCACCGGCGGCGACGACGGCTACGTGAGCTTTGAGCTCGATCCCCTGCTGGAGGACATCGAGTTCGGCCCGCCCGAGGATGAACGGGTTGCCCGCTATATCGAGCTGGGCAAAAAGTGGTCGGCCGGGCAGAAGAACCGCATGATCAAGGTGCCCGCCACGCCGGCCGGTTTGCAGGCGCTGGAAGATCTGGCCGCGGCCGGCGTCACGCTGAACGTGACGTTGATCTTCACCCAGCGGCAATACGAACAGGCCCGCGAAGCCGTGTGGCGCGGCGCGCAGCGGCGGGAGTCGCTCGACGGCTTCAAGAGCGTGTACAGCATCTTCGTCTCGCGGATCGACGTGTACACTGAGAAGCACGTGCCTGAACTGTCGCCAGCCGCGCAAGGCCAGGTGGGCATCGTGAATGCCAAGCGGATCTGGGCGGAGAACCAGCGTTACTGGCAGGACAAGGGCACGCCGCTCAAGCAAGAGATGATCTTCGCCAGCACCGGCACCAAGAAGCCCGAGGATCCGCCCACCAAGTACGTGGCCGCCTTCGCCGGCAGCGATATCGAAACCAATCCGCCGGCCACGAATGCGGCGACCCAGAAGTCGGGGCTGACGTTCACCCGCCAGGTGGACGTGCTGCCGCCGCAGGAAGTGCTCGACGAGATCGATCAGAAGGTCGATTTCGCCCACCTGGAAGCCACGTTGATGGCCGAAGGCCTCAAGAAGTTTGCCGATCCGTTCCGGCAGTTGCTCGAGCTGATTTCTGAGAAGCGGGTCGTTCTGGCAAGCTGAAGCAGCACCCTGGCGGGGGCGCGAGGCTTCTGCCTGCGCGCAGGTTTCTCGACCGTATCGCGCCGTACGTGCCGATACACAGGAACAGGTGCGACAAAAACACCTCCCGCCAGTATTTGCTCGCTACGGTGTGGCCTTTGCAATTGAAGCCCCGCCCAGAGCAACCGCACACCTGAAAAGTCGGCAGAACTAATGCTGTAAAATCTTGCAGCAAAGTGGCTTACGCGAACCGGTCGACGCCGCACGGCGTGTGCGGATCGGTGACGGATAGCCGCTCAGCAGGAAGTCCAGCCGCCCGCTGCTGGCCACCCGAGGGTGACTGCCAGCGGCCTTGAGCGGCCAAGGGGGGGGCGTGGGCTGAGCGCGGCGGCCGCCGGAACCTGATTGGTTAAACGCGCGAAACCTGCGAGGCGGGCGTGCCCAGCGTGCTGCCCACAAGCGGACTTCTTTCGGGGGGGGCGTGGTGCCGAGGGGGACGCGCGTGCGGAACCACGGAGCGCACCGAAACACGGAGCGCACGAAGCAAAATCACCAATCCCATTCAGACCTATCCAGGCAAACCACAACGGTAGAGTCGGTATGAAAAATGTATTGACCATGGTGTTGGGCGGCGGACGCGGAACACGGCTTTTCCCGTTGACGCAGTATCGTTCCAAACCAGCGGTGCCGGTGGCCGGCAAGTACCGGTTGATCGACATTCCGCTCTCCAACTGCATCAACAGTGACCTGAACCGCATCTACGTCCTGACGCAGTTCAATTCCGTCAGCCTGCACCGGCATATCCGCCTTTCGTACCGCTTCGACCAGTTCAACGGCGGCTTCGTCGAACTGCTGGCCGCCCAGCAAACGATGGATCGCTCGGACTGGTATCAGGGCACCGCTGACGCTGTTCGGCAGAACCTCCGTTACATCGAACAGCCCTGGGTCGATTACGTGCTGATCCTCTCGGGCGACCAGTTGTACCGCATGAACTTCCGCGAGATGGTCCAGGCCCATAAGGCGTCGGGGGCCGACGTCTCGATCGCGGGCCTTCCGGTCGAACGCAGCGAGGCCAGCGCGCTGGGCATCATGCGGCTGGACGACAACGGCCGGGTGATGGGCTTTCTGGAAAAGCCGCAAACCGAGTCCGAGGTGAACATGGTTCGCACCGATCCCGCGTGGATCGACGCCCGGGGGATCGAAAGCCGCGGCCGCGACCTGATCGCCAGCATGGGCATCTACCTGTTCAACCGCGAAACGCTGGTCAACGTGCTGCGCAAGACCGACTACTGGGACTTTGGCCGCGAGATTTTCCCGGCCACGATCCGCAGCCAGCGCGTGCAGTTGCACCTGTTCGACGGCTACTGGGAAGACATCGGAACGATCAAATCGTTCTTCCATGCCAACCTCCAGTTGGCCGGCTCCAATCCGCCGTTCCAGTTGCACTTGCAGGATCAGCCGATTTACTCGCGGGCCCGGTTCCTGCCGCCCTCGCGGTTAGACGGCGTCACGGTGAAGAACAGCCTGATTGCCGACGGCTGCACCATCGGCGAAGGCACGGTCATCGAGAACAGCTCCATCGGCTTGCGATGCCGCATCGGCAAGAACGTGATCATCCGCAACTGCGTGATCATGGGCGCCGACCAGTACGAATCGGGCGGTGAACTGGCTTCCAATCATCAAAACGGTACGCCCGAGGTGGGCATCGGCGACAACAGCCACATTGAAGGCGCGATCGTCGACAAGAACTGCCGGATTGGGCAGAACGTCAAGATTCTGAACCAGCACAACAGCCCCGACCGCGATACGCCCGAGGTCTGCATCCGCGACGGCGTGGCCGTGGTGGTCCGCAGCGCCACGCTGCCTTCGGGCTACCAACTGGTGGATTAGCCGCGAGTGCTGAGGGCCGATTGCCCCCGGTTCGCGGCCCCAGGAAGGCGTTTGACTGAAATCTTCTCGCCCCCGCCGGTTTGCTGGCTCAAAGGCAAGCCGCGCGGGGGCGTTTGCATTCCTGGTTGGCGGCGTGAAAAAGGCGTTTTTCCCGCAGAAAAAGCGGCTTGAACGCATCGACGGGCGTTGTGGGGCTATCCCCCAGCGAAGGGGCGGGGATGTACTGCGGGAAAAGGTAGGAACTTGCTGAATGGAACGTTTCGCGGCCCAGCGTAAGATTGGCCGTGTTCGCTGTCCTCACGAACCTGCTCCTTCAGGTTCCACTTCGCTCATCTTCGTAGCATTGGCCGGCAGGGGGCCAAGATTCGATTCAAGGAATGTGCATCCATGGTTTCTGGTACGGCTGAATCAATCTGTATGTCTGCCCGCTCGGCGATCCAACGCTCGCCGTATCCCCAGGTTCAGCGGGTCTGTTGCGAGTTTGAGAACGGCATCCTGCGGCTGCGGGGCCGTGTGGCCAGCTATTACCTCAAGCAGGTCGCACAGCACGTCGTAGGTCGAGCCGTGCCCGCCTCGGTCGGGATCGACAACCAATTGGAAGTGTGGCAGCGGACCACCGGGCAGTATCACAGTTAAGCGGGCCCCCTGGCTTGTAACGGGCCAAGCTGAGAAGCAGCGGGCCAGCTGCGACTGCAACACCAGTAACGAATCCTGAATCCAGCCATTCGGCTGTTAAGCCAATCGAACGCCGGCCATCCCCTGGCGGCATGTCGCGCGATTGGTTGCCATCGTGAGCCTAGCACGCCCGACCCTGCGGCACGACGTTTGCCATACGCACGGGGGCCCAATCGGCCCCGCCCGTGCGGCGTCGGTCTCCCCTCAAGGTCGGCGAGCGAAAAAAGCCAGTGAGCCTTTACCTGCCCGGGTGTGTCTGTCTGGGCGGGATTACGGAGGAGGCATCAACGCCACACGTCATTCCCGGGGGGGCCGTGCCCGCACGTGAGTCCGCCACGATGCCGCGCTTGCAGTGGCGCTGTGAGGGATGACGCAGCCAGCGAGCGCTTTTCGCGTGGAGGACCCTACCGATGCTTGTACTTGGACGCAAGGTTGGCGAGCGGCTGTACTTGGGGAACGAGATCGAGGTCGTGGTGCTCGGCACGCACCGTAACCACGTCAAGTTGGGCATCATCGCGCCCAAGGAAGTTTCCATCCGGCGCGAGGAAGTCCAGCAGCGGTTCCTGGCCGCTCAACAACTGCAGCAAACGGGCGAAACCCCTCAAGGATGACAAGAGCCTAAACCAGGGATGGTCGGCCTACTACGACTAGCAAGACACCCATGATCCAATCCATAACGCGGCATACCGCCCTCAAGAAACCTGGCGAACGTTGGCAACTGGAGGGCACCAGCCTGGTGGTGCTCGACGTTCGCGACGATCGCGTCACCTTAGGCCTGCCGGCCGAAGCGGCCGTGCTCCATCGGTCCGCCCGCCGGAAACCCGGCTCGCGGCTCAACGGCTCCTCGGTCCGCTCGGGCTATTTCTGGTTTCCCCAGGGCGGTCCTTGTCTGTTTGTGGTCCACGTTCGCCCGCAAGAGCCGATCGCTCTGAGCGTGGGCCAGTGCGTCGTGGCCGAAGCGATTTCTCACGAAGGCGTGCAGCTTTCCTACAGCGCCCGCGGCGGTGTCGAGGCCAACTAGCCTTGGCGGTTGGGGCTTCCGGCAGCCCGACGTGGCCAGCCGGAGCCCCGGCAATTGTGCGGCCTGCCGGTTGTTACGTGCAGGAGGAGCTACCTCCTGTGCCGGGGGAAACCGACCGGCGGCCGCCTTGGGGGCGCGGTAGCTGACAGGCTGCCGCCCCCCCACCCTGGCCGCGGTGCTTCCCGCGGCCTGTTGCTGCCCCATCTCCCCAGGCATTTCTCCCCTGACGGCGCTGAGCACACCGATCCTCCCACCCCTGGGGTGACTTCTGCGCGGCCAACGCGGTGGTCGCCGCAACACCTTCGGGCGGGTGTTGGCACCCATCCACCGTGGTTCATCACAGCGGCCAAGAAAAAATTGGCTGGGCCACCGATTTGACTGGGTGAATTGTTTTATTTGATACAGTCGTCCCCGGCTTTCTGGTGGTATACTAAATGGCGTTGTTGCACTGGTGCCAGGTGCTGCGCCATCCGATGTATCGGCGGAGGATGTGGCGGCTGGTTGCTAGCAATGCTTGCACTCACCGGGGTGCAGTCGCAGAATCACGGTCGCACTTCCCATCCATGACCGGTACATCGCCGGCCGGTAGACGGATCGCAGGGCGTCGTCGCACAGCGCCGCTGCAGCGTATCCTCCTCCGCTTCCGCAGGCTGGAGCTTGCCCCGTACCGCGGCAAGCCGATAGAGCCGGTGGTCCTTTCCGCGCGGGGGTGTTCCGGCACGGCACGAAATCTGCCAATGAGGTTGCGCTTTGCTTGGACCTGAGGAAAAAACGACATTCTTCCCGCAGGCACGCAATTCCAGCGGCGCACTCCCCAAGCCGTGGGCCAGGAAGCTAACCCTCCGCGGAGGGAAAGAACGGGGACAGGGGCTGACTATCTCCTAGCGTGGTTCTCCTCGAATGTTTCAACCGCTTGGGCCGGGGAGAACGGGTAGCAGCTACATCTAGGGTGGAACGATTAGGTGACAGATAACAATTCTCGCCGAGTCCGTGTGCTGGTGGTCGACGATCACCCTATTGTGCGCAAGGGGTTTGCCCAACTCGTCAACTCAGAACCCGATCTGGAAATCGTCGGCGAAGCCGAAGATATCAGCCAGGCGCTGCGCATTGCGCGCGACGTCGAACCCGATCTGGCCATCGTTGACCTGGCACTCAAAACGGGCAACGGATTAGAGGTCATCAAAGCCCTCAAATCGCATAACCCAAATATCAAAATGCTGGCCGCCTCGGCCCTCGATGAATCGCTGTTTGCCGAACGAGCCCTGCGGGCTGGTGCCCAAGGTTTCATCAGTAAACACGAAGCGATCGAGAACCTCGTAGGCGCCATCCGCGCCGTGCTCGACGAAAACATCTATCTCAGCCCGAAAATGACGCAGCGACTGCTGCATCACGTCTCCGGGCGAGGCCTGGCCATCGAAAGCTCGCCGGTCGAACGCCTCACGGATCGTGAGCTGGAAGTGTTCCAGCTACTGGGCGAAGGGCTCAGCACGCGGCAGATCGCCGCCAAGATCCACTTGAGCCCCAAGACCATCGACCGCTACCGCGACAACATCAAGCAGAAGCTCCAACTGAAAAACGCCACGGAACTGATCCGCCAGGCGACCCAGTGGGTGCTCGAGAACCGCTAGGCAGCCGCATCCACGGCTGGCTTCAATCGGCCTGCTGGGCGTTGAGCATCCGCATGAACTCGCGGAAAAACGGCGCATTGTCGTGCCAGGTACGGGCAGTAACCAGGTTGCCATCGACCACCGCTGCGTCATCCACGTAACGGGCGTGACCCTGCGCGGCATCCAGAGCGCACTTGGCCACCGTGGTCACGGTGCGGCCGCGAATGCAGTCGGCGGCCGTCAGAATCTCGATCCCGTGGCACACGCAGGCTACAGGCTTGCCCGCCTCAAAGAAGTGCCGCGTGATTCGCAGCAGATCCTGGTCGTAGCGGAGATACTCGGGGGCCCGCCCGCCGGATACGAACAGGCCGGCGTACTCTTCAGGCACCACGTCGCGAAACGCGACGGTCGCGCGCAGGTGGTAGCCGGGGCGTTCTTGGGTGATGTCCCAGGGCGGATCGGCGCCGGGCGGCACTTCGTGCAGCACCATGTGATACAACCGCGCTTCGGGCCCCGCCACGACGACCTCGTAGCCATCTTCGGCCAGGCGGAAGAACGGGTACATGGTGTCCAGGACTTCGGTCGCGTCGCCAATCGGCATCAGAACTTTTGGCATCGGCGCAGTGCCCTCCCACTTCGCTTGCGAGTGATGAAACCGTATGCGGCCTGAGCAGCGTGTGCGTGCGCGGCCACGTTTCTGCGGCGTGTGCGGCGCTTACGCCTCGTGGCCCCGCTGCCGGCGGCGAAACACGATAAACGCGGAGATTAACGCCACCAGCGAGATCCCTACCGCGACCAGCGACCAGAACAGCGTGACATTCGACTCCTCCGACGCGGCATCCAGCTCCTCAAAATGCTCGCGCGGCTGGGCCGCCTGCCGGGCTGGCCGGACGCCGGGAGCCGGCGGCGGCACGGTGGACGAATCGGCCTGGCTGAAGTACATGCCCCGGGCCACCGCCTGCGGGTCGATCGCTTTGAGTTCTTCCAGGTATTGCTTGGCCTCGGGCAGCGGGCACACGGTCAGGTACTGCACCACCGGCGTGCGGATGAAGTACGTGCCAGGCTCGGCGGTGCGGAACAACTCGACCAGCCGGTCCATCACGCTCCAGTCTTCCCAGCGGGCCAGGTCCGAGACGACCAGTTCGGCCGTTTGCGGCTTATCGAGCAGCCGCCGGAACGCTTCCTGAAGTCGCTGCCGCGGAATAATGGTTTCTTCTTCGCCGTGGAAGCGAACGGCCGTCACGGCGGCGAACACGTCCTCGCGCGAGGTATCCGCGCCGGTGAAGAACTCTTTTTCAATCAGCGGCATGCCGCTCTCGCCCGCCAATGCCAGGTAGCACGCGATGATCGAGTCGAGCGCTTCGGTGGGCACTTCTTGCGAGCGGTCTACCAGCATCTGCCGCAGCCGCTCGCGATCTTCTTCCTGGCCGCATAGCGAGAGCATCAGGTAATACAGCCGCTTGCGGCTGGCGGCGATTTTGGGGTCGCCGATCCACTTCCAGAGCTTCTCGCGGTTGAAATGCGGGGCCAGCGCCTTCACATCGGCATAGGGCGCTTTGGCAAACTCGTCGTAGGCGTCCTTGTCGAGCAAGGTTTCCGGATGCTGCAGGTAGTCCAGAAAGAACCGCAGCCGATCCGGCCCGCTCTCCGGCAGCTTGATCACTTCGCGCACGTACTTGGTGGCCGGGCCGGGCAGCGCCATCGGGGTCGACCAATACGGATGCGGCTCGCGGTAGCCCAGCAGCAGAAAATCGGAGCCAACCGCTTCCGTGCCGGCGAACGGCGTTTCGATTGTGCCGCCCAGGTTCACGTGATCGTCACCCTTGAACACATGGGTGATTTCGAAGGTGCCTTTGGGGCCCTCTGGCAGAAAGCCCAGCGGGTTTTCCTCGGCCGGGACGGTGGCGGGGGGCTTGGCGATCCGCACCAGGCGGGCGATGGCGGCCAGGTCGGCCGTTTTGATTTCGTCGGCGATGGTGGGGCCGATGGATTCACAGAATGGGCATGCCAGCACCAGCGATGGCGCAGCCAACGACAAGACCATGCAGCCGAACACTGCCAACCGGAGCATCGCGCGCCTCTTCCAATGCGAACTGTGTCCCGCGGCGAATTCGCCCACGCGCACGTCGGTTGGGTGCGCATGCCGCTCGACTGGTTTGGCGAATGCAAAGCCGGGCGGCGGTGCGAAGATCGGTCTTGGGCTCTATGGGAGTGCCACAGGCAAGGGCCAGCTTGGGGGATGTGCAGAAGCCATTCAAACCAAACGGCCCATCGAACCGATTATCTTAGGTGCCCCAAACGGCGGTGGAAAGCGCATTGCGGTGCGGTTCCGCCTCCGGCTGCCGCGGTATCGCGGCGCGCTCCTTGCTACTGGGTGCCGGGTACCAGCCCGTCGAGCCGGCTATAGATTGGCTCGGCACACCGGTTTCTGGCTGAGTTTGCCGCCTGGGTGCGATGCGGCAAGCCAGGCTGTTTGGCGGGGCAGCTCCCTGGCGCAGCGGGTATGATCCGCATTCGGGGGCTTATTGTTTTGTTGTTTTGCCGATGGTGAATCGTCATGGCCGCGAACCAGCCGCTCCGCGTCACGATCTGGAACGAGTTCGTTCACGAGCGGAACAAGGACGCGGTCAAAACGATCTACCCCGACGGCATTCATGTCGCGTTGGCCCAGTCGTTGACTCGACAGTTGGGCGAGCAGGTCCAGGTTCGCACGGCGACGCTCGACGAACCCCAGCACGGCATTCCCGATGACGTTTTGGCCGCCACCGACGTGATGCTCTGGTGGGGCCATGCAGCCCACGATCGCGTGGCCGACGAGCGGGTCGATGCCGTGCAGCAGCGGGTTTTGGAGGGCATGGGGCTGATTGCGCTACATTCGGCTCATGCCAGCAAGATTTTTCGCCGACTGATGGGTACCGGTTGCATGCTGCGGTGGCGCGAAGCCGGCGAAAAAGAGCGACTCTGGATCACTGCCCCCGGTCACCCCATTACCGAGGGCTTGTCGGGAGAGTATTTTGAACTGCCGGCCACCGAGATGTACGGGGAGTTCTTCGACATCCCCTCGCCCGAGGAGCTGATCTTCATCAGCTGGTTTTCTGGTGGAGAAGTGTTCCGTTCGGGCTGCACATTTCGTCGGGGACGTGGTAAGATATTCTACTTCCGCCCAGGGCACGAAACGTTCCCCATTTATCACGACGCCACCGTACAGCGCGTGATCGCCAACGCGGTGCGTTGGGCGGCCCCCAGTGGGTCGCCGTACTTTGGGCAGAGCAGGAATATCGAGCCGCCGCTGGAGTCGATCCAGCGATCCCACCTGGCCGATCCTAGCCTTCACCGGCACGGCTAGTTGCCGTTGCCTACCCGACGCGGTGTGCCGCTTGGGTTGCCAGTGTCGCCGAGCCCCGTCAAACCGGGCTCGGTACCGCTGCCAACCGGCGAGGCATCCAGCCCGGGTGAAGCCCCGCCACCTGTGGCTGCTACCGTGCTGACGGTGCCGCCTGGCGGGCCGGTTGTGAGGCTTGGTTGGAGTAGGAGACCAGCTTCGGCTGACCGGCACCCGCCGCAGTCAGCAAGAAGCCGAAAAATAAAGGTTTGGACCCGTTGACAGGTCCCGACCTCATCCGTAGATTCGGTGATTCGTCCATTTTTGCGAGCGAAAACATCGCACGCGAGTGTAAACGGAGAGTGACAGGTGGCCAACGAGACGATCCGGATCCGAATGGAAGCTTACGACCATTCCGTTTTGGATCAGAGCGCCGCGGAGATCGTGGATACCGCACAGCGGACTGGTTCCGAAGTGCATGGTCCGATCCCGCTGCCCACCCGTATTGAGCGCTACACCGTGCTCTCCAGTCCGCACGTGGACAAGAAGGCGCGCCAGCAGTTCGAGATTCGGACCCACAAGCGTTTGATCGACATCGTCCAGTCGACGGCCAAGACGATCGAGGCTCTGAATAAGTTGAGCCTGCCGGCCGGCGTGGACATCAAGATCAAGGCCACGCGGCGGTAGTCGCGGGGCGAAAGTCGCGGCGGCTCGTGTGCCGGATGCGACTGCGGTGGGTCGAGCCGTGGCTGGCAGCGGCCAGCTTCGGCTGGTGCGATTTGTTGGGGAAGCGGCATGCATTGGAAGCCGCGAGGGTAAAGAGGGGTCGTGAGCGTCCCAGCGTGGGATGCCGAAGATTGGACTCCTGCTTCCCTCGTCTGGCGAGTGACCACTAGGGACAATGCTATGGCTATTGGAATACTCGGCCGTAAGGTCGGGATGACGCAAATTTACGACGAAAGCGGCAAGGTGATCCCGGTGACGGTCATTCAGGCCGGGCCCTGCCATGTTCTGCAGCTTAAGACCCTCGAGCGGGACGGCTATGAAGCCGTACAGCTGGGGTATCTGGATAAGCCCCGTCGTCTGGCCAGCCGTAGCGAGCGTGGTCATGTCGCCAGCAAGATGGATAGCAAGCGGGCTCGGAGCCGGTCGGCCGCCGGTGTCGAGGCGCCTCCCAAGGCAGGCTGTGAGCCCAAGCGCTTTATCCGCGAATTTCGCGGTCCCGTCGAAGGCTATGAAATCGGCCAGGAAGTCAACGTCGGTGTCTTCGAAGGCATCAAGGCCGTTGACGTAACCGCCACCAGCAAGGGTCGCGGTTATTCGGGTGCCATGCGTCGGCACAACTTCAAAGGCCAGCGGGCTTCGCACGGTGTGAAGAAAGTGCACCGTCACGTCGGTGGTACCGGCAGCTCGGCCTTCCCCAGCCGCACCTTCAAGGGCTTGCGGATGGCCGGTCAGTACGGCAACGCCCGTTGCACCGTTCGCAATCTGAAAATCGCCGGTGTTGACGCCGAGAACCAGCTGCTGCTGGTGTATGGCGGCGTGCCGGGTCCCAATGGCGGCTTTGTGGTCGTCCGGGAAACGAACAAGCTGGGCTAGTCGCCCTCCCCAAGACAGCATAACGCAGCCGGCGGCAACGCAGGCAACTGAAAGCGCTTTGTCAACAGCTTCGGTAAAGCCATGGTCAGTTTGAAGATATACAACCGCAGCGGCGACGAGGTCGGTACTTACGAGATCGACCCGGCCGAAATCGCCCCGCGGATCAGCAAGCAACTGCTGCACGACGCCGTCGTGATGTACCAGGCCAACCTCCGTCAAGGTTCGGTCAAGACGAAGTCGCGCGGCCAGGTGGCCGGGTCCACCAAGAAGATGTACCGCCAGAAAGGAACCGGTAACGCCCGTGCGGGTTCGCGCCGCAGCGGTGTCCGTCGTGGTGGTGGTCACATTCACGCCCGCCAGCCTCGCGACTGGTCGTACCGTCTGCCCCGCAAGGCCCTGCAATTGGCCACGCGGATGGCGGTGGCCACGAAGGTGCAAAGCGGCTCGGTGGTGCTGATCGACGACCTCAGCTTCGAGGCTCCGTCGACCAAGGCCATGGCCGGCATCCTCAAGGCGCTGAACCTGGCCGGTTCGTCGCTGCTGGTCACCACGGCCTCGCTCGACGCCAACGTGTACAAGTCGTCGCGGAACATTGCCAACGTGGCCGTCTCGCCGGTTTCCGAACTGAACGCCCTGAGCGTGCTGCGGCCCCGCCGGGTGCTGATGACCAAGGCGGCCCTGGATGCGTTCCGCGAACGGACCAAGGCGCAGGCCAAGCCGGCTACCGCCTAAGAGCCTTTAATCGCGGTCGTGAGAACAAGTCGCCAGGTGGGTTCAAAGGCCAACGGCCAAAGCCCCGGGGATTGAGAAGTTACGACGATGAGCAAACCACAAACCCAACGCCGTTCCGGCGCACAGCTTGAGTCGCACCAGGTGCTGCTCCGTCCGTTGGTGACGGAAAAGGGCATGCACCGCTCGGAGCGGCACAACGCCTACGCCTTTGAAATCAGCACGTTGGCCACCAAGGAAGACGTCCGCCGGGCAGTCGAAGAACTGTTCAACGTGCGGGTTATCCGGGTCAACACGCAGAACCGCCGCGGCAAGCCCCGCCGGTCGCGTTTCCGCCAGGGACTCACGCGCGACTGGAAGAAGGCTGTCGTGACGCTGCACGAAGAAGATCGGATCGACTTCTTCTAATCGGCCGCCGCTTCGCCGCCGCGGCTTGAGGCACCGCCCGCCACCTGGCGAGCCGCTGCTCAAGTCTGCCTGGCCGGCCAAGCACCGCGACCACCTGCCGACAAGAGACGATTCATCACCGAAGAAAGACCAGAGCCATGGGCATCAGGCGATACAACCCGACGACCGCTGGCCGGCGCGGCGCGAGCGTCAGCGACTTTGCC
>Ga0182737_1002152_pt1 | contig 16738 bp, 14 predicted proteins | sample eDN5th30CBELigOP_FD_128878 | JGI IMG/M metagenome (GOLD analysis project Ga0182737, IMG submission 128878) | Enriched Organic Plus compost microbial communities from Emeryville, California, USA - eDNA 5th pass 30_C BE-Lig OP (version 2) (version 2) ...
CGGTCACACAGTCCCACGTGCCCACGCTGCTGGGCTGTGCGCTGGTGAGGCCCGACGTCGGCGAAACCCCTGAGGCGCTGGCGGCCCGCATCGACGCTGCCGGGCCCGTGGTGGTGGTCGACGCGGAGACCATGGAAGACATGGACCGTCTGGCCCGCGCGGTGGCGCGGCTGGGCGAGCGCGCCGTGCCGGTGGGCGCGGGCGGCCTGGCCGAGCCGCTGGCGCGTGTATGGGCGGCCGGCCAGGCACAGGGCCCGGTGCTGGTGGTGGTGACCTCGCAGCACAACGCCGCGCGCCGCCAGGCCGCGGCGCTGCAGCAGGTCGGGGCCCACGCTTGGGCGCCGGCGTTGGACGACCTTGCCGATCCGCAGGCGTGGCGCGCCTGGTCCGACCGCATTTGCGCGCAGGCCGTGCAGGAAGCGGGCGGCGCCGACATGCTGCTTCTGTTGGCCCCCGACGGCCGGCGGCCGGGCCTGGATTCCGAGACCGTGGCGCAGCGGTTGGGCGAGCTGGCCGCGCGCCTGATGCGCCACCTGCCGGTGGGCGGCGTGGTTGCCACCGGTGGCGATGGCGCCAGTCAGGTGCTGGCGGCGCTGGGCGCCAGCGGCATCGCGCTGGTGGACGAGGTGACCGGGGGCGTGCCGCTGGGCACGCTGACCGGGGGCCCGGCCGCCGGGCTGCCCATCGTGACCAAGGCCGGCGGTTTCGGCGACGACGATGTATTGATCCGGGCCGCACGCGCGATCCGGGAACGGAGATTCCATTCATGACCGCGACTTCATCCAAGCTTCCCACCCTGGCCGTCACGCTCGGTGACGTGGCGGGCATCGGGCCCGAGATCACCGCCAAGATGTTGCTGGGGCACGATGACCTGCGCCAGCACGCGCGCCTGGTAGTGGTGGGCGACGTCGCCAGCCTGCAGAAGGCGGTGCGCGCCCTAGGCCACGACGTCTCGTGCGTGCGCCAGGTGGCCTCGCCGGCCGAGGCGGACAATGCCCCCGGCACCATCGAAGTGATCCAGGCGGGCCCGTCGCTGGCGCACGTGCCGCCGGGCGAGCTGCATGCGGATGCCGGCGACGGCTCGGTGCGCTTCGTCACCTCCGCCTGCGCGCTGGCGCGCGAAGGCAAGGTGGACGGCATCGTGACCCCGCCGCTGAACAAGGCCGCCATGCACCTGGCCGGCCACAAGTGGCCGGGCCACACCGAGCTGCTGGCGCACGAGTTCGGTGTGAAGACCTATTCGCTGGTGCTGTCGGCCGGCGACCTGTACATCTTCCATGCCACCACCCACGTGTCGCTGCGCCAGGCCATCGAGGACGTGACGCCGCAGCGCATGCGCGCCGTGTTGCGCCTGGCCGGCGCCTTCGCGCGCGCGCTGGGCCGGGCCGATCGTCCGGTGGCGGTGGCGGGGCTGAACCCGCACGCCGGCGAGAACGGCATCTTCGGCACCGAGGATGCCGAGATCCTGGCGCCCGCCGTGGCCGAGGCCAACTCCGCAGGCATCCTGGCAGCGGGCCCCATTCCCGCCGACGCGCTGCTGCCGCAGGCCGTGCGCGGCAAGTGGGATTTCGTCATCGCCTGCTATCACGACCAGGGGCACGCGCCCTTCAAGTCGGTGTATGGCGACGATGGCGTCAACATCACCGTCGGCCTGCCGGTGGTACGCGTATCGGTCGACCACGGCACCGCGTTCGACATCGCCGGCAAGGGCATCGCGCGCGAAGACAGCCTGGTACTGGCGGCCGAGCGCGCGGCGCAGCTGGCGCCCGGCTGGAAGCAGGTCTGGGAAACCGCGCGCGCCACCACGGGAGGCTGATCCGCGTGGCGCGTCCATCGTCGCCCCGGGGCGCCGCCAGCCTGGACCGTTCCGGCGCCGTGCCGCTGCATGCGCAGGTGGCCGCCATCGTGCGCGCCGAGCTGGCCGGGCATGCACCGGGCACGCCGCTTGCCAGCGAGGCCGCGCTGTGCGAGCGTTTCGGCGTGGCGCGCAGCGTGGTGCGCCAGGCGCTGGCGGGCCTGGTGGCCGAGGGCGCCATCCTGCGCGCCAGCGGCCGCGCACCGGTGGTGGCGCCCCCACATGAGCACAGGCGCCTGGTGCAGCGCTCGGCGGGTCTATACGACCAGTTCGCCGACCTGGGCGTGACCCTGCGCACGCGCGTGCTGGCCTGCCGTGCGGCCGAGGCGCCGGCCGAGGTGGCCGCATTTCTCGGCACCCGCGACGCGCTGCTGCTGGAGCGGCTGCGCAGTGTGGATGACGGGCCGCTCGCCTACGTGCGCACGTGGCTGCCGCGCCAGGCCGTGCCCGGGCTGGACGCCGCGGCGCTGGAAGATGCCTCGCTGCATCGCGTGCTGGCGCAGCGCCATGGCCTGCAGCCGGGAGCCGGCCGCAATCGCATCCGCGCGGTGGGGGCCGAGGCGCCGCTGGACGCATTGCTGGACGTGCCGCCAGGCAGCCCGCTGCTGATGCTGGAAGGGCAGGGGTGCGACCAGGCCGGCCGTCCGATGGAGTGGTTCACCACCTGGCATCGTCCGGAGCGACTGGTGTTCGACGTGGAGGTCGAGCCTTCGCAGGAGCGCGTGCAGGCCGCGTTGCGGCCCGCCGGGCCGCAGGTGGATGCGCCGCAACCGGCGGCGCGCAACGGCGCGCCCGTACGGCCTTCGGCGCAGCTTCCCGCGGCAGGCGGCAGTTCGCCGGCCGAGCTGGATGCGGCCGAGCAGGCCCTGCTGCAGGCACTGCAGGCGGTGCGTCGCCTGCGCGGATAGGGCGCCTGCCCGGCACGAAGGCGCGCCGCTTGCGGCGGCGCGGGCAAGTGCTATCTTAGGAGCCCTCGTCGTCCACCGGGCGCCGGTGGCGCGGCGCGCGTGCGCCGGCACCGGCCGCCGCCATCCACCATGACCGCCACCGCCCGCATCCTCAGCCTGCACATCTATCCCCTCAAATCCTGCGCCGGCATCGACCTGGCCGAGTCGTCGCTGGACCGCGCCGGGCTGGCCCACGACCGGCGCTGGATGCTGGTCGACGACGACGGCATCTTCATGACCCAACGCAGCGTGCCCGCCATGGCCCGCATCCGGCCCGAGCTGGCCGGTGCCGTGCTGCGCCTGCACGCGCCCGGCATGGACCCGTTGGACGTACCGCTGGACGGCTCCGAGCTGGCCGGTGCGGTCGACAACGTGGTGGTCTGGGGCGACAAGGTGGCCGCGCGCGCCGAGCATGCGCGCACGAGCCAATGGCTGAGCCGCTTCCTGGGGCGGCCATGCCGGCTGATGAAGGTCGACGCACAGGCCCGCCGGCCTGCGCGCTCCGAGTGGGTGGAGCGCTGGCGCGCGGGCCATGCCGAACTGGCCGCACCGTTCGCCGGCGAGCACCTCTTCGGCTTTGCCGACGGCTTTCCGCTGCTGGTGGCCAACCAGGCCTCGCTGGACGACCTGAATGCCCGGCTGGCCGCGCAGGGTAAACCGGCCGTGTCCATGAACCGCTTTCGCCCCAACATCGTGGTGCAGGGCGAATGGGGCGCCTTCGAGGAAGACTACACGGCGCTGGTCAGTGCGGGTCCGGCCCGCCTGGCCCTCGTCAAGCCGTGTACGCGCTGCTCGATTCCCGATGTCGACCCGGCCACCGGCGAGCCGGGTGACGAGCCCGGCCGCACGCTGGCCGCATTCCGCACGTTGGACATCGGCGTGGTGTTCGGCCAGAACGCCATCGTGGCCGAAAACAAGCCGGTGCATCTGAAGGTCGGCGATCCCGTCGGGATCGAACTGGATTTCTGAGGCGCCGGCGCGCATCGGCGCTCCGTGGGGCGCCGGCCGTGCCCATCCAAAGATACTAGAATGCAGGATTGTCCCGAACCCGGCTGGGGGCGCATGTCGCCGGCCGCCGACGCGGGGGCGCGGCTTGCGCCCGCCCGCCTATTTCCGACGCCATCATGAGTTTCCAGGTAACGATCCAACCCAGCCAGCACCAGTTCAAGGTCGAGAACGGCCAGACCGTGCTCGAGGCGGCGCTTGCCGCCGGCTTCGTGCTGCCCTACAGCTGCCGTACGGGCGCGTGTTCCACCTGCAAGGGCAAGGTGGTCTCCGGCGAGTACGACGCCGGCCCGTATCCGGCCCAGCTGCTGGCGCCCGAAGAACTGGCGCAGGGCTACACGCTCTTCTGCCAGGCGCGTCCGCAGTCCGACCTGGTGGTGGAGTCCGAGCAGGTCCGCCTGGCCACCGACATCCAGATCCGCAAGCTGCCCTCGCGCGTGCAGGCCATCGAGCGCGCCGCGCCCGACGTGGCCGTGCTGCGGCTGCAACTGCCGGCCTCCGAGCAGTTCCGGTACTACGCCGGGCAATACGTCGAGATCATCCTGAAGGACGGCGCGCGCCGCAGCTATTCCATGGCCGGCGCACCCCACACGGGCAGCCCGCTGGAGCTGCACATCCGCCACCTGCCCGGCGGCTTGTTCACCGATCACGTCTTCGGCGCCGGCACCACGCAGATGAAAGAGCGCGAGATCCTGCGCCTGGAGGGGCCGTACGGGTCGTTCTTCCTGCGCGAGGACAGCGCCAAGCCCATCGTGCTGCTGGCCAGCGGCACGGGCTTCGCGCCGGTCAAGGCCATCGTCGAGCACATGATCCACAACCAGATCCAGCGCCCGGCCGTGCTGTACTGGGGCGGGCGCCGGCCGCGCGACCTGTACATGGACGCACTGGCCCGCTCGTGGGAGGCCGCCTTGCCCGGCTTCCGGTACGTGCCGGTGGTCTCCGACGCGCTGCCCGAGGATGGCTGGCAGGGCCGCACGGGCTTCGTGCACGAGGCGGTCATGCACGACCTGCCGGATCTCTCGGGCCATCAGGTGTATGCCTGCGGGGCGCCCGTGATGGTCGATGCGGCGCGCCGCGAGTTCAGCGGACAGTGCGGCCTGCCGGCCGACGAGTTCTATGCCGATGCGTTCACCTCGCAGGCCGATCTGGCGGTCGCGGCGCCCTGACCGGGCAACGCCGCGCGGCGGCCGGGCCGTTCATGCGGCCCTGATTTTTCCCGCGGCGGCTGCCGCGACGGGGCGGAGTAAACTTCCGCACCGGCACCTCGATCCGAATGCGCGGCGGGGCACCGCCCCGGGCGCGCCAAGCATGCAGGGAGCACTTTGCGCATGAAAGTAGCGGTATTGGGCAGCGGCATCATCGGCGTGGCCAGCGCCTGGTGGCTTCGGCAGGCAGGCCATGACGTCGTGGTGATCGACCGCCGTGGCGGCCCGGCCCGCGAGACCAGCCTGGCCAATGGCGCCCAGATCTCGGTGTCCTATGCCGAGCCGTGGGCCAATCCGCAAGCGCCGCTCAAGCTGCTGAAATGGCTGATGCGCGACGATGCGCCGCTGCTGTTCCGTCCGCAGCTCGACTGGCGGCAGTGGATGTGGGGCCTGGCCTTCCTGCGCGAATGCCTGCCTTCGCGCCTGGCGCCCAATATCCGCGCCATGGTGCGCCTGGCCGAATACAGCCGCGCCACGCTGCAGGGCATGCGGGCCGAGCTGGGCATCGAGTACGACCATCTCGAGCGCGGCATCCTCAACTTCTACCGCGATCCCCACGAATTCGAGGACTCGCAGCGCGCCGCCGGCCTGATGCGCGATTTCGGCGTCGAGCGGCGCGTGATCGGTCCCGACGAAGTCGTGGCGATCGAGCCCGCCCTCGCGCCGCACCGCGCCACCATCGTGGGCGGCGACTACACGCCCGAGGACGAGAGCGGCGACGTGCATCTCTTCACCACGGCGCTGGCGCAGCGCTGCCAGGCCGCCGGCGTCGAGTTCGTCTTCGATACCCAGGTCACGCGCCTGGAAACCACCGGCGGCCGGGTGACGCTGGCCGAGCTGATCGGCCCCGACGGCCGCTACACGCGCCTGGCGGCCGACGCCTACGTGGTCGCGTTGGGCAGCTACAGCCCCATGCTGCTGCGTCCGCTGGGCGTGCCGTGCAACGTCTATCCCGCCAAGGGCTATTCGGCCACGTTCCCCATCGTGGCCCCCGAGCGTGCGCCCACCGTCAGCCTCACCGACAGCAGCCACAAGGTGGTGTTTTCGCGCCTGGGCAACCGCCTGCGCATGGCGGGCACCGCCGAACTGGCCGGCTACGCGCGCGGGTTGAACACCGCGCGCTGCGAGGCCCTGCTGCGCCTGGCGCTCGAACTTTTCCCCGACGCCCTCGATTTCGAGGGCGTTGCTTATTGGTCGGGCCTGCGCCCGTCCACGCCTTCGAATGTCCCCCTTATCGGACGCACTCGCATTCCCAACCTGTATCTCAATACGGGCCACGGCACGCTGGGGTGGACGATGGGTGTGGGTTCAGGACGGGCCCTGGCCGACCTGCTCAGCGGGCGCAGGCCCGAGCCCGAATTTCCCTTTCTCGGTTTGTGATGCACATGAAGAAACTGCAACTTGCGGGTGTGACCCACGCGCTGCGCGCCGGCCGGCGCGCATGGCTATTCGGCGCGGCCCTGGCAGTCCTCGGCCCGGCGCATGCCGCGGAGGTCGAAATCCAGGTCTGGCATACATTGAACGGCGCCAACAAGGCCGAATTCGAAAAGCTGGTCAAGCAATTCAATAAAGAGCAGGGCGACGTCGAGGTCGCCCTGCGTGCGTTCCCGTCGGGCCAGGCGCTCCAGCAAGAGGCAGCCACGGCCGTCAAGGCCAAGAAGGCGCCGAACCTGGTGCAACTTGAAGACAACCATTCGCCCGAGGTGGTAGCCGAGCATCGTGCCGTGCTGCCGCTGTACGAATTGCTGGCCAAGTATCCCATCAAGGACCTGGACTGGTTTCTGCCCGCGACCACCAGCTTCACGCGCGACGCGCGCGGCCGCCTGCTGGCCTTCCCGTGGATGGCCGAAATTCCGGTGATGTTCTACAACACTGAGTACTACAAGAAGGCAGGTCTGAATCCGGCCCAGCCCGCGCGGACCTGGACCGGCTTGCAGGCCGAGCTGCTGAAGCTGCGCGACGTGGCCAACATCGATTGCCCGTATGCGTCCAGCGAGCAGGTGGCGGTGCACCTGGAGAACCTGGCGCCGCTGAACAACCAGTCCTACACCACAAACAACAACGGCCTGGACGGCGGCCGTACCGCGCCCAGCATGCAGTTCGACACGCTGTACATGCGCCACATCTCCATGATGGTCAGCTGGAAGCGCTCGCTGCTGTTCACTCAGCATTCGGCTGACCGCTCCAGCGACGCGCTGTTCGCCAAAGGCGAGTGCGCGGTGCTGACCAGCGGGTCCGGCGCGCTGGGCCAGTTCCTGGGCACGCGTTCGCTGTCGTTCGGCGTGGCGCCGCTGCCGTATTACGACCAGGCCACCAAGTCGGCCGGCCGGCCGTTCGTCAGCGGTGCGGCGCTGTGGGCCCTGGAAGGCCACCCCGCGGCGCAGGACAAGGCCACGGCACGGTTCCTGGCCTGGCTGTCCAAGCCGGTGATCGCCGCCCAATGGCACCAGCGCACGGGCTACCTGCCGCTGACGGAGGCGGCGTTCCGCGCCTCCGACGTGTCGTTCTACAACCGCATGCCGGGTGCGCAGCAGGTGATCGCCTCGATGCGCGCGCAACCGGGCGCCAGCGCGCGCGGTTTCCGCATCGCCAACTACGACCGCATCGAGCCCGTGCTGAACCGCGAGCTGGACGAGGCGCTGTCGGGCAAGACTCCGCCGGTGGCGGCGTTGAACACGGCGGCCAGCCAGGCCAAGGCCATCGCACAGCAGAAGTGACGCATCGCGCTGCGGGCGCCGGGCGATCCGGCCCCGCGGCATCGTACGCCGCACGTGGGTATCCGCGTGCGGCGTTTTTTTGGTGGCGGCGTGCGCTGTCGCGGCGGGCGCGCCGCTTGCGCGGCCGCTATATTTCCCCAGAAGATGACTAACGAAGAATTGATTCGTTCCGTTCAGATGCCGCGGCCGGCACACTGCCTTGCACACGACAACACGCAAGGAAAGAAAGCATGCTCGCCCGCAAGACCGCATACCTGGCCGCCGCGCTGGCCCTGACCGCCTCCTCGCTCGTGGGCGCACCCGACGCCCATGCGCAGAAGGCGCAGACACTGCTCAACGTCTCGTACGATCCCACCCGCGAGCTGTACCGCGCCGTCGACGAGGCCTTCGTCAAGCAATACAAGGAAAAGACCGGCAATACCCTGGTCATCCGCCAGTCGCATGGGGGCTCGGGCAGCCAGGCGCGCTCGGTAATCGATGGCCTGGAGGCCGATGTGGTCACGCTGGCGCTGGCCTACGACATCGATGCCGTGGCCGCCCGCGGCCTGTTGCCGGCCGATTGGCAGAAGCGCCTGCCCAACAACAGTTCCCCGTACACGTCCACCATCGTGTTCCTGGTGCGCAAGGGCAATCCCAAGCAGATCCACGACTGGAACGACCTGCTGAAGGATGGCGTGCAGGTCATCACGCCCAACCCCAAGACGTCGGGCGGGGCGCGCTGGAACTACCTGGCCGCGTGGGCCTATGCGCTGGAGAACAATGGCGGCAGCGAAGAGAAGGCACGCCAGTTCGTCGGCGACCTGCTCGAGCACGTGCCGGTGCTCGACAGCGGCGCGCGCGGGGCCACCACCACCTTCGTCGAGCGCGGCGTGGGCGACGTGCTGCTGGCCTGGGAGAACGAGGCCTTCCTGGCACTCGAGGAGCTGGGTCCGGACAAGTTCGACATCGTCGTGCCGTCCCTGTCCATTCTGGCCGAGCCGCCCGTGGCGCTGGTCGACAAGGTGGCGGACAAGAAGGGCACCCGCGAGGTCGCACAGGCGTACCTGACGTTCCTGTATACCCCCGAGGCCCAGGAAATCATCGCGCGCAATTTCTACCGGCCGACCGACAAGGCGGTGGCCTCCCGGCACGAGAAGCGCTTCCCGAAGCTGAAGCTGATCACGATCGACGATCCGGTCTTCGGTGGCTGGCAGGCCGCGCAGAAGAAGCATTTCAGCGACGGCGGCACCTTCGACCAGGTGTACCAGCCGCAGCGCTGACACGGACCCGCCGCCATGATCACGGCCATTGCAACGGCGGGCGCTGCGGCGCCCGTCCGGCTCCGGCGCCATCGCGCCGGCGTGCTGCCGGGCTTCGGCCTTTCGCTGGGCTACTCGGTGCTGTACCTGGGCCTGCTGGTGCTGATCCCGTTGGCCGCGCTACCCATCCGCAGCGCCAGCCTGGGGTGGGAGGGCTTCTGGTCCACCGTCACCGCGCCGCGCGTGTTGGCCTCCTACCAGCTTACCTTCGGCGCCGCGCTGCTGGCGGCCCTGGTCAACCTGGTGTTCGGCGCCATCGTCGCGTGGGTGCTGGTGCGCTACACCTTTCCCGGCAAGAAGATCGTCGATGCGCTGGTGGACCTGCCATTCGCGCTGCCTACCGCCGTGGCCGGCATCGCGCTCACCGCGCTTTACTCGCCCAACGGCTGGCTGGGCAAGCCGCTGCAGGCGTTGGGCCTGAAGGTGGCCTTCACGCCGCTGGGCATCGTCATCGCGCTGATCTTCATCGGCCTGCCGTTCGTGGTGCGTACGGTGCAGCCGGTGCTGGGGGACGTGGAGCGCGAGCTGGAAGAGGCCGCCGCCAGCCTGGGGGCCGACCGCTGGAGCACCGTGCGCCGCGTGCTGCTGCCGGCGCTGGCGCCCGCGCTGCTGACCGGCTTCGCGCTGGCGTTCGCACGCGCGGTGGGCGAATACGGCTCGGTGGTCTTCATCGCGGGCAACATGCCCATGGTCTCCGAGATCACGCCGCTGCTCATCGTCGCCAAGCTCGAGCAGTTCGACTATTCGGGCGCCGCCGCTATCGCCACGGTGCTGCTGCTGATCTCCTTCGCGCTGCTGCTGTTCATCAACCTGCTGCAGGCCTGGCAGGGCCGGCGCAGCGGCAGGCTCGCATAAGCGGACGACGCGCAGGAACATGCCCATGAACCACGCATCCCGTCCTCCCCACCTGACCGAACCGCGCTGGGTGCGGGGCATCCTGCTGCTGCTGGCGCTGGGTTTTCTGGCACTGTTTCTCGTCATTCCGCTGGCCGCGGTGTTCACCGAGGCGCTGCGCAAGGGCTGGGACCTGTACCTGGCCGCCATCACCGAGCCCGATGCGTGGGCCGCCATCCGCCTCACGCTGCTGGTGGCCGCCATCGCGCTGCCGGCCAACCTGGTGTTCGGCGTGGCCACGGCCTGGGCGGTGACCAAGTTCCAGTTCCGCGGCAAGCAGGTGCTGATCACGCTGATCGATTTGCCGTTCTCGGTGTCGCCCGTGATGGCGGGGCTGGTCTTCGTGCTGCTGTTCGGTTCGCAGGGCTGGTTCGGCCCATGGCTACAGGCGCACGACGTCAGGATCGTCTACGCGCTGCCCGGGGTGATCCTGGCCACGCTGTTCGTCACATTTCCCTTCGTCGCGCGCGAGCTGATCCCGCTGATGCAGGCGCAGGGCAGCGAGGAAGAGCAGGCGGCGCTGACGCTGGGCGCCGGCGGCTGGCAGATTTTCCGGCGCGTCACGCTGCCCAACATCAAGTGGGGCCTGCTGTACGGCGCCATCCTCTGCAACGCGCGCGCCATGGGCGAGTTCGGCGCGGTGTCGGTGGTGTCCGGCAAGATCCGCGGACTGACCAACACCATGACGCTGCACGTGGAGATTCTCTACAACGAATACCAGTTCGCCGCGGCGTTCGCCGTGGCCTCGCTACTGGCGCTGCTGGCCCTTGTCACGCTGGTCGCCAAGACCGCGGTCGAGTGGCGCGGCGCGCGGCTGGCACGAGCCGCCGGCGTGCCGGCCGATCGGCCCGCGCCGTCCATGCCGGTCGCGGCGCCGGTCCTGAGGAAGCAAACCCCATGAGCATCGAAGTCAGGAATCTCTCCAAGCAGTTCGGCACGTTCCGCGCGCTGAACGACGTGTCGCTGCACATCGAGACCGGCGAGCTGGTCGCATTGCTGGGGCCGTCGGGTTGCGGCAAGACCACGCTGCTGCGCATCATCGCCGGCCTGGAAACGCCCGACCGCGGCAGCGTGCTGTTCGCCGGCGAGGACGCCACCGGCGTGGACGTGCGCCAGCGCCAGGTGGGTTTCGTGTTCCAGCACTATGCGCTGTTCAAGCACATGACGGTGTTCGAGAACGTGGCCTTCGGCCTGCGCGTGAAGCCGCGCGCGCAGCGTCCGTCCGAGGCGCAGATCCGTGCCAAGGTCCACGACCTGCTCGCCCTGGTGCAGCTCGACTGGCTGGCCGACCGCTATCCGGCGCAGCTCTCGGGCGGCCAGCGCCAGCGCATCGCGCTGGCCCGCGCGCTGGCCGTCGAGCCGCGCGTGCTGCTGCTGGACGAACCTTTCGGCGCGCTGGATGCCAAGGTGCGCAAGGAGCTGCGCCGCTGGCTGCGGCGCCTGCACGACGAGCTGCACGTGGCCAGCGTGTTCGTCACGCACGACCAGGAAGAGGCGCTCGAGGTGGCCGACCGGGTGGTGCTGATGAACGAGGGCAACATCGAGCAGGTGGGGACTCCGCGCGAGGTCTGGGAGCATCCCGCCACGCCGTTTGTCTACGGCTTCCTGGGCGACGTGAACCCGCTGCGCGGCCAGGCCGCGCGTGGCGTCTGGCAGACCGACGGCGTGTCGCTGCCGGCGCCGGGGCTGTCCCAGGAGGACAGCGTCAGCGCCATCGCCTACGTGCGCCCACATGAAATCGACCTGGCGCGGGACGCGGGGCAGGGCGGCGGCATCCGGGTGAGGCTGGACCATGCCTACCTGGCCGGACCCAGCGCGTACCTGGAGCTGCAGCGGCTGGACCAGGCAGCGACCATCGAGGTACAGGTGCCCGAGGCGAAGTACCGCGAGCTCGATTTGAAGACGGGCGAGACGCTGGTGGCCCACCCGCGCCGCGCCCGTGTATTCGCGGAGCGGCCATGACGAACGCCATCCTTTCCGCCGGCCTGCAGGCCCGCTGGGACGCGCTGGGCCAACGCCTGACCGGCATCGCCCGCCGGCACCCCGACGCGGCGCTGGCCTCATCGCTCGCCGCCGAGGACATGCTGCTCACGCACGCCATCTACGGTGCCGGCCTGCCGCTGCAGGTGTTCACGCTGGATACCGGCCGGCTGCATGCCGAGACGCTGGCGCTGCTGCCGCGCATCGAGGCGGCCTACGGCCGCGCGGTGCAGGTCTACCGGCCCGAGGTCCAGGCGGTGGCCGCACACGTGGCCGCGCACGGCGCCTATGCGTTCTACGAGAGCGTCGAGCTGCGCGAGGCCTGTTGCGGCATCCGCAAGGTCGAGCCGCTGCGCCGCGCGCTGGCCGGCCGCAGTGCGTGGATCACCGGGCAGCGGCGCGCCCAGGCCGCCACCCGGGGCCAGCTGCCCGAGGAAGAGCACGACGCCACCTTCGGCCTGCGCAAGTACAACCCGCTGGCCGACTGGAGCGAAGACGAGGTCTGGGCGCTCATCCGCGCCCTGGACATTCCCTACAACCCGCTGCACGACCAGGGCTATCCGTCCATCGGATGCGAGCCCTGCACGCGCGCCATCCGGCCCGGCGAGGACGTGCGCGCCGGCCGCTGGTGGTGGGAGTCGTCCGACTCCAAGGAGTGCGGGCTGCATGCCGGCAATCCGCCCGGCCACCGCGTGATCCCCGTGGCCGCCCGCTGAGGCGGCCGGCCCGTTTGCCGATGAGGCGTTTCTCCATCGAGGCTACCCAGATGACCGTCCTGACCCAACGCAGCCACCTCGACTGGCTGGAATCCGAAGCCATCTACATCCTGCGCGAGGTGGCCGCCGAATGCGCCCGTCCCGCGCTGCTGTTTTCCGGCGGCAAGGATTCGGTGGTGTTGCTGCGGTTGGCCGAAAAGGCCTTTCGCCCCGGCGCCTTCCCGTTTCCGCTCTTGCACATCGACACCGGCCACAATTTCGACGAAGTGATCGCCTTTCGCGACGCCCGCGCCGCCGAGCTAGGCGAGACGCTGATCGTGCGCAGCGTGGAGGACTCGATCCGCCGTGGCAGCGTGGTGCTGCGCGACGAAACCGACTCGCGCAACGCCGCCCAGGCCGTTACGCTGCTGGAGGCCATCGAGGAGTTCGGCTTCGACGCCTGCATCGGGGGCGCGCGCCGCGACGAGGAGAAGGCCCGCGCCAAGGAGCGCATCTTTTCGTTTCGCGACGCCTTCGGCCAGTGGGATCCCAAGGCGCAGCGCCCGGAGCTCTGGAACCTGTACAACACCCGGGTCCATCCGGGCGAGAACATGCGGGTGTTCCCCATCTCCAACTGGACCGAGCTCGACGTCTGGCAATACATCCATCGCGAGAACCTGGCGTTGCCGTCCATCTACTACAGCCATCCGCGCCAGGTGGTGCGCCGCAAGGGCCTGCTGGTACCGGTGACGCGCCTGACCTCGCCGCGCGAGGGTGAGCGGGTGGAGCGGCTGGCCGTACGCTTTCGCACGGTGGGCGACATCTCGTGCACCTGCCCCGTGGCCTCCGAGGCGGCCGATGCACAGGCCATCATCGCCGAGACCGCCGTCACCGACATCACCGAGCGCGGCGCCACGCGCATGGACGACCAGACCTCCGAGGCCTCGATGGAGCGCCGCAAGCGCGACGGCTATTTCTGAATCCCCGCCGGACGACATCCCCATGAACGCTGTGAACGAATCCTTCCTGGGCGGCGCCGGCAACGGCGTGCTGCGCCTGATCACCGCCGGCTCGGTGGACGACGGAAAGTCCACCCTGATCGGCCGCCTGCTGTACGACAGCAAGGGCGTCTTCGCCGACCAGCTCGACGCCATCGCGCGCGCGAAGTACAAGCGTGTCGCGGGCGAGGGCATCGACTTCTCGCTGCTGACCGACGGCCTGGAGGCCGAGCGCGAGCAGGGCATCACCATCGAGGTGGCCTACCGCTACTTTTCCACGCCGCTGCGCAAGTTCATCATCGCCGACGCGCCGGGCCACGAGCAGTACACACGCAATATGGTGACCGGGGCGTCGACCGCCGATGCGGCCGTCATCCTGATCGACGCCACGCGTGCCGCCGACGGCCGCCTGCTGGCGCAGACCAAGCGCCACAGCGCCATCGCCCGGTTGCTGGGCATCCGCCACATTGTCGTGGCCGTCAACAAGATGGACCTCGTCGACTGGGACCGCGATACGTTCGAGCGCATCCGCGCCGCGTACGCAGACCTGGCGGCGCGGCTGGACATCGGCGTGTTCCACGTCCTGCCCCTGTCGGCGCTCAATGGCGACAACGTGGTCACGGCTTCGCCGCACACGCCCTGGTACGAGGGATCGCCGCTGCTCGCCCTGCTGGAGGGATTGGCGGTGGCCGACGACGGGCGCGGCCTGCCGCTGCGCCTGCCGGTGCAGTGGGTGCTGCGCCACGGCGGCCAGCGCGCCGACGATTTCCGCGGCTATGCCGGCCGCATCGCCAGCGGCGTCCTGCGCGTGGGCGATGCGCTGACGGTGCAGCCCTCGGGCGTGGCGGCCGTGGCCGCGGCGCTGTACGTGGCGGGCCGGCAGGTCGACGAGGCCGTGGCCGGGGATTCGGTCACGCTGGTGCTGGACCGCGATGTCGACGTGTCGCGCGGCGACGTGCTGGCGCATCCCGGCGCGCCGGCGCAGACCGGACGCGAGTTCGAGGCGGAGTTGTGCTGGCTGGACAGCCAGCCGCTGAATCCCGCGCGCCGCTATCTGCTCAAGCACGGTACGCGCCTGACCTCGGCCCGGATCCGCGCCGTGCACACGCGCCGGGACATCCACGAGCTGCAGGAAGTGGCGCATGCGGACGGCGCACTGCAGATGAACGACATCGGCCGCGTGGCGCTGGCCACGCGCGAGACGCTGGCCGTCGACCGGTACGATGCAATCCCGGCGGGGGGCGCCTTCATTCTCATCGACGAGGCCACCCACCAGACGGCGGCGGCCGGCATGCTGCGCTGATCCGACGGCGTTGTTTTTTTCCAAACCCTTTACTGGCGCGGGTTTGCGGGCGGGTTGACGAAATTTTCGCGGCGCCGCCCGCCGCCGGCGCGCCAGCCCGGCCGTCTTGCGGTAAATTGAGTCGTCGCCAGACAGGATGGCGGTGCTTGCCAAAACTACTGTATTTTTGTACAGTACTTCCATGGCACGCACCGAACATTCTTTTTCCGCCGGTTCTGGGTCCCCGGCTGCCGCCCCCGCCGCCTTGCGCGGTCGGGGTGCGGTTACTAATGTTCGGCATCGCTTCCAGCAAACCGACCGCGTCGGGCTCGACGACGCCGTGCTTCAGGCCGATGTTCCGGGCGCGGGTTGCCCGTCCCCCGAGGATCCGTCCCCGCTTCGTTCGGTCCCCATCCGCACCGAAGTCCAGGCGGAGCAGGCGCGCAAGCTGCTGTCGCGCAACGATTCGCCCGATATCCCGTTCGACGTCGCCATCAATCCCTACCGGGGCTGCGAGCACGGCTGCGTCTACTGCTATGCCCGTCCCACCCATGCCTACCTGGGCTATTCCCCCGGGCTGGATTTCGAAACCCGCCTGGTCGCCAAGGCCAACGCGGTGCAGGTGCTGCGCGGCGAGCTGGCCCGCCCGGGCTACCGCGTCTCGCCCATCAACCTGGGCTCCGCCACCGACATCTACCAACCCATCGAGCGCGACTGGCGCCTGACGCGCGGCCTGCTCGAACTGCTGGCGGAAACCCGCCACCCGGTCACGCTCGTCACGAAGAACGCGCTGGTGGAACGGGACATCGACGTGCTGCAGGCGCTGGCGCAGCGCAACCTGGTCATGGTGTACGTCAGCATCACCACGCTGGATGCCGACATGGCCCGCACGCTCGAGCCGCGCGCCTCCGCGCCGTGGCGGCGGCTGCAGGCCGTGCGCAAGCTGGCTCAGGCCGGCATTCCGGTGGGCGTGCTGGCTGCCCCGATGATCCCGTTCATCAACGACGAATCGCTGGAGGCCGTCCTGCACGCGGCCGCAGAGGCGGGCGCGTGCTTCGGCAGCTACACCGTGGTGCGCCTGCCCTGGGAAGTGAAAGACGTGTTCGAGGAATGGCTGCACACGCATTTTCCCGACCGCGCACAGCGCGTGCTGCATCGCATCGAAGACATGCGCGGCGGGCACCGCAACGATCCGCGCTTTGGCTCGCGCATGCGGGGCACCGGCATCTGGGCCGACCTGCTGCGGCAGCGCCATGCGGTGGCCGTGCGCAAGCTGGGCCTCAATCTCACCCGTCCGCAGCTGGATTGCGGGCAGTTCATCGCCCCATCGCCAATGCCGGCGTCGGCCGACGCGGCAGGGCCCGTCCAGCGGGGCGCCCCGGCGGCGCCGGCCCGCGCCGCCGCCGGGGCCCTGCGCATGGCGGCCGCGGCCTTGCAGGTCGAAGCCGCCCGTGCCGGGCAATTGTCACTGTTCGACTGAAGCCGGTCCGATCGCCGCCGTTGCGGCCGGTCCTTTCCGTATTGCCCGGTGCCACAGGCATCGGCCCAGCCAGGAGCCTTCCATGACGATCGCCACGCTTTCTTCCGCTTCCGCCGTCCCCCAGGCCGGCGCCGCCTTGCGCCGGGTGCTCGCGGCCTGGACTCGGGATGGCGCCCGCAAGTGGCCCTTCCCGCCCAGCGAGTCTGCGCAGGGGCGCGGTCGCGCCGGGCAGGGCGGGTCGGCCGGTGCGGCGCCCGCCGCCGGCGGTTCGTCGGCAATCGCCATGCCCTCGCCGGGCACCGGTGCGCCGGGGGCAGGGCGAGCCGGCCCCGCCGCCGCGCCGGCCGGCCTGGGCGACGTGCGCCAGCTGTCCACCGTGCAG
>Ga0182737_1002154_pt1 | contig 16716 bp, 7 predicted proteins | sample eDN5th30CBELigOP_FD_128878 | JGI IMG/M metagenome (GOLD analysis project Ga0182737, IMG submission 128878) | Enriched Organic Plus compost microbial communities from Emeryville, California, USA - eDNA 5th pass 30_C BE-Lig OP (version 2) (version 2) ...
ACGCCATGCGTCAGCGGGTGGCCACGCAGCTGGCCGGCATCCAAGACAACCTCGACGCGCTGATGGTGGAACGGCCCCGCCGCAACATCATCCGCCGCCGCTAAGGGAGGGCACCGTGCAGTTAACCATCACTCCTGCTGGCACCGTCCGCTGCTTGTACGGCGAAGAGTTGGACCTGCACGCGCTGGGGCAGCTTCGGATTGCCCGCGGTTCGCACGTGGAACCAACTGCGGATGGCCAGTGGACAGCCGATCTTTCGCCGGTCGGTGGGCCGGTGCTGGGGCCATTCGCCCAGCGAAGCCAGGCACTGGATGCTGAGCGAGCGTGGCTGGAACAGCATTGGCTGTGACCTGCCCGACTACCAGCTGAACGATGGGCCGAGAGCCCAACGAACGAAAAACGCCCCCAGCGGGGCGACGTGCTTTACCTGTGGCACGCCGCCTCGCTGGGGGCGGCATCATTTCTACTTCGATCCTTCTTCCTGAGGAGCTTTACGAGATGACGCACAACGAACTGAACCGAGCTGTGGCCCGGGCCACTGGCGAAGACGTTTCCGAGATCGCCCGCCGGGGCTTTCAGCCGCTGGAGCTTGAGCCGACCGAGCCCGAGGACCTGATCGTCGACTGGGACGACGTCGAGCAGCAGCGGTACGTTCCGCCGGCGGAGTACCATGCCCGCCGCGTGGCGTAGCAGCGTTCTTTCCAGTTTGAGACTGAACGACTTTTCGCCCGGCGTCAGCTTCTGCAAGAGGCTGACGCCGGGATGCAATGCCCAGCCTTGGGAAGTGATTCTCTTTCAACAAATTGCTTCGATCGATGTGCCTGAGGCCAGCATCGTGTCCGCCTCGCGCAGCTTCTTGATGATCTGCTCAGGCGTGTGCCGCTTCCGCTTCATGGAAAGTCCTCCTTGCCAAATGGGGCCAAAGGACTCTCATAGCAGCTGGACCAGCTTTTGGGGAGCAGGCCAAAGCCCTCATGGGCATGCTATCGCATTTCGATGCTGGGGAAGACACGGCGCAGCACGCCTACTGCTGAGGCCCAATTCCTCACTTCATATTGCTGCCACTTTCCAGTCGGTTCTCCCAGCAAACAGAGCACCCTCCTAACGGCGGAAGGAAGAGGAAAGGTTCCCTGCACCAGGTTTGCCTGACTGTCTATCGAGATAACCTCCTTCCGCTCATTCTTGACGCCAATCGCAATAAGCAGCCAGCTCCGCAGGTCGGCATTGGCGGCGCCCTCATTGCGACAATGCAGTTCAATAGTTCGACCTGTGGTACCTTGAACCCGGATTAGCAGAGGTACCCAATGATTCTCGTTTTGCCCCGGTTGCGCGCCGACATAGATCCCATCTTTAAGCTGATTGCACGACACCCATCGCGACCTTTCACGTTTGCGCTCACTCCCAAAAAACTCACCTGGCCTGTGCTCCACACCCATAATCATCGACGACTCGATTCGCAATGGACTGCCATCGGTGTCCAAGCGATTGATGTACCACTCGAGCAATTGGTTAAGACTCTCAATTCCCTGGTCAGAGTCTGCCATCGCCCCCCACACGGGCTCCTCAAGCCATGCGTCAAACGCTACCTGCACCACCCCAATCCGTTCCAAGGCAGCAGATATCCTGTCCGAAGGGCAGAAACGACGCAGAAACTGATTTGGCACGGTCGGAGTGAACTCGCACACTTCGCATTGTGTCGCACCTAACAGAACTGCTTCGTCGTCACTTATTCTAACCCACCGTGGGGGAGTGAATGCGTAGCCTCGCTGGTTCTCCACTCTCACTTCCAATAATTCCCCCACCTCAACCATCTGCTCCGCTACTCCTTGAATGGTGGCTGCCGCGTCCGCATCGCAGATCGCGGCCGACAAATAGGGCTCTACCGTCAGCCGCAATTCACGTCGCGTCACAACTGACCTTCGGAGGACCTCGCGCCTAATAAGCCTCGCCACCCCCCATACCGATGGACGCCGCCCGTCTGCTTCACTAAGTCCGAGAGTCGTAGCGAAGCCTTCATTAGTTAACGTCAATAGTGTCGCCATCACTCTACTCCCTAAGGTCCTGTTCCACCCGCTCAAGTACTTCTTCGATGTGTCCGTGCATCTCTCTGCCGACGACGAGGAAGTGGATATGGGAGCGTGCGCGCGTACACGCTACATAGAGATCAGTGACCGAGAATCCGTCCGACAGTTGTTCCAGGTCGTAGAGTACAACTACATCGGCCTCCAGGCCTTTAAAGCTGCGACTGGTTGTAACCAGAATCGCCGCCCCACTAAACCATGCCCGGATGTCACCGCTTACGGCCACGCCGCCAATGCGACTAACACTTCGTAGCGATCCGTGCTCGTAGCTCTTGGGGCCAATCAAGACAACCTGTGACGGCCGAAGGTCATGTGCGTGCATTAGCTGCTCCACGACCCTCATCGCGATACCCTTCATGGAGGCCATCGATGCTACGGTATACACCTTTGGCTTGCCTCCGAGAGGCGCGCGTCGAAAGTGCATGGCTTCCGTGTTTGCAATTGCGGCGCTTGTGCGAGCGATCCATTTGCTGTTTCGACAATTTCTACGCAGAGTATACCGGGCGGCAAACGAAACCGGTGGCTCTGATGGGGCCCACTCCCAAATCTTCTGCACCGGATCGGCGAACGCCAGTAACCGACCATTTGCTCCGCCCTCTAGCAAAGTGCATTCCAGAACTTCCCACCATCGATCATGAAAATCTTGAGCCTCATCGATAACAATTGCGTCGTACTGAACCTTTTCGCCATCCTCCATAGCCAGGTAAATAGCCTGCTCCATTAGATCGGGCACGTCCCTGATGAAGAACTCGGCCAGCATAAGATCGGATTCTGGCGGTGCCCAGTGAATGCCGGCATCGTCAATCAGCAGCCGCGCCAAGCCGTGAAAATGCCTGATCGTAAGACAGCCCTCGCATTTCGCGCGTGCGGGGTCCGCGTGTAGGCAATTCTGCAAATGCTCGGCAAGGGATTTGCTGTAGCACACCAAAAGCGTGCGAAACCCAGAAGCCGCTAAACCAATCGCTCTGTCGTATGCAATCTGTGTTTTTCCGCTGCCGGCTACCCCCGAAATGAAAACACGTTTGTTGTCGTCGCAGATCCCTGCAACGACTTCGATCTGCTCGTCCGTCATCTCTTGGATACGTTCGAACAAGTCATCTGCTAGAACCGCCATAGGACGGAACAGCATGAATTCAGGAAGCAGTGCCGATGTCAGACGTCGCCACTGATGGTCCGTTAACGGCTTTTCTCGTTGTGGCCAGATCGCCATGGCCTGATTGATTGCCTGTTCGATTTCATCCATGTCGCGGCGTGAAAGAATCAGCGCCCTATCCCCTCCTGGAGGCACATCACCTGTGTAGTCATCGTGCGGAAACACGACAGCGTAACCGTAGCTGAAATGCGCCCCTCGCACATCTCCTGAGGTCCTTTGCTCGATCCGCTCTACCAAGTGATGCATGCTGCATCGTGCTTGCCTAAACGGATCGGTAATCACCTCGTATCCGTGTGACTTCTTGCGTTGCCATGTTGCGTTTTGATAACGCAATGTGCCCCCTTTTACTTCCAGGACTAGCAATCCACGCTCTTGATGAAGAACGATAAAGTCGGCCTCACCTTCTCGCAGCACGCCGTCCCGGTCCGGCCGGAGCCACGGATATGAATGCAACACCACGTAATCGTTCGGTAGCTGCTCTTTCAATACTCGATAAACGATCCTCTCAGAATCGACCGATATGTCATCGGGATTGACATTTGGCATCATAACTGCCATGTCGTGGCCTTTCGGACGTGTGCTTTGTCTTGTAGAGGATTACGGAAAATGGACAGCATGAAATATGCCGCTGCGTACGATGCCAAGCGGCCTTCCAATGACCGTTAGAGAATGTGGCTCCACCTTCTGGGGTATCGCTCTCGCATTGGTCGACTTGTACTGCAATCGGATTGAGATCTGTCCGCCAAACTCGGTCCACTTGCACATCGCGACAGTCACCTTCTGTTTGGTCGCCTTGAACGCGTCTGTTGACGACCGAATAAGTCTTAGGCGATTATCATGCTTTCCGCGATCGGCTTCCTCCGTCACGCGCAGAAACACTAGTACTGTCCCGGCGGTGAGCGGGAATTCTTTGCCCTCAATGGTGAACATCGCCCGCTCTAGTTGTGGTCCATCAAGTTCTAACAACATAATGTCATTCGGTGTGTACCCGGCAAGCGTGATATCTACCGTGGCTAGTGGAGCGGTAGCGTTACCAGCGAGTGTGCTAAAGGTGTGCAGAGGCACACCTCGCTCGGCTTGAGTCAAGCCTGCGGGAAGTGGTGCTACTTCCGAGGGACGAGCGCCCACCGAATGGATACACATCTCAATCGCAGACGGCAATGCGCGCTTAACGCGAAGATGATCAACCGGGGTCGCGTTGTTGCGCCCCTCGGCATAGGCCAGCTCGGCTTCTCTAGTGCCGGGGTATTTGGGCAGGAGGGCGTGCGACAGCACAATCCGCCGGTCCCCCAGCGAGTGCACCGAAAGATAGCCGTCGTGTTGCTCTACCGCATGATCCATATCCCGTAGATCAGTGGCAATCACGGCAAGCAGCGTCCTCTCCAGTTCCTTAGAGAGGCGAGGGCGTTCGACGTCGCCAAGAAGGCACTTCAGTAGCGATGCCCCGAGTTCGCGGTCCAAATCATTGTGCAAAAAGCGGTTGCTGTAAGACCGGAGGCACTTGTAGCAGGACGATTCACAATCACAGCCATCCATCAATTCAATGGCTTGGCGCAGAAGCGCGACCGGATTGTCGACTGCCGCCTTTACAAACCCGGCTCCGCCGGGCGTAGTGTCGTACAAGTAAACGTCGACTTCGGCGCCGCTGCGGCCGGCTGTAGTCTGGGCCGCGCGATACTCGGCACCAATGCTGGCTCTGTCAATCTCCAATAACTCCGACGCACAGATCGCAATCGCCTGTGCCACTGTGGTTAAGCTAACTTTGGCTAAAGTGGATCCGGGGGGCAGCAGTATGTCGCCTCCGAGATGGAGACGGAACAAAGCCACATCTGATACGAACCTAGTTCCGAGGCTCACGATCTGCACGAATCCCTTGCAGGTTGGTCGATCGCGATGGTTCGGGTAAGGCTTAGGATGGGCGGCGTGATTGTTGAGGTATGCGCGCTCCTGATTGTGCCAACCGCTAGGCTCAATCCGGCCGCAGTACAAACAGTATATGAATCCGCGATTCCTCAGGTCCTCGCTGCCCCGATTAGTGAGAAAGAGCTCTTCTTTCTTGGTCCATAGCGTAAAACTGCGATTGCCAAATGCGTACTTCTTTCCACCTAGAGCACCTTCGTGAAACGGGGCGTTTAGCTTCGCTTGCGTAGGACGGGTATAGTCTGGAGGATGATCAACTGCTAACTCCTCGTCCATGTCGACAGGATGCGCGAACCCTGGCGGTTCAATCCAGTAAATCGCCGGTCCCAACCCTGCCGGCTGATTGCAAGAGGGGCAATCACGAACTTCACGTTCGTGACGCATCCCACCTAGCTCTTCGAGTGTCGCATACCCGCAGCGGTCGCATTCGTAATAAAGCTTCCGCTTCTCCCATGCTTTATCTCGTTCTCCCCTGATGGGACTGTATATGGCAAACGAATAGTGCCGCTTGCCGTCAATGAACACCTCCCGGCCAGGGGCGTAGCTAGAGAGAGCCAGATCCAGTCCCCGTTGTGGCGCGTACTTGATGACGCTTTGATACGCCGTTGAACGATTGCGATCAAAGACGGTCATACTGACCACGTCGGTCGGGAACGCATAAGATGGAAGTGTCGCTGTGTCAAAGAGGCGATCAAGGAGGTTCAGGGGCTGTCGTGCCGCATCAGGGGTTTCGGAAACGTCGGCTTCCTCAGAACCGTCCGCAGTGGCGTTAATCGACGCATTGGGGTCGTCATCACCGTAAACCTCGTCGTCCTGTGCCCAATGAAAAGCGATCTTGCTTTTGTCTTCCGTGGAGCGCTCGATTTGTGGCGAACTATAGTCGCACCCAACTTCGGCCAACCTTGCCAAAAGCCGCTGTGGGATCTCTTCAATGATTTCTGCGCCGTTCGCCCGCAAAAACTCTTCTGGCATGATGGAGCGCAGAGCACTGGCGATTCGCACGCTGTTGTCGCTTAACCAGGTTGTGAGCCCAAGGAAGCTAAAAGCATTGCCATCACCGGCGCGAAAAGCGTCGACTCTTCCCAATGAGGAGAAGATATTTGGGTCGAGTGTCGTCACCTGACTTTCCGGAATGCGATCAAGCTGGAACATACTAAGAATCAATGCGTACCCGTGACGTCGCACAATCTCGGCATTCTCCAGGTTTAACACGGGATCGGTCACCGGACCGCTGATCATCTCCGCTGGTTGCTTGAAATACCGTTGGTCGTGTGTCCCGTGATCTGCGTAAGTGATCACAGTCGAGAGCGACGATCCGCGGCGGCCGGCTCGACCAGCGCGTTGCTGGTAGTTAGACCGATTGGGCGGAACATTGCGAAGTGCGACAGCGGTCAAGCTACCGATATCTATTCCGACTTCCATTGTGGTGGTGCAACTAAGCACATCTACGATCCCCCCCGGCTCGTCGCCCGGGCCTCGCACATCCAGGTCTTGGAACCGCATCTCATGCCATTCGGCACGGGAAAACGCGTCCTGAGCATCGATCGCGCCGATGGCAGCAGTGTGCTCCTCCGCAACAAACGGGCGGAGTCGGCTCACGTTTCCGTCGAGGTCGGTTCGGAAAAAACCAGTTCGGGTTAGGAAAACATCGTCGAGCTCGTTATCACCGCAGAATAGCGCCCTCAACGAATTGACACTTGCACACTCGGGGCATAGCCCTAAGTAGAAAGGGTGATTCGGCATTGCGAAGGTGCATATGTCGCAGCGCACCCAGTCGCGACACTCCAAATCGATGGCAACCCGTCTTGGATCCACAAGGTAGCCGTCGGCGCGATTGTTCGTGCCAAAGCGTTCTTGAAGAAAACGAGCCCACGGGCCATTGCCACGTTGTCCACCGCCCAACTGTTGCTGATAGAAGACCCGCCCGACTCGCGGTCGCATCAATGTGTCGAAGCGACCGCCGTTCACCCATAGGCGAACGCCGCTGTCTCTGTTGCCAATCCAGTCCGCCGGAGTGCCGGCCAGACGGACAGCGCGTTCCCTAGCCATCCGCGACAGCCAAAACTCTAGCAGACTGCGTCGGCGACCCTCCGGACTAATCTCAGAAGGGTGTTCGGGAAGCGGCAGCTCGCTGAGCTTCTCGTTCAGGTAGTCTGACATCAGCGGCGTCAGGCGTCCAATTGCTAGGTTGTGGAGTCCCGACAGAGGGTTAAAGAGTACCTCATAAAGTGAAATGAGGATGTCCTCCGGAGTCCGTTCGGCGATCCTTGTAGACTCCTCTTCGAAGTCCGCTACTTTAGCGCTCTGTGATCGACATAACGCTGTTGCCAGTTTCTGATCCTGATAGAAGGCGGCTTGTTCGGCATCTCTTAGCTGAGGCCGCAGTTCAACGCCCTGTTCGTGCGCACCGCAGAGCACTGCAAGATAGGCATGTTCGATTGCAATATTACGTGTTATGCCGTTGTACCACCGTTTGGCCACGTACTTTAGTCCATGAACAAGAAGCGGCCGGACGGCGTCGCGTAGTGAATTTGATTTTAACTTTCCGGCTAGGCGAGAGGCAGGCTGACGACCGTCCGAGAATACCAATAGCTTTCGCCCTTGCAGCCCTCTCGCTTTGCCCGGGATCGGGGGCTGCGACATGAGTTGAGCTGATACCAAGTGCTGGAACGGCTCGTCACCCTTGGTGGCTAGATTCGATATCTCTGCGAAGGGATCACGGCACTTTGGACATCGGTCGAATACGCCGGCCTTTTGGCCGACGGCTGAGGCGTTGCTTGGAATGTATACCGGGCGTGCTGCGCCGGATTCTCCCATGTTGGGTAGGAGTCTGCCCGTGAGTGGCTCCAAGTACATCTCACGAGTCACAGGCGCTTCATCTCCCCGCAACTCCACCTCAGACGGATCGTCAAGACACAGATGAATCGGTGCGACCGCATTCATTGCATCGTCGACTTCGCCAACATCTTCAGTCCATAGGTAACTCGGACGCCGCGCACTCAGCGTGTATGCCTGCAATATCGCCGTCCCACAATTCCGGCAGGCTAAAAGTTCGAACACTCGGCTGCCGCATTCGCACACACGTCGAGGCTGAAAATAGAGCTGGCCGGTGATTCCTTGTCCTCGTTTTGTGACTGGTAGCGCCGTGCACGCGGGATTGCTGCAAGCCCAGATGCCGGGGATGCCTCGGAAAAACCGGTGTACACGCGCCGCCAGTAATGGCGTGTCACCGGGTTTACTGCGTGACAATGAGGCTGCTTCTACCAGGATGTCGGTAGCCGCTTGAGCCAGCAATTGCCCAATTCCCGGAAAAAGTCGCGAGGCGAGACGGCGAACTTCCTGGGCACCTAGTTCACTTGCTGTCTCTGGGTCGTCATCGCACGAGGTGCCCGATGTCAAATTGATCAGCCGACCCACTACGCCCCAATTAACAAGCACTTCGTACAGAAGCCGCGACAGACCAAAATGTATCGAAGTGTCCGTGGACGATTCAGCCTGGTCGTTGATCGTTTCGCATTCAACGTGGCCGTTGTTTCGCCTGGCCACGACCTTGACAAGCGGATCCGAACACTTCACCTCCACTACTGCCAAATACGCGTGTTCGGTTTGCTTCTTACCGCCCTTTCCAATCCGCAGAGTCTCTTCCAGAAACTCACCGCCTGCAGTTAGCCCCAGCAAGGTGATTTGGCATTGCTCATTCGCTGATTCGCCGCCTCCTGACTCAATAGTGTATTTCGCCGCGACAAGTGGGCGACTGGAATGCCCAAGCAGAGGAATAATTGACTGAAATCGTGTTCGGGCATGTGATGAGAGAAGGTCTGAAAGCCGGACGTCCGCAAGGACAGCAGCCAACTCATGATTCCCAGCTAGTGATGGACGTTTGGCGACCTTGTGTCCGCCAAGCCAAACAAAGTCGTTACTATCCGTCCCAGTGAGCGCGGCTGCAAATCGCTTTGCTTTCTCTCCATCTTGAAATGATGCACTGGTTGTTATGACCTGAAACTGCTCTACGGACAGTGCTAGACGCTGGCGCAATCGCCGAATCAACATGGCGACCTCGGTCCCTTGAGCGCCACGGTAGAGGTGGGCTTCGTCAAGCACGAGTATAAACCGCTCCTGCGGGTTAGCGACGAAGTAGTCTCGCGTCTGTTGGAAGATCGATCGTTCGATCGGCCGAAGCATCATGTATTCCAACATCGAATAGTTAGTTATCAATAGATCCGGCGGAGCCGCTTGAATCTCGTGGCGCGTCAATAGCTCAGCATCCCCCAGCCGCTCGACTGCGCGTCTCAGCCTTCCATGGGCATCCCTCCATGGCCCTCCTGCCCCCAGCCAACCACGTAAATCTGGCTGGTCGCCGAGATCTTTGGCCGGCCATTTTCCCATTGCTCTCATTGCATTGAGAAGCGCCCTAGAGTGAGGATCTCCAGCCGCAACTTTACGCTCCAACTCTACATAGAAACGCAGCCCGGACAGCTTTTGGGAGAGTCGCCTATTGTCCTCAGGAACGAGCCCCGGAAACGGCGTACGGCTCGTGTAGCGACCGAACTTCACCGGACGTCCGCTACGTTGATTAAACCAGTTGCGTGTAGCTGGGGCCCCGAAAAATCGTCGTAGTCGAGAGAGTTGATCGTTGACAAGCGCGTTCATTGGATAGAGCAGCAGGGTCCGAACGGCCCGTGTCGCGAAGGTATTCGGTGAGGCCGCTGCTTCACGCGCTAGCCGCCCGAGGATTGGCAATAGAAATGTTTCTGTCTTTCCTGATCCGGTACCTGTCGTGACGATTGTGTGCCGAAGCGTGTCATCCAGAATCGCTTCTAATGCTTCGGCTTGATGACGATATGGCCGCGGAAACACGACACGTCCACCGGCATCGCTTGCTAACTGCTCTAACAGCTGCACGGCGTCCTGGGGAATGCTAAGATGCGAAAATGGCTCACCGATCTCATAGCGCGCCGAACTTTCTAAAAATGGTGCATGGCACAACACCTCGGGCTGCTCCAACAGCTCTCTTCGCAACTGAACCAGATGCGAGTTGGATAAATGATATGCCGACTCTATGTAGGCGAGAAACCGCGATCGGATCGACTCTAGCTCTGCGTACATTGTCTGTCCATATGTCTTCACGACGTCTCTGAGGGCCGACCCCGCTACAGCGTCGTATGTGGTGTGTTCAATCGTGCGTCGAATCGCTGGATTCCAAATCGCTTTCCGTCTCGCCTTCATCATCTGCTGGCAGCGGCACGGGATCGTGCAACAGTTCGACGATCGCCGAACACTGCAAGTCGACCGACGAAATGTCTGGCGACTGCGTATGCTGCAAGCTGGTCGCCAACAGTTCAATACGCACGTTGTAGCTGCGCACGGTCACGTCGCGCTCTTCCAACAACTGTTGCAATAGAAGCCGGTACCTGGTGATCGCACGACGATTTGCATCGGTTGGGTGGCTTTTTCGCTGTTCGATCTTCGCCTCGATCTCCGCGGCCGCAGCCTCCAATACCCATATGCGATCGAACATGTCGATGCGCAACATCTCCTGACGCTCGGCAACAGCGTCTCGAAACTGATCCATGCCTGCGGCCCAACACTCTCTTGTGTGCTTAACGATGTGACCTGCACAGAATGCTGGAATTGCCTCCATGTACTCTGCCGACACAGGTCTCCTTTCAGCGTTCGGTCGCTCGGGTTTAGACCAGACTCCTCCGAGAAGGTCAGCAGCGGCCGTTACATCGATAGGCTCCAAGCGATTCCCCGGCTCAACTCGCCGCCATGCTAAGCAACACACTGCGGCCTGTCGCTTCATCCGAACAAATCGAGCGTCAGCCAGCAGCCCGGCTTCGAATCTTCTCAGCGCACGTGCGCGCATCACTTCGCGCGGTATAGTCGTCGGTGTCGATAAGGTGCCCAGAAGTACCTTCTTCGCATCGTACTCCTGATAGGAGTGCGCCGGATCGATAAACCCGACCCCGCAGAGATAGACACCTTTGGCAAGTGTTGTTCCTTGAGGATAGTGGCGAGGCCCAAGGGAGTAGACCCGAATCCCGAACGGGACAGTAGCGCGTCCTGCTTTTCGAAACGTGTGAACCAAATCTTCGTGGAGCCGCGACCCAAAAGACAGAAACTGAAGCACGTCATATCTGGGGCGGCCATCGCGATCTTCTCCTGTCTCCACCAGTGTCCGAGGCGGACGCTGGATATTCCCACGTGCGATGAAAAAGGGGGGGAAGGGGTGATTTCTGTCTTGAACCGAATCAAGCTTAACGGGGACAGACTTGTCCTGCCCGAGAGTATAGAAGGTGCGACTGCGGCGGCCGCCGGGTTGCTTTTCGCCTTTCCGTACAACGATATTGATCCACTTCTGGTTCCGCAGGAGTTTAGTCCAAGTGGCTAAAGCTTCTTCACTCGCAGATGTGACGTAACCCAGGGGGCGGATCTGACGGAGCGTTGGCCCTAGATCTTCGCGTCGGGCAACCTGACGATGAAGCTCAATGGCTTGCTCCACAGTCCACGTAGAACCAGAAGGAGGGGCCGTCACTTTGGAACGGCGAGGCCGACTTAGCTCGATCCGGCCTAGTTCAGGTTCGATGTCGAAGCCTGGAACATCGGAGTCGCAATATGGCGCCGATCCAAATGGCAAGGCTCGGGCCTCGATTTCTTCCGAAATCGCCTCGAACAACCGGCGTTCGGGATCGATCGCTGTCTCAAGAACACGGTACTCGTCCAGAACCTCCTGCACGGCAATGGTCGGATCGCCGAGGCGATGCAGCGTGACAATGTGAACCGGTGTCGGTCGGGACGATGGACGCTCAGGATCGACGAACTCACGCCCTAGACGATCCACGCGGCCGATCCACTGATCGACATCTTCGGGTTTCCACGGTAACGCATAGAAAATCAGTGCGTCCGCCGCCTGCAGGTTGTACGACTGGCTGTACACATGATGGGCGATTAGAAGTTGGTCTTCCGATTCCTCAAAGGCGCGCAGCACCGAGTTGGCATAATTCTCAAGGGTGTGCGATTCTAAAGGTGCTCCCATCTCTTCGCCGCTCGTACGCACATCCTTCGCCAGCACCATGTTCAATTTAATTCGTTCACCGCGCCGTCCAACTTCCGGAATCCGCCAAGCAATTTCAGCGTTCAACTCTTCGACAGTAACATTATCCTCAGCGGCGAGCACAACCTTACGCTTCGGATCCTCTTGCCAGAAATGAATCAGCCAGTCGACGATGCGATCCAGCCGGGAGTCTGCGATTTCTCGCCGACACAGGTCGCTCATTTGCGTTAGTCGAGGTTCATTTTCTGCGTTGCCCCGACGCAGCTGTATTAGGCGGTTCTGCAAGGTGTGCCCTCCCAATGATGCCCGCTGCAGGAAAGCTACTGCGATCCGCCGATGTTCCTGATTTCGGTGCTCTTGTAAGAATCCGCCGATGTAGCTTAATGCAGCTTGCATGCGGTCGCGTTCAGCGGAGGTGGCCTCAACGAATAGCCGCACTGGAATGCGACGCGGCAAGTGATTAGGGAAATCTTCGCGGTACGAACGCAGAACATTCCTGTATTGCCATCTAGTCCCCACGAGCACGCGAACACGCCGATAGTCTGCGAAGGACTCGTAATTCTCGGACACGCCCTCGGGGGCGATGCTTGTATCCATCTGCCCATTGGTAACATTCGCGCTATTTTGGATAAAACGTTCGTATATCAGTCCGCGCTCTCTGTCACCGAGGTCATCGATCCGGCCTCGTGACCGGTCGAGGTCTTCGTGCGCTGCGTCCCCGTCAGCTTCGCGCCGCGCACGCGCAACACGATCTGGTTCAAGAATCTGCAGAAGTTCAAGGAACCTGCGCATATCACGCAGGTTGGGCGACGCGGTAAGCAGCAGGAGGTGTGCGTAATTGGCTGATTGTGTGGCTACGTAACGAAGCGTGTGCGACTTTAGGCTTTGAGGCTCGTCTAGGATAAGGAGGTCGCATGTTTCAGGCGCCAAAGTCTCTGAGCGCTTGCTGATTGTGGAGTCGTCCACAACGTCGAACCAGTCATCGCCGACGGTCTCGTCACCCAATTCCGCGATGCATTGTGCCCGCCACGCTATCTCGTCAATCCATTGGTTCTTCAATTCTGCCCGAGGAACTACGATCCGCACTCGCAGTTTGCCAGCCTGAAGCCGTAATGCGTTCGCGATCATCAGCGCCTGAATCGTCTTGCCCATGCCGACTTCGTCGGCGATCAGGTGGCGGATGCGAGGTGCGGATAAGATGCGTTGGACATTTTGAACCTGATGGGGATAAAACTGGGCGCGGATGCCGGAGGCTCCGCTAATCGGACATGCGAGGTACTCGACATGCCTCCGCAGCGCTTGTACTCCGTGCATCAGCAATTCAAACCGTTCGATCTCATTCATGATAAAATCGTCTCCGCGCATGCCATCGCCGAGGCAACTCTTGCGTTCTGCTCGACTCGCCAAGCAATGAAAGCCCCCGCTCGGGCGACGCAACGATCCTGGAGCAGTTTCTCCAAGATCACGTCCCAGTTTTCGTTTCGCAGCCGTTCTGGATAGAGCAAAAGGCTCAAATATATGCCCAGTTCAGCGGTCGTCCAGTTGTGGCGTCCTCGGCCTCGACCTAGATGCCTTCGGATCCACTCATTCAACTCGGAAGCGAGGTCGCTGACCGTCATTTCAGAAATCTGCCACTTCAGCAGCTCGTCTCCGCCCGTTTGCGGAATGATCAAGTCAGCAAGTGCACCGCCACACAGGCGCTCATTGGCAAGAAGAAGCGTGTGAAACAACGTCTCTGTGTCTACGAAAACGGAATCATCATCAATCAGGTGTTGATAGAGAGTGTCCAGTGGAATCGCAGCATCATCGTCAAGTCCAGTGACGGGACCATCCCACCAGTGATCAGGCAACGCATCTGCGAACTCAGCAAGTACCAAGGCAGGCAGTGAGTGTGGCAGTTGCCGATCGTCCTTGCTCGGAAGGAGCAGTCGGTCTCTAACCGATAATTGGCACTCCCACCACACTGCGACGGGGTGGGCGAACTCAAGAGGTCGTAACTCTTCATGCTTGTAGTGCCAAGAAGCACCGCACAGAGAGCGGAGAACCCAAGATTTGAAAGTGTAAGCGATGCCGACGCGGTTTACTTCGGCGGCGAGTGAGTTGCTGCTGGCCGTAGATATTTGCAGATACTTGCGAGCGAGCTGCTGTAGCCCTGGAATCTCGCCTACCTGCTCCAGGCCCCGTAAGAATCGCTTTGGCGGGATCGGAGAGCGAGCCAAGGTTGCGTCACCCAGCAATCCGACTCTCGCATCAAAGTCGAATTCGTTGCCAGTGAAATCCAACGCCACAGACATGAACGGAGTGCCATTGGTCGGCTTGTTCAGATGTTCACCGTCCAACAGGCTATAGTGCCTTACCGGCAGTTCTCCGGCGTCGGTCATCGCGGTCGGCACTCCGTTTACTCCGTCTTCCCACCAGAGCTCTTGTAATTCTGCTTCTAGTCTCCATGAGTTGCAATAAACGCCTGCGATATCGACGGTCAGGGACAGGTCGAGTGACGACCGCAACGTGGATGCCGGCAGCAAGCTAGCAAGTTCCTCCCAGATCGGATGGCGCGCGTTCAACCGGGTAGGAATCTTCGCGATAGGGAGGGACGCCACTGCCTCTCCAGGATTCAACGATAGCTTGAGGGTCAGGTTCTCAATTCCGCGATCACCATCCACATCTAAAATGAGTCGGCGATTGAAGAAATCACCACGAGTCAAGTCCGTCTCCCCCGCATCGATATGCAAAACGCGGGCGTGCCATGGCGGGGTGACGACAGGCTCGACGAAAGCAGCCCCTTCGTCATTCACAATTCCAAAATGGAACGAGTCAATCTCTTGCTCACCTCGCACCACTGCCAGGCTGTAGGTCCCTTTGCGGGCAATTCGTGATATTGCTACTGCCGAAACCTGCTCGCGGGCAACTTCTGTCGTGCCGTGTCGCAACACTACTGTCAATGGGGAGTCGCTCTGGACAGCAACTCCGATTTCATCGTCGGTAGTGAACAGCGGATAATCTGATTCGATGCGGACGGGAGAGGGATGAATCCAGCAATGATCATTCGACTCTTCATGTACCTCTGCGTTTACGGCGGGCCAACCAAGCCACTCGCGAATGACCGGATCCTCTGCATTGAACTCGTGAAGTTCACCGTTGTCGATGTATCCAATTAGGCGACAGTACGACTCGTTTCCATCAGGTCTTCTTGTTGCAACTTCTCCCCTTCTGGATAAAACCCACACCTTACCCTGTTGCGGTCTCCGCCCAGTAATTACGTGAGTACTGTCGTCGCCAGGCTGCATGGGTGGGAAAGCCAACAGTGCCGATGTTGGAAAACGCACGCTCGTCAGCCATTGCTTGGTCTCCTCGTCTACAGGTAAATCTTCGACCCCAGTGAAGAATGCCACATTGGGATCTGTCTCCGCCACATAGCGGAAGCTCACGCGAAATTGTCCCTGGCTGGATCGGAGACAGTCTGCGGGGATTGGTTGTGCTCTCAAGTGCCCCCAAGGACGGACTTTCCAACGTCCTCGAACTGCTTTGAGAGCATTTCGGACAGTGGTTGGCAGTTCGGGCATCTCACCGCACAGCTCAAATCCGGCATACTCATCACCGCACAGCAACAGACTGCCGAAGTTAATGTGTGCTGCCGAATCGGCCGCGTCGTTGCCAGTTCGCAGCTTTGGCGTCCTAACGTGTGCTGCCACTGCGTGCCGCACAGCGGCGCGGATTTCTGGTTCGCTTTGAAGATCCTTGATAATCCGATCCCGAAACTGTTTCGAGAACAGTCCTGCTTCATCGAGAGGCATCCCGCCCAGTAGATCACGCACGATCCCGGCCACCACCGTCGGTCGCGCCAGCCAGGTTCGGAAACGACGAGAGCTCACCGGCGTCGAAATATGTGATAGTTCGGTGACAATCTCAACGTCGCGAAGTGAAGTGCTTCTGACATTGCCTCGGAATCGTTTAAGGCAGTCCGCGAATGGCCGTCGAATGTCTCGAGCTGCAACGGCATGCGTTATTGGCCAGGCGATATGGCGAAACGCTTTTTCCCAGTGACTATCACCCGGCGCCGCTGCACCGTAATTCGATGCTGCACGAACGAACCAAGTAGAAATTCGTTCGCGATCCTCTGCGTCGCATCGGTACCCAAGAGAATCACTTAGCTTCGGCCAGAAGTCCGTTCCGTTACCCTCGTAGTCGTAACCAACTTCAACAGCACAAACCAAAAATGGAAGATGTCCGACTTCCCAGATGAATGACGAGAGCGGAATGCTCTGCAGGCATTGTCGAACCAGGTGACGAAGTGGTGGCAGCTCCGCCTCACTAATTCCGTGATCGATCAGATACTGGCAGGAACTCCTGACAGATGCACTCCGAAAATGTGCATCTAGCTCCTTGTGCTTCTCACGCAGCGTGTCCACTAGCGCTTGCTCTGCCCCCATGATGATGCTCTTCCGCCTCCTTCAGTGTCACCGCGTAGCAATTGTCTCGTATTAACGAGGTATTAATTCAAATATCTG
>Ga0182737_1002156_pt1 | contig 16706 bp, 16 predicted proteins | sample eDN5th30CBELigOP_FD_128878 | JGI IMG/M metagenome (GOLD analysis project Ga0182737, IMG submission 128878) | Enriched Organic Plus compost microbial communities from Emeryville, California, USA - eDNA 5th pass 30_C BE-Lig OP (version 2) (version 2) ...
ACAACACCCCGCGCCAGATCAACCTGTACGAGGCGATCGGCGCGCCGGTGCCGAAGTTCGGCCACATGCCGATGATCCTGGACGAGCAGGGCGCCAAGCTGTCCAAGCGCACCGGCGCGGCCGACGTGATGCAGTACAGGGACATGGGTTACCTGCCCGACGCGCTGCTGAGCTACCTGGCGCGGCTGGGCTGGTCGCACGGCGACCAGGAGATCTTCAGCCGCCAGGAGCTGGTCGACCTGTTCGACGTGCGCAACTGCAATTCGAAGGCCGCACGCCTGGACATGGCCAAGCTCGGCTGGGTCAACCAGCACTTCCTCAAGACCACCGATCCGGCCGAAATCGCGCCGCAGCTGGTCTACCAGCTGGAGAAGCTGGGCCTGGACCTGGGCAAGGGCCCAAAGCCGGAAGAGGTGGTGGTGGCGCTGCGCGAGCGCGTGCAGACGCTGAAGGAAATGGCCGAAAAGTCGGTGGTCTGGTACATGCCGCTGGAGACCTACGACGAAGCCGCCGTGGCCAAGCACCTGAAGGCCGGCGCCGACGCGCCGCTGGCCAAGGCCCGCGAGCTGCTGGCCGCGCTGCCGGAATGGACCGTCGAGGCGGTCGGCCAGGCCCTGCACGACACCGCCGCCGCGCTGGAGCTGGGCATGGGCAAGGTCGCCCAGCCGCTGCGCGTGGCCATCACCGGCACCCAGGTCAGCCCGGACATTTCCTGGACGGTCTACCTGGCCGGCCGCGACGAGGCCTTGAAGCGCATCGACGCGGCCCTCACCAAGGTTCCGAAGGGCTGATTCCGGAGACGCCATGGGCAAGCCGCACGCCTGCACCGACCCGCACCACCACGTCGACAGCGCCGATGCCTTCGTGTCGGCGGTGGAGCGCGCATGCGGCGAGCGTGGCCTGCGGCTGACCCCGATCCGCGCCAACGTGCTGCGCCTGATCGCCGATGCCGGCAAGCCGGTGAAGGCCTACGACCTGCTGGAGAAGGTGCGCGAATCCAAGGGCGCCGGCGCCGACGCGCCGCCGACCGTGTACCGCGCGCTGGATTTCCTGATGGCCAACGGCTTCGTGCACAAGCTGGCCTCGGTAAACGCCTTCGTCGCCTGCCACCACCCGGACAGCGCGCAGCACTCGGTGCCGTTCCTGATCTGCGACCGCTGCCATAACGCGGTCGAGCTGGAGGACCGCGAAGTGGTCGCACAGCTCGATGCGCGGGCCAAGGCGCTGGGTTTCCAGCCGCAGGCGCAGACCCTGGAAGTGCACGGACTCTGCGCGCGCTGCGCCGGTTGATCCGGTGCACGCCTGCGGTGCTCATGCCGCCGCCGGCACCAGCCTGCGTTCCCTGATCGGCGCGTTGGCCAGTGCGGCCACCAGCGCCAGCGCCATGTCCGCGTACCACATCCACTGGTAGCTGCCGGTGGCTTCCAGGGCCACGCCGCCCAGCCACGCGCCGAAGAAGCCGCCGACCTGGTGCGACAGCAGGGTCAGGCCGAACAGCGTTCCCAGATAGTGCGGGCCGAACAGCTTGCCGACCAGGCCCGCGGTCGGCGGCACCGTCGCCAGCCAGGTGAAGCCCAGCCCCGCGGCGAACAGGTAGAAGGTCCAGGCGCTCGGCGGCGCCAGCAGGAACAGCGCGATCAGCAGCGCGCGGCTGGCGTACATCGCCGCCAGGATCCACTTCATCCGGAAGCGTTCGCCGAGCTTGCCGGCAGCCAGGCTGCCGGCGATGTTGAACAGGCCGATCAGCGCGATCGACACCGCCGACACGCTCGCCGGCAGTCCGCACAGCGCGACCTCGCCGGGCAGGTGGGTGACCAGGAAGGCCACGTGCACGCCGCAGGTGAAGAAGCCCAGGTGCAGCAGCCAGTAGCTGCGATCGCGCAGGGCCACGCCCAGCTGGTGGCGCAGGCCGCGGTCCTCGAAGCCTTCGTGCGTGAGCGGCGCCTCGCCCTCGCGCCGGCGGAAGCAGCGCGCCAGCGGCAGGGTCAGCAGCGAGGTCGCGGCCATGCCCAGCATCGCCACGGTCCAGCCGGCCGCGCCGATCACCAGCTGCAGCAGTGGCGCGAACACGAACTGGCCCAGCGAGCCGCCGGCGTTGATGATGCCAGCCGCCGACGAACGCTTTTCCGGCGGCAGGCGGCCGGCGGTGGCGCCGATCAGGATCGAGAAACTGCCGGCGCCGGCGCCGGCTGCAGTCATCAGGCCGAGGGTCAGCATCAGGCCCGGCCCGGACGGCAGGAGCGGCACCAGCGCCAGGCCGGCGGCGAGCAGCAGGCCGCCGGCGATGAGCACCGGCTCGGGGCCATGGCGATCGGCGATGGCGCCGAACACCGGTTGCACCGCGCCCCACACGAACTGGCCGATCGCCAGCGCCAGGCTGATGGTGGCGATGCCGATGCCGGTATCGAGGTGGATCGGCGCGACGAACAGGCCGGTGGTCTGCCGCGCGCCCATGGTCAGCATCAGGATGACGCCGGCGGCGATGACCAGGCCGGCGGTGCCGCGGTTGCCGGCGGCGTTCATGCCTGTCGCTCCTGTGCCAGCGCGGCGTCGAGCGCATCGAGCGTGGCGTGCAGCCGTTCGCGCGCCTGCTCGCCGAGCAGGGCGTCGATGCGCTGCTGCGCCTTGCGCCACAGCGGGCGCGCGCGGGCCAGGCGCTCGCGCCCGGCGTCGGTGATCCGCAGCACGCGCTGGCGCGGATCCTCGCCGCGCGCGTCCTCGATCAGCCCGTCACGGAGCAGCGGCTGCAGGTTGCGATTGAGGGTGGTGCGGTCCATGCCCAGGCGCGCCGCCAGTTCGCCCAGGCTCAGCGGCGTGCGCGCGTGGCGCAGCAGCGAGTACTGGTTGACGCCCAGGCCGGCGCCGGCGAGGGCATGGTCGTAGACCTGCGAAACCTGGCGCGCGGCGCGGCGCAGCAGGAAGCAGGTGCAGGGCGAGGACGCGCGTTCGCTCATCGGCCGGACCAGGGGGGGGAGGCGGGGCTCCACTATACGTGCATATGCACGTATCCGCGACCAGTCCGGCCGGCGCGTTGCACGCCGGCCGGTACCGCGTCCGCGCCCTCAGAACCAGGCGCGGATGCCGAACGCCAGCGCCCGGCCAGGCAGCGGTGCGTACTCGCGCAACAGCGAGGTATGCGGACGCGCCTCGCGATCGCCGAGGTTGCTGCCGTCCAGGAACAGTTCCCAGGCACGGCCGCCCTCGCGCTCGAAGCGGTACGCAAGGTGCGCGTCGACCAGGGTGTACGCCGGGCTCGGGTCCTCGTGGCGGGCGACGTCGCGCTGGGCGTGGTAGCGCACCGCGCCCAGCGAAGCGCGCCAGCCGCCCAGTTCCCAGGACAGGCCGGCGCCGACGCGCGCCGGCGCGATCCGCGGCAGGTGGCCGCCGTTGTCCAGCTCGGCCTCGTAGGCATGGGCGTGGTCGCCATGCGGGACCTCGAACGCGACCATGCGCGTGCCGCTGCCGTCGAGGCGCCCGTGGACGCGGTCGGCGAACAGGCGCAGGTCCCAGGCGCCGCTGCTGCCGTCGGCCAGGTGCAGCACGGCCTCGGCTTCGGCACCGGTGAACAGGGCGTCGGCCTGGGTCCACAGCCGCACCGGCGTGCCGTGCTCCTCGATCCCGGTGTCTGCCAGGTAGATGAAGTCGCTGAAGCCGTTGCGGTACAGCGACAGCTTCAGGTCCACGCGCTCGTTGTGCGCGTGCAGGCCGATCTCGCCGCGCAGCGCGCGCTCGGTGTCCATCGTCGCGTCGCCGATCTCGATCGAGGCGGTAGCCACGTGCAGGCCGCCGGCGTACAGCTCCTCCTGGCTCGGCGCGCGCTCGGAGCGGTCCACGCCGAAGCGCAGGTCGACCGCATCGTTGAGCTTCCAGATCGCGGCCGCCGACAGGCTGGTGGTGTGGAAGTGGCGCGAGGGCAGGGCGCCTTCCGGATCCAGGCGCACGCGGTCGTGGCGCGCGCCCAGCTCCAGCTTCACCGGGCCGAAGGCCTTCTCCTGCACCACGAACAGGCCGTGGTTGCCGGTGACGGTGCCGGGGACGAAGGCTTCCTCGCCGACGGCGGAGAAATCGGTCTGTCCCAGCTGCAGGCCGAACACGCCGTCCCAGCCGGCGAGGGTCTGCTGCACCGCCTCGATCCGCGCCTCGTAGCCTTCGCTGGCGAAGCGCGTGCCGACCACGCCGTCTTCCAGCTCGGCGTGCGCGTAGTCGCTGTAGCTGCCGTGCAGCTCCAGGCTCTGCAGGAACGGCAGCGGCTCGTAGACGCCGGCCTTCAGCTCGACGCGGTCCTGGACTATGTCGATGCGCACCGCCCCGGCGCCGTGCGCGGCATGGCCGTCGTCGTCATCGTGGTCGTCGTGGCCGTCCGGATCGTGGTCGTCGTCGTCATGCACGTGGGCGCCGGCGGGAATGCCGTAGTCGCTGCGGTACGTGCTGGCGGCCAGGCCGAAGTAGCCGCTGCTGCCGAACCAGGTCGCACCGACGGCGCCGGCACGGGTCTCCAGTTCGCTGTTGGGCAGGGTGCCGCGCGCCAGTTCCTCGCCGTCGTGCTCGCCAGGATGCGCGGCGGCGTAACCGGGAATGTCGTAGTCGCCGGTATCGCGGAGCAGGCCATCCACGTGCAGGACCCAGTTCCCGTTGACGCCGTCGAGGCGGAACATGCCGCTGCGCTCGTTGTTGACGGTGTTGCCGCGCAGTTCGGCGCGGCCGCTGAGGGGCGTCTCCGGCAGGGCCAGGGCGATGCGGCCGTCGGCGACGTTGACTGCGCCGCCGATCGCGCCGCTGCCGAACAGCAGCGTCGCCGGGCCCTTCAGTACCTCGATCTGGTCGGCAAGGAACGGTTCGACGCTGGTGGCGTGGTCGGCGCTGACGGTGGAGGCGTCCATCACCCCCAGGCCGCCCGCCAGGACCTGCACGCGCGGGCCGTCGAGGCCGCGCAGGATCGGCCGGCCGACGCCGGGGCCGAAGTAGCTGGTCTGCACGCCGGGCAGACCGGCCACGGTCTCGCCGAGGGTGCCGGCCTTGGCCCGGTCCAGCGCGTCCCCGCGCAGGACCTCGACCGGGCGGGCGAGGGATTCGGCATCGCCGGCCAGTGGCGAGGCGGTGACCTGGACCGCATCCAGGTCGACCGGCTCGTGGGCGCCGGCGACGCCCGGGAGGGCGGCCAGGACAAGGATCAGGGCGGTGGCGAGGGGGGCGGGACGGAGGTGAAGCGGAGGGGTATGAAGCATGGAGTCCACGGGGGGAACGATGACAGCCGGTGCGGAATGTTATAATGTATCCAAATCCGGCAACACCCCCCCAGGACCGCGTCTTGTCGATCGATCGCCACAAGGACCTTCTCGACCGCCTCGGCGCCACCGGGTCGCTGCTGTGCGCGATCCACTGCGCGCTGACGCCGCTGCTGCTGGCCGCGGTGCCGGCACTGGGCCTGGGCCTGTGGTTCGACCGCAGCCTGGAGCTGGCGCTGGTGGTGTTCGTCACCCTGCTGGGCGCGTCCAGCCTGGGCTGGAGCTATCGCCGGCACCGTTCGCTGCGCGCGCTGGGCCTGCTCGTTCCCGGGCTGGCCGCGCTGTGGGCGGGCCTGGTGTACGCGCCGCTGCACGAGTCGACGCTGCCGCACGCGGTGGTGATGACCCTCGGCGGGACCCTGGTCGGCGTGGCGCACCTGCTGAACCTGCGGCTCAACCACGGCCACGTCCACGACGCCAGCTGCGCCCACTGAGGCCTGCATGCTAGGCTTGCCGGCCTGCCGTGCGCCGCGCGGCCAGGACTTCATGCGAATCAAGGAGTTGAACAATGGGCAAGGGTGACCGCAAGACCGCCAAGGGCAAGCGCTACAACGCCAGCTACGGCAACGCGCGCCGCCATGGCGGTACCCGTGCCGCCGCGGGCGCTGCCGCGCCGGCAGCGAAGAAGACCGTGGCCAAGCCGGCCGTGAAGAAGGCCGTGGCCAAGAAGACCGTGGCGAAGGCCGGCTGATCCCAGCCCCACACGGTGTAACCGGAGAACGCGGCGCCTGGCGCCGCGTTTCTTTTTTGCGCCGCCGGGCTCAGACCGGGCGGCCGCCGATCCAGCTGGCCAGGCGCAGGTTGCCGCCCAGCCAGTAGGCCAGTTCCGCCGGCTGGCCGATGTCCCACAGCACGAAGTCGGCACGCAGGCCCGGTTGCAGCCGGCCGCGGTCGTCCAGGCCGAGCGCGCGGGCCGCATGCACGGTGGCGCCGCGCAGCGCTTCCTCCGGGGTCAGGCGGAAATGGGTGCAGGCCAGCGACATGGCCAGGCGCAGCGACTGCAGCGGCGAGGTCCCGGGATTGCAGTCGGTCGCCACCGCCATCGGCACGCCATGGCGGCGGAAGCCATCCAGCGGCGGCAGGCGGGTCTCGCGCAGCACGTGGAAGGCGCCGGGCAGCAGCACCGCCACGGTGCCGGCCCGCGCCATCGCCTCCACGCCGGCCGGCGAGGTGTATTCGACGTGGTCGGCCGACAGGCCGCCGAACTCCGCCACCAGCGCCGCGCCATCGCCGTCGCCGAGCTGGTCGGCGTGCAGCTTCACCGGCAGGCCGAGCGCGCGCGCGGCCTCGAACACGCGCCGGGTCTGCGCGGCATCGAAGCCGATCTTCTCGCAGAAGGCATCGACCGCATCGACCAGGCCTTCGGCGTGCAGCTGCGGCAGCCATGCGCAGACCGCTTCGATGTAGGCATCGGGCCGACCGGCGAACTCCGGCGGCAGCGCGTGCGCGCCGAGGAAGGTGGTGCGCACTTCCAGGTCCAGGGTTGCGCCGATGCGACGCGCGACCTGGAGCATCCGCCGCTCGCTCTCCAGGTCCAGGCCGTAGCCGGACTTGATCTCGACCGTGGTCACGCCGTCGGCGAGCAGGGCGCGGGCGCGCGGCAGCGACTGCGCCAGCAGCGTGTCGGCGTCGGCGGCGCGGGTGGCGCGCACGGTGGAGACGATGCCGCCGCCGGCGCGGGCGATCTCCTCGTAGCTGGCGCCCTGCAGGCGCTGCTCGAACTCGCCTGCACGGTCGCCTCCGAACACCAGGTGGGTGTGGCAGTCGACCAGGCCGGGGGTAACCCAGTGTCCGCGTGCGTCGATGACCTCCGCGGCCAGCGCGTCCGGCGTACCCGGCAGTTCGGCCTGCGGGCCGGCGAAGACGATGCGTCCGTCCTTCCAGCCCAGCGCGGCATCGGCGATGGCGCCATAGCCGGCCTCGCCCTGCAGCGTGGCCAGGTTCGCGTCGAGGATGAGGCCGTCCCAGCGGTTGGTGTTGTCCATGCCGGGATTCTATCGGGCCGTCCGCTGGGACAGGGGAAGCGTGACGCGCCGGCCGGCAGCGGATCGCCAGCGCCACCGGTTCCGGCGAGAATGCGCGCATGCATATCCCGAGCGACGCTTCCCTGATGTGGACCCGCGCCGGCTGGCGCCGCGATGCCGCGCCGGCAGTGGAGGATGGCCGCGTGGCCGCGCAGCCTGCTGCCGGCGGCCAACGCGGCTGGGTGCTGCCGGGCATCCCCAACCTGCATTCGCACGCCTTCCAGCGGGCGATGGCCGGCCTGGCCGAACGCCAGACCCATCCGCAGGATTCGTTCTGGACCTGGCGCGAGGCGATGTACCGGATCGCCGCACGCTTCGATCCGGACAGTCTGCACGCTGTGGCCTCGCAGCTGTACGCGGAGATGCTCGAGGCCGGCTACACCACGGTCTGCGAGTTCCACTACCTGCACCACGCGCCGGACGGCAGCGCCTACGCCGATCCGGCGGCGATGTCGCAGGCGCTCATCGCCGCGGCGCGCGATACCGGCATCCGCCTGACCCTGCTGCCAGTGCTGTACATGACCGGCGGCTTCGACCGGCGCCCGCTGTCGGCGCGGCAGCAGCGTTTCGGCCACGACCTCGACGGATTCCTGCGCCTGGTCGAAACCCTGCGCGCCCAGGAAGACACGACCCTGCGCGTGGGCGTGGCCTTCCACAGCCTGCGCGCGGTGCCGGCCGAGGCGCTGTCGGCGGCGCTGGCCGCGCTGCCGGCGGGGATCCCGCTGCACATCCATATCGCCGAGCAGGTCGGCGAGGTGCAGGACTGCCTGGCAGTGCGCAACGCGCGGCCGGTGGAGTGGCTGCTGGCGAACGCGCCGGTCGACGCGGGCTGGACGCTGGTACATGCGACGCATCTGACGACCGGGGAGGTCGCCGGCATCGCGCGCAGCGGCGCCACCGTGGCGCTGTGTCCGACCACCGAAGCCAACCTCGGCGACGGCCTGTTCCCGTTGCGCGACTACCTGGCGGCGGGCGGGCGCTGGGGCATCGGTTCGGATTCGCATATCTCGGTGTCGCCTGTGGAGGAGCTGCGCTGGCTGGAATACGGCCAGCGCCTGCAGGCGCGTCGCCGCAACATGGCCGCCGGCGGCGAGGGCGACAGCGTCGGCGAGACGCTGCTGCGCGGGACGCTGGCCAGCGGCGCGCAGGCTACCGGCCAGCCGGTCGGCGGGCTGGCGCCGGGGATGGCGGCGGACTGGATCGTGCTGGAAGCGGATTCGCCGGTGTTCGCCGGCGCCCGGGAGCAGGACGTGGTGGACCGTTGGCTGTTCTCCGGCAACCGGCCGCTGGTGCGCGATGTGTACGTGGCCGGGGAGCAGGTCGTCTCGGACGGCCGCCACCGCAACCGCGATGCGATCGCAGCGCGCTACCGGGTGGCGGTGGAGCGGCTGCTGGCGGACTGAAGCGCGTCGCCACGCGCCAGCTGCCTCACCGCATCGACAGTTCACTGCTTGAAAGCCTTGGCGTGGGCGGCTTCGGAAGGGGCCGCGGCAGCGCGTCTTCCGCGCGTTGGGCTCGTGGCTTCGCTCCTGTTTCCCTCTCCCTCCGGGGTGAGACGGCATGTTTGCGTGCCACTGGCGCGCATCCAATGCCCGCGGCCTGTGGACGCGGGCGGGGGCGGAGCGGAGCCCGGGGGAGAAAGTCGGCACTACGGCGCCGTTGGCACCCGGCCCTCACCCCCACCCCCTCTCCCGGAGGGAGAGGGGAGAGCAAAAGCATCCATGTATCCTCCCACGCGGTTCGTCGCCCGCAGGCGGGGGTTCGTCGCAAGCCCGCACGCTTGCCGGCGGCTCCGGCAGCATGGCCCCATCACGACACAGGAGGTGCTGCATGAACATCCGTCCCGCCGCGCTGGTTGCCACCCTCGCCGCCACGCTGTCCGTCCCCGGCTTCGCCCATGCGATGACCGATGCCGAGCTGGCCGGCATCGTCCGCCAGCGCATCGATGGCGACCGTACCGGTGCCTGCATGGCCGTCGCCGTGGTCGAGAAGTCGCAGGTCGCCCGCACCTTCCAGTGCGCCAACCCGGCCGACGCCGCGCGCATCGGTCCGGACGCCGCGTTCGAGATCGGTTCGGTCAGCAAGACCATGACCGCGGCGCTGCTCGCCGACCTGATCCTGCAGGGCAAGGGTTCGCTGGACGACACCCTGGCCTCGTGGCTGCCGGAAGGCACGAAGGTGCCCGACTTCAACGGCCAGCCGATCCTGCTGCGCCACGTGGTGACCCACACCTCCGGCCTGCCGGCGCTGCCGTCGCGGCTCGGCGCCACGAGCATGGCCGATCCCTACGCCAATCTCGACGAGGCCGCGCTGCTGGCTTCGCTGGGCGATGCGCAGCTGGCGTCGGCGCCGGGCACGAAGTTCCAGTACTCCAACTTCGCCTCGATGGTGCTGTCGTATGCCGTGGCCCGTCGCGCCGGCACCGATTTCGAGAGCCTGGCGAAGGAGCGCCTGTTCAAGCCGCTGGGCATGGACCGCGCCCACGTCAACCAGCCGCCGGCAGGCGTCCGCGCGGCGACCGGGCACACGCCCGATACCCGCGCCACCTCGGCCTGGCACTTCGCCACCAACCTGGCCGGCGTCGGCGGCGTGCGCGCCACCCTCGACGACATGGTGAAGTACGTGCAGGGCGGCCTGGGCTGGACCGGCGCGCCGATCACCGCGGCGCTGGCCAAGACCCACGAACAGGTCTCGGAGAAGCCGGCGATGGGCATGAACTGGCTGATGGTGCCGGTGGCCGGACGCAACGTGCTGGCCCATGAGGGCGGCACCGGCGGCTTCTCCTCGTACGTCGCGATCGATCCGCAGCAGCAGCGCGGCGTGGTGATCCTGTCCGACACCGCGCTGCACTCGATCGGTGGCCTCGGCAGCCTCGGCAACCACCTGGTCGATGCCTCGCTGCCGCTGGGCAAGCCGCGCAAGGTGACCACGGCCGATCCGGCGCTGCTGGACGCGCTGGCCGGCGAATACCAGCTGCAGGGCGCGATGAAGATGACCCTCGGCCACCGCGATGGCAAGCTGTTCGTGCAGCCGGCCGGGCAGGGCGAGTTCGAGATGGGTTACGACGATGCCGGCGATTTCTTCCCGCTGAAACTCGACGCGATCCTGCGTCCGCAGCGCAAGGCGGACGGGAGCTACGGCTTCGTCTGGTCGCAGATGGGTGCGGCCTTCCCGGCCACGCGGATCGACGCCGCCACCGCGCCGGCACCCGGCGCGGCGGAGCTGGCCGCGTACGCCGGCGACTATGCGCTGATGCCGGGCTTCTCGCTCAGCGTGCGCAGCGAAGGCGGCAAGCTGCTGGCGCAGGCGACGGGGCAGGGCGCGTTCGAGCTGGAGGCCTCGGCGAAGGACCGCTTCGAGGCGCCCGCCTTCGGTATCGAGATCCGCTTCCTGCGCGGCGCCGATGGCCAAGTCGAATCGCTCGAGCTGCACCAGGGCGGCCAGGTGCTGCGCGGTGCGCGCGCGCCGTCCGCCACCGGTGCCGGTCGCTGAAGGAGATACGGACATGGAAATGCTGACCACCCTGCTGGCGCCGGCCGCCGCCCTGCTCGCGCTGCTGCTTCCAGGCAGCGGCGGACGCCGCGCGGCCTGAGGACTGATCGATGAGCGAACAACGTTCCGGTTATCCGTTGGGCCAGGTGCTGCCGCCGGCCGTGCTGCTGGGCGGCAACGCGGTGTGGAGCCGCTACCGCCAGTACCCGGTGTTCAGCCTGCGCTGGCTGGCCGGCCGCAGCCTGCTGGTGTGCAGCGTCATCGCGGTGGTGTCGATGTTCTCCGGTACCGGCGTGGGCCTGGCGGTGCAGGACTGGGGCGCCGGCCTGCGTGGTGGCCTGGCCCACTTCATCGCCTTCAGCCTGATGGCCACGCTCGGTCCGGCGATGGCCACGGCAGTGCGCCACCGCCGCTGGCCGGAAGCCACGGAGCGCCGCGCGGTGGTGCTGGCGGTCCTCGCGGGCATGGTGATCAGCTATGGCGTCGACAAGGTGGCTTCGGCCTACGTGGCGGAGCTGATGCAGCCCCACCTGGCGGCCATGGGCCTGAAGTCCACGCCGGGCCCGCAGCTGGGAGCGGTGGCAAGAGCGGTCGGCCTGGCGCTGAACGTGGCCGCGCTGGTGGTGATCTACGGTCTGTTCGGCGGCGGCCTGGCGCTGCGCGCGTACTTCAGCGAGCGCCGCCGCTGGGAAGCGGACCAGCACGCGCGGGAGGTGGGCGAGCTGGAATCGCGGGTGCGCGAGGCCGACCTTCGCCTGGGCGTGCTGCAGGCGCAGGTCGAGCCGCACTTCCTGTTCAACACGCTGGCCTCGGTGCGCGCACTGGTGCGGCAGGATCCGGCGCAGGCCGAGGCCACCCTCGATGCGCTGGTCGGCTTCCTGCGCGCGACCATCCCCAAGCTGCGCGACGGCCAGTCCCTGCATGCGACGCTCGGGCAGCAGCTGGAGATCTGCGCCAGCTACCTGGAGCTGATGCGGGTGCGCATGGGCGGACGCCTCACCTATACGATTTCGGTGGCGCCGGGACTGCGCACGCATCCGTTCCCGCCGTCGCTGCTGATCACCCTGGTGGAGAACGCGATCAAGCACGGCATCGAGCCGCGCCCCGGCCCCGGCCGCATCGACGTGGTGGCCGAGGGCGAGGGTGGGCGGCTGCGCGTGCGGGTGGTCGATGATGGCGCCGGGCTGAAGCCGGGCGTCGGTGGCGGGATGGGCCTGGCCAATGTGCGCGACCAGCTGGCGCACCGCTTCGGCGACCGTGCGAGCCTGCAGCTGCAGCCGGGGCCGCGTGGGGGCGTGGTGGCGCAGGTGGAAGTGCCGTGCGCGATGGAGGAGGCATGACGGACAACGGAGAAGTGCGCGTCACCGCGCTGATCGCCGAGGACGAGGCGCCGCAGCGGCGCGCGTTGCACGAGCAGCTGCTGCAGGCGTGGCCGGGGCTGGAAGTGGTGGCGGTGTGCGAGGATGGGGTCTCGGCGCTGGAGGCGGTGGGCGAGAAGCGGCCGGACGTGGCCTTCCTCGACATCCGCATGCCCGGCGTCAGCGGGCTGGACGTGGCGCGGGAAGTCGTCGCGCAGGGCGGGCTGGTGGTGTTTACGACGGCCTACGACGATTACGCGGTGAAGGCGTTCGAGGCCGGCGCCGCCGACTACATCCTCAAGCCGGTGCAGGCGTCGCGGCTGGAGCAGGCGGTGGAGCGGTTGCGCGAGCGCCTGGCCGCGCGCCAGCGCGACGGTGGCGCGGACCTGCGTTCGCTGATCGACGATCTGGAGGCGCGGCTGCGTCCGCAGGGCGAGCGGCTGATCCGCTGGATCACCGCCAGCGCCGGCGACAGCGTGCGCATGATCGGCATCGACGAGGTGCTGTTCTTCCAGGCCAGCGAGAAGTACGTGCGGGTGGTGACGGCCACTGGCGAGGGCGTTATCCGGACGCCGTTGAAGGAGCTGCTGGCGGGGCTGGATCCGGACGAGTTCTGGCAGGTGCACCGGGGGACGGTGGTGCGGGTGCAGGCGATCGACCGGGTGACGCGCAACGAGCTGGGCCGTTACGTGCTGAGCCTGAAGAACCACGAGGAACGCCTGGCGGTAAGCGCGGCGTTCGTGCACCGGTTCAGGGGGATGTAGCGGGCGGTGGTGCGGGCGCTGCTGCGAGCGCGACGGTGGCTGTCAGGCAACTGCAACTGCAACTGCAACTGCAACTGCAACTGCAACTGCAAAGGCGTTGGGGTGCGCGGGCTTCGGACGGAGCCGCGGCAGCGCGGGGGTATCGCGCATCGCGCGGTTCCGCGTCCTGCTCCAACGCGCGACCGCAGCACATCCATGTGCTGCTTGCGCGATACCCCCGCGCTACCGCGTCTTCCGGTGCTTGGAGGGGCGTGGCTTCGCTCTTTTCTCCCCTCTCCCACCGGGAGAGGGGCAGGGGGTGAGGGTCGGGCGCCGACGAGCTGGCTTGCTCGCAAGGACGTCAGCACATCCATGTGCTGCTTGCGCGATACCCCCGCGCTACCGCGTCTTCCGGAGCTTTGGGGACATGGCTTCGCTCTTGCTCCCCTCTCCCACCGGGAGAGGGGCAGGGGGTGAGGGTCGGGCGCCGACGAGCTGGCTTGCCAGCAAGGACGTCAGCACATCCATGTGCCGCTTGCGCGATACCCCCGCGCTACCGCGTCTTCCGGCGCTTTGGGGCCATGGCTTCGCTCTTTTCTCCCCTCTCCCACCGGGAGAGGGGCAGGGGGTGAGGGTCGGGCGCCGACGAGCTGGCTTGCTCGCAAGGACGTCAGCACATCCATGTGCCGCTGCGCGATACCCCCGCGCTACCGCGTCTTCCGGTGCTTTGAGGGGCGTGGCTTCGCTCTTGCTCCCCTCTCCCACCGGGAGAGGGGCAGGGGTGAGGGTCGGGCGCCGACGAGCTGGCTTGCCCGCAAGGACCTCAGATTCCCGACGCTTCCGATCAGGGTGCGGGCTGCGTCTGTTTTGCGTACGACTGCTCTGAGCGCTCAATGTCAAGAGCAACGGCAACTGCGTTGATGTGTCGGCTCCGGATGGAGCCGCGGCAGCGCGGGGGGGCGCGCATCGCGCGGTTCCGCTTCCTGCTCCAACGCGCGACCGCAGCGCATTCATGCGCTGCTTGCGCAATACCCCCGCGCTACCGCGTCTTCCGGCGCTTTGGGGGGGCGTCTTCGCTCTTGTCTCCCCTCTCCCGGTGGGAGACGGGGAGCTTGCTGATCAGAACAGCAGCGACGCCATCCTGCGGCGGTACTGGCCGACCAGGTCTTCGTCCTCGACCACGCGGAAGGCGTCGATGAGGGCCTTCTTCGGCAGGCCGTCCTCGTAGGCGCGGTCGCGGCGCAGCATTTCCAGCAGCTGCTCCAGACCGGTGGCGGCGTCGCCGCCGACCAGGTGGTGCACGGCGAGGAGGTGGCGGGCCTTGAGGTCGTCGGGGTTGGCGGCGATGGCCTGTTCCAGCACCGGCACCGGCGGGGCGTCCTTGAGCAGGGCGGCGAAGCCGAGGCGGGCGCGGGCACGCACGGCGCGGTCGTCGGTGGAGAGGTTGGCCGGCAGGGCGTCGAGCAGCTGGGTGGCTTCGGCGGTGCCGCCGATCTTCAGCAGGGCCAGGGCCAGGTCGAGCTTGAGGCCGTCGTTGTCGGGCGCGGCTTCGACTTCGCGGCGCAGGCGCACGACTTCGGCGTGCGGATCGAGCGGGGCGGCCTCGTCGGGCGCCTGTTCGGCGGCGGCCAGCGGTTCGATGCCGTGCTGCTGCAGGAACTGGCGCAGCTGGCCTTCCGGCAGGGCGCCCTGGAAGGCATCGACCGGCTGGCCGCCGACCAGCAGGAACACGGTCGGCACCGAGCGGATCTGGAACGCGGCGGCGATCTGCTGCTGCTGGTCCACGTCGACCTTGGCGAGCACGAAGGCGCCGCCGTACTCGGCGGCCAGCTTCTCCAGGATCGGGGTCAGCGACTTGCACGGTCCGCACCAGGTCGCCCAGAAGTCGACCAGCACCGGCGTCTGCAGCGACTGCTGCAGGACCGCGCTTTCGAAGGTGTCGGTGGTGACGTCGATGACGTGGGGCAGGTCGGCCATGAAGGATTCCGTGGGGAGTGGGCGGATGGCGCCGAGATGGAGCCGGATGGGGGAGCTTACAAGCCGATGTAAGGTCGACTTGACATCGAGGGGTGCGGATGTAAGGTGGATTTTACATCTGTCCGTCACGGAGCGACGTCCATGGCCGGCACGCCGGTCGGCAACGACATCCGCCGCTGGCGCGCCGAGCGCGGCGGCATGACCCAGCAGGCGCTGGCCGACGCCTGCGGCGTCACCCGGCAGACCATCATCGCGCTGGAGGCGGGGCGCTATGCGCCGTCGCTGGAACTGGCCTTCCGCATCGCACGCGCGCTCGGGGCCGGCATCGAGGACGTATTCCACTGGAGGGACGCATGAACACCATCGAGCGGTTGCGCCTGCCGCTGGCGCTGGCGGCGCTGGCCAGCGCCGTGGTGGCCGCGCTGGTCGCCGGCCTGGCGACCGAGGGCTTCTCGCACCTGCGCCATCCGCTGGCGATCCTTGGCGCGCAGCAGCTGGAATGGCGCGGCAGCCTGTTCGGGCTGTTCGCTTTCGTCCTGCCCGGACTGGTCGGCGCCTGGCTGGCGCTGGACCTGCGCCGGCGCCTGCCGCAGGGCAGCGGCTGGCCGGCGCGGATCGGCGCGCAGCTGCTGTTGCTGGCGGCATTGGGCTTCGCCGCGCAGGGGGTGCTGCCGCTGGACCTGGAATCGCTCGACGGCGGCACCGGCCGCTACCACGCCACCGCGTGGCTGCTGTGGGCGCTGGCCTTCCCGGTGGGCGGGCTGCTGGTGGCCGGCGGCGTGTGGCACGCGCCGGGCTGGCGCAGGTTCGCGATCGCCACGATCGCCGCCGCCGGGCTGGTCGTGGTCTGCGGCTTCCTCGGCAGCGGCTGGGTTGGCGCGGCGCTGGCGCAGCGGATCGCGTTCGGCCTGTGGCTCGCCTGGGGCGCGGTCGCGGCGACCGCGCCGGCGCTGCCGTTCAACCGTGGCGCAGCTTGAGCGCGAGGATCAGCAGCGCCAGCAGCAGGGTGATGCAGTTGGACAGGATCATCGGCCAGGAACCGAGCGCGATCCCGTAGGCCAGCCAGAAGCACAGGCCCACGGTGAAGATCACGTACATGCCCAGCGAGATCGAGCGGGTGTCGCGGCTGCGCAGGGTCTTCAGTGCCTGCGGCACGAAGGCCGCGGTGGTCAGGGTGGCGCCCACGTAGCCGAGCCATTCGCCGCTCATGGCGCGTCCGGCGACCGGTAGACCACGCCGTCCTTCATCACGAAGGCCACGTCCATGACCACGTTGATGTCGGCCAGCGGATCGCCCGGCACGGCGACGATGTCGGCACGCTTGCCGGCCTCGAGCACGCCCTGGTCGTCCACGCCCAGCACCTCGGCGGCGCGGATCGTCGCCGCCTGCAGCGCCACCGCGGCGGGGATGCCTGCTTCGACCATGTAGATGAACTCGCGTGCGTTGTCGCCGTGCGGGCCGACGCCCATGTCGGTGCCGAAGGCGATCTTCACGCCGTTGCGGTAGGCCTTGCCGGCGGTCTCCTGGATCAGCGCGCCGATCCGCGCCGCCTTCGGCCGCACCACTTCGGGGAAGTAGCCGTCGATCTTCGCCTTGTCGGCGACGAAGCGGCCGGCGTGGATGGTCGGGATGTACCAGGTGCCGTGCTGCTTCATCAGCCGCATGGCTTCCTCGTCCATGTAGGTGCCGTGTTCGATGCTGGTGACGCCGGCGCGGATCGCGCGCTTCATGCCCTCGGCGCCGTGGGCGTGGGCGGCGACGCGGTAGCCGTAGTCGCGCGCGGTCTCGACCACGGCGCGCACCTCGTCGTCGGTGAACTGCGGCGCG
>Ga0182737_1002160_pt1 | contig 16692 bp, 9 predicted proteins | sample eDN5th30CBELigOP_FD_128878 | JGI IMG/M metagenome (GOLD analysis project Ga0182737, IMG submission 128878) | Enriched Organic Plus compost microbial communities from Emeryville, California, USA - eDNA 5th pass 30_C BE-Lig OP (version 2) (version 2) ...
AAGGGCGCGCCCAGCTTGGGCGACTGCACGGCCGAGGTGATTCGCGCCGCCTGTTTGCCATCGACCTCGATCTCGGTGCCGGCGGGCGGTAGCTCCGTGCCGTCGAACTTTAGCCCACATAGGGTTTGGTTGACGTGACCCAGGGCATCGAGTCGGGCAACCGTTTCCTGCCCCAGGTAGCAGCCTTTGTTGAAGCTGATCGCCAGGGCGTCGCGGTCCAGCTCCTGCGGCAGGTTGCGGTCGGTCAGGTCTACGCCGTACCAGGGCGTGCCGGCTTCCACCCGGGCAACCTCCACCGCCTGATTGCCAACCGGCTTGGCTCCGGCCGCGGTCAGCGTTTGCCACACGGTGGGCAGGTGCCCGCGCGGCATACTCAGCAGCCAGGCCCCGGCCTGCACAATCGCGGTATTGCGGACCGAAACGGTCACGCCCGCCAATGTGGCTTCGCGGTGAGCCAGGTATTCCGCCGGCGGCTCTGAGCCGATCAGCTCGGCCAGCTTCGTGGCGGCTTCGGGGCCAGCAACCAAGAGTTCGCCCCAGGCGTCGCTGCGGTCCGCGAGTTCCACGTCTTCGGTGATGTGATACCGGTCCAGGTGCGGAAGAAGGGCCGGTGCCTGGCCGGGCACGGTTTCCAGCACCAGCGAGTCGGGCGTGCAAAACACGTACACCAGCCCTAGCGTGCGGCCCTGCACGTTGGTGATGAAGGCTTCGGTCCCCTGCCCCGCTGGCAGCTTTTTGATGTGTGCCGTGCAGAGGTTGTGAATGAACGAGGTCCGGTCGTTGCCGCGGACCTCGATCTGCGTGCGGCGCGAGAAGTCGGCCACGCCCCAGGTTTGTGCCAGGGTGGCGTACTCGGCCGCCGGGTCGCCAAAGTGCGCGGCGTGCCCGTTGGGAATGGCGACCGACGGCGCTTCCAGATTTTCCAGCGTGGCACCGGCGAGCGCAGCGGGCCACGGATTGGTCGCTTGCGATGTCATGACTGCCTGCAATACGTGTGCGAGGGAGGTTGGCCAATCAGGCCGGAAGCGGCTCGGCAATCTCAATACTGGCGTACTGGGCCGAACTGATCAGGATGCAGGAGGAATGTTGCTTGGCCAGCCGGGCAATCTCTGCGGCGTCGTTTACGTGGACCAGCCCCAGGTTTTCCACGACGTCGCCCGCCAGCGAACTGAGCAAGCAGATCTGGGCGTGCTCCATGGCCCTGGCAATCTGGGCCGCCGGTACGGCATCGTACTCGCGCAGCTGACGAATCTGCGAGAGGGCCGCCACGTGGTCCTCGGCACCGCCCAGTTGCCGCATGCAGGGGCCGGGCGGGTCGCGCAGGTCGCAGCAAATGACGATCGAGCCGTCGTCTTCCACGGCGTCGGCCGCCATCTCGACCGCACGGCCAAAGTTCTCCCAGCTTTGTTCGTCGGGGCCGCCGGTCACCGTGGCGATCACCAAGCTGGCCCTGCGTGTGGCGTGCGCCAGCCACGCATCGCGGGTGGCTTCGTTGGCGGCGGCGGTTGCGGCGGCCTGGCTGCCGGCAATGATGCGGGTGGCCCCGGCCGCATCCCATGGCACTACGCGAACCAGCAGTTGCACGCCCAACAGCCAACTGACTTCGGTGGCTTTGGCGTGGGCCCGGCCCTTGTGCCGCGAGGCCACGGCCGACGTATGAAACGCCCGAAAATGCTCCTTCGTTTGCTTATCGGAGAACGTGGGGCAAACCGTGCCGGCCGCGCCGTCGTGCCCGGCCGATTTTTCGGGGCGATGGCAGCCGATCGGCACCACCAGGTCGGCATCGACCAGCAGGCGGTTGAGCATGATCGGCATCTGATCCTGCGTGGAGGTCAGAAAGGCCATCTGATCGACGTTGTCGGGATCGTGAACTTCGAAGCGGATCGCCGAGGCTGCCGATGAAGGAAGATACTGCGACAGGCGATCGGCGTTGAGCATGGCCGATTCCTGGAGTACGCAGATATCCCAAGGTTCCACGCCAGCGGCGATCAGACGTTCCACGGCCGCAGCCACGATGGCGGCATCGCCCGGCACGTGGGCTTCCAGTGCTAGCACCACTCGGTCGCCCGGCACCACAGCCTGGGAAAGCGGCGGAAAATCCAGAGGCTGGTCAAAGGCTTCACCGGCGGCACGCTTCAGGTCGTTGAGCGGTTCGCGCCCCGGTCCGGTAAACTGGCATACCAGGGCCTCGGGCGCGATCTCCAGCTCGACGGAGCGGCCGGGCTGCCAGGACAGGCTGCGGAGCATCGATGCAAAACCTTACAAGGTAGTAATTTATGCGTAGAGTTGGCGTTCCGAAAACGCCACCAGGGTACGAAAGCATCTTAGCGCCGTCCCGCGCTTAGGGTCAAGGAAGTCGAGCTTTACGCGCAGCGGCAGTTTCCGAATAATGCCGCCCGATGCGGCCTACTCGGCCGCGGTACGGCGCGGCGGCACGTCACGCGCCAACACCCATCGAAGCAATCACGTAGAACAAGGACGGTTCGCGGACTGTTTGCACGCGTCCCCCCCTCTTAGCGCGCCGCACGAGCGGCCGGCGCTAGCGGAGCAGGGGCGCGGCGGTCCATCCACCAGGTAGGGAAGCACGAGGGAGCTTTCATGCGGCGATCCATGCAACGACCCATTCAATTCGTTCACCGCGGTTTGGCGCTGGCGATTGCCGTCCTGCTCCTGACGGGCGGCTGCTCCGATAAACCGCAGCAAGCGGCCGATGCCGACAAGGCTGCCGGTCAGCAGACCGACCCGCAGCGGCCAGCCTCCAGTATCGATGGCCAAACCAACCTGGTTTCGGCCCCGCCGCATGTGGCCGACGATCCGGCCGTGCAGGTGCTGCGCCGGATGGGCCAGGCCTACCTGGACCTGAACGCATACTCGGACCACGCCCGGGGCCTGCTCCGCTACACCATCGACGGCAACGAAACCAAGAACGAATACCCGCTGGAGGTCATCTTCCAGCGGCCCAACAAGCTGCGGCTGAATGCCTACGAAGGCCAGATCGTGAGCGATGGCCAGAACATTTACGCCACCTATGAGGAGCTGCCTGGCTACCTGCTGCAGAGCACCGCTCCCCCGCAGCTTACGCTGGCCGATGTGTACTCCGATGCGTTCATGCAGTTCATGCTGACGCAGCGCGAAGTTGGCGCGGCCCTGCAACTGTCGCTGCTGATGAACGACGGTGCCGTGGATGAGATTCTGGCCAGCGGCAGCGCTCCGCCCAAGCTGCTGGAGCCGCAGAAGATTGGCGACCGCATGTGCGACCGCGTCGAGATTCCCATGGACGACGGCGCGATGGTGCTGTGGGTGGATCGGCAGACTTCGGCGCTGCGCCGCATCGAGTATCCAACCGCCGGCCTCAAGCAATCGCTGGCTCAGCACGGCCAGGTGACCGATGCCGCCGTGCAGGTCGATTTCAACGACGCCACCATCAACGGCCAGATCGACGGCCAGGCATTCGCCTTCCAGCCCGGCGACCGCAAGGTGGTCAAGCAGTTCATGCCGCCGCTGCCGCCGCTGTTGGGCAAGCCGCTGCCGAGCTTCACGTTCACCTCGCTCGATGGCAAGGAGATCACGCCTGAGAGCCTCAAGGGCAAGATCGTGGTGCTCGACTTCTGGGCCACCTGGTGCCAGCCGTGTCTGCGCAGCATGCCGCTGATGGCTCAGGTGCAGGAGCGGTTCAAGGACAACGACCGCGTGCAGTTCCTGGCCGTGAGCATCGACGAAGCCAACGTCAAAGACAAAGACATCGCCGACAAGCTCCAGCCGCTGGCTCCGGCCATGCCCATTGCCCGCGACTTGCAGCAGTTTGCCTTCAGTGCCTTTGAGATCACCGGCATTCCCAACACGGTGCTGATCGACGGCAACGGCATCGTGCAAGACAACGAGATGGGCATGAACCCCAACGTCGATCCGGTGGAGTATCTCTCCGGCAAGATCGACGCGCTGCTTAAGGGCGAAAGCCTGTACCAGCGGCGGGTGGAAGAGTTCGAGAAGAGCATGATGCAGGATCCGCCGTCGTCCACGGCGGCCGCTCCGGCCCCGGCGACCGACGCCCAGGCTGCTCCCAAGTCGGAACCTGCCCATCACCGCCTGACCAAGCTCTGGACGGCGGCCGACATGGTCGATCCGGGCAATATCGTGGTCATCCCTGGCGAGAACGGCAGCTCGAAGATTCTGGCGATCGATAGCTGGCAGGCCGTCGTCGAACTCGACGACCAGGGCCGCATCACCGCCCGGCACGATCTGGAAATGCCCAACCAGGGCGTGGCCGCCTTCCTCCGCACGGCCGTCGATGGGCAAGGCAACCGCTACTACCTGGCCTCGGCCATTGGCGTGTCGCAGGTGCATCTGTTTGATGCCAACTTCAAGCGGCTGCTGAGCTACCCGGAAGTGACCGATCACCCGGGTATCTTCGATGCCCAACTTGCCGACGTCGATGGCGACGGCAAGCTTGAGATCGTGGTCAGCTACTTCGACGTGGTTGGCGTGCAACTGGTGAATCTGCAAGGCGAACGGCAATGGTCCGAGCGGAGCGTGCGCGACGTGTTCCGCGTGGCCGTTACCGATCCGGTGAACGGCAAGGCTCGCGACATCCTGGCGGCTCACGCCCAAGGTTCGATTGCCCGGCTGAATGCCAAGGGTGAACGCGGCGACGAGCTCCGCCTGCCGCAGGCGTTCCGCAGCTTGGCCACGGCGCCGCTGGCCCCGGGCGGACGGTTGGAATACGCCGGCATGGCGTTCGCCACCGAGGGCGGCGAAGCGTTCGTCGGCTTCTCGCTCCAGGGCGAAACCCGGTTCACGTACCCGATGCCGCCGGGCACGCAGCACGCGTCGCTGGAACAGGCCACCTGGGGCAAGCTGGTCGGCGATCAGCCGCACTGGGTGCTGGCCGGGCCCGACGGTTCGGTGCACTTCGTGGCGGCCGACGGCCAGATGCTCGACCGCTTCAACTACGGCGAGATCGTCAACGGCATCGGCGCCACCACGCTAAACGGCAAGCCGGTGGTGCTAATCAGCAGCAAGAACGGTCTGGAAGCCTGGCAGGTGGAAAAGAAGTAGTCAGGCAGTTCAGCGACTAGCTGTACCTGAAAAAGCAAACGTGCGCGGCGGGCTGTCCTTCACCCGCCGCGCACGTTTTTTTGTGGGGGTTGCTGCTGTTGGCAATCACGCCCGTTACGGCGTCAGCACGATCTTGCCCGAGAGCGTGTTGGCGTGCCGCAGCGTGTTGTCTTCTTGCAACCGGTGGGCTTCGGCCGCCTGTGAGAGCGGCAGTACGCGGTCGATGCGGGGCCGCAGCTTGCCTTCGGCCAGCCACTTGCCGATCTCCTGGCCGCAGGTCCGCTGTTCGTCGGCGCTGGCGTTGAACATGGCAAAGCCGTGCAGGCTGCAGCCCTTCACATAGAACGGGCCGACCGGGAACGGCGGCCGGGCTTCGCGTCCAGCCATCAGGATCATCCGACCGCGCGGAGCCAGGCTTTCAACCACCAAGTCGAAGTTCGGCTCACGCGTCGTTTCCCACCACAGGTTGATGCCTTCGGGGGCGGCGGCGCGGATCGCCTCGGCGACATTCTCTTGCTTGTAGTTGATGGCGTGATCGGCTCCCAGCTCCAGGCACGCCTGCACCTTCTCGGGGCTGCCGGCCGTGCAGATTACCTTGGCGCCCACGGCCTTGGCCATTTGCACCACCGTGGAACCAACGCCGCCCGAGCCGCCGTTGACGAACACGGTCTCGCCCGGCTTGAGCTTGCCGTCGCGGAAGAGGCCCAGGTGCGCCGTGATGCCCACCAGGGCAATGGCGGCGGTCTGTTGGTCATCCACGCCATCGGGCGTGAGGTAAAGCCAATCTTCATCGATGGCCGCGTACTCGGCGAAAGTGCCTTGGCGGCCCAGCAGCCCTTGGTTGCTACCCCACACGCGATCGCCCGGCTTGAAACGCGTGGCCTCGGGGCCCACGGCTTCGACCGTTCCGGCCACGTCGCAGCCAATGATGAACGGCAGTGGCAGTTCCATCTTCACCATGCCCGACCGCAAATAAGTGTCGATCGGGTTCACGGCCACGGCGGCCACTTTGACCAGGACCTGTTTGCCCTGCGGCTGCGGCGTCGGCAATTCGCCGTACTGAATGTTTTCCGGAGGACCGGTCTGCTCGATGTATGCGGCTTTCATCTTTGGCACCACGCGGTTAGGACGGAGCAATTGAAATCGCCGGCCAGTGTATCAACTTGCCCTACGATCGCTCAAATTGCCCCGCTAGGGCTCTCGGGGCTGGCCGATGATGCCCCTTTTTCCGGCAAATCCCCACCGGGGGCCGGGTGCCCACCGCCATTTCTGACCTATGTTAGAGTTGACCCGTATTGGGTAATGGGGGAACTGATCCGCGGATAGCCGGGAGAATGATTGTGAAGTTGCGATTTGTGCCGATGGCGACGGTGGCAGTAGCGCTCGGTTGGTCGACCCAGGCGTGGGCCCAATTGCCGCAGTTGCCGCCTGCCCAGAACACTCCGGCGGCGCCGGCTGGTGCCCAGCAGGGCGGCCAGCAAGAGCTGTCTTCGCAGGCGCTCCAGGCGCTGGTGGCCGGCATCGCCATGTATCCCGATCCCGTGATCCAGCAGGTGCTGGCGGCGGCCCAAACGCCCTCGGCCATTCACCAGGCCGCCCAAAGCGTCAAGGCTGGCAAGCAGGCCGACAACTCGTGGCCCGACTCGGTGAAGTTCCTGCTGCAATACCCCGACCTGCTCCAGCAGTTGGACGCCCAGCTTGATTGGACGGCCGTGCTGGGCAAGGCGGCCGTGAACCAACTGGACGACGTTTGGGCTGCCGTCGATGCGGTGCGCGCCCAGATTCAACAGCAAGCCGCCGCCAGCCAGCAAACGCCCGCCGACGAAGAAGCGGCCCCGGCCAACAACGCCAACCAGCCTGCCGCGACCGAACAGGCTCCCGCCACCACCACGAACAACTACGGTGGCAACACGTACTATGGCGGCAACACCTATTATCCGTCTGGCTGGGGTGCGGCGACCGCGGCCGTGAGCTACGCGCTGTGGACGCCGAATGTGTATCGCGAGCTGTACCACTACGATCGCTGGCACGATAACCGCGAAGATTGGTACGACAGCTGGCGCAATGCCCATCTGCAGCGCCAGGACTATGCCGACAACCGCGCGCAAGAACGTCAGGACACCAAGGACAACGTCGCGGACAATCGCCAGAATCGTGAAGACCAGGTGGCTGAGAATCGCCAGAACCGCCAAGACCAGGTTGGCGATAACCGCCAGGACCGGCAGGATCGTCGTGAGAACTTCGGCCGCGATCAGGTAGGCCAGAACTTCGGTCGGCCTTCCAACCTGCTGGGCGATGAGCGGTTCCGCGACTTGCCGCGGGGCGAAGATCGTGACGCCCATCTGCGCGGCGCCAACCAGGCTGTCACCGAAGCCTCCCGCTTCCATCGTGGCGAAGGGATGCAAGGCTTCGGACGGGACGGCTTTGGCCGGCCCAATGGGATTCAGAACGCTGGCCCGGGCGGTTTCGACCGGCCCGGTGGAGCTGGCGGCCCCGGCATGCAACGTCCGGGCGGCGGCGCACAGCCGGGACGTTCCGGAGGTTTCAGCCCTGGCAATGCCGGCGGCGGCCAACGGTTTGACCGGGGTTCGATGCCGCAGCGGCCGCAAGGCGGTGCCGGCGGTGGCCGTCCGGGTGGTGGCCGTCGCGGACGCTAAGCGAAGCTAAGACAACTGCCGACGGTGCGCCGTCCGCCAGCCTTAAGTGCTGGTGGACGGCTGCCCGAACCGGTCGTTCTGCCACTGCTGCCAGAGCTCGTCGTTCTCGCGATTGAGCGCGCGAAGGCTGGCCCGAATCGCATGCGAAAGCAGCTCGCCCATTCGTGGGTCGAGCTTTTCGCGTAGCGGTGCCAGTTCGGCGGCGCGGTGCAACGCGACTTCGTGCCGCTGCTCGACCGAGTCCAGCACGATCAGGCCCGCCAGGCCAAACGCCCTGAAATCTTCTTCCACCGATTCCAAGTTGGCGAACTCGTCGAAGATGCGCCGGGCGGCCGCATAGTTGTTGTTCCGCAGATAGATCAGCGCCAACTCTTGCTTGGCTTTGCGGACATATGCCTCTTCTTGCGGGAAGTATTCAACCACCGCCATCCAGTAGGCTTCGCTGCGGAAGATGCTCGCCAGCATGTATTGAGCCCGGGCGGTCGGTTGCCGCTCCACGCTCGACGTGACCGGCGCCGGCGCATGCAACAGCGGTTCGGGACGCGTGGCCAAGGCAACGGCCGCGCCTAGCACGGCCGCGGCGCCCAGGGCCAGCGCCAGTAAGCCGGGCCGCCGTCGCTGCGCCATGAGCGCTTGGGTTTTCATCAGCGTATCGAGCCGCTGCGTGGCCTCGACGCGCGTGCCCGAGACTTCAGCGCCCTCGGCTTCCCATACGCCGGTTTCTTCCAAGTCCTCAACGGCCGGGATACCCAGTCGCCGCAGGTCCTGGATCAGTTCGCGGGCCGAGTTGTAGCGGCGAGCCGGATCTTTCTCCAGCATCTTGTGCACGATCCGGCACAAGCCTGAGGGCAGGTCCGGCCGGATGGCTTCCAGCCGCTGCGGCGAGGCCTTGAGATGCTGCACGGCGACACTCAGCGCCGTTTCGCCGCGGAACGGCGGGGCGCCGGCCAGCATGTGGTAACAGGTCACGCCCAGCGAGTAGATGTCGCTGCGGTGGTCGAGCGCTCGCCCTTCCACCTGCTCGGGGCTCATGTACAGCGGCGTGCCCATCGTCACGCCAACTTGCGTAAGGTTCAGGGCATCGTGCTCGCGCGCGATCCGAGCCAGGCCGAAATCGGCCACTTTCACTTCGCCGTCGCGGCCGAGCATGATGTTCTCGGGCTTGATATCGCGATGGACGATGCCCCGCTGCGACGCCTTATTCAGGGCCGCGGATACCTGCAGCATCACGCGCACCGCGGTGCGAACATCGGGTGGACCGTGCCGCACCAAATATTCCCGCAAGTTCTGGCCCTGGACGTACTCTTGGGCGATGTAGTGCACGCCGTCGGCACAGCCCACGTCGTAAATCTGGACGATGGCCGAGTGGACCAGCGCGGCGGCGGCTTGGGCTTCGACGTGGAAGCGTTTGATGTAGGTTTCGTCGGTGGCGAGGCTGCTGCGGAGAACTTTGAAGGCGACTTGCCGCTTGAGCGATAGCTGCTCGGCCAGATAGACCTCGGCCATGCCACCCCGGCCCAAACGCCGCAGCAGTTGGAAATCGCCCACCTGACGGCCGGTCAGATCGGCGTCGGTGGCCGGGTCGATGGCGGGCCGCGCAGGATCGGACATCGCTGTTAGGACTTCTCCCCCGCCGTCACCAGCGGTTGTCGAAACATCCATCGCGTGGATGAGCCGCGGCGGGCCAATGCGGTCCGGCGGCGCGACGGATTCTCCCTCGGTCCATCATATGCCCGCCCTAACTGCGCGTATAGCCACGGCTTAAAGCATCGGGGGGCTCGCACCCGAATCTGTTGGCGTCCCCTCGGCGGGGTGGGGTATAATCGGCCCCTGGCATGACGCTCGAATGCGAGTCCAGGGGCAAACATGGCCGATTCGGCATCCCGTCCCAATTCCATGCCGCCAGAAGTACTGGCCGACCGCGATGCTTCGGCGGTAAATATCCCTCCGCAGGTGGCGCATTACCGGCTGGTACGCCGGTTGGGCCGCGGCGGCATGGGCGTGGTCTACGAAGGCGTCCACCTCCATCTCAAACGGCGCGTGGCCATCAAGCTGCTGCTGGATGCCGCCCAGGCCGGTTCCGGGCGATTGCGCCGCTTCGAACGCGAGATGGAAGCCATCGGCCGGCTGCATCACCGGCACATCGTCCAGGCACATGATGCCGGCTGCGACAACGGCCTGCATTACCTGGTGATGGAGTATATCGACGGCTGCGATCTGCAGGCGAGCGTGCGGCACCTGGGGCGGCTCTCGGTGCCTGCCGCCTGCGGTTGCATCCGCCAGGCGGCACTGGGGTTGGATTACGCCCACGCCCACAGTTGCATTCATCGCGATATCAAGCCGTCGAACCTGCTATTCGACAGCCAGGGGATCGTCCGCGTAGCCGACCTGGGACTTGCCCGATTGCAAACCTCGCCCTCCGAGTATGGGCTCACCATGTCGGGCCAGGTGCTCGGCACGATCGATTACATGTCGCCCGAACAGGCTCGCGGCGAACGCGATATCGGCCCGGCGAGCGACATCTACAGCCTGGGCTGCACGCTGTATTACCTGCTGGCCGGCCAGGTGCCGTACTACGGACCGCAGTACGATTCGCTGGCCCGCAAGCTGATGGCGCACGTGGAAGAACCGCTGCCGCCATTGGCCGAGCTGCGCGACGATGTTCCGCCCGAGGTGATCGAACTGCTCGCGGCGATGACAGCCAAGGAACCATCGCAGCGGCCAACCGCCGCCGAAGTTGCGCAGCGTTTGGAGCCGTTGGCGGCGGATGAGGAACTGGTAACGCTTGCCGCTACGCTCAGCGAGCTTCGCCAGCATCGTGATGACGATGCGTCGATCAGCCGCGATACGCCCACCGCGGAAGTCGCGCCCGGCAGTACCGACCAGGCAATCAACACCGGCAGTACCTTGCCGAGCGTCGCGTCGAACGCGCCTAAGCGATCGGTGCGCTGGGGCATGTCGTTGGTGATGCTGGGCCTGGGCGGCATGATCGCCGTTGCCACCGTGGTCTGGTGGCCGGTCAAGGACGAGCTAACGCGGCCAGGGGCAATGAACCATTCGGGCCAGCCGTTAGCCGCGGCCTCGCACGTGGAGCTGCCTCCACAGCCGCAGCTTCCGCCGCGCGAACCGTACTTTGAGGAACTGACGGCCGACCAACTGCAACCCAACGTCGTTTATCCGCTGCTCAACGTCGAGCCGGAAACGCTGTTCTGGGGGAACAATCCATTAGCCCGGGTTTCATTCGAGCCGGGCTTGAAGCAGGTAACGGCCACGAATCCCGATGTCGGTCTGGTGTTGTTCGGTTCGGCGCCGCGCGTCGGGTACACGCTGCAAATGGACATCTATCAGAATAGATGGCCGGCAGGCATTGGCGTGTTCTTTGGCTTGCGGCCTCTGGACGAACCAGGCCCCAACGGCGAACGCCAATGGAAGGTGCAGGTCCTCTATCTCCAGGAGCGGATCGTTGGACCGAAGATCGGGGAGTTTCCACTCGAAATGATCCGCTCAGAGCGGACGATTCGCTCGCTACCCAATGGCCATATCAGTCATGTAACGACAGATCTTTGCAGCGTCTGGCTGTCTAACCCGGGGATAAGGGAGCAACAGCTCGAACTGACGGTGGGGCCTAAGGGGCTCAACGCCGTCCGTTGGGGTGGCAATGCCGAGGTGGCCCGCGATCTATGCCTCTTTGACGTTAATTCCCGCTTCGGCGAGCAGGATTACTGCGGCGGTTTTGGCGCATACCTGTTTAATTCGGAAGGCATCTTCCGCAACGTCCGGATCCAGTTTCATCCCCCGCGCGACGTTCCACCCTAACAGCGGTGGGAGCCTGGACCGGTTCCCGCCTGAAGTGCCGTTGAGCACCGCCGGAACCCACCGCGAATGCTTCCTGCCTGTGCGTGCTGATCTGGCTGTTCTGGCAGCGTCTTACTGAGCCTGTTGTGTTGTGATGGCTGAGGGAAGTGGTCATCGCGTGGACCCCGGCCACGGTTAGGCCTTCTGCATCTCTTAGTACGAGGAGTCTTTCTGCATGGCGAAGAAGTCGACCGTTGAGCCCAAGTTGGCGGTAGAGGTCAGCATTTACACTCCGACCGCGCCTCCGTATGTGAACTACGTACGCAAGAGTGGGACACTGACCAAAACGAAGCAAGGAACCATCTGCGTGGTCGGGCGGGCCGTCAACGAGGGGCTTGAGCTGATCTCGGTGTGGGCCAAGATCTATCGTCGGGAAAACGAGATCCCCAATAAACGCCCCAACGACGCTCAACAGGGCACCGTGCTGGTGAATGGCTACTTTGATTTCACCGGCAACAAGGAAGTATCCGGGGCCAAATGCAAAGACAGCGGCGCGGCCACCAACAACTGGCTGGCCGTGTGGGTCGTGTTTCCCGACGGCGAAGTAGGCCCCTACAAGCGCCCGTTCCACGGCCAGTGCAATCCCGAGTACTGCGAGTGCGACCGGCCTTCGGATTCCTTCAAGAAGAGGACGGTCAAAAAGACGGCTAAGAAGACTGCCAAGAAGAAAGCCGCCAAGAAGAAGACGAAGCACGGCTGAGCGGCGTCGGCGATCATGAGCTACGGAGCAGTGGCGGCACACGCCGCTATCTGCGGGCGCCCCCGCAGGTAGCGGCTTCTTTGTTGGTTGCCGTGGGCACTTCTTGTCGCTGCCAACGACGCCATACGGCAGGCCAAGTCCGCTGTGCGTGCTAGCAGCGGCGGCTGGGAACTTTCACCAATCCTCCCGCCAATTGCTTGAAGCGCCCTTGGGGGCGCGGATAATGGCAGCCCGGTGGGGGAAAAGCCGTCTGCCGCGGTGCAAACAGCCGCGCAGCAGATGTAGTGCGCGCCGGCCCGTGGCTTGTCAGGCGCCGTGATTGTGATTGAGTTTGGCAATGCAGGCACTCTAGGAGAATCCTCATGCGAAAATTTCAACTGGCGCTTGCCGTCGCAGCACTGCTGCTGACCGCCACCGCCCAGGCGGCCGATGAACCCCTGGGGCTGAAGCAGGGTTCGCCCGATCTGAAGTCGGCCGGCCCGCTGGCCTTTGCTCCGCAGGGCGTGCTCTTGGTAGGCGATCCCCAAGGCGCCGCCGTGTTCGCCATCGCCACGGGCGACAAGCCCGGCGATGCCTCGAAGGTGCAGATCAATGTGGCGGACCTCAAGCAGAAGCTGGCCGACCTGCTGTCCGCCAGCGTGCAGTCGGTCACGGTGAACGATCTGGCCGTGAATCCCGAAAGCGGCAACGTGTACCTGTCGGTTTCGGCCGCCGGTAAGCCCGCCCTGGTGCGGATCGACGGCGCCGGCAAGCTCAGCCGCGTGTCGCTCGACAAGGTGGCCTACTCCAAGGCCGAACTTCCCAACGCCCCCGAGGACAAAGTCGTGGGCCAAGGCCCCCGAGCCCGCAATCTCCGCGGCGAATCGATCCTCGATCTGGCGTTTGTCGATGGCCAGGTGATCATCTCGGGCATGACCAAGGAGCAGTCGCCGGCCAACGTGCGTTCGATCCCGTTCCCGTTCAACTCGGTGGATCCGGGCGCGAGCATCGAGATTTTCCACGCTGCCCACGGCCGCGTTGAAGATTACGCTCCGGCCCGCACCTTCGTGGCCTTCAACATCGGCGGCGAGCCCAACCTGCTGGCCGGTTTCACCTGCACCCCGCTGGTGAAGTTCCCGATCAAGCAGTTGGAGCCCGGCAAGAAGGTCCGCGGCACCACGGTGGCCGAACTCGGCAACCGCAACCGGCCGCTGGACATGATCGTGTACGAGCAGGGCGGCAAGCATTACCTGCTGATGGCCAACAGCAGCCGCGGCGTGATGAAGATCAGCACCGACAACATCGAGCGCGGCGACGGCCTCACCGAGCCGGTTCGTGGCGGCGGCACCGCTGGTCAGCCCTACGAGACGATCGAAGCCCTGCAGGGCACGGTCCAACTGGACAAGCTGAACGACGCCAACGCCGTCGTGGTGATCCAGTCGGAGGACGGCCAGTTGAACCTCAAGACGGTTCCGCTGCCGTAACCACCCTGGGGCCATTCGCCCCGGAAACATGAAACGATGCGGCTTGTGATCACGCCCCAGGCGGCGACACCAGCCCGCCCAATCGATCTGTCCGTCCTTGCCGGCTTGTGGCTATGTGCCGCAAGCCGGCTTTTTGTTGCGCGGGCGCAGCCTGTCGCGGGGGCGGACAAGCTCGTGGGGGAGATTCGTGGCGATCAGCAAGCCGCCTCGATGTTCAACCCTCGTGCGGCAGAAACGGCGTAATCTACGCAGCGCCGCGGGAAGAAGAGAAGAAGGGAAAAGGCGCCCGCCGGCAGGGGCAGACTACCGGCGGGCTGTCGGCCAGGACGGGGCAGGACACCTGGCTCGAGCTGCCGTACTGTTTACCCCTCATAGGTGGCGGTTTGCAAGCACTTTCGGTCAAAATTATCACCCCAACGGAGGGGTTTGCTGAAGGCCGCAAACCGGCGGCGGTCGCCGTGAGCACCTAGCGCACCGAGGGCGGCAATTGGACGGTATCCTGCACTCGGCGATACGTGCCGAAGTTCTTTTCGGCCAGTGCCTTGAGAAACTCTTCGAACGGCCCTTCCGGCTGGATGCCGATCACGTTCAGCGTCACGCGGCGGGCCTGGTTCTGCTCGCTCACCGCCTTGATGATCGCCTCCAGATGGATCACTTTGCCGGTGGTCGGCACGCCGTCGGTTACCAGGTAAACGGCTTCCAGGTCCGGGTGCGAGAACGCGGCCTCTAGCGCGTCAAAGGTGGCCGTCGCGGCTTGCGGCTGGACCGAAGCAATGTACCGCAGCGCGTGCTTGCGGCTGGATTCGGTCGCCTGGATCATTTGCCGCTGCCAGGCGCCCACCGTCTGGTTGTAGACGATGATGTTGAAGCGGTAGTTCTCGTCCAGCTCGTTAATCGAGTTGATGAGCTGCGCCTTGGCGTCGTTCATCCGCGTGCCTTGCAGCATGCTGCTGGAGGCGTCGAGCACAAACACGATCTTCCGGGCGTAAACCGGCAGCCCATAAAACTGCGTTTTGCCCCACCGCGCGTAATCGCTCTCCACCAGAGTTTGACCTTCCACGGTGGCGATGATCGCGGAGGGTGCCACGTCGGGGAACTCAAAATCGGCTTGGGCTTTCTGCCACCATTCGGCCCAATCCTTGGCATCGGGGCCGACAAAGTGGTTTGCCAGCGACGAGAGGTGCCGCATCAAATCGCCGCGGATTTCGCCGTCGAGAAAATCCATCCACTGGATCAACTGCCCTACGGATTCCTTAGTCCGCAGGTTGATGGTGGCCTGCACCACCGCCCGGCGAAAACCAAAGTCCTTCTGGAAAGGCAGGGTTTCGCGGAGCACACGCAGCGCATTCAGGGCTTCCGGACCGGCACATTTGACCAGTTCGTCCATGGAAACGGTGAGCTTCTGCCACCGCCGCGGATTGGAACCCAGCGTCATATCCAGCAGCAGGATCAACTGTTCTTTCACCTGCGGCAGTTCGCTGGCGGCCAGCACGGTCAGCAGCGACAGGTAGCTGGTGTCGATCTGGTTGACGCTTTCCTTGCGGAACGTCTGCATCAGCAGCGCCGCGATTTCCGGCTGGTTGCGATAGGTGAGCAGCGTCTCGATGGCCGCCTTGACCACTTCGGGATTGGAGTCGCGCAGCCGCCCGAGAACCAGCTTGGCGGCCTCGGGGAACGGATAGCCTTGCAGCTCTTGCAAGCCTTCGATTTGCTGGTTGGCCTGCCTGGAGATGACCTTCTGCATCAATCCACGCCGCGCGTTGCGGAACTCGGTCAGCAGTTCCGGCGAGGGCTGGACAAGGACCTCAGGCTTTTCCGGCTTGTCGGCGGGTTGGGACGCCGCGGGCTTATCGGGTGTTGCGGCGTTCTCCGGCGAGGTCTTCTCCGGAGCGGGGGAAGCTGTGGCAGGTGCCGCCGGCGACGGTTCGGGCATCGGAGCCTGCGCCGCGACCAGGTCGGCCAACAGTGCCGTCAGGACCAGGCTGGTCAGTAGCTGTCGCATGGATGCCTCCCCTCGTACCGAAATGGTGGTACCGGACTAGCGGGTAAACAATGCCCCACCGTCCATTCAGCCTAATTGGGCGCCCCCTGGCATACAAGCAAACGCCGGCATCCCTAATGGAGGGGGGGCAAAGGTCGCTGCAGCCGCCTCGTCAGGCGCGGCTTGTTCGGGTGGCTATTTTGTCGACCACCAAGGAACGCGTGGGTGCATCCAATCAGCAGCAATAGTCTCGTCTGCCGCAGTGACGGTCGCTGCGCCGTATGCGAGTTGGGTATACTGAAGAAAAAACTTTGTTCTTGAGGATCGCCTAGGAGTTCTCCCCGAGGCGGGAACGGAAATCACAATGATTGTCAGTAGGGTCAAGGTTAAGAATTGGCGTAACTTTCAGAAGGTGGACGTGCCGCTGAGGGAACGTCAGTTCTTGGTGGGACCGAATGCATCCGGTAAATCAAACTTTCTGGATGTGTTTCGCTTTTTGCGAGACATCGCATCTACCGAGGGAGGCGGCCTACAAAAGGCCGTGAAGGATCGCGGAGGCATTTCCAAGCTTCGCAGCTTAGCCGCGCGAAGAGATCCAGAGATTGCCATCGAGATTCATCTCGCGGATGACGCCGACAGCCCGCCTCGCTGGAAGTATGGACTGGGGATCAAGCAGGAAACTCGAGGACGTCGCCAGACCTTCGTGAGCCATGAGTGCGTATGGGCAAACGATCGCCGCATTCTAGAGCGGCCAGATGCAGCAGACCGTAAAGACCCAGACCGACTTACGCAAACGTTCCTGGAGCAGATCAACGCCAACCAGGAATTCCGTGAGGTTGCTCACTTCTTCCAAAGCGTTACGTACTTACATCTGGTACCGCAGTTACTGCGGTTTGCAGATTCAATACAGGGGCGGGTGCTTGAGAACGATCCATTTGGGCAAGGGTTCTTAGAGCGAATTGCGAAAACAACGGAGAAGAC